>Ga0136600_1000481_pt1 | contig 21432 bp, 19 predicted proteins | sample AntRauMFilla2698_FD_104634 | JGI IMG/M metagenome (GOLD analysis project Ga0136600, IMG submission 104634) | Saline lake microbial communities from Rauer Islands, Antarctica - Metagenome Filla 2 #698 | ecosystem: Environmental > Aquatic > Non-marine Saline and Alkaline > Saline | place...
ATAGTCTCATCATCAATTACACAAAAAAGGAGCTAAAAGAGCGCATTTCTCAAATAGGGGAAAAAGCTTGGCGGGAAAAACTCTTTCGTTTAAAAGCCGAGGCCTCTCTTACGATAGAGCGCCTTAAGCATGACCCGACTTACAGGGCAGGAATACTTAATCAGCCAGCGATTAATAATGTCGCTTTACGCTTTGGAAAGGCGCAAATTAAGTTTGACCCGCATGGAGAGCTTACAGGACGTTGTGATGAAAATACCCTTGCTTATGTTATAAATCTGCCTACAAGTAAGTATAAATACTCTATCTTTGCCTGCCCCTCTCTTATGGTGCAGGAAGACGCCATTATCACTCAAATCCTTATTCACGAAAGTGCCCATATTGGTTTTAGAGGAACTGAATGTCAGGCAACGGCTTTTGAAATCCTAAGCTTGCATTACAGTAACTATAGTAATTTTCACAAGTCCCCTTACTGGAAAAACTGCGGCAGCGAAAGGCTATTCAAAATAGTAGAGGAACGCCTAAGGTAATGTATTTCAACATCTTCAAAAGTTAAGAAATCTTAACTAAGCTAACAAAGAAGACAACTGCATTTTAAATCAAAAAGATTTACAATTGTTCTATGATCCCTAAATCACGAATAATATTCAAGCTTCGAGTTAACCGACAGAGTCAAGGCTTAAGTCAAGGCCAGATAGCAAAACTACTTAAACTGAGCCTTAGAACTTATCAAAGAATAGAGTCGGGAGCTGCCCCCCTAGAGGTTCATTTTCTTTATAAGTTTTGTTCTATAACTGGTACTGACTTCTACCATTTAACAAGACCCGAGATTGACCACTCTGATATTCCAAATGCCGTCTTTTTTAAAAATGAGAGAGACTTCTTTAATATTCCTATTGTAAAAGAAGCAAGACTTGAGCAGCTAATAGAAGTTCTCTACCCTAAACTATTAACTGAAAGTAAGATTAACTCAATTCACTGTAGCGATGAGTTTAATGGTCATAACCAAAAGCTACTTCTGATAAATCCAAACTTTACAATCGCCAATAAAGCACTTTTAGATAGTGGTGTCGGCTTTAAAGAAGCGAAGTGGAAAACAGGAGCAACTTGGATTAATAAGCAAAGGATCTTACTTGCTTGGGATTTATGCTTAAGTAAGAAATTACCTGGTTTCTCGATTACGACCCATCACAAAGTTAAAAACCAAAGCTTTAAGACACGATCTTTTAATTACTTTTTTCATAACCATCCCACTCCTCATTTACTAGGAATTTACGATTTATTAATAGAGGATTAAGTTTTGGATTCAATCAATCGCTTTCTCATGAGATTAAGGATATTTCGCACAGGTTTACAAGTTAAGCAAAGTAAGGTGGCAGAAGCTTTAGGTATAAGCCTTAGAACTTATCAAAGACTTGAACTCGGCCAAGCACCAATTACAATCGAACAGCTCTATCAAATATGTGACCTATTAAATTTAGGTTACAAGGACCTGGCTTTTCCAGAGGTAACAATCAAAGATGTTCCTTTTATTAAGGAAGCATACAGCTTAGAAAACTTGCCAGCACAAAGTCCTATCAACAATGAGGAGCTATTCAATATCTGGGATGAGATTCAAAATGTACTTAAAGAAGAACCAACCAATCTCACCTTGGCCAATGACCTAGCAACCTTTGAAGATTCTTCACATCCCCTCTTTTTGTCTGACCCACACTTTACTTGTGGCAACAAGGCACTAAGAGCGATGAAAGGCCAAAAATCTTATGACAAGAGATGGCGAACCTTTCGCTACTATGATGATTATAAAGCTTTAGTTAACTTTTGGGACTTATGCGTAAAAGAGGATTTTGATTGCTTACTTACAGAAATCTTCTCTGAAGATAATCAGAACCCTGTCACAGTTCAGACTTTAAACTACTTTAAATTAATCTCAGGTAGCCCATTAAACTTTGGAATGGTTTATAGAGTTACGCCACTCTAACGTAATGGTGGGGCATACATCAGGCCACCTTTGGTCCAAAGTTTATTAAGGCCTCGTTCAAGTTTCAAAGGACTACCCTTTCCTATATTCCTTTCAAAGACTTCACCGTAGTTCCCAACCAGTTTGATTATATTATACGCCCAATTTTCAGGTAAACCTAAGGCCTTACCATTTCCAACCGTCTGCCCTAAGAACCTTTTAATATTTGGGTCTTTTGTTTTTTTAAAGGAATCTAAATTCTTTGAAGAAATCCCATACTCCTCAGCTGTAATCATTGCAAAAACGGTCCATTTCACGATATCAAACCACTGATCATCTCCATGGCGCACCGCTGGTCCCAGAGGCTCCTTTGAAATAACTTCCTCAAGAATGACATAATCATCTGGGTTCTTAGTTTTTGACCTTTCGGCCACAAGACCAGAGGCATCGTTGGTAAAGGCATCACACCTGCCTTTAAAGAAGGCCATCGTCACTTCGTCATTAGACTCAAAGACAACTGTTTTCATTTTTAGCCTATTTGCACGAAAGTAGTCTGCTAAGTTGAGCTCGCTGGTTGTTCCTTGCTGAGTACAAATCGTTGCGCCATTGAGTTCTTTGATCTTTTTGATCTTGGCTTTTTTTCGAACCATAAAACCCTGACCATCATAAAAGATGGTTGGCCCAAAGTTAAGACCAAGGGAAGTATCCCTTGTTAAGGTCCATGTGGTAACTCGCGAAAGTAGGTCAACTTCTCCAGATTGCAAAGCTGTAAAGCGCGCCTGAGCAGATAGTGGAATAAATTTAACCTTGCTAGCGTCACCTAAGACTGCAGCAGCTAAAGCACGACAAACGTCTACCTCTATGCCGGACCATTCCCCTTTAGAGTTGGGACTTGAAAAGCCAGCAACCCCTTGGGTTGTTCCACAGTGAACCATCTTTCTCTTTTTTACTTCTTTTAATATAGAGCCTGAGCTCGCTAGTGAGTAAAAACTTAAAAGTAATAGCAATGTGCCCGAAATTTTCATTTATTCCTCCAAAAGTTCAAGCCATATCATGGGGCCCCACACCCGGCCTGTAAAGTCTTAGAATAAAAGGAATCACCGAAGGAAACGGTGCAGTACGCCTACTTTGATTGTCCAATAAGAGTAAATAAAAGTAAGTTTACACCACCTTTTTAACTTAGATAACATAAAGCATCGTTACCTATTTAAGGAGGAATCCATGGAAAGAATACTTAAGCCCCTCGCGTGTGCCCTATTGTTTCTCGCATTTTTTAGCAACAACACGCTCGCCGACAGTAACACCATAAGTTTTCTCCAAAATGAATTCTATCGTACAAGTGATTCCCTTCTCAAAAGAGAGATGGTCAAGACTTTGGGAAATTTTGATAGTGACTCTAGTGTTAATAGCTTTTTGCAAAACACACTCAATGACCAAAATGAGTATCAAGTGGTAAGGGTTCAAGCCGCCTATGAGCTCAGTGACATGACGGATGACCTCACAATTAGAAATGCTATTATTCGTGCCCATGACCGCTCAACAGATGTCAGCTTTAGGGCCGCTATGCTTAAGTCTCTTTATACTTGTGCTCAAAAAGATCAGAGACTGTGGAATGTTTTAATTGGTAATCTTCAGGCCAATCATGACTATCGCATTCAAGAAGCTTCTGCCTTTGCTCTTCAAAATGGTTTAAATAATCAAAGCATTCGTGCGGCTTTAATCCAAACAGCGGATAGTCCCTTTAAGGCCATCGAAACACGAGTTGCGGCCATCAAAGCCCTTTACCATGGACTAAGTACACCTGAGGTTAGAAATAAAATTGAAAGTATCGTAAGAAATGGTGGTAACCCTATCGAAGTAAGAAGTGCGGCCACAAGAGTACTTTCACTCGTGACAAACTCTCGCCAATCAAGATCGGCCCTGTTTGATTTGGTTGCCAATTCATCTTATTCCGAATTAAAAACAAGAGCAGTTGCTGGCTTAAAGTTTCAAATGAGTGAGGAAGATGTCGCGTGGCTTCAATTATCTACTGACCCACGCAGTGGTCTCCAAAGAAGCCCTTTTTAGAAGAGGGTTTCAAAGAGCTTTAGTTGGCCCATTATCGCTTTGGCCGAGTCAGGGTTCAGCGCCTTTGAAAAGTTAGTCACCACGGGCCTTGGTAAAACAACAGACCCCAAGTGCTCAAGCTGGGCCCTCATCGACTGAGTAACTTTTAGCCCTCCTCCTCCAGAGTGAGTGGCAACAACACTTGGCTTTCCATTAAAAGCCGCTCTCCAATCCTCATTACCTGAACGGCTTATCCAAGCAATGGCATTATTCACAATTGGTGGCATGCTGCCGTTATATTCAGGAGCACAGAAAACTAAGCCTGATGCCTTTGTAAAAAGCTCAGTAAGCCTTATGGCCTGCGCTGGAACCCCTTTTTCTTCGAGGGTTGGAGTATAGACTGGTAAGTCAAAATCTTCTAAGCAAATGACTTCAGCACTCATTCCTATATCATCAGCCGTTGCCTTTAATTCTTGAGCAAGCTTAAGATTATTATTCCTAGTGGCGCTTATAATGAGATGCATTCTTTTGGTCCCGATTTAAAATTGAGATAAATTTGTGCGATTAATTTAAATCTATCGTAAAAGATTGGAAAGAGAATTCCTGCTCAATCTAATCTAAGAATTGCTGGTGATTTGAATGTTCGACTTCACCTTTGGTCGCCATCTGATCACCGAAATCGTTGAGGTGGTTGAGAACAGTTTGTTGATAGTCATCAACCATCGCTTGAACAAGATCCTCTTTGGGGATCGAGAGTATAGTCATAAGATCTTTTAAAGCTTTAAGAGGTATCGCACAAATTCCTCTCTCCACATTGCTGATAAACTGGCCATTCTTGTAACCAAGCATATTAGAGAGCTCTACTTGGCTAAGCTTTTTAGGATGACGTACTCTGTAATTCTTAACCAAGTCTGCAATACCACTGAAGCTTCTATTTTTTGATTTCATGTGACCTTCCTTATATATACACTTTATACATGTCAGTTAACCGCTTCAATTGAACAAAACTAAGACGAAGAATTGTCTAGGATAGGAAATTTCTGACGGCGAGATAAAGGGGTCGGTAATGAAAGTAGTTAAATATTTATTTTTCTTAATAATATTAGCTAGTTGCTCGGGCTTTGAGCTTGGAAGGACCCGTAGTAAAACAAAGTCCATAGGTGAACTCCCAAACTATGGAGAAAAAGTACGCCAGCGAATCATTGATAATGTCCCCAATCTTCGTTTTTGCCTAGAAAAGTTTCTTCCCCCAATGGATAGCAACTTCCAAGGCACTGTTAATTTTCGCTTCTTTATCAATTCTCATGGAATGGTGAAGAATGTCGCTGTTACTTCTGCTCAGCTTAGGTCTCTTAAAGCAAAGGGATGTTTGGTCAAAACCATAACAACTCTCGAAATGCCCAAGCACAACAAAGGCCAGGACTTTCAAGTTAATCAACCACTTGGCTTTTCCCTTCAGTAAGAGGTCATGAAGTTTTTACAAGTTGAGCTTGCACGCTAAATCAATAATGGTATTCACATAATCAGAGCGTCTTTTTTCACAAATTATAATATTCTTGGGGAACCTATGACCTTTATAAAAATTTCTTTTATCTTAATTTTATCACTGACGGCTCATGCTAATAGTTTTGAAGGGCAAGTTTGTCGTAATGCGGACAATTCAATTATCTACAAAACCACAGATATCTGGTCATCACTAGTCGCGAAGAAGGTTGTTGATGGACTTCCTACTTTCGTCGATATTGACTTGAAAAAGCATAGTGTTTCTTTAACAGATAGAATTTTCCTCGGCACAGAAAACCAAGCTGAATTCTTAAAGACTACATCTTCTGTAAGAATAGAGATCACTAAGAGTAATAGCTCTGAGTTTGATGCAAACTTTTTAAACCTATCTCAAGATGGTCTCTCTTTAAAGACAATTTATATTTGCGAAAAAACTCAGAGACTTTAGATATGGCCCTTTGCTTAATTTAGATTGAATCTATAATTGTATTGAGCTTTCTGTTTGGTCTCATGGCCACACTTACTTTTTGGATATCTGGATAATAGTAACCCCCAATATCCTGAGCACTTCCTTGAACATTATTTAGCTCATTAATAATATCATTACTCGCCGCACTCAAAGACTTATAAACACTTGAGAACCTATCTTTAAGCTCACTATTTTCATTTTGCTCAGAAAGAGCTTTCGCCCAGTAAAGCCCTAAGAAAAAATGTGAACCCCGATTATCCAATTCGCCAACTTTTCGAGAAGGAGACTTATTATTGAGTAGGTATTCTGTATTGGCCTTATCAAGGGAATCAGCAATAACTTGTAGTTTCTCATCTCCACTTTTTGAAGCAAGTTCTGAAAGGGAGACTGCGAGGGCAAGGAACTCTCCTAACGAGTCCCAGCGAAGGTGGTTTTCTTCAACAAACTGCTGAACATGCTTAGGCGCAGACCCTCCTGCTCCAGTTTCATAGAGTCCACCACCCGCTAAAAGAGGAACAATAGATAACATCTTTGCACTCGTTCCAAGCTCCAGGATTGGAAAGAGGTCTGTTAGGTAATCTCTTAATACATTTCCTGTAATCGAAATCGTATCCTTTCCTTCTTTAATCGTTTCTAAAGAAAGCTTAGTCGCCTCTTTTGGAGAAAGAATCTTTAACTCGAGTCCCTCTGTATCATGATCTTTTAGATACTCTTCAACTTTAGAAATAATACTCTTATCGTGGGCACGGTTAGCATCTAACCAAAATATTCCAAGATTTCCAGTCGCACGGGCCCTCTTCACACCAAGCTTAACCCAATCTTTAACGGCCACATCTTTTGTCTGACACATTCTAAAAATGTCGCCAGCTCTCACGTCATGCTTCATTAAGACGCTTCCATTTGTATCTACGACTTGAATGGCGCCAGATGACTTCATTTCAAAGGTTTTATCATGTGAGCCATACTCTTCAGCTTTTTTTGCCATAAGACCAACGTTTGCAACATTACCCATATTTGTTACATCAAATGCCCCGTTTTTCTTACAAAAAGAAATCGTCTCTTGATAAATCTCTGCATAGCTTCTATCTGGAATAAGCGCTTTTGTATCGTGGGTCTTATTATCTGAGCCCCACATTTTTCCACCGGCCCTTATAGCCGCTGGCATGCTGGCATCAATGATGACGTCACTAGGAACATGAAGATTCGTGATTCCTTTATCAGAGTCAACCATTGCAAGAGCAGGTCTATTTTTATAATTTTCGTCAATGGCTTTTAGAACTTTCTCCTTCGTGTCGCTAGCCATGCGGTCCAACTTTCCATAAAGGTCCCCAATTCCGTTATTAGCGTTTACTCCAACCTTTTCAAACTCATCTTTAAATTGTTCAAAAACATCTGAATAGTAGGTTTTTACGGCGTGACCAAAGATAATAGGATCACTTACCTTCATCATGGTTGCCTTCATATGGAGGGATAGCAGAATATTTTCACTCTTAGCTTTTTCAATTTCTGACTTGAAGTATTCTTTAAGTTTACTAACCTGCATCACACTCGAGTCAATAATTTCGCTATCAAGAATTTTAAAATTGTCTTTGAGAACTTCAGTACTGCCATCTTGAGAAATAAACTCAATTCTAACGTCACCCTCACCATTTTTGATTACTGACTGCTCACTCCCGAAGAAGTCACCTTCAGTCATACTGGCCACGTGGGTTTTCGAATTCTTACTCCAATCACCCATGGAATGGGGATTATTCTTGGCGAATTGCTTTACAGCAGCGGCCACTCTTCGATCAGAGTTCCCTTCTCTAAGGACAGGGTTTACAGCACTACCAAGTACTTTTGAATATTTCTTTCTCGCCTCTTTTGCTTCTGCACCGTCATTAGATTCAGGGTAATCGGGAAGATCGTAGCCCTTATCTTGCAGCTCTTTAATGCATTTTCTCAACTGGGGGATTGAGGCCGAAATATTAGGAAGCTTAATTATATTGGCGTCAGGATTTCCAGTCATTTCGCCCAGTTCAGCGAGAGTGTCACCAACTTTTTGATTGTCTTTAAGTCTTTCTGGAAATTGCGCCAGAACTCTTGATGCTAAGGATATATCTCTGGTCTCAACTTCTACTCCACCATACTTAGAAAACGCACGAACGATTGGAAGAAAAGAATGGGTAGCCAAAGCGGGAGCTTCATCAGTAAGTGTATAAATAATTTTCATGGGAAGTCCTTAGTTAGATTTGCCCTATTATGCAAAATACTGGACTCACTGGCCACAACCCTCAGACTATAAAAGCCTAAAGAGGGCCAAAAATTGACCGTACTCACGCTCATTTTTTTGAATTTTATTGATAATGTGGTGCTCAAAAGCCAGACCATAATTCTTCGCCCAAGAGTGAAGTGTTTCTTTTGAGAAGCCATGATGCTTAACGCCCATTTTTCCATTGTCTGGATGAAAAGTTCCATCTTCCTGATCAAGGTCAACCACTGCCAAAGTGCCATTGGGATTGAGCATTTCTTTAAAGTTCGCCACCATCGCTTTTGGGTTATCAAGATGATGAAAGGCCATCGAAGTGACAATCACATCAAACTTTTCAATCAGAGGTTCAGTCTCGAGGTCCAAGTTAAATGACCTCACCTTTGGAAAGCCTTCTCCCTTTTTATTAAAAACCTTAAGCATTCCTTCAGAAGTATCGACGCCTACAATCTCCCCTTCTTCCTCAACAAGCTCAAAACCAAAAAGGCCAGTTCCACAGCCAAAATCCAATATTTTCTTACCCCTAAGATCGTTTAAAAATGGTCGAACAATATCTGCCAGCTTCTTCATTTTTTCGACTTTCTCGGCTGAGTCCCACTCAGAGGCAACTTCATTAAAATGGCTCATAAAATCAATCCTTTAGCACTAATTGAAAACGTTTAAAAACCTTACACAACGTAAAATTTACTCAAAACCACCTAAGCCAGGAAGTTTTAAATTAAAGTAATAATCCAAACCCTAAGGAGCTTGCAAGTGAAAATAACAAATACCAAATTACCAATAACACTCTTCGCTCTCTTCCTCTCTCTCCAATCTGGTCAGGTTTTCGCGAATGATTCAGTTGAGGGTAAAATCACTACTGTCGAACAATGCAGTCAGACTAAAGAGGCCGGTGTTTTCACCTCCGTCAAAGACCGAGATTTAAAATGTCAGAGAATCCAGAGTCCCCTTAATACCAATTGCCTCCTCAGTATAGACAATATCGATAGACCTAAGAAAATTATGGCGAATTTATCTGGTACCAATCTTAAAACGTTCAAGGGTGGACTCTTTCTTTATGAAAAGCTTAGGCAAGTAGGTGCCTATCGGAGAAAACCTGGAATATTTTCAAAGAACCTAGATGCTGACCACCAAATTGAAATCCTTCTTGAAAGAGCAAACACCGATCAAGAGCACCAATTAACAGAGGCAATTATCTATCTTGACCACTCGGAGAAGGGAAAGAGACTCTATTGGACTCAATATAGTTGTGAATTCTAAGGGATCTGACAATTAGACAACTCGAGTGAAAGGTCGTTAAAATAATACTCTAATCTAATTTTAAGAGAGGAGTACTCATTGAAATCATTAATTATTCTAGCTTTAGCTTTTTCAACTTCAGCTTTTAGTTCAGCTAAGATCAAGCACCCAACCAAAGCAGTTGATGGCTTTAAAAATGTAAATGGCCGCCAAATCTATTCTTACCATGGCGAAGGAAACGAAGCGATATGGCATGAGTTTGGAAGACCTTTTTGGAAAGCAAAAGAATCTCCAAAGAACACTCAAATTACTCAAATAACAAAAATCAAGAGTTCTTCAGTTGTTAAGCCTGTTCAAAATAAAGATAGTGATAGAGATGGTGTTTGGGATAGAGCAGACCAGTGTCCGCAGACAAAAGCAAACACTCCAGTAAACGCCTTAGGTTGTGCCAAGAGTATCAAAAGAAACCTGTCATTGGATGTTAAGTTTGAGCTCAACAAGTCTAAAATCAAAAGAGATTACACAACCGCAATCGATAAATTAGGCCAAGCTCTTAAAGAAAATAACGAACTAAAGGTAGAGATTCAAGGGCATACTTGTAACGTTGGCTCAACTGAATACAACAAGGTTCTTTCTTCTAGTCGGTCAAAAGCAGTAAAGACCTACCTAATGGAGAACTATGGTATTTCAAATGAGAGGCTATCAGCAAAGGGCTTTGGTCCGCTAGAGCCTATTGCCAATAATCAAACTCGCGATGGTAGAAAACTTAATCGTCGTGTTGATATTAAAATCATTCAGTAAGGTTTTAATTAAGCTGCGGACTTTCTTTTCTTAAAATTCTTAAAAAGAAAGTCCGTTTTAAAGTTTTAAAGAATCAACTCTCCGCTTTAGTTCTGCCTTAAATTTAAGATCGTGAAATTTTGTTGTTTGACCATGAAGCTTTCTTGGTTCGGTGCCCTCCATTTCAGAAAATGTTTGTGAAAGCTCTTCGAGAGAGAGACCTTTGTAAACGCCTGGACCATTAATAAAGTGATGAGCTTCAGAGCTCTCAGGTATCCAAACAGGCGTTCCGACACTTAATGCCTCAAGAGCTCTGGTGGGAAAGCCAAACTTTTGGCCTGAAATAAAGCCTCGAGAAGCCGCTAAGAATGGCGCGAGTTCACCACTACAACGAGAACCAAAGAAAATAGAGTCCTCTTGATTTCTCTTTAGTGGTGTAAGGTGAAAGTCATTTCCGACAAATTTGAACTTAAGGTTTTTACTCTTAAGAACTTCAATGAGCTCACTTGCTGAGCTTTGATCAAAAGATTCCGCATCAACGGCAAAGAAGTCATTAGGAAAAGCCTTCCTTGTCGCCTCAGGAAAGAGTGGAAAGTCACTTGCTTTAAAAAATGGACTCATTACTCTCACTTGAGGATGGCGCTGATTCCAAAACTCAAAATCTTTCTCACAAGTTACCCATAATTCATTGGCGGTTGCCATAGACTTTTCGGCCCAACTATCGACATAACTTCTAAAAATTTTTTGAAAAAAGCCCTGAGCCTTATATTTATTAAAAATATTTTCGACTAAGTAAGTAATCTGATAAACACCTTTGCAACAGGATATACCTTGAGAAAAGCCAGATGAAATATTAATCAAGAGGTCTACCGAGCAAGGAACATAGAGGTTACGGCAAGCACCAGGAATCAGGTGAGCTTTCTTCCACCAAGACTTTCCAAAGGCAACCGGGTCATCAATAACATTTGTGAGATAAGTACTATGAATTTTTCGTTGCTCAACAGGACCCAAAATTCTTCCTGCCTGATGAACAATAGTATAGATTTCTGCGTCTTCATAAAGAGCAAGGACCATTTCAACAACAGATGTCACATGATCTCTCGCCATTAAGGCATCACAACTGACCGCAACTTTCACAATTCTTCCTTAAGCTAGAGATTTTCTAGGCTTTTAAAATACTCAGCCGTTCTCTTTAGTCCCTCTTCAAAACCAATCTTAGGCTCAAAATCACTAATGGCCATAAGCTTATGCATATCTGGTCTTCTCTTCTTAGGGTCGTCTTCAGGCAAGGGGTGATAAGTTAAGTTGGAGCTACTGCCTAGGGTTTTAATAATAAATTCAGCTGTATCTTTAATCGTATACTCATCTGGGTTTCCACAATTAAATGGCGTGTGAACCTCAGAGAACATGACATTATGAATGGCCTGAACCAAGTCTGTGACAAAGCAGAAGCTACGAGTCTGGCTGCCATCACCATAAATAGTGATGTCCTCACCTTTCATGGCCTGATTTATAAAGTTGGGGATAACTCGACCGTCATTTGGTCGCATACGCGGCCCATAGGTATTAAAGATTCTGATAATTCTCGTATCGACGTTATAACGGCGATGGTAAGTCATGGTAAGCGCTTCAGCGAATCTCTTTGATTCATCGTAAGGTGAGCGTATTCCGATTGGATTCACACAGCCCACATACTCTTCTACTTGCGGATGAATCTCAGGGTCTCCATAAACTTCAGATGTTGAAGCCTCAAGAAAGCGTGCTCCTTTCTCTTTGGCAAGTTCAAGAAGATGCATTGTTCCTTGTGAGTTCACCATCATAATTTCAAGGGGGATTAATTTGAAATCAATGGGAGAAGCAGGTGAGGCCAAAGAGAAAATATAATCGATTTTTCTCTCTTTAAAATCTGGTAAGCCTTGGGAGACATCACACTCAATAAATTCAAATTTTTCATATTTTGAGAGAAGCTCAATATTAGATCGGCTACCAGTTATGAAATTATCTAAACCAATAATAGTAGCGTTCAATTCCTTGAGATAGAACTCGGCCAGTGTTGAAGGAACAAACCCAGCGGCTCCTGCCACTAAGATAGTTTTCCCTGAAAGGGATTCGGGTAGGATGATTCTTTGAGGCATTTTCTATTCTCCGAAAATTAAGTAAGCCTAATAACGCTCTCGTTGAAGAACACCACTTCCAATCAGAAGCAGTGCACCACCAAGTATTTGCAGAGGCGCTAGTTTTGCCTCTAAGAATATCCAATTTACAGCGATGGCGCAAAAGGGAAAGAACATTTCTGCTAGCGCCGCTAGTCGAGCTGGAATTCTCTTGAGACCCCTATAATAGAGCCCCATTCCTAGAATACCGGAGATAATCACCATAAAGAATATTTTCGCCCAAACCCCTGAATCACTTATAAAGGGAAGCTCTTCTCCGGCCAGCATGGGCAATAGAAAGAGAAAACCAAAAAAGAAGCGACCCGCCATAACCTCATTTTCGCTATGACCTTTGGCCACCAGCTGTTTGCCAAAAACAGTGCTTGATCCCCATCCTATAATTGCAAGTAGTGTTAAGAAGTAACCCACCAATGTTTTACGATCAAGTAAGCTACCCTCTCCCATCTGTGCCAGCTCCCCTACTCCTTTTGCGATGTCTTCGTAACTAATCAGAACTCCACCAAGAAGGCATAATAATGCCCATCCGATAAACTTTTTCTTAAGTGGCTCATTGAGGACTTTTGCGGCCAATAAGATGGCAATAAGGGGCTGAAACTTTTGGAGAAGGATAACAAGACTTGGGTTGATAAGGGAAAATGCTTTTGTGAAAGCCAGTGTGGCCAAGGCTGATCCTAGGCCACCAATAATGACAAAGCTCCAAATATTACGAACAGGACCTTCCTTTGCCTTTTTCATCATTTTAAGAAGAACTGGACTCATAAAGAGAACCAGTAGGAGGTGTTCGCTAAAGACAATCTTTGTTGCTGAGACTCCCGAAAACAGAAGTGGGTAGCGAATAAGAGTATCGATGGCCCAAAGAAGAGAGGCCAGCGCAACGAGGAAAACGCCCATCTCTAAACTCTCGCTTCGCTACCAATGTACTCTGGGATCACTTGGGGTAAGAGTTCTTCAAAAACTGCACGGGCCCTTGCGGCTGCTTTCGCTTTTTTTACTCTCTTTCTATTTTTTCGATCTCTTCTTTCTTCTTTCGTCAGCTCTACTGTTGGCAGGAGACCGAAGTTTATATTTGAAGGAGTTGGCTTTTGAACAGTCATCACATAGTTCACAAGAGCACCAATTCCAGTTTCTTTAGGCCATGAGAGAGGTTCTAGCCCATGAATTTTTCTTAAAACTTGGCTGGCCACATAAAGGCCCATTGCTGCTGATTCCGTGTAGCCCTCAACCCCAGTAATTTGCCCAGCAAAATAAAGAGAGGGGATTTCCCTTGAGGAAAAATCAAAGTTTAAGATTCTTCTACTATTTAAAAAAGTATTACGATGAACACTTCCAAGGTGAAGGAAGCTTGCCTTTTCAAAACCAGGAATTTTTTTAAAGACTCGAACTTGTTCTGGGTACTTCAGTCTGGTTTGAAAGCCCACGAGGTTAAAAGCACTTCCTTCCAGGTTTTCCTTTCTTAATTGAACACAAGCATGAGGAATAGTTCCATCAGGCATTTCAAGTCCAATGGGCTTCATGCAGGAAAATCTGGCGGTCTCTGGTCCTCTTTCGGCCATGATATCAATGGGCAGACAAGCCTCAAAGAATTTATAGTCTTCAAACTCTTGAGCTTGAACTTTTTCTGCGGCGACGAGCTCTTGAATAAATTCGTCGTACTGCTCTTTATTCATGGGCGCATTTAGGTAATCGGCCTCAATGCCCTCATCCTCTGGAACTGGCTTGTGACGATCTTTATAATAAAGCTTTGAATAATCTAAACTGTCCGCATCAACGACAGGAGCAATGGCGTCGTAAAAATAGAAATCCTCTTTCGCAACCGTTGTCGTCAACCACTCTTCTAAAGGTGTGGTTGTTAAAGGCCCCGTTGCCAAAATGATGTGAGTACATTGATGTTTTTCTGCAAAAGCAATGGGATTAGAGACTTCTTGGTGAATAATTTCAATATTTGCTGTCTCTTCTAAGGTCTTGGTAATTCTCTCTGAAAAGGCCACTCTATCTACGGCCAAGGCATCTCCGGCCGGTACAGCCGTGGCCTCACCAACTTCTAAAACTAAAGAGCCAAGCCCCTTCATTTCATGTTTCAAGAGGCCATGACCACTATTGGGGTCCTTGCTTTTGAGAGAATTGGTGCAAACCAGTTCTGCCATGGTCTTTAACTTTTGCGCTGGATTATTTCGAACCTTCTTAACTTCTGCCAACACCACCCCAATTCCATGGCGTGCTAGAAAGAGGGAAGCTTCACTACCAGCTAGACCTCCGCCAACAACTAGGACACGAGGCTTAAATTCATTGCTATCAGCTATGGAAGATTGGTTCATTTTGCGCTATTCTCCGAAAGACAACTACTCGTTAATTCAAGATTTTACCTTAGTGAATCTTCTACCCCCATGGGTCAAAACATGCAAATAATCCTCAATCAAACAGAGCATATCATTGGTGATTTTGAGCAAATTTTTCAAGATTTACGTCTATGTGTGGAAAGGAAGGCCCAAAATGGCTCAGAAGTGCAACTCTTTCCAGAACTATTCCTATGTGGCTACCCCCTACAGGACTTGGTTCTTCAAAAAGAGTTTATTGAACGCTATGAAGAAAACCGAGAAGCTTTTAATGAATGGCTAAAGAAGCGCAGTCCAAATACTGAGCGCCTTATTCTTGTTGGCGGCCTTCATTATGAATTCGATGAAGAAGGCCTCCCACTTTATATTAGAAATCAAATTTTTGAAGCAAAAGAAGGCGCTGGTCTCTGTCCACTTTATACCAAAATCCTACTGCCTAATTATGATATTTTCGACGAAGAGAAATACTTTACCCCCGGAGCAGAGGCCAAGATTATTAATTTTGCTGGTAAAAACCTTGGACTCCTTATCTGTGAAGATATGTGGTTCAGTAGTGGCCATGACCTTGACCCAGTGACCATACTAAAGAAAGAGGCCGAAAAGCAGAAAATTTCTTTAGACTTGGTTGTTAATTTATCAGCTAGCCCTTATTTCCTAGGTAAACAAGAAAAGAGAGTCATTCGAGCGAAGGAGATCGCCTCTTTAATGAATGCGCCTCTTGCTTATGTGAATAGAGTTGGAGGGGAAGATGAAATCCTCTTTGATGGGCAGAGTTTTGTCACAGATGGTGTTAAAACCTGGCTAGCGAGGAAATTCGAAGAAGATGTCCTCTCAGTTAGCCTCCCAACCCCTCAAGAAATAACTCAAAAGGCGACTTCATCAGAAAAAACCGAAAATACTTGGGAGTCCTTATTTAGGGCCGACCTAAGTTATGACCAAGCCTCCTTAGATAATAAGGCCCTTCCCAGTCTTATGAAGTGGGATCAAAACGACTGTAAAGAAATTGCAGATGCTCTTTGCTTTGGTCTCCAAGAGTATGCATTGAAGTGCGGCTTTAATAAGTTTCTAGTCGCCCTTTCTGGCGGAGTTGACTCAGGCCTTGTCCTTACTCTTGCAAAGTTATCTCTGAGGCCTGGCCAGAGCTTAGAAGCCATCTATATGCCTAGCCGATTCTCCTCGCCCCTTTCTACCGAACTTGCAGAACAGCTATGTGAGAACCTTGAAGTTCCTCTTATCCACTTTCCTATCAAGTTTCTCCATTCAACAATGAAAAATGAATTCACGAATCACGCGAGAAGCCCTCTAGAGGGCCTCCCAGACGAAAATATTCAAAGCCGTCTGCGAGGGACCATACTCTACGCTCGCTCCAACCAAACGGGGGCGATGGTCATCAATACCTCCAATAAGTCAGAGCTTGCTGTAGGTTATTCCACCCTCTATGGCGATAGTGTCGGTGCTATAAGCCTTTTAGGAGATATTTATAAAAGTGAAGTTTATGATTTAGCTAAGTACTTAAAAGAGAGAGACGGTCTTCTTCCTCATGACTATATTGAGAGACCACCAAGTGCAGAGCTTAGGGAAAATCAAGAAGACTCTCAAAGTCTGCCCCCTTACGAAAGGCTAGATGCCATTCTTGAAGGCTTCCTTTCGTATCGATTATCCCGGAAAAAGTTACAGGGATTGGGCTTTGAGGAGGCAGAAGTGAAAAAAGTTTATGACCTTTATACAAAAAGTGAGTATAAGAGGAATCAGTTTTGTCCGCTTATAAAGGTCAAAGCAAAGAGTTTTGGTTTCGGGTACCGAATCCCCATAACTAAGAAGAATTAATTTTAAAGGAAATCAGCATGACCCAAAAAAACATCGACGCCGTAATGAAACAGTGGAACTCAATGAGAAAAGAAGTTGAAGACTTGGCCAAACTTGGACAAACATCAGTGCAAGATGTTCAAAAGCAAGTCGACCTATTTATCAAGGGAGCTGAAAAGGATTTCAAGAATATAGTCGATAAAGATCTTCCCAAGCTTTTAAAAAAGCTTCAATCTGAAAAGAAACACTTAGAAAAGGTCGTTGAGAAAACAATCAATGATGAAATCAAAAAGGCGAAAACATACCTTAATAGTCACAAAAAAGAGTTAGGTAAGGTTCAAAAGATCATTGAGTCCTACTTTCCAAAGAAAGCTTCTAAGAAAAAAGCGATAAAGAAGACTACGAAGAAAAAAGTTGCCAAAAAAGCAGCAAAGAAAGTAACTAAGAAGAAAGTGGCCAAAAAGGTAGCGAAGAAAACGACTAAAAAGAAGGTCGCAAAGACAGCTGCAAAGAAAACAACCAAAAAAGCGGCAAAGAAGACAACAAAGAAGAAAGCGTCTAAGAAAAAGTAACCTAAGACTATAATACTTTCGTATACTTAGCCCTCCGGTGGAGGGCTTTTTAATGATTCCCCTATCGTTTCACTTTAGATACCATAACTATGTGAAAAAACTAGAAAGACGCCTTGGTTTAGGCGCCGTTGTTTCGATTTCCGTCTCAGCAATGCTCGGCAGTGGTATCTTTGTCTTACCTGGCATAGCCGCCACCAGCACAGGCCCATCTGTTTGGCTTGCCTATATTTTGGCCTCACTCTCTGTTCTTCCCGCCGCCCTTTCCAAGTCAGAACTTGCAACGGCAATGCCTACAAGTGGGGGCACCTATGTTTATCTTGAACGAACCTTTGGTCCACTTGTTGGAACAATATCGGGACTAGGACTTTGGCTTTCTCTCTTACTTAAAGCAACTTTCGCTCTCATGGGCTTTGGCGCTTATCTCACCATTCTCGCCCCAGGAGTCCAATTAGTACCAACCAGTCTCCTCATACTTACTTCCATCGTCATCCTCAATATCCTAGGCGTTGGTAAGGTCAGTGGACTACTCATGGTAGTGGTAGGTCTATGTATCGTGCTTCTCTCTGGAGTAAGTATTGGCGCCATGTTTACCTTTAATACTCAATTTATGGACCCCCTGTTTCCAGCAGGTATGTCTGGCTTAGCAACAGCAACCGCTCTAGTCTTTGTTTCCTATGCAGGGGTAACAAAGGTTGCCGCCATCGCTGAAGAAATTAAACAACCCGAAAAAAACCTCCCGAGAGGAATCATGATCTCTCTTGGGATCGTCACTTTAGTGTACTCAGGAGTTTGCTTTCTTCTCTTCGGAAATCTACCCATTGATCAAATCTCCAATAACTTAAAGCCCATTTACTCACTTGCTGTTCATGTTCAAGGACCACTACTAGGAAGCATCACTGCCGTAGTCGCCGTACTGACCATGAGCTCTATGGCCAATTCTGGTATTCTGGCTGCAAGTCGATTTCCATTTGCCATGGCGAGAGACCGATTGCTTCCAAGTTTTCTTGGAAAACTCAACCGAAAATACCTCACTCCTGTATGGTCAATTATCATCTCTGGACTGATTATGGCGGCAGTTTTGGTCAATATGGACGTGGCCAAGATCGCAAAATTTGCTTCAGCATTCATGCTCATTATTTATATGGCCGAGAATATTGCCGTCATCGTGCTTAGGGAATCAAGGGTGCAATGGTACAAGCCTGCCTACAAATCCCCCCTTTACCCCTTCACCCAAGTTTTTGGTGTTTTGGTTTGTGGATTCCTCCTTTCTTATATGGGAGTTTCCCTTGTTGTCAGGGCTGTAATGACAATTGCTGTTCCCGGCCTCCTTATCTTTGTTCTTTATAGTCGCAAAAAAACAGACCGCAAGGGCGTGTTAAAGATTAGAGGAAGGCGTCAAGACTTAGTTGAAGAAAAAATGGAAGTCATACCTCGGGCCCGTCTTGAAGATATGGACCTTTCCCAAGATGCCAATGTTGTGGTCACACTCTTTGGCAAAGAAAGGTCTCCTGAAATGCTTATTGAAATGGCCGTGGCCCTATCTGAGCACGGCAACCTAGAGGTTGCTCATATTACCGAAGTCCCAGAGCAAACTGACCTTAATGACCTCATGGAGGAACCAGCAGAACTGAGATCTTTAAGAAGACGAGTTGTTGCCATGGCAGTTGAAAAGAAAGAGCCCATCACTTTCGACCCTGTTGTTTCCCACGACTTGGCAAGAACTATTTATCACATTAGTCAGCGTCTTCATTGCCAGTGGCTTCTCATCGAATGGAGAGGAAAAACTGCAGGAGCTCTTACCTTTCACAACCCAATGGGATGGTTGAAGGGTCATCTTCGCTGTAACTTGGGGATCTTTAGAGATGTTGGTGTTCGGTACATAAGAAAGATTCTTTGTTTCTTAAGAGGTGATGACCAAGATAGTGTCGTCATCAATACAGCTGATCATTTTGCCGAAGTAAATCGCGCTGACATTACCTTACTAAGAGTCTTACCAATGGATAGTGATGAGGCGATGGAGCAGAGGTGCGAAAGAGACCTAAAAGAGCTGGCCAAAAACTGCGTAAGTCGTACCAACTTTATGATTCTAAAAAGTGATAAGAAAGTGGAGGCATTGATTGTGCAGACCGTAGAATTTGACCTTTTTATCTTTGGTGGCTCACAACATAATTTTTACAGAAACCTCTTTGGTTCTGAAGATGATAGACTCATGGCAAAAGCAGCTTGTTCTGTCTTAGCCGTCCAAAGTGCTCCTTTAAATATCAACGAAAATGAGAAAGATTATTTTGCCTAAGTTAATTATTCTTATAGTTTTCTTTACTTGTAATACAGCATTCGCAGATGAAGCACGAGTCGTTCTCTTAAGGGGCAAGGCTTACTATAAACCGCCAGGAAGAAAACTAATCCCCCTAAGGAGAGGACATATTATAAAAAGAAATGGTCTTCTCCTCACAGGGAAGAAGTCTTTTCTTAGGGTTCGCTTTAAAGACAGCTCCACACTTAATCTCGGTCCAGAAAGTACCATGGCCATGAGTCATGAGACAGATACTAAACCCAAATTGATGGAGCTCATTAGAGGTAAAGTTCGAGGTGTAATCAATCCAAAGAATCAGCCTCAGAAAGGCTATAACCATAAGATGATCATTAAGACTCGTTCTGCTTCTATTGGAGTTAGAGGAACTGACTTTATTGTGGTCTATAATGAGAAGAATCATATTACTTCCAACATAACTCTCAAAGGAGAGGTTGACCTTTATAAGAAGCCAGATGAAGACATCTACGAAAGCATCAGAGAAGAGTTTGATCAGGGGGGAAAGAAAGTCACTTATTCCCAAAGCGAAGATCTAGAAGAAGTCTCTGCAAACCTTAATCACTATGACAGTAGACGAATCCCTCATGGTCACTTTGCCGGAGCTTTCCCATCATATGAAAAGTCGATCTCTGCGGTAAAAGTCTCCGATCATCAACTCATGGCCCTAGGTCGAAATAAGAACCTTAACACCCATGGGAGAAGCTCAAAAGAAGTTCTTACTAATAACTATACTCTAGGAAAGGGCCTTAAAAAAAATGACCAGCTTGTTCCAAGTCCTCGTGGTGAAGAAAACCTAAGCAAAGATAAATATAATGTCGTAAAAAATGATCAAGGTATCCGGCATGGAGGAATCGTTGATCTTCATACTGGTATTTATATTGCTCCCCCAGAGGGCTCCCAGATAGACCCCAATACTGGCAAACATCTCCTGCCCGATGAGCTGGGTGGTATCAATCCTCAAACTGGTGAATATGTTCCACCAAAAGGGGTCGACCTTCACCCTCTAAATGGATTTACACTTGCAGAGGGTATCCCGGAAGATCGAAACATCAGAGAAAATTTGAATAAGCTTCAAAACTTAACAGGAAGTTTTAACGAGCAACTTGGTAAGGCACTCAAAATCTTTAAAGATATTACACGTTTAGATATGCATGGCTTTACCAACTATCAATTTACGACAAATGTCTTAGAGAATTACTATGGTGAATTTAGAAGAGTTACAAATCTGCCCTCCATGTTGTGGAACCTTCAAGGACTAGCAGGTTTCCAGCTTTTTCATAATCAAACTTGGCTCGTTTACCCAAAAGCCAGTATAGCCTGGCAGTACTATGAAAGATCTCTCGGCCCAATCAAAGAGCTCAATCAATTCAATGGTATGCTTGGCGGGGAAATCCATCACAAGCATCGTCTCTTCGGCTTTAAAGCACGTTTTATTACGGACCTTCAGTTTCGTACTCGCTATATGGATTACAGAAGAAGAAATCTCTATGATTTCTATACAGAAGATAGCTCTTTCAAGTTTATAGAACGCTTTAGCCTAAACAGATACAACCATTTCTCTACCTATTATCAAATTATGGCCTATCAAGGTTTTCGCGATAACGACCATGGCAATATTCATAATCTCGGTTTTACCACTGAGCACGAAATAGGAACTAGTTGGCAGTTCCTTCTCGGAGGAGAATTTAGCTATCGTAGAGATAAAATAAACAACCAGCGCTATAAAATCTCTAATGGTTATATGAAGTTTAAATGGGTTGACCTCTTACCAAGGTCTGATTTAACTTTTGGCTATACTTATCAATACCATAATACTCGTATCCCAATTCAATTTGGAGATGCTCGCTACTATAAAGCAGATATTCTCTTTCATCGTAGGCTTGGTGACTTCTGGAAGCTTAATCTGCTCTATGAGTTTGATCGCCAACGGGCAAAAGGTATTCCTTTTGGTGGAGAGAGGCGTTCTTTCATTCGTCAAACCTGGGGTGGTGGTC
>Ga0136600_1000482_pt1 | contig 21412 bp, 14 predicted proteins | sample AntRauMFilla2698_FD_104634 | JGI IMG/M metagenome (GOLD analysis project Ga0136600, IMG submission 104634) | Saline lake microbial communities from Rauer Islands, Antarctica - Metagenome Filla 2 #698 | ecosystem: Environmental > Aquatic > Non-marine Saline and Alkaline > Saline | place...
ATCGATATTTTTCAGACCGGTTCGGGCACATCAACCAACATGAACGCAAACGAAGTGATTTCACGCCTGGCAAATCAACTTGCCGAGAAAGATGGCGTGAGTGATTTGGGAGTACATCCGAACGATGATGTTAACTTCGGACAGAGTTCAAATGATATCATCCCCACAGCTATTCGTGTTGCCGCTGCCGTAAGTGCATCTGAAGAATTGAAGAATGGGTTAACGCATCTGAAAGAAACATTTTTGAAAAAAGGCGCGGAACTCAGTGATGTCGTAAAAACAGGACGCACCCACTTAATGGACGCGATGCCGGTTACTATTGAACAGGAGTTCAGTGGATACGCTCGACAAATGGAATTAGGCGTCTCTCGTGTTGAAGACGCTTTGGAACGAGTTCTGGAGCTGCCTCAGGGCGGAACAGCTGTTGGAACAGGAATTAATACACATCCTGAATTTGGCGATCGTATCGCGAAAAAACTTGCTGAATGGACCGGACTTGGCTTCCGTGAAGCGGAAAACCACTTCGAAGCTCAGGCAACAGTTGATGCTATTGTGGAACTCAGCGGGCAGCTGAAAACCATTGCTGTTTCTCTGATGAAAATCTCGAACGATCTGCGCTGGATGAATTCAGGACCTAACTCAGGTTTGGGAGAAATTCATCTTGAAGCACTTCAGCCCGGATCATCTATCATGCCCGGAAAGGTGAATCCAGTGATTGAAGAATCGTGCACTATGGTTGCCGCACAGGTAATTGGAAATGACGCCACTATCACCATTGGCGGACAGGCCGGAAACTTTGAGCTTAACGTAATGCTTCCTGTAGTTGCTCACAATGTGTTACAATCTATCACTCTGCTGGCCAACGCCACAACAAATCTGGCGGACAAATCTGTTAGTCTGTTGAAGGCAAACAGGGAAAAAATCGCTGATATGGTTGGAAGAAATCCGGTGCTTGTTACCGCGTTGAATCCAATTATTGGCTACGATCTGGCAGCCAAAATTGCCAAAGCAGCATTCGCTGACGGTCGTCCGCTTATTGACGTTGCGCTTGAGATGACCGATCTTTCAAAAGAGGAGTTGGAAAAAGCACTCGACCCTATTAAAATGACAAAAGGCGGATTTACTGAGTAAAAATCTGTTTTTAATAAAATTCCAAAGGCTGAATGATCTGAAGATTGTTCAGCCTTTTTTATTTGGTGGAGTCTTATCTAAAGTGAAAAAATCATCCCGATTAAATCATAAATGTAAAACGTTGGGAAAAGATAGAATAAAACCACACTCACAATTATCAGATATGGAATGAACGTAGTCAGATATATTACAGGAAGGGAGACTTTTCGCTCTACTCTAATCATATCAATAAAGGTAAGAATAAAGCTTCCGAAAATAATTATCAGATAGAGCACAATCAGTGTAGCTGAAAGAAGTTCAGGGAAATCTGCCAATACAGATATTACATATAGAAAAACTACAGGTATTGTCAAATGCAGCGGCCAGAGAAAGAGTAGGAATGATTGATAAATCTGTTGCAGTGTGGGAAAGGCAAGGTAGATCCACAATCCGCAAATAAGCATAAACAGTAACATAATCACTCCATTGAGAATCAACGAGCCAAAAAATGTTGTGGACGCGAATGTTAGCCAGGGAAGGTGGTAAGTGAGAATTTCGTGCTGGATTGGTGAGAGCGTGTATTGCAGAAAAAACGTTTTGGCTATGGCAAAAAGCAGAGCCTGAACCAGCATTACAAGTAGTAACGAGGTGCCAAGACGAATTCTGCGTTCACCGATATCATCAACAAAAAAGATGTGAGCGCCAAAGTAACGGCTCAGTGATTTTCGGTAATTGGGCTCAAATCCGTAATGAATCCCAAATATCAGGATGGTGACTACCAGGCTGAAAATAATCAGGTTGGGATAGGAGGTTGTCTCGGCATGTGAAGAGCGGTCAAACATTTTGCCGGGATAGTGTACAGTTGCCGATATTACGCTGTCAATAGGAAGTTCAGCTTCTAAACCGGACCAGTAATACGAATCAGGAATGAAAATCAGGCCGCTGTCAACGGGCTCAATAAAACGACTGAATTCTGAATAGCTGTAAGAATTATTCGCAAAAAGAAGATATGCGGACGAGTTCTGAGAATCTGAATGTTGCAGGTGTGATGGCGAAGTAGCTAACCAAACAGGAGAGATTTTCTCTGACACTTCTGAATGAGGAAAATCAAGATCCGGAATTTGTATGTAGGTGATGCTAAAACGAGATGAATATGATTGCGCAAAATTCGGCAACACATTGAAAACCATGTTCTTATTCAACTCTGCCACATGAAAAAGCGATAGGGTTCTTACATCAGAAAATCCTTCATAATAGATTGTGTAGTCTTTGAATGTTTTGGTTATTTCAGGAAGATAATCCTCAAGTTCACCTTCTATTACATAAGTGTATGGAAGCTGTATGGTTACATCAAAATCGTAAGCTGAGAGTACATCCATCAAATTATAGGGAATAATGCCATCAGCGAGGATATGCGTTATCCCTGTTTGTTGAAAATGTGTGAGCTCCTTTTTAGCCTGATCTTCAGTTTCAGGAACCTCCCATTTTATCCCATAATAGAGTTTTTGTTGACCAAATAAGTTGGTTGTACATGCTATTGTGAGCAGGAGAGAGAGGAAAAAGCTTATGCTTGCTATCCGTTTCACTAAATATCTTTACTTAGAGGAATGTTGGTGGTTTCTTTAAATGAGCTCAGAACAATGTTAGTCCTTGTTTTATGAACACCTTTCCACGACTGAATTTCCGAAAGTAATTTCTCAAGAGAAGTGGTGTTATGCGTGATAATTTTGAGCATGTGACTTCCGTCTCCGGTAATTGAGTGACATTCTAATACTTCCGGAAAAGAACTGGCATGATGGACAAAGGATTCATAATTGTGAGAACCATCAACTTCTACAAAAATGTATGCCGTTATGTCGAGATGAAAAGCTTTTGAATTGAGATGAGCATGATAACCGGAAATCAGATTTCTCTCTTCCAGTTTTTTCATACGCTCAGAAATAGATGGAACAGACAGGTGAACCATCTCCGCAATTTTATTACGCTGTATCCGGGCATCAGACTGAAGCGTTTGTAAAATAGTTATATCGGTGTCGTCGAGTTGATGTGCCATAAGTTAATTTGTTAAGGTATTTTGTAATAATCCTCAAAGATAACCTTAATAATTTAGGTTCTCAAGATGATTTGCCTCTTTCGTTTAACTTTCTCATTTAAAAAAAATGAGAGGTAATCAGGACGGCAGAGACCGTCCTTGGAGGATTGAACTTTCGTAAAAGCAGAAATAATCAATCTCTCTAATAAAAAAAAAGACAAAAAAATATGCTGATGTTTTGTTGAATATCGGTCATCTAACCTTGTATCTTCCACAACTTAATTTCAGAATAATAAAACAGTCCCTGAATCATCAAATAATCGAATTATGTTAGATATCGCATTCATCCGTGATCATTCAAATATTGTAAAAGAAGCCATAAAAAATAAAGGATTAAAAGATGATTCCGTAGTGGATGAATTAATTTCTGTTGATGAGGAATGGAGATCACTAACACATTCAACCGATCAGCTCAGAAATGAAAGCAATGTAAAGTCAAAGCAGATCGGTCAGTTGATGGGCCAGGGGAAAAAAGAGGAAGCTCAGAAGATTATCGCGGAGACAAGCGAAGCGAAGTCAACTATTCAGAAGAATGAAAAACGTCTTGAGGAATTAACAGAGAAACGCGCTTCTTTGTTGTTTCAAATCCCCAATGTGCCACACGAAACGGTTCCGGTTGGATTTAAAGAAGATGAAAACGAAACTGTAAAACAAGTTGGAGAAATCTTAGAGAAAGAGTGGCGCCTGCCGCATTGGGAATTGGTTGAAGAGAAAAAATGGATCGATTTTGATGCCGGATCAAAAGTGGCCGGTGCGGGATTTCCCTTTTATAAAGGTCCACTGGCACGATTGCAAAGAGCGTTGATTAACTTTTTTCTCGAGCGTGGATCCAAGGCAGGATATACTGAAATTCAGCCTCCATACTTTGTAAATGAGGATTCCGCTCGTGGAACAGGTCAGATTCCTGATAAGGAAGACATGATGTACACCATTCCCCGCGATGGCTTTTTTGCCATTCCAACAGGTGAGGTTCCTGTGACAAATCTGCACAGAGATGAGATTTTTGAAGTGAAAGATCTGCCCGTAAAATATGTTGCTTATACGCCATGCTGGAGAAGGGAAGCCGGTTCGTACGGAAAAGATGTGCGGGGACTCAATCGCCTACACCAATTTGACAAAGTTGAGCTCGTGAAGTTTGTCAAGCCTGAAGATTCATATGATGAACTCGAATCGCTAACGCAGGACGCTATGAATCTGCTCGACGACCTCGGACTTTCTTACCGTGTATTATTAATGTGCACGGGAGATATGGGATTCACTCAGTCTAAAAAATACGATCTCGAAGTGTGGTCACCCGCACAGGAGCGCTGGCTTGAAGTGAGTTCATGCTCCAATTTTGAAGGATTTCAGGCACGCCGCATGATGATTCGGTATCGTAATGAAGATGGAAAAACAGAAACGCTTCATACATTAAACGGATCAGGACTGGCTTTGCCAAGAATTGTAGCAACGCTATTGGAAACCCATCAACTCGCAAGCGGAAATGTGAAAATTCCTGAAGCGCTGCGACCTTATTTGGGTGGTGAAGAAGAGCTGAAGCTGGTGTAGGGAAGCTGAGATAAAGTTTTAGGTTGAGGCCTTCGCTAATACTTGCCAAAAGCAAAACAGTAAGTTTGCATTAACATTTAACGCGTCTGCCTTTTCCGGTAAACACCCGCCATCGTCAGGGGAATTTCATGAAATTCCCCTGACGATGGCGGGTGTTTTAATTTTCATCCAAAATTGATTTTGTTTTCCCCGTGTAGTCGATCATCATGATGATCGACTACACGGGTTGGTGCGTCATTTTTAATTGCTGACAGAATAATTGTCAGCTCAGATTTTACCTGTTTATATAGATTTTTATCACGACAATAATTTCTCAATAACTTCTTCAGGTTCAGTTGCGGTTGCAATCTGCGTGAGTGACCGTTCAGGCTGAATTAGCTGAGCCACAGTGTGAATTCCGCTCAAATGTTGTTCTGCTGAAAAGGACTTAGGACTCAACAAAATTAAAATGATGTGAACAGGATAAGCGGTTTGGTCGAGAATTTTGGCTTCCGAATGGGTTCCGATAAAAAGCATCTGCTCTTCAACTTTTGAAGTATGAGCTTCATAAAGTAAAACGCCCTCGGTGACTTCAGGCGTGTATGCTTCTGAGTTTTTCAATAATCGTTTTACGATTCTGTCAACGCCGATATCGGCAAAAGCTTCATCGTGCTCAAGAATTTCAGTTACTGCTTCGTTGATGGTGTTTCCTGTGAAGCCAATAGTTACATGATCGGGCTCAATGAGTTTTCTGAGCGATTGTTTTTCATTTATTTGCTGTATTCCGCTTTGTTTTGTGCCGGGGTAGAGCGTTATAAAACTCGTTTTAGGAAATATTTCCACAAATACGCGCGGAAGCCTGTCCAGTCCCGGTCGCCAGGAAACGGATCGGTCGCGGGCGCTTAAAAGCACAAAAAGATCAGAAGATTTGTGATGGTCTTTATACCAGGAAAGCAGATCTGCCCAGCGGTCTAAAGTTTTGAATCCAATATCAATATCAGGTTTAATTTTATTGATTTTCTCTTTGATAACAGATATTCGTTCCTCAACGGACACAATTATCAAATCATCACCAATTTGATTGGCCATCACTTTTAAAGTTCGCATCGCTTCTCTGAATCCGGGCTCTAATTCGGTAAATGGCGGAAGCGCAATCACTATGCGTTGTGAAGTATTGATTGGTTTCTCAATTTTGGACACAATCAACATGGTGTTAATCTCATCGAGCAATTGATCGAGTATGGTTCCGAAAATCTTCTGCTTGGGAGAACGCTCGCCATTCCAGCCAATCACAACACCGGAAATTCGAAGTTCACTAACAGCGCGTGCGATTCCAATAGCAGGATTATAATCAACACGTGTAACTGGTGTGGCGGGAACATTTGCGGCGGCGGCATGAAGCACTGCGTGAGATAGAATTTTCTCTCCCCGGGCTACCTGCTCCTCAACATTTACGCCGTCTCTGGCAACAGTTAAAGGATAAAGTGCCTGATCTTCTTTTGAATTGCGAAGCATCAGAGCGATATCCATTAAATTATCAGAGGTTTCTGGATTGGCGAGAGGAACCAATAATCGTTGCGGAGCTTCAGATGGTTCATACGCTTTTTCATTATCCTGAATAGCAACTTCACGCCCGTAGCGCTCAACCAGCCAGGGACCGATAAAGCAGGTGATTAAAATCATAATTACCACCGCGTTTACCGCAGTTTGACTGAATAATCCCAGATCAAAACCGATTAACGTAACAGCCAGTGTGGCAGCTGATTGAGGCGTCGTTAATCCGTAAACAACAAAGCCTTCTGATTTTGAAAATTTGAAAATAGCCGAGATAATAAGTGTGGCAATCCCTTTCCCCAAAATCACCAATCCACTGAAAGCTCCTGCCAAAATCCAGACTTCCAGATTTCCAAGTGCAGAGATATCAACGAGCATTCCAACTGAAAGCAGGAAAAAAGGAATGAATAACGCGTTTCCAATAAACTGAACTCTGCTCATCAAGGTGCTGCTTCCAGGGACGAGGCGGTTTAGTAACAATCCTGCCGCAAAAGCTCCTATAATGGCAGCCAATCCGGCTAATTCCGCTAAAAATGCGGTTGAGAAAAGAACAGCGAGAAGAAACAGATATCCCGAATCGGTTTCAGAAGTAGTGGTCTTGAAAAACCAGCGTCCTAATCTTGGAATGATAATGACGGCGGCGGCTACAAATAGCAGTACAAAAATGGAGAAACGAATCCAGTAGTGAGCGTCAGATTCACCCGAAACAGATCCCGCTACCACAGCTAAAACGCCGAGTGAAAGTACGTCGGTGACAAGCGTGCCACCCATAGAAATAATTACACCCGTATTTTTGGTGATTCCCAATTTCTCAGCCACCGGATAGGCCAGAAGTGTGTGAGATCCAACAATAGATCCTAATAAGAGAGAAGTTGGCAGGTCGAAATTTAACAGATACAATCCCACCGCAAGTCCGCCCATCTGTGGAATGATAAAAGACACAAATCCAAAACTCAGACTTTTAGATCTGAGCTTTTCAAATTGATTCAAATCCAGCGATAATCCTGCCATAAACATTAAGTACAGCAGTCCAACCGTGCCCAACAGCTCAATAGTGGCATCGCGCTCAAGCCATCCCAAAACTCCGGGACCGATGATGGTTCCCGCGATAATTAATCCCACAACCGACGGCATGCGTAACTTTTTAAACGCAATGGGAGCCAGAAGCATGATTAGTATGACCAGCGAAAATATGATCACAGGGTCGTGAAAAGGCGGAGAAAAAAGAGGATTGTCAAACATGGGCGAATAAAAATTTCTGTTTTGGAACTATCACTGAAGTCGTACAGATTCAAAGATGATAGAAATACAATAGAATTAAGAATGTGATATGAAAATCATTAATAACAAAAAGAATAAAGGCATTTACAACTTTTCACTTCATTGGTTAAGGTGAAATTCTATTTTAAGCCAGAAATAAAGGAGATTTGGTTAGTGCGGGGAGTTCAATGGAAGATATATTATTTGTGAATGTACGTGACGTGGAAATTTTCACAAATTTATCGTCCAACATTTACTGAACTCCTGACCAACCGATTTTATAGTGTGAATAAAATAAAAACAACAATAAAAGGCATAATTTATGAGAACAGTACTGATACTGTTGGTAATGCTTCTTCAGGTTTCTCTGCTGCACGGTCAGGAGTTACCCGCAAGAGCGTTTACTAATGTGACGCTGCATCATCATAATGGTGATGTTACAGAAAACGCAACCATTGTGTGGCGAAACGGAACAATCATTGAAACGGGCAAAAAAGCCAATCTTCCATTCGATGCTTATGTTATCGACGGTGGAGATTCTCTCCATATTTATCCCGGTTTTATCGATGGATTAGCACTTTGGGCAAGTCCCGATGCTGAGAATAATCGCGATGATGTTGAGCGACCCGGCGAACCTCCCTACGACAGGGCGGGAATTCAGCCTCAACGCTTAGCCCGAAATTTTGTGGACGGTTCATCTGATAAAAAGATGGAGGAGGGCCAGAAGCACGGTTTTACAACGTTTGTGATGGGACTCAACGGTCAGATGCTTCCCGGACAACTCGATGTAATGAACAACCAAACATCCGTTGAAGACAAGCAGGTTTTCAGAAAAACGATCGGATTACAAGTTGCTTTTAATGCCGCTCGCGGAGTATATCCTTCTACATTAATGGGGATGATGGCCAAATTGCGTCAGCTTTGGTACGATGCTGATGCGCTGCAAAATCAGCAAAATCTCCATGAAAAAAATCCTGAAACCTATCCCTATCCCGGATCAGATGAAGTGCTCGAATCGCTCTATCCCTATCTGAATGGTGAAAAACCACTCTATTTTGCGGCCAATACTCCTGAAGACATCGAACGAGTAATCAAATTGAAAAACGAGCTTGGATTTGATCTGGTTCTTGTTTCAGCCGAAATGGGCTATCTCTCGGCGGATCTTCTTAAAAAGGAAAATATCAGCGTGTTGGCTTCTGTGGATCTTCCTGAAAAACCTGATTGGTTGAAGGATGAGAAAAAAGACGAAGATGAGGAGGACAAAAAAGAAGAAAAGAAAGAAGAAGTTGTTTCAGATGAAGTTCAGGAACATCGTGATAAACAATTAGAATCCTACAAAGAGCAGCTCGCTAATATCAAAAAGCTGAATAAAGCCGGAGTTCTCACCGGAATTGCTACAAATGGTCAGTCACTTAAAGACTGGAAAAAAGCAATCTCAACGCTGAATGAAAACGATTATACAGATAAAGAACTGCTGCGTTTGATGACTGTGGAAACAGCAAAGGTTCTGGAGATGGACCACATCATCGGAAAGTTGAAAAATAACTACATGGCTAATTTTACGGTGTTTGATAAGCCGTTTTTAGAAGAAAAAGCCAAGGCTGTGTACAGTATTTCAGCAGGAATTGTAACTGAAATTGAGGAATAATCATGAGAAAACTAAGTTTACTTATTACCGCTTTCTGTTTCTCGATGTTTGCGGTTAATGCGCAAGCACAAGAGAAGGAATCGGTGCTGATTAAAAACGCGACTGTTCTCACCATCACAAACGGTGATCTGGAAAAGACAGATATTTTGATTGAGGACGGTGTAATTAAAGAGATCGGACAAAATTTGAGCGCCCGTGGCGTAAAAACCATAAACGCGGAAGGTAAATATGTGATGCCGGGAATAATCGACGCTCACTCGCATCTTGCCATTACACAGGGGGTGAATGAATGGACCAATCCGGTAACGGCTGAAGTCACAATGGAAGATGTGCTTGATCCAAATGATATTGGAATGTACCGCGCGTTAGCCGGTGGCGTTACCAGCATCCATGTAATGCACGGTTCGGCAAATGTGATTGGCGGTCAGGGCGAGACCATTAAATTGCGTTACGGACAAGATCAGGAAGGATTGAAATTCAACGACGCTCCAAGAACGATAAAATTCGCGCTCGGTGAAAATCCAACTCGCGTACATGGACAGGGATTCGATGTTCAGCCAAGAACAAGAATGGGCGTTGAACAAATTGTTCGGCAGACCTTTGATGCTGCCCTCGATTATAAGAGAGAGCGTGACGCTTATGTGTCGGCTCAGTCGAAATGGGAGGAAGATAAAGAAGGAAAAGCTCCCTGGCCGGTGGCTAAAAATCTTCGCTTTGAGGTAATTAATGACATTATTGAGGGAGAAGTACTCGTTCATTGTCATTCGTATCGGGCCGATGAAATCCACATGCTCATGCGCGTTTTTAATGATTACGGTGTGAAAAACTACACCTTTCAGCACGCCAATGAAGCCTTTAAAATTGCGCCTGAACTGGCCGCCAACGGAGCCAATACTTCTATCTTTTCAGATTGGTGGGCATATAAGTTTGAAGTCTATTACTCAACAGCCTTCAACGCCGCTATTTTGAATAAATATGGCGTAACCAACTCCATCAATTCCGACAGTGGTGAGTTGATTCGTCATCTCAATCACGAGGCGGCTAAAGCTGTGAAATACGGAGGAGTTTCAAAAAATGACGCTCTTAAGATGATCACCATAAATCCCGCTATTCAGCTGGGAGTTGATGATCGCGTGGGATCGCTGGAAGTTGGTAAACAAGCCGATATCTCTATCTGGAGCGGGCATCCTCTGAGTATTTACAGCATCTGCGAAACTACTTTGGTTGACGGAGTAACCTATTTTGACAAAGATTCTGATCCCGATGATATGCGCTTGCGTATCAATCCCGAAGACAACTACGAGGAGGTCAGCACATCCGGACGCCATGAAGACGCGTGCATGAGTGATGTGTTCCATTTCTTCGGACAAGAAGGTAAAACCGCAGCGCTAAACCAACGATAATTATGAAGAAATCACACATTTTATTAGGATTTTGCCTGATGCTCATCGGTTTTGCCTCAACCGTTCAGGCTCAAATTACAGAAGAGGCAACATTCGGAAAGTTTGCCATCACAAACGCCAAAATTCACACCGTGACAGACGGCGTCATTGAAAACGGAATTGTGCTCATTGAAGGCAAAAAAATCTCCTTTGTGGGAACAAACGCAAAAATCACAGCTGATTTTGATCGCATCGACGCTAAAGGAAAGCACGTTTATCCCGGCTTTATCGATTCAGGTACTTTACTCGGACTCAAAGAGATCGGAGCAGTTGCCGTTACTAACGATCAGGCTGAATTGGGAAATATCAATCCACACGTGAGAGCGTTTACAGCCATCAACCCGAGCAGTGTGAATATTCCGGTTACGCGGGTAAATGGAATCACTACTGTTATATCGCATCCGGTATCGGGTGTCATTGCCGGAAAAGCAACGCTTATAAATCTCTATGGATACACGCCCGATTCTATGGCCGTTGTTCAGGATGCGGCGCTCCATGTCGACTGGCCCTCAAAAGCAAAACGCGGCTGGTGGGATGATCGGGATGAAAAAGAGCGTATGAAAGATTTCAATAAACGTATCGGAGATCACAAATCTTTTTGGGATAAAGCACAGTACTATCACGAGATGATGACCAAATACGAACAAAATCCACAGAAATACATCAAGCCAAATTCTGATGTTCGATACAAGGCGATGCGTGATGTTTTTGCCGGAGATCTGAAAGTCATGATTTCCGTTGATAAAGCTGAAGACATTTTGGAATCCATAAAATGGAGTAAAGATCTCGATGGAATTGATGTGATATTGAGTTCCGTTCAGGAAGGCTACATGGTTGCTGAAGAGATCGCCGAAAGCAGAATTCCTTGTTTGGTCGGACCTGTTTTACGCACGCCAAGTCGTGATTATGTGAATTACCAGCGTCCATACCAAAATGCGGGAATGCTGCACGATGCAGGAGTAATGGTGGCAATCAGAACCGGTGAAACGGAAAACGTCAGAAACCTGAACTTCAACGCCGGCTACGCCGCAGCATATGGACTTGGCAAGGAAGAAGCGCTAAAGGCAGTGACAATCAATCCCGCTAAAATTTTTGGTGTGGATGATCAGATCGGAAGCATCACAGCGGGTAAAATCGCGAACCTGTTTATTTCAGACGGCGATCCGTTTGAAACGCTGACCCAAATTGAGCATCTGTTCATAGAAGGCGTCAAAGTCCCGCTCGAAAATCGTCAAACGCAATTATATGATGAATTCATAGACCGCGCGGATGTGAAATAGTAGCTAAAACTGTTATTCATTAAATTATCGTCACCACAAAAAATGCCGGCTTTGTCCGGCATTTTTTGTGAGATACTGATTTCAATTTCGAGATACTATTGTCATTTGCGATGATTTTCTATTGACAAATAATAGAAAATTCCAATGGAAACAATCCCGTAGGGATGACCAATCTCATAGCCCCGGATTTTAATCCGGGGATTAAAAAAACAACGAAAAGTGCGAGGAGGCTTTGGATTATTTACAAATCTCAGTCTTACCGACGAGCCTTACAAGGAATGTAAATATTTTACCAAAAGGACGGTCTCTGCCGTCCTGTTATTATGAGCTACTATATCCCTTCAGGTTCATGCTCGTGATCATGATATGGATTTTTACACACGTGCGTATGGCGCCTGTTCTTGTAAATAGAAATGGCCATCAACACCGCTCCGGCTGAAGTTCCGAGAACTGAGATTGAAATCCACACCAAATCATCATGACTTCCCCAAATGTGAACTAAAACCTGCGTGACAAGAAGGAGAGAGAGTCCGCTGATAAACTGCCTCATCAACTTCATGTTTTTGTGGCGAACCCAAACGGGCAGAAATCCTGCTAAGCTCACTGGCAAAACCGAGCCTATAATGATAAATTCAACCGTTTTAGTGAAAAAATGTGAAACTGTTGGAAGAAGAATAATTACAAATGGCATGGCAAGGCAGTGTATCACGCACAGTGAAGAAAGTGAAATTGCCAGTTTGTCTAAAAGACCGGATTGTTCGGTAGTTTTATTGTTCAAATCGTTAGAAATATGAATTAGGAAAGATGATTACACTCAGCACAGACTCCGTTGAAAAGTACCGTTGCCTGTTGGGCTGTGAAATGTGACGGAAGTTCACTGTAAAGTAATTTCTTGTTTGAAATAGGCATACAGATCGTCTGATCACACTTCTCACAATGAAAATGAGCGTGAGTCTGGGTGCAGTGAATGTGGTTTAAAGTTAGCGCAAAGAGTTGGAAGTGATCTTCAGAGGGAATTTTGTGAATGATTCCCGCCTGCTCAAACGAGTCGAGGGTACGATATATGGTAACACGGTCAATTGATTCCTGTTCAAGAGCTTGCTCTATTTCAGGGGATGAAAGCCCTCGATCTACTTCTAAAAAAAGAGATAATACAGAGATACGTGATTGCGTCGCTTTTAACTTATGCTCGCGCAATAAATCTTTAGCGTCTGATTGAATCATGGTTGATGTTTAGTTGCAACAAAGTTTCATTTAAGATACGCTTTTTCTAAGACAAAATGTGAAGTATATTCCACCCAAATTGTAACAAAGATATGTGTTCGTGAAAGAATCTATTCGTATAGCATCAGGACAAGGATTTTGGGGAGATCTTCCCAACGCTCCGATAAATCAGGTAAGAAAAGGCCCCATCGACTACTTAGTGATGGATTATTTGGCAGAAGTAACCATGTCAATTATGCAAAAACAGAAACTCAAGCGCCCTGAATTCGGGTATGCACGGGATTTTGTTGATGTGGTTGACGAAGTGCTTCCCGACATCAAAGAGAAGGGCATCAAAATTATATCAAACGCGGGCGGCGTAAATCCTCTGGCCTGCAAAGATGAAATTCTAAAAAGAGCAGAAGCAAAGGGAATCAATATTACTGTGGCTGTTGTTCACGGTGATGATATTCTTGGCGAAATTGATTCGTTGCTGGAGCAGGGCTATAAGCTCGATAACATGGACGATGGGCGTTCTGTTAAAGATGTGAAGGATGAGCTTCTCAGCGCAAACGTTTATTTCGGAGCTCGCCCGATTGTTGAAGCACTGAAAGAGGGCGCCGACGTTATTGTAACGGGACGTGTAACAGACACAGGTCTTACACTCGCACCCATGATTCACGAATTCGGCTGGGAGTTCGAAGATTACGACAAGATGGCGATTGGCACTATTGCGGGACATATTCTCGAGTGCGGAGCTCAGTCATCAGGCGGTAATTTCACCGATTGGCAGAAAGTTGAGAATTTTGCCGAAATAGGTTTCCCAATTGTAGAAGCACGTCCTGATGGCACCTTTTTCGTCACTAAACATGAAAACACCGGCGGTCTCGTCTCAGAAATGACGGTGAAAGAGCAATTATTATATGAAATCGGCGATCCCGCTGATTACATCACGCCAGACTGCGTGGCCGATTTTACCTCGGTAAGTGTTGAGCAGGACGGAGAAAACCGTGTGAAAGTTCTTGGCATAAAAGGAAAACCTGAAACCCCGTTTTATAAAGTATCCGCAAGTTATAACTACGGGTATAAGCTCACAACAACCTTAGTGTACAGCTGGCCCAATGCTGTTTCCAAATGCAAGGCCGGTGCTGATATTCTCGAAAAACGAGCTGAGAATCTTGGCTTGAAATTCGATGAATTCCGTATGGAAGTTGTTGGCGTTAATGGCTGTAACGAGTCTTCATTAGAAAATGTCGATGAAGATGAAATTGATGAAGCTCAGATGCGTATCTCCGTTTCAGCAAAAAGTAAAGATGATCTCAATCGATTTGGTAAAGAACTTGCTCCGCTTATTTTAACCGGTCCTTCGGCCGTGACAGGATTTGCGGGCGGAAGGCCAAAAGCAAGTGAAGTAGTAGCTTATTGGCCGGCATTGCTTAAAAAAGAAGCATGCAGACCAAAAGTTTCCTTATTTTCGGTCTGAAATTTTTAAACCACACAGAGCAGAAATTACATCAACATGACTATTGGAATAATTGGAGCCAGTCTCGCGGGATTGGCGGCAGCGCGTGAATTTGCAATGAAAGGCCATCAGGTAATGATTTTTGAGAAAGATGTTTCGTATGGCGGACGTCTTTCTGAGAAAGAAATTCCCGGCACGGATATTAAAGTTGATATCGGTACGTCACATTTCACCGCTCATTCAGATGAATTCAAAGCTTTTTGTGAAGAACTGAGTGATAAAGGCATCATTAAAGCCTGGACGGAAGTCATAAGTGGTTTCGATGGAAGAGCTATTACTGAGCGGGTTCCCGGTAAAGATGATGAAACACATTATATCGCCACAAATGGATTAGGAGCTATTGGGGATTATCTTTCACGCTGGTCTGATATTGAATTTGATGAAGCCGTTTCCGGTATTACATTCATCGGCAGAAATGTAAAGAAAAAGATGCCGTGGATGATCAATTTGACCAGTTTTAATGTGTATGAAATGGATGCTATTGTTGTGGCGCTTCCCGGCACGCAAACATACGGCGTTATTCAAACTGCTCAGGATGAAACAGATGTTCGTAAGATTATCGCTGAAATAGATCAGGTTAACTACGAACCGCAATATGTCCTTGCAGCAACTTATCAGCAGGGAAAAGCTGATTTTAAAGCCATTGACATCTACGAAAATCCGTTAAAACAGATTGTGAACGAATCTGATAAGCGCGATTATGATGGTAAAACCGTTATAGTGGCTCGGACTTCAGCAAAAGGATATCGTGAATTATTGCAACATAAACCTGAAGAGAGAACGGCCATCGTTCAAAAATGGTTAGGTAACGTAGTCGGAAGCTGGGCTGAAGACGCCGAAAATACAGATCTCACCGTATGGAAATACAGTGAGACTAAAACACCCCTCGAAAAAGATTACATCGATTGGATTGAACACGATGGATATTTAGGTTTGGTAGGTGATTACTTCCACGAAAGTTCACTCGAAGCTTCATATCTGTCTGGTGTACGTTTGGCTCGCGACTGGATAAAAAAGTTTTAATATAATTTTGGCCTGTGAGAGATCTACTATCTCTAAATAAATACTTTAAAAAATATTCATCTACTGTCTGGCTCGGCGTTCTGTTTCTGACGTTCGCAAATGTCTTTTTGGTAGTTATTCCCATTCTCATTCGGGATGCTATTAATGAAGTTGAAAACATTGTTCAAGAGACAGGTACATCTTTTAATTCTGTTCTCGAGGCATTGCTGAGTCCCGACGTTGGTGTTGATTTAGCAATTAACGCAGGCTATTTAACGGGTGCTGTTTTGGGATACGGTGTGCTGCTTTTTTTAACCCGTCAAACGCTCATCGTTACTTCCAGAAACATTGAATTCGACATCAGAAATGAGATTTATGATCATCTTCAAAAGCTCCCCATGTCGTATTATGCCTCTCATAAAACGGGTGATATTTATGTGAGAGCAACCGAGGATATCAATCGTGTGCGGGAATATTTTGGCCCGGCTTTTATGTACACCATTAATACCTTCACACGTGCCGGAATTATCATATCCATGATGTTTATCGTAAGTGTTGATTTAACGTTATGGGCTTTATTACCACTCCCGATTCTTACTATCCTGGCCTATTACATCAGTGGATTCATCAACACCATGTCGCGTGAAATTCAGGAGCAATATTCTGAACTTGCCGGAAGAGCTCAGGAGGCGTTTTCAAGTATTCGTCTCATTAAAGCTTATGTGCGTGAGGCATACGAATCGAAACGTTTTTATGATGAAAGTGAAGAATATCGCGTAAAGAAACTGCGGCTTTCAATGGTGGAAGCTTTGTTTTTTCCGGTATTAACGCTGTTAATTGGAACTTCTGTGTTGCTTGTTGTCTGGCAGGGCGGTATAGGAGTCATCAACGGAACACTTTCAGTCGGTAACATCGCGGAGTTCATTATCTACGTATCATATCTTACCTGGCCGGTGGCTTCGTTGGGATATACTTTAAATCTTCTGCAACGTTCAGCAGCTTCAAATAAACGTATTCAGGATCTGCTCAATGAACCAACAATGATAGAAGACGATGCTGATACCGATAAATCCATCACCTCTTTAAAAGGTGATATTTCATTTAAAAATGTGCATTTCAAATATCCAAAAGCAGAAGTAGATGCTATTCATGATGTAAATCTTACGATTAAAGACGGAACCTCAGTGGGAATAATTGGTAGAACCGGAGCGGGAAAAACAACGCTTGTTCAGCTTATTCCACGATTATATGATGCAACTGAAGGTGAGATCACGATTGGAGGGAAATCGCTTAAAGAGATTCCTCTCGATGTTCTTCGAAGAGAAATTGGCTATGTTCCACAAGAGAATTTTCTCTTCTCGGATACACTCCAGGAAAATATCGCGTTCGGTGTTGATAATGTCTCCCTTGATGATGTTAAAGATGCCGCCGAAAAAGCTCAGATTCGCGAAAATATTTTGGAATTCGAGAAAAAATTTCAGACCATGCTTGGAGAAAGGGGAATCACGCTATCGGGTGGACAAAAACAGAGAACAAGTATCGCCCGGGCTTTGATTAAACAACCGTCAATCTTAATTTTGGACGATTCCCTAAGCGCAGTTGATACAAAAACAGAAGAATCGATATTAACTTATCTGCGAAAGGAGTTAAAGGGATTAACCTCAATTATGATTAGTCACCGAATATCAACCATACAGGACTGCGACACTATTTTTGTATTAGACGATGGAACCGTTGCCGAAATTGGTTCGCATAAGGAATTACTTAATGTTGAAGATGGAATTTATAAAGATATGTATCATCGTCAATTAATTGAGCAAGAGCTCGAAAGCATTTAATCATATTGATTAAAACAGACCCGAAACAACAAAAACAATCATAACAACGTGCACTCGTTTGACAGGCGAGGCAACAAAAGGAGAGATAGCATGATTTTAGTACCACTCGGAGTATCATCGGCCACACCTACGGCACAACGGCATCTTCCATCAATGGCTCTGTGGCGTGACGGACAGGTTTTCCTGTTCGATTGCGGTGAAAACACACAGATGCAGATGCTCAAAGTTGGAATGAAGCGTTCCAAAATCGATTATATTTTTATCACACATTTAGATGGCGATCACTATTTCGGTCTGCCCGGACTCATCTCAACAATGCATATTCAGCGTCGTGAGCGAGATCTGACAATTGTTGGACCCGTTGGGATTAAAGAATATCTCGATTTTCAGATTAAATTCAGCGGACTTGAGCTAACTTATGATATTCATTATGTAGAGCTTGAAGAGGGATTTGAAGGCGGAACTGTTATTGACGAAGATGAGTTTACCGTCGAGTCAAAGCCGATGATCCATAATAAATTTTGCCTCGGATATCGTTTGCAAGAGAAAGATAAGCCCGGAAAAGTTGATGCTGATAAAGCAAAAGGCATGGGAATTTCTCAGGATGAGGAATTTAAAGCCCTCAAAGCAGGAGACAATGTCACTCTGGATGACGGAACAGTTGTTAAAAGCGATGATATTGTTGGTCCTAACCGAACCGGTAAATCCTTGGCATATATCACCGATACCCGACCCTGCGCCAATGCTGTAGAACTTGCGTCCGATTCCGATATTTTAGTTTATGAAGCTACATTCGGAAATAAACTCAAAGATAAAGCAGAAGAAACCCGACACAGCACGGCAGATGAAGCCGCGAAAGTAGCAAAAGCAGCACGGGCAAAACTACTTGTTCTCACTCATTTCTCAGCCCGCTACACCAACGAATTCCTGCTCTACAAAGAAGCAAAAGAGGTCTTCGATAATACATGGATTGCAAACGAACTTCGCGCTATCTACACTGACCCAAAAACGGAAGGTGGGATGTTTAAGCCAGTGAGCTTCAAAAGCAAAGACGACTTCAAAAAAGGAGGTCGATCAAGCAGTAAAGACCGCCCTGACAACAAGAAGAGCGGTGGTAGCTTCAAAAAACGAAGAATGCGTCCCAGAAAAGGTGGCTCGGGTTCAAGCTCTTCATCATCTTCAGGCGGAAGCAGAAGTAGTGGTGGAAGCAGTTTCAGCAAACGCCCGACCGGTAAAAGCAGCTATTACAAATCAGATTCTGATGATCGTCGTCGTAGCAGCAGCAGTAGCAAAAGCGATCGGAACGATAGAAGTGAAAAGCGTGATTATGATTCAACGCGAGGCAAAAAAGTTGACAATGACTCAAAGCCTGAAATTAAACCGCGTAACAACTTTGATGATTACGATCGATTCTAAATTTACCTAATGGCAAGTAGTTCTAAAGAAAAAGTCGTCGATAGAGATCTCATTCGGCGACTTTACTATTTTATACATCCCTTCAGATACTGGTTGTTGCTGGCATTGGTATTTACCATGTTTGTTTCATTTTTAGGCCCGTATCGACCTAAACTCGTTCAGGAAGCAATCGATGTCCATATCGCCAATCGTGACCTCGAAGGACTTGGAATTATTATTCTGAAAATTGCCGGTGTTTTGTTCGCTGAATCGGTGTTATTGGTTGGAAATACTTACCTCACACGCTGGATAGGTCAGGGAACATTGTACAGACTTCGAACGTCAGTTTTTGATAAAATCCAGAAACTCCACGTTCAGTATTTTGACAGAAATCCGCTTGGACGTCTTGTTACGCGCACTACCAATGATATTGAAGCGATCGATCAGCTCGTATCGGCTGGTGTCGTAAATATGATCGGAGATCTTTTCAGGATTTTCTTCATTCTCTATTTCATGCTCAGTATGGATTGGCAACTTAGTTTGGTCGCTCTTTCAACGCTTCCGGTGCTGATCTACTCAACCTACGTTTTTAAGAAAAAAGTCCGTGTTTCATTTCTGAATGTACGTGATCAGGTTTCCCGAATTAACTCTTTTATTCAGGAACATATAAGCGGAATAAGTATCGTTCAGCTCTTTAACAGAGAGAAAAAGGAGTACGAAAAGTACAAGAAAATAAACGATGAACATCGAAACGCTCACATTAAGACGATTTTCTATTTCGCGATATTCTGGCCCGCAGTTGAAGTCCTTTCAAGTGTTGGAATGGCTCTTGTGATCTGGTACGGCGGAGCAAGTGCATTAGCCGGAACAGTTTCTCTGGGTGTGCTGGTAGCTTTTATTCAGTACGTTCGGCAGTTTTTTCAGCCTATCAGAGATCTTTCAGAAAAATTCAATACGCTACAAAGTGCGATGGCAGCGACCGAGAGAATTTTTGGCGTGATGGATGTTGAGTCGAAAATCAAAAACTCAGAAAACGCGATTCATCTGGAGAAAGTCAGGGGAGATGTATCTTTCGAAAATGTTTGGTTCAAATACAACGAATCTGAAAAGGACTACATTCTCAAAGATGTCAGTTTTGATTGTAATGAGGGTGAAACAACAGCTATTGTTGGAGCTACAGGAGCGGGAAAAACAACGATTATTAATCTTATAACCCGTTTTTATGATATTCAGAAAGGGAAGATTTCACTCGATGGATTAAATATTCACGAAGTTACTCTCAATTCTCTGCGACATAATATTGGCTTGGTCCTTCAGGATAATGCTCTGTTTTCGGGTACTGTAATGGAAAATATTACACTCGGAAATGAAGATATTGACGAGCAAAAAGTTTATGAAGCCGCTGAATTGGTTGAAGCTGATGCGTTCATCAAAAAACTTCCCGGTAATTATCAATATGAACTGGCCGAGCGTGGAGATTCTCTTTCTATGGGACAGCGCCAGCTTATCTGTTTTGTACGAGCATTAGTGTACGATCCTCAGATTTTGATTTTGGATGAAGCCACATCCAGTGTTGACTCAGAAACGGAAGCTCTTGTCACCAAAGCCGCTAACATTTTAATGAAGGGAAGAACCTCCATCGTTATTGCACACCGCCTGTCAACTATTGTCCACGCCGACCAGATTCTGGTAATGCACAAAGGAGAAATCCGGGAGAGAGGCACTCATCAGGATCTGCTGAAAATAAAGGATGGAATCTACCGAAAACTTTATGAGCTTCAATACAAAGATCAGGCGAAGAAAGTGTTGGCATCGTAGTTGTCAGTAATGAATTTTTTATCATTGAAAATTCACACGATGTAGTGTCATATCAAAACTATACTGTCGCATAATTTTACGATGTAGAAGCAAAAATGACATGGTACTACAAGCTTCAAAAAACCAGACAGCCTTATTGCGACAGATGAATATTGACCAGACAATAGGTTTGCGGCAGAATCGTCCTTCCGGTCTTGTGCCGGAAGGTGCCCTGCTCATAAACTCTGCTAATGCATGCTAATGTCTCATACACCACATTTTTGTGGAGGTACTACGATTTTACCCAACACGACCTTCCTATTATCATGTCAAAGCTATATTCTCGCAAACTTTTACGGTGTTGAAGCAAAAAATGACAGGACACAGCAAGCGCCATAAAACCTGTCAGCCATCTTGCAACAAATGGATACTTGCAATATAATATTGGCACAAAGAAAAATCCCGTAGGGATGACCAATATTCTAACCCCGAGAATTCCGCAACGCGATCCCGTTGGGGTATTCTCGGGGTTAGAAAACCAAAAACCTTGCGTGAGGAGGCTGCGAAATCACCCCAAAAAACAGACTAATCGACGAGCATCAGCTCAGAAAAAAGATCGAGATGGATTAAAAGCCAAGCTTAGCCAAGCCGAAAAAAACTACCCTTACTTAACCAAGTCCCGACTTCCGAAGTCACTTCGAAATGAATAAAACGTAAAAATTGGGGCATTAACGCTGTTTAC
>Ga0136600_1000483_pt1 | contig 21391 bp, 16 predicted proteins | sample AntRauMFilla2698_FD_104634 | JGI IMG/M metagenome (GOLD analysis project Ga0136600, IMG submission 104634) | Saline lake microbial communities from Rauer Islands, Antarctica - Metagenome Filla 2 #698 | ecosystem: Environmental > Aquatic > Non-marine Saline and Alkaline > Saline | place...
CCTAAGAAAAAATTAACTTTATTATCCTTAAAGGTATTTACTCCAAGCAACGCAGAATAGTTGACCGCGTCAATATTAGAATACTCCATCTCTTTTGCTTCGTAACTAAAATATGTTGCTTCAATCCCTAAAATAAGTCTTTTATAATATGGAACTCGAACTTGAACAGAATAAGCATTTGTTAGAATCCACCGTGATGAATATGAGTCATCTTGAAGACTAGGAGAGCTAAAGGTTGTTCCTAATTCCACATAGGAAAAAGGTTGTGAATAGAGGTTAAAACCAGATAGGAATAAACAGCAAATAAATGAAAATGAGAATGTTTTCAAATTATATTTAATTATCGAGCCTCAAAAAAAGCGCGCACTTCTTCAGCACTCTTAGTATTCAAAACACGCTCTTTCTCGTACTTTCCTTTCCGTGCGATACGTACCCCATAGCTCATTAAATCAATACCATCGATATTGTGAGCATCTGGATTGATTGCTGTAATCATCCCAACTTCTTTTGCCTTGTTACCAAACTTCCAGTCTAAATCTAAACGGTAAGGATTCGCATTGATTTCAATAGCTGTATTAAACTCAGCAGCTAAAGCAACAAGTTCATTCAAATCTATCTTACTTTCTTCACGCTTCAGTAATAATCGCCCGGTTGGGTGTCCGATAATTCGGGTATATGGGTTTTTAATTGCATTTCTGAAACGCTCCATCATTTGCGCTTCAGGCATATCAAGAGTTTGATGGACACTGGCAATTACAAAATCGAATCCATCCAGAATATCATCTTCATAATCCAGGCTTCCATCTGCAAGGATATCAGATTCAATTCCTTTGAATATTACAAAGTTTGTACCACTGGATTTGTACGATTCGTTTAATGCGTCTATTTCATCCCATTGCTTCATTACATCATCAGGTTTTAACCCTCCGGCATAAGCGGCTGTTTGGGAGTGATCTGTTAGTCCTAAATATTCATAACCACGTTCTATACAAGCGTCCGCCATTTCTTTGATAGAGAACTTTCCATCACTCCAGGTGCTGTGAGCATGAATAACTCCACGGATATCACTATCTGTAACGAGATCGATTTCTTCCTGCTGTTCAAAGATCTCGAATTCACCTCGGTCTTCACGTAACTCTGGTGGGACAAAATTCAGGTCTAGTAGTTTATAAATATCAGATTCAGTTTTGTAATCTTGTGGGGCATCCCAATTCGTTTCTCCGTCATTATCTAATTCATATAAACCGTATTCATTTAAGCTCAATCCCTTATTACGTGCCCTTGATCTCATCTCAATATTATGCTCTTTGCTCCCAGTGAAATACATAAGTGCAGCAGCAAAGTTTTCTGGCTTAACAATGCGCAGATCTACTTGTCGACCATCAGTTGTTCTTACAGAACTTTTGGTATCTCCTTTTCCAAGTACTTCAGTAACTCTTCCATGACTTATAAATACTTCAAACAAATTCACTATATGCTCTTCCTCAGCCCCAATTAGAATATCAATATCTCCAATGGTTTCTTTGGATCTTCTAAGTGAACCGGCTACCTCAATTTGTTGGACACCTTCAAGATCTTTAAGGCTAGCAAGAATATCATCGGCAATTTTCTGAGCTTCGTCTAATCTGCAGCGTTCATCGTATTTTTCCATCCATTCAATGGATTTCTTAATTTTTTCTGCCGATTTACCACCAAGTCCTGGTAGCTTGGCCAGTTCACCTGATGCAATCAATTCCTTTAGCTCTTCTATCTCAGTAATGTCAAATGTCTCATGTATCTTTAAAATATTCTTTGGACCAAGACCTGAAATCTCCGTCCATTTTAATAGTCCAGGAGGTATTTTCTCTCGAAAAGCTTCCAGAACGGGCATATTGCCAGTTTCTGCGTAAACATAAATATCTTCAGCTATAGATTTACCAATCCCTTTAATATCAGTTAGGTTTTTATCGCGGATGTAGTCGTTAATATCATCACTCATTCCATCAATTGTAAGGGCTGCTTTATCAAATGCGATTACCTTAAAACGATTTTCTCCAGCAAGTTGCATGAGTTTGTATACTTCTCTTAATTTTGAGGCTATATCTTGATTGCTGGGCATAATCGGGATGAAAAGTTAGGTTTTTGTATCTGAATATCTGATATATAACAAGAAACAACGAATGATGATTTCTAAAAATATTGAATCACACGTTAAAACTACAAAAAATTGTAATTGGTTTGTTCATTGAGTGAGTAAAGGTTAAAATAAGACATGAAAAATTTATTACGATTTTTATTTCTACTTGTTTGTGTAGCTTGTGCACCAAGTGAAGTACAAAAGGCAAGTTTTCAAAAAGATGTAGAAACTGTTATGGATGATTGGCATAATGCTGCAGCTGAAGCAGATTTTGATCGTTATTTTGGTGATTTTGCTGATTCATCCTCCATATTTATGGGCACAGATGCTACAGAGCGTTGGACTGTTTCTGAATTTAAAGCATATAGTAAACCATATTTTGATCAAGGAAGAGCGTGGAATTTTACACCAGTAATCAGAAATGTATATATTTCCGAAAATGGGGAAACTGCTTGGTTTGATGAGGAGCTATCTACTCCAAATTTAGGGCCAAGCCGAGGAACAGGGGTATTAGTATTGCAAGAAGGTGGTTGGAAAATAGCCCACTATAATTTAACAGTGCCAATTCCCAATCCAATTATGGATGATGTGAAAAATCAAATCGAAAAAGAACTCAACAAAGAAAATTAAGAAAAATGAAGCGAAGCATAAATATACTCGTCTTATTATTAATTCTATCAACAGCTTCTTATGGCCAGTTGCAATCACCTTCAGAATTTTTGGGGTATGAATTGGGAGAACAGTGGACACCTCACCATAAAGTCTTCGATTATTTTAAGCATGTAGCTGATAACTCAGAAATGGTGACGCTAAATCAGTATGGAGAAACATACGAAGGGCGTGAACTTGTTTATGTTACGGTCTCTTCAATCGCAAATCAGAACAAGTCTGAAGAAATAAGGACTAACAATTTAAAAAGAGTTGGTTTCATGAATGGACAACCAACGGCGGATAAAACACCAATTGTTTGGTTAAGCTATAATGTACATGGAAATGAGACATCTTCTAGTGAAGCAGCATTAAACACTATTTACACATTAGTCAAAGAAAAAGGCGAATGGCTTAATGATGTAATGGTTGTAATGGATCCTATGATTAATCCTGATGGCAGAGATCGTTATGTGAACTGGAACAAATCAGTAACAGGATCTGAAGTCAATGCGAATCCTGAATCAAGAGAGCATAATGAGCCGTGGCCAGGAGGAAGAACAAATCATTATTATTTTGATTTGAACAGAGATTGGGCGTGGCAAACTCAGGTAGAAACACAAAACAGGGTAGAAATGTATTTATCATGGATGCCTCAAGTTCACGTTGATTTCCATGAGCAATCAATAAATTCTCCTTATTATTTTGCTCCTGCAGCAAAGCCGTTTCATACTGCAATTACAGCTTGGCAAAGAGAGTATCAAACTATGATTGGTAAAAATCACACCAAGTATTTTGATGAAGAAAACTGGTTGTACTTTACACGTGAGAGATTTGATCTTTTTTATCCAAGTTATGGAGATACATGGCCAACCTTTAATGGCGCTATTGGGATGACTTATGAACAAGCTGGCGGAGGACGTGGTGGTTTAGGTGTTAGAACTGCTGAAGGAGATACACTGACATTATTAGACCGATTAACGCATCATTCCACAACAGGATTGTCCACTGTGGAAATAACAGCTAAGAATAAAGACAAAGTTGTGGATGAGTTTACAAGATACTTTCAGCAAACACGTGAAAATGGATCTGGCGAATACAAAACGTTTGTAGTAAAGAAATCTAGTAATCCTGATAAAGTAGCGAGCCTGTTGCAATATCTTATCAAACAGAATATACAATTTGGCCAAGCAAGTAATAGCAGCAGAGTAGAGGGCTATAATTTTGCCTCGGGAGAAACTGGAAGAGTAAATATTGAAGAAGGGGATTACATAATTAGTACCTTTCAACCACAGGGAACATTAGTAAGAGTTTTATTTGAGCCTAAACCCGAATTGGAAGATTCTTTAACCTACGATATCACAGCATGGGAAACGCATTATGCATATGGTTTAGATGGATTCGCTGTAAAAGGTAATATCTCTCAGGTCCCAGTTAAAAGTACTACGACATCAAATATTTCTGCCAGTATAAATAAGCCATATGCTTATTTAGCAAAATGGAATTCTATGAATGACTTGAAGTATTTAGCAGCATTACTCAAAAAAGGGGTAAATGCTCGTTATGCTCAAGAAGCGTTTACGATTAATGGAAATAAGTATGACGCAGGTACTTTGATAATAACAAGAAATGGTAATGAAAAACTGGGCGCTAAATTTGATGATATCGTTAAGAGTACAGCAGACGAATCTGGTAGAATTTTAACTCCCGTTTCAACAGGCTTTGTTAGTTCTGGGAAAGATTTTGGATCTTCATCCGTCCGTTATATTACAGCGCCAAAAGTTGGCTTGATTGCAGGCGAAGGAACTAGCTCAAATATGGTAGGTCATATTTGGCATTATTTTGATCAGCAAATCAATTATCCAGTAAATCTAATTAACCGTGATGATCTTGGATATTTAGAATGGAGCGAATATGATGTAATGATAATGCCTTCTGGTTCTTATGGAAGCACATTCAATGAAGTTGGCTTGACGAAACTTAAAGAATGGGTTAGAAATGGCGGAACATTGATTGCATTAGAGGGTGCGAACGGATTTTTAGCAGGAAAAGAGGGTTTTAGCCTGAAGAGAAAATCACCAGAAAAAGAAGAAGACAAGAGTGATGATAACCCAAATGATAAGCTTAAAAAATTTAGCGAGTCAGACAGGGCTTCTGCATCTAGACTTAATGCTGGATCTGTATTTGAACTTAGAATGGATAATACGCATCCATTAGCGCTTGGTTATGGTGAAGCATATATGTCTTTAAAACTTGGTTCTTCAGCTTACGAATATCTAGAAAATGGATGGAATGTTGGTGTTGCTAAAGAAGGAGCCTACCGAAGTGGGTTTGTAGGGGCTGATGCAAAAGAATTGTTGAAAAATACTCTTTCTTTAGGTGTTCAAAATATGGGTTCTGGAAAGGTAGTTTATATGATTGATAATCCATTATATAGAGGGTTTTGGCATAATGGTAAACTTCTATTTGGGAATGCAGTATTCTTTGTAGGAAACTAATGCAAGATGAAATTAGTAGAAAAATTATCAAAAGAAGAACTTAGGTTAGAGCGGAAGATATATCGGATGACATTAATTCCAGCATATATAATAGCGGCACTAACAGCAGTATACTTTATTTGGAAAACAGATTTTGGCAACGAGGCGGTTATAATTTTATTTATATTTATAACAATATTGTTACCATTTTCTTTGAGGTTGAGAAAAATTCAGAATGTACTTGGGGATTAAAATTCAATTTTTTCTAACTCAGCTTCACTAGCTATAAAGCCAAAGGAAGCCCAGTTTTCAGCTTCATAAACTTCTCTCCAGATTTCATAAGCTCGGTCTGTTCTTCCGTTTATGAAGTGCCAGTTTCCAATTCCGTAACCAATGGTGGCGTTGCTCAAAGCATCACTTTGCGCATCAAAAATCATATCAGCATTAAACTCTCCTTTAAAAACAAGAAGCAGCTTGTGATAGCTGTCGTTCTCTATGATATTCATTTCAGTACGTATTGGCTCAATTATTTTACCAGCAAACTCGTCTTGTCCATCACGGCGTAAGCTCATATAGTACCAATAAATAGCAGCTACAGACATATCATCATTTGTGCTTGCATTAATACACTCAATATATGCTTTTTGTGCTTTTTCATATTGATTGGTCAAATAATAAGCTAATCCTAAATGATACCAGATATTAGTATGAAGACTGCTTGTTGGTTTATTAAGTGAGTTAGGCAGACCATCTTCCTCAACTATATCATCAGTTCCTTTTATAAGGGAAGCAGCTTTATTCAGATCTTCAATTGCAAGATCAAATGCTCGAAGAGAAATATATCTATGTCCCCGATGGCGATAAAGAGCAGGATTATTCGGATCAGCATTTATTCCATCAGTCAATAAATCCACAGCCTTTCGATATTCCCCATTATACCCAAGTAGGCGCGCATTCCAAATCAACCCCTCTGTAGGTGCATTATTAGTTTTAGCAACTGTGACAAGCGAATCAATGCGGTTAGTTAAAGCTAAAGGTAAACTGCTTGTATTTGTCCTGAGTGTATCGCCAAGTAACGAAATACTTTGAATTCCATCAGGTAAAGTATCGAAGGTCTTTTTTGGGGGAGAACAATTGATGAAAAGTGCTAAAAATAAACCAGAAAGAAGTATTCTCATGACATAAAATTGAATTCTTAATTCATGGAATGTAAGCAATCGAAGAAATGGACTGAAATATTATTCTTAAATAACTAGAGTTCTATTTGGTAGGTTATCGGGACGTCTTGCTCGAAGTCATATAAAGTTAAACGACGCAGGTTATAATAGCCGGTCCAGAAGTTTCTAAGTGCCTGAATGTAATTTCTACGAGCACTATCTTTTTCGTTTTGAGCGATAAAAAGGTTTGTAATATCAATCTTACCAATCAGATAGCGATTCCTTGATACATCGTAACGACGTTGCGCAATATCATCAGAGGTTTCTGCCAGGTCAACTTGACCTTTCAGGAGCTCGAATTCTCTTACTGTACTACGTACACTAAGCTCAAACTGAAGCCTCTGATATTCAATACTGTTTGCAGTAGCTAGCTGTTGATTACGCGCTGACTTAATCTCAGCAATCTGTTTTCCCCAATTAAAAATCGGAATTTGAAAACCAAGTGTAAAGAATTGTCGATTATCTGGATCTGTATATAATTGATTAAATTCTGTAGAGGTCTGATTTAAACCATAATCAGCTCTTAGGGTAGCTGAAAAGCCAGCATTTTTTCTAGCTTGATCGTAAGATTGATTTGCTTGAATTTCATTTAGCCGAAACTGGAGTGATTGGCTATTATTTTCCAATGCTAAGCTAAGAGCTTTGTCAAAATCGAGATTGACCTGAGGAGCTGTTTCAGGAGCCACTATCTCTAAAATAATATTATCATCTACACCTAATAATGCTTTAAAGTTTTCTTCAGCACGTGTATAATTCAAACGAGCATTGATCAGCGAAGTCTCAGCATTTCTATACTGGAGTTCAGTTTGTAAGAGATCATTCTCTGCTAGATTACCAACTTCAAATCTACCTTTTGAAATGTTATAGATAGAATCATTTACTGTAACGTTAAATTCAGCGATCTCTACATTTATCTTTGAAATTAATACATCAAAAAAATTCTGGGCAACGGTAAATGAAAGATCTTCAAGATCTTCTACAAACTGTTTTTCAGCAATTTTGAATCTAAGGGGCTCAATTTTATTACGCCATTTAAGACTGTTAAACTGGAATAGTGGCTGCGTATAACTGGCTATTAGTGGGGTGCTCTGCCATGCATAAGTATTTTCTTGGTTAAAGATACCTAGGCGGGTAATACCCGTAGAAACAGATAAATTACCACCTGTTGGCAGTATATTTTGATTTGCAGAAAACCCGATGGATGCTTCTGATTGTGTCCTTCTGGAAAAGACAACTCTACCATCATCCTGGACGTTTGCAAAGATTTGATTGTTAAAATTTGGAGCATCACCTGATAGATCAAAGCTAGGGAGTAAATCAGCTCTAAAAGATTTATATCTCCATTTAGCAGCAATTAGATTATATGTAGCAGCTCTTGAAAGTGGACTATTATCCTTTGCAATGTTAATACTTTCTTCAAGAGACAAACTCTGCGTTTTGTTTTGAGCTTGAAGATGTAAACTTCCAAGTGTAAAAATAAAAAATACAGCTACTATAAATCTATTATTCATGTCTTAAGGCGTGTACAGGATCTTGTTGAGCGGCGCGTTTAGCAGGAAAAAATCCGAAGACAACTCCAATTAAAAGAGCAACTCCAAATGATATAAAAATTGAACTAGGTGTTACTACAGCGGCAATATCAGCAGTGGCCTCAATAGCATAGCTAAATACCATGCCAAGCATGATCCCTAGTATGCCACCAGTTATACTAATTGTTAGTGCTTCTGTTAAAAACTGAAGTTCAATGTCTTTCTTCTGTGCTCCTACAGCCATACGTACACCAATTTCTCTGTAGCGCTCCACAACGGATGCCAACATAATATTCATGATACCGATACCACCTACCAGCAACGAAATGGAAGCAATAGATGAGAGTACAATGTTGAAAATACGTTTAGTTCTTTGCTCTTGTTGGAGTAATTGCTCTGGGACAATAATTTCAAAATCTACGACATCATTATGACGGCGCTTTAACATCCTGGATAATACCTCTGCGATTGAAACGCTATATTTTGTATCGCTGACACGTATAATCAGTTTATCGAGTTGGTTGTAATTTTGATCTCCGCTATTATTTGAACTTCCATTTCCCAAATCCTGCTTCGTAAGTAGCGCTCTATTTCTAAAACGAAGTAAGACTGTAGTAGCTGGAGTAAAGACGTCGAGGTTATAATTTCGAATTCCTAAACTTTCAATACTTTCTGTACTCAATTCTCTTTTCTTTAAAACTCCAATAACAGTTAGCCATAGGTGACCAACTTTGATTTTTTTTCCAATAGGGTTTTGGCCAGGGAAAAATTTTGACCGGACATCATAACCGATAATGCAAACGGGCGATGAGCTTTCGATCTGGATATCAGAAAAATTAGTTCCGTCAACAATATCAAAGTTGTTGATATTGAAGTATTCCCCGTTTACCCCAACTAATTTACCGGTACGCATTCTAGCATTGCGGAGAAAGCTGGTTTCGTACAGAATTTCAGGACTAATAAATTCAATTTCAGGTAAAACTTTTTGAATACTTCTTAGATCTTCAAGTGTTAAACCGGGAGAAAAGCGCTTGCTTTCTTCGGTTCCAGCCTCTTCATCAATTAGACCTTCAGATTGTTCAATAACCGGTTGAATAATTACATTATTAGTCCCTAGGAGTTGCATTTGAGCAAGTACTTCCTGTTGAGCACCAGTACCAATAGCTAACATTGCAATTACTGATCCTACTCCAAAAATTATACCTAGTGAGGTTAAAAAAGCACGCAATTTATTTCTGCGGATAGCCTCAATAGCTATATCAAAATTATAAAGTATTTTTTGAAACACGAAAGCGTATTAGTTGTTTGCAATGATATTGTCTTCTTTCAGATAACTCTTAGTTACTTCTGAAGTATCTTCTGGCATAGAAAGGAAAAGACGATCAGTTATTGATATGCCTTTATGTATAACAGCTTCATTCTCATTAATTAATCCCAATTCCACTTGTTGCATTGTTGTGGTCAACCCATTTTTTAGAAAAACAAAACTCAAAGAATCCTGAGCATGGATAGCTTCCAAAGGAATAGAAATTGCATCTGCTAACCTATCAACTTGAATTTCGTTACTTGTTGTCATAGCTGGTCGAAGGAGACTGTCAGTAGCAGCAATTTCAATGATTACTTCGTAAACCTTAGAATCAGAGTTGGGTCTTTGTTCTCCGATATTAGCAACGCTTGTGACGGTTCCGTCAAGCACCTTACCTTTAACTGCATCTAGGCCGACAATCACTTTTTGTCCCTTTTTAACTTTCTGGATATCGATTTCATTTACATAAGTAAGAGATTCCATTACGGTGAAATCAGGAAGTTCGGCAACGGTTGGATTCCATGCACTTATATCTTCACCAACAGTTGTTTTCTGTCCATTACGGCTTCTTCTGTAGATGACCATACCTTTATCAGGAGCATAAACAGTAAACTCTCCCATTAATGCACGAATCTTATTCAGTTCATTTTGCTTTTTGAATAGCTCGGTTTCAATTTCGCTTATTTTAGCAACAGCTTGTTTAACTTTAGTTTGATAATTCTTTTTTTCTTGAGCTAAAGTCCTTTTTGCCTTGTCAAGTTCAATCTCAGCCTGCCTTTGAACTGCTGGAGATTCATACTTCGACTGATCAACTGCAATTTGCCTCTCTTCTAATGCGTAGTCTAAATTAATGAGGTTATCTCTTGCTTGAGAAAGCGTAAGCGTGCTATCAAGTTGTGCTTGTGTAACTTGTGATTGTGCTTGCTGCACTTCCAGTTGGGCATCTTGCATAGCTGCTAAAATCGGGGATCTGTCAAGTTCAGCTACAAAATCGCCTTTTTTTACAACAGTACCTTCAGGAACTAATTTTTGAATTTGCATATTATTAATTCGAAATTCTCTAACTCCTTGGGGACCCTTTATCTCTGTAGAATTTTTAGCCCTTAACTCCCCAGTACTTATAACTTCTACAATAAACTCACCTTGACGTGGCGATGCATAAAGTTCAGTAACTTCATCTTTGTTACCTCCAAAGATCATCCATAAAACAACTAATGAAAGTACTAATGCAATGGGCGCAATAAATTTCTTCTGCATAATAAAATAAGTATTAATATTCTCGCAATGATACGTATAAAGAACAAGACGAAATTTTTAGAAAAATAGTTTTACAAATGAAGGAATTTTACAGACGTTATCAATCCTCTTGGAATTCATCTTGTTGATATAGTACTTCACCATAAGAGATTTCTTCTGCGGCTAATACGAGTATAGTTGTAGGTAAGCCTTTCAACCTTTCCTGAATGGTTCCATAATACTTAATGAAATTTTCATCTGGCTCTGCCATTCCCATAAAAATTAGATCTGTTTCCTGAGATGAGTCATGTAATATCTCATCAAAAGAACGGCCATTAGAAACTATTACCTCTGTTTTCGTACCCGTTCTTAGTTTTCTACTAATGTCTTCTAAATTCTTTTGGGCATCCTGGGCCCCTTTTTCAGATTTCACTACCATTTTTAGATAAACATCTGCGTTATACCAGCTTCTACTCGTTTTTAACAGATAACCAAGAATCATCATTAACCCTCCGTTACCCTTTAGTCCACCCCACCATATATCAATGCGTTTTTTCTCACCAAAACCTTTGTCTTTGTCATCATGCACAACAAGTACATTTCGTTGTAACTGGTGAAACCTAGTTATCATTTGGCAATAGTCTTCACGAATATCTTCATTTTCACTATCGCCTAATATGATAGTATTTGGAACCAATGCACCTAGCCCATAAGCTTCAACCAAACGCTCTCCTCCAATAAATGGATCATCAGCTGTAACTACTTTAACTAAGCCCTGTATTCCTCGTTTTGCTAAGAACTCACGAATATTACCCTCAATTTCATTTTTATGGTCAGCAGAAACACGATCATTCGTAATTACAGTTGATACTGTGAGCAAGCCACGGTTGTGGGTAATGGAAGAAGCTAAATCTATTAAATGCCATCTTTTTGTAGGTGCGCCTGATAATACTAAAGGATTTGGCCGCCATGTTTTTGCATCTTGTTCCGCTCTTATTCGCAATAAACCTGCTCTTGTGATTGCCATCCAAATTCCGCGTTTCACATCTCCCCATGTGGACTCAAGTTCTCTTCTTTCTAACCAGAAATAAATGACCAGCACAAAAACAAAAGCCACAATGGTAGCAACTGTATTTATCAAGAACATCACTGCTATACAACCTATGGCTCCTGTAATAGAGAATATCCAGTGAACTTTAAAATTTGGGCGAAATGATGGACTTCCAAGAATCCTTTCAATTCCAGCTGTAATGTTTAGAACTCCATAGGTCGTTAAGAAAAACATTGTGAGAACAGGAGCAATTAGATCTAAGTCTCCAAAATATACAGCAGCTAAAGCTACACCTAACGTTACGATAGTTCCCATTCTAGGTGCATCATCATCACCAGAACCCTCTCCTAAAAAATTCAGCCAACTAGGTAATACACGATCTCTTGCTAATGCCTGAAGAACACGAGGAGCTCCTAAAATACTTCCTAAAGCACTTGATAAAGTTGCGCCCCATACGCCGATCAGTATAGCATCGCCCCAATACGACATTTTCCTCATAATTAAGGGATCTTGAATTAAAGTCAATGCATCAGCTCGATTCGCAAGTATAATCGGTAGTCCCATATAAATAAGATACCCAACACCCACAGCGGCAAAGGTTCCAAAAGGAATTGATTTACCTGGGTCTTTAAGATCTCCGCTCATATTAACGCCAGCCATAATCCCGGTAACAGCTGGAAAGAATACAGCAAATACAACCCAAAAAGGTTCAGAGTTTCTCTCTGCAGCCCCCCACATTTCAATTTCTGTGGGCTCAATGGGTTTTCCAAACAATAGGGAAAGTAATGAGATTACAATCCCAAACATGATAAAATATTGAGCTCTGATAGCAGTTTTTGCTGAAACTAAAGCTAAAACTGTAACTAAAATAGTAGTTGCTAAACCAACAATTTTAAAATTTAATGATGGGAAAACCTGAACTACACTTTCTGCAAAACCGACTGTATAAAGTGCTACTGATAATGCTTGTGCTATATATAAAGGAATCCCAATAGCGCCACCAGATTCAATACCTAGAGATCTGCTTATCATGTAATAAGCCCCACCACCGCGGACTCTTTGATCGGTTGCAATAGATGCAATAGAAAGCGCTGTTAGAAAAGTAATACCTGTAGAAAGAGTTACTATTATAAGTGTCCCAATAAGTCCAACATTACCAACAACCCATCCAAACCGCAGATACATGATAACGCCAAGGATAGTAAGTATTGAGGGTGTGAATACACCTCCAAATGTGCCAAGGCCATCTTTTGAGCTTGGAACTACCTGCTGAACGCTAGGAGCCTTATTTAAAAAAGGTATTTTCATTGATAAAAATTGGACATGATAGGCATAATCTTTTAATGCTAATTAGCATTCACAAAATGGTTTCAAAAATGTGGATAAAGGTATAATCTTTTAGTTAGATAGCCAATTAATACGTAAGTTTTAAAGTTCAAATAAAACAGTAAAATTTTCTTTTACGTTTATGAAGCTGTCTTATCATTGGAAGAAGCGAATAATTGAATCTCTAAATAAGCTACGTGAAGGCAGAAAAAAATTTGCCTTAATATTTCAGTTTATTCAAGATGATATCTATGATATTGATAGAGTAGCGTATCCATGGTTAAGAAGATTTATGATATTACTCACAGTTCTTGTGATTGTAAGTATACTTCTGCCGATTGCATTTGATTTAACTCCCGAACTTGCTCGTATAAACATTCAACTAGAAAAGGGACTTTTAATCGGATTTATTGTAAATGTAATTTTAAGATTTATACTTACAAATAAGCGAAAGAAGTACTTGAAGAAGCGTTGGTTTGAAGTACTATTGAGTATTTTTGCGACGTATTTGATTATAGGGTTCAATCTTGATCTGCTTTATAGTTTTGATCTCGACTCACTTGGAATAGAAACCCCTGAAAATTTTATCTTAAATATTATTAAAGGCTATCTGTTAATTTTTGTGTCATCAAAAGTTGTTTATAATTTACCTGAACTTCTTGACAAACAAAAAAACACAGCTCGGTTACTTGTGTACAGCTTTTTGATAATAATTATAACCGGATGTGCACTTTTAATGCTCCCAGGTGCTACTGTTGATGGAGAAGGTTTAGTACTTATAGACGCTCTTTTTACATCTACAAGCGCTGTTTGTGTAACTGGGCTTATTGTTGTTGATACAGCAACTCATTTTACTTTATTTGGCCAAACTGTAATCATGTTATTGATACAAATTGGTGGAATTGGGATCGTAACATTTGCAACATTTCTATTTATCTATATAAGTGGTGGATTGGGAGTGGCACAAATGAATGCTGTTAAAAGTGTAGTGGCAGAAAAAAATACAAACCTTTTAAGTGCGACTTTAAAAAAGGTAATAGGTTTTATCTTTTTTATCGAAGGTATAGCAGCAGCTATATATTTTTTCAGTTGGGATTACGAATTTGCTAGTCAGGGTCAGCGGTTTTTCTTTTCCATTTTCCATTCTATATCAGCTTTTTGTAATGCCGGGTTTTCTTTATTTACCAATAGCCTTTCTGATGCCCATAATGTAGTAAACTTGCCAGTTAATATTACAACGATGGTATTGATTATTCTAGGAGGTCTTGGTTTTACAACAATATGGGAGATTATTCAACGACAAAATAAGCGTAGACTATTGAGGCGGAAACTATCAACCCATACACGAATAGTATTAATAGTAACTGGGATTTTGATTTTTGGTGGGACATTGCTAATTCTTGTTTTAGAATGGAATAATACTTTGGCAGATTATTCTGTAGGTAATAAAATTCTGGTTTCTCTATTCCAAAGCGTAACGACGAGGACAGCAGGATTTAACACTATTGATATAGGTGAAATAGGAGTTTCAGCTATTTTAGTTATGCTAGTGATGATGGTGATAGGTGGTTCTCCTGCATCTACGGCTGGTGGTATTAAAACTACTACCATTGCAGTAGTTCTAAGATCAATTTCTATGACCATTAGTGGAAAACATAGAATGGAAATATTTAAACGCACAATACCAAATAGGATTATTTTTCAAGCTATAAGCGTACTTTTTTTAGCGTTAGCATGTATTGTGATTAGTACAATTTTGCTTACAATTACTGAAGATTTACCATTTCTTAGTCTTTTCTTTGAAGAAGTTTCAGCATTTGCTACTGTCGGTTTATCTAGAGGTATAACTGCAGAACTAAGTAATTGGGGGAAATCAATACTAGCAATTTCTATGTTTTGGGGAAGAGTAGGAATATTAACTTTTATGGTAGCATTCGCCAAGAAGCAAGAAAACAGAAATTATCAATATCCTGAAGAAACTATAATGGTCTCGTAAATTAAATTATTATGAAAAATAGAACAGATCTACAATTCGCAATCATTGGGATTGGAGCTTTTGGAGGTGAATTAGCTAAAACACTTTCTGATGAAGGAGCTTATGTAATTGCCATTGATAACAATATAAAAAACATAGAACAAATTAAGGATTATGTATCTGATGCGATTTGTTTTGATGGAACAGACTATGAACTGCTTGAAACCCATGGTATAACAAAAGTAGACGTAGCCATTATTGCAATTGGTGAGGCATTCGAGCCAAATGTATTAATTTCAATGAATCTATTAGAAGCAGGAGTTAAAGAAGTATATGCTCGTGCTGGTTCTCATACCCAGGAGCAAATTCTAAAGAAGATTGGAATTACTGATGTTATTCATCCAGAACGTCAGGTAGCTGAAAGAATGGGGGTTTCATTGGTAAGAAAAGGCATTAAAGACGTATTTAATTTTGGAGAAGGTCTAGCGGTGTTTGAGCTGGAAGCACCTGAGAAAATGAGTGGATATACACTCAAAGAACTTAAAATAAGGAAGCGGTATAATTTGAACTTAATTACTATTAAGAGACAGAAAAACAATGAAGAGTTTGAAAATATTGGAATACTAGGAGGAAGTACCAAAGTAAAGGAAGGTGACCATTTTATTTTGGTTGGAAAAAAAGAAGACTGTGATAAAATGATGAGTACTAATTAGATAAAAAAGTCTAGTCTTCGTCGATTAATGAATTATCAAGTAAACCAGACTCAAGATCATATTTAGTAGCGTATTTTGTTTCATCTATAATCTTTTTCGGATTATTGTTCTCGTCAACTATAACGACAGTTGGCTTGTGAGATTTAGCCTCTTCTGGCGACATTTCTGCATAACTGATAATAATAACTCGGTCACCGATTTGAGTAAGCCTGGCCGCAGCTCCATTCATACAGCAAACTCTACTACCTCGCTCACCTGCAATAGTGTATGTTTCTAACCGTAAACCATTAGTAATATTTACTACCTGTACTTTTTCATAAGGAAGAAGATTGGCTGCATCCAATAAATCCTGATCAATAGTTATGCTACCCTCATACATAAGATTAGCCTCAGTAACTACCATCTGGTGCAACTTCGATTTAAACATGGTTACTTGCATCATTTATAAACTTAAATTCTCAAAATTAAGTTGTCAATCAATCTAGTTTTTCCCAAATAGGCTGCTATAGCAAGCACATAACTGTTATTCTTAGAAAGTTGTTCAACAGGTTGTAAAGTATCTAATGAGTAAACTGAAAGATAATCATTTTGAAATCCTTTTGCTTTAAGTTCATCTTGTTGATGTTGTATCAACAAACTCGGATTCATTACGCCATTTTCGATTTGTTGTGCTATATACGTTAACGCCCGATATAAACTCGGAGCAAGAACTCTCTCTTCTTTTCTTAAATAGGCATTTCTACTACTTAACGCGAGCCCATCGTCAGCTCTTCCAATGGGTGCCATAAGTAATTCAACATTATGATTGAATTCTTTAACCATTTGTTCAATAATGCGAAATTGTTGATAGTCTTTTTGTCCAAAAACAGCAATGTCAGGATTAACGATATTGAAGAGTTTATTAACAACAAGAGCAATGCCCTGAAAATAACCGGGGCGACTACCTCCATCCAAGTGAACATTCAATTCATTAATATTTATACCAAAAAACTTTTCACCAGAGCCATACATAGTTTCCGTGTCAGGCATAAAAACAAGAGATACATTTTCATGCTTACATACCTTTAGGTCAGCCTCTATCGTTTTAGGATACGTACCAAAATCTTCGTGTGGAGCAAATTGTTCAGGATTTACATAGATAGATACGATAACTGAATCAGCATATTTATGAGCCATTTTTATCAATGATAGATGGCCATCGTGCAAAGCTCCCATAGTTGGAACAAAAGCAACTTTCTTACCTTCCCTTTTGAGTTGGTTAACGTACTTCCGAACTTCTGCTATCGATTCTGTTGTTTTCATTTTAATATAAAAAGAGACGTCACTTGGACGCCTCATTTAAAGTAAAGCGGATGACTAATAACTTTTTTAGACTGAGCGATCCATATCAAAGTCTTGAAGAATCTGCTTAATTCTATTTAGGAATGCCCCACCATGTGCTCCATCAATAATTCTATGATCGTAACTCATTGATAGATACATCATTTGTCGTATCGCAATCACATCACCAGCATCAGTTTCAAGTACAACAGGTTTTTTCTCAATTGCACCGGTACCAATTATGGCAACTTGAGGCTGATTGATGATAGGTGTTCCCATGATATTGCCTACACTTCCATAATTAGTTAAAGTGATTGTTCCTCCAACAAGATCATCTGGGCTTAGTTTTTTACTTCTTGCCTTATTAGCTACAATATTTACAGATTCAGCAAGACCAACTAAATTCATTTGCTGGGCTTTTTTGATTACTGGAACAATCAATCCACCTTCACCACCTTCACCAAGAGCAACAGCTAGTCCGAAGTTGATATCTTTTTTGATATGAATTTCATCACCGTTTATTGAACTGTTTATAAGTGGAAATTCTAACATTGCTTTTATAATTGCTTCCACAAATAATGGGGTAAATGTGAGTTTATTCCCAGTTTTCTTTTGAAATTCAACCTTATTAGCATTTCTCCATTTAACCATATTGGACACATCTACTTCAGCGAAAGTAGTTACGTGTGCAGATGTTTGAACAGATTTTACCATATGCTCTGCTATCATTTTTCGCATACGATCCATTTTGACAATTTCCACATCACCAGATGGGGATTTAATATCAAGTTGTCCAGCAGAAATGGAGCCATCACTAGTTGAAGTACTAGTTGGTTTGCTAAGTCCTGAACTTTGACTAGTTGAAGCGGCTGGTGCAGAAACTTTACCATTCTTCTTGTCTTCTACATAACCAAGAATATCTTTTTTAGAAACTCGTCCTCCTTGTCCTGATCCCTCAATGCTTTCTAGTTCTTGCTGGCTAACACTTTCTTCTTTAGCAATTGAGCGTACAAGAGGAGAAAAGAATCTGCCGTCACTTCCTATTCTTTGTGGTTCTGAACCGTTAGAGTTGCTCGCACCATTATTTTGCATGAGCTGATCTGGTGTTTTAGCAGCAACTTCTTCTTTAGTAAGAGAAGCATTCTCTTCTTTCTTAGAAGAAGATCCAGAATCTGATTTGGGTGCAGAAGATCCAGAACCTGCACTTTTACCTGTTGAGATGATTGCTATAGGCTGACCAACTTCAATTGTATCATTTTCTTCTGCTAAAATTTCAACAAGCGTACCTGCTGCTGGAGAAGGAACTTCACTATCTACTTTGTCTGTAGATATTTCTAATAAGGTCTCATCTTCTTCTACGGAGTCTCCAACAGACTTATTCCAACCAATAACAGTAGCCTCTACAACTGACTCACCCATTTGTGGCATTACAACTTCAATTCGCTCGCCATCATCATTTCCAGCATTGTCATTTGACTCTTCAGCTACGGGAGCTTCTTCAGCTTCTTGTGTTTGTGCTTTTTCTTGAGCAGGCGCCTCTTCTTTTTCCTGAGGCTCAGGAGTGGTGCTACTATTTCCAACAGCATCCGCATCAGTTTCAATAATGGCTATAGGTTTACCAACTTCAATGGTATCTCCTTCTTCAACAAGTATCTCAATGAGAGTGCCAGCTTCAGGTGAGGGAACCTCACTATCTACCTTATCTGTAGCGATTTCGAGAAGAGTTTCATCAACTTCCACGGTGTCACCAACAGACTTACTCCACTCAATTACAGTTCCTTCCATTACCGATTCGCCCATTTGGGGCATTACTACTTCTACCTTAGCCATAAAAATCTTTTAATTTGATGCCTTAACGGCGGTTTTAGCTGTTTTTGCAAAGGACTGTAAAGTTCAGCAATATTCTAATTACTTCAAAATCTAGATAGTCCATTAATTATTAGAAAAGCGCTTTTTTAATAATTAAATATTTAGGCCTGTATTCTGTAAGATTTTTTGGCTCTTTGAGCCGAATAAGGATCTAGTATTTCAGAGCATGTCAGCTTAATTGATTTGCTTCCGCGAGTACTTTTTCTAAGTTTTCAATAGAAGTAAATAACTGATCAAAACTCGAAAGCGAAAAATATTTAGTCTGTATTTCTGAAGTTATAAAGTCTTGTTCTGTAATCTCGAAGATATTATAATCTTTTACCTCTACTCCGTCATTCATAACATGATCGGTTTCTCCTGAAGAAGAAATTATACCAGCGCCATAAATCAGCGTTTCATTCTGGTATTCGATAAGACCAAATTCGATAGTAAACCAATAAAGACGCTGTAGCATGGTAACTACTTTTTTATTGTCAATATGTTTTACACCTAAAGCACCAAGCTTTTGAGCAAAGTCAGCATATGACTCATTCATAAGCAAAGGTATATGGCCAAATATATCATGAAACATGTCAGGCTCTTCCAGATAATCAAGCTGGCTTTTATTTCTTAACCAAGTAGAAGCGCTGAATTTTCGATCTTTTAATAACTGGAAAAAGTCTTCGACTGGGATAAGACCAGGAACTACAGTGATAGACCAGCCATGAGTTTTTAGTAAAATTTCATTTAATTCTTCAAATTTAGGAATCGCATCTGCATTCAATACAGTTTCCATTGCTTTTAGGCATCTGAGATATTCAGGATGAGCTTTTCCAGGAAGATTCTCTAGCTGACGTTTAGCTAAAATATTCCATACTTCTTGATCTTCGGCGGTATACTCTTCGTATTTTTGGCGCATTTAAAATAAGTTCTTGATGATGAATAGTCTGTTTGAAGGCAAAAAAACTACAATCAGAAATGTATCATTCCATTAAATGTCTTAAACACGAGTAATCAAAAAGTATAACTATTAGTTATCCTAAAGCATTTTGGATGTCTTTAATAAGATCATCAGGATGCTCCAATCCCACGCTTAAACGAATAAGGTTATTTGGGGAGTTAGAATTCTCTCCTTCGCTTGATCGGCGATGCTCCCATGTACTTTCGATACCGCCTAAGCTTGTAGCTCGGGTGATTAATCTGGATGTAGCAACCACATTTAGAGATTCATCTTCTGTTCCATCAAACAAAAATGAGATCATCCCGCCGAAACCATGCATCTGTGAACGAGCAATTTCATGACCTTTATGCGATTTCAATCCTGGATAAAAAGTATCGATTACTTTGTGGTGTTCAGTTAAAAACTCAGCAATCTTTAGTGCATTTTCATTATGCGCTCTCATTCTATAAGGAAAGCTTCTTATACTTCTAGTGAGCAACCAGCAATCCTGCGGAGAAGGAACCGCTCCTTGATTTCGCTGAATCATACGGATTTGTTCAAAAAACGAATCTTTTTTTGCAGATATGATTGCTCCACCTAAAATATCACTGTGCCCAGCAAGATATTTTGTTGTAGAATGCATGACTAGATCAGCACCAAAATGAATGGGATTTAGATTTAATGGGGTAGGCCATGTGTTATCAACACAAACCTTGGCATTAATTTTTTTAGCTAAGATGCAGACTTTTTCAATATCTGTGATATGCATCAAAGGGTTTGAAGGGGTCTCAATATATATCATCTTTGTATTCGGTCGAATACTGTCTCGGACTTCATCCAGATCTGTCATATCAGTAAAGCTAAACTCCAGGTTCCATCGCTCACCAAAGGAATTTAAAATTGATCTTGTACCGTGATAAACATCTTTTGGTACAATTATATGGGAGCCTTTATCTAAAGCCTGAAACACACTACCAATAGCAGCCATCCCAGATGAAAATGCGGCGCAATCTTCACCATTTTCAAGTTCTGCTAATACTTTTTCAAGTTGAAGTCTATTTGGGTTGCCATGCCGAGTGTAAAGAAACTCCCCATCCTTATGACCCTTTTCGGAATGTTCAAAATTAGTAGACACCTCAATTGGAGGAACCACTGATTTAGACCCGGATTCATGATTCAAGGAGGCATGAATGGCGATGGTTTCTATATTTTTTGATTTTTTATTCATTTTAAATATCTCTAATAGCTTTAATACGTTGCATAGCCGGAGGATGAGAATAATTTAAGAAAACATAAAACGGATGAGGTGTTAAATTTGATAAGTTATCCTTAGAAAGCTTTTTTAATGTAATAATCATATCCTCAGGTTTCCCGGTAGTAGTTGCAGCAAATTCATCGGCTTCATATTCATGTTTACGAGATGATATCTGCATAAAAATAGATAAAATCATATCAATTGGAGCGTATAGCATCCCAAAGAAGATCAAACCTGCATAAACGGAGATTTCATTCATGTAAAAAGCCTTGAATAAACCTTCTGCTTGAAGAAAAATAGAAAGAACAAATAACATTACACCTGTTTGAATTATGCTTGTGATCATACCTTTGATGATATGCTTCTTTTTATAATGTCCAATTTCATGAGCTAAAACAGCGACTAATTCACTCTCGGTGTGGTTTTCAATTAAG
>Ga0136600_1000484_pt1 | contig 21387 bp, 15 predicted proteins | sample AntRauMFilla2698_FD_104634 | JGI IMG/M metagenome (GOLD analysis project Ga0136600, IMG submission 104634) | Saline lake microbial communities from Rauer Islands, Antarctica - Metagenome Filla 2 #698 | ecosystem: Environmental > Aquatic > Non-marine Saline and Alkaline > Saline | place...
CATCTGCCAGGTAGGCGTAGCGGCCGACGACGGTGACGCCGCGGGCGCTGCCACCGTCGTCAAACTGGCCGACCTCTACCGGGTTACTCGGGTCGCTGATGTCGATGATCTCGAGGCCTTCGCCACCATCTGCCACGTAGGTGTAGCGGCCGACGACGGTGACGCCGGCGGCGAAGCCACCGTCGTCAAACTGGCCGACCTGTACTGGGTTACTCGGGTCGCTGATGTCGATGATCTCGAGGCCTTCGCCACCATCTGCCACGTAGGCGTAGCGGCCGACGACGGTGACGCCGAAGGCGGTGCCACCATCGGCAACCTGGCCGACCTCTACTGGGTTACTCGGGTCATTAGCCACGATCCCACCGCCCGCGATAGTGAGCTTCTCAGTGGTGGTGCCAGTAGTACCTGCTGAGGTAGTACCAATCGAGACCCGGCCGGTAGCCGTGTTAGCAAAAAGGGTTGGGACTGAAGAAGTTCCCACCCGGAAATCTCCCCAGACATCAAGTCTAGCCGAAGGAGAACTAGTCCCAATCCCGACATTGCCACCTATGTAGGTATCGCCGTTACTCGCCACGGTGAACTGCGAGACGTTGTTATTTTGGAAATCCGCAAAATTACCGGTGAACGTTCCTGACGATTCAGCAAAATCAAGCAGCAACCCGGTGCCACTAAAGGCTGAATCTTGTTGCAGCAAATTCATCAGGGACGCGGTGGTGATCGTGTCCGAGAACCCACGCAAGGCGTTTCCTTGGGTGGTACCTCTGGTTTCGCCGATTACCCCAGCTGGTTCAAATACGTTGCCAGCAGTACCTATAGTAGTACCACGCACCCCAAATGTTTTTCCAAACGCCGACAACCCCGTATTCTCCCCACTGGCATTAGTCCCAAAATCAGCCTGAATCTCCATTCCCCGGACCACGTTTCCTAGACTGGAATTATCTTGGATGCGCAAGAAATTGCCCGCTAGTGTGGTGGTGGCAGTTGGATCAAAATCAATAAACGTTTCGTTCCCAAACTGCACTGCACTGAGTGTGCTGTTGATTGACCCGAGATATTGTTCTATACCTAGCGTTGCTGACCCAGTGACACCAGTATTACTCAAAGTCAATCGGCTCGATGGCGTACTCGTCCCAATCCCGACATTGCCACCTGCGCTCACAAACACTCCTTCGTCATCCCCATCACCAGACAGCCAGTTGGACCCCAGGGCGATGTTGGCGGCGCTGCCAGAGAAATCGAGCTGTCCAGACAACGTGCCACCAGTCAGTGCCAAATAGTCAGCCAGGTCAGCTACTCCCGCCAATCCAAGTGTACTCGTACCGACATTTACCCACTGCGTGCCGTTAAACGAGAATAGCTCTCCGGTCGTTGGACCAGTGATGTTGGTGTCGGTCAGACCAGTCAGCCTGAGGTCGAGGGTAGATGTGGAAACCGTCAAAGCGTTACCAACAATACTTAACCCAGACCCCGTAAGATCAGAAATAAAATCAGCCCCAACGGCGAGGTTGGTAGTGCTTGCCGTACCGACCACTACCAAATCAGTCGTCGACGCGCCAGCGGTCAGAGCGAGAAAAGCGTCCATACTGTCGGCTTGGTCACTACGCAAGAAACTCGAGGACGCAACCCCACCAAGCTCGAACGCCGCAAACGCCGCGGGCACCGTACCAAGTAGTTTCCGGGGTAACATTTCCCCGTCCCAATTCGGTGCACCGGTATTTCCAATTTCTACTCCCAGGTATAAAGGCTGGTTAAAGTCGACACCAGTCAACGGCGATGTGCTACCGAGCATCACCGAAAACAGTCCGTTGGTCACTTGTACTTGGTCAGCGCCCGTGAGTGACTCGCTCCAAACGGCGCTAGTGGTCGCTTGTCCATCTGATTGCAGCAACCAAAACCGCATGTTGTATGTTCCATCTGTGACCGCTAGACCAGTACTGTCAGTCAGTTTTCCTTGGTAGTTAATAGTCGGGGCTGGCTGAGCATGCACTAGCGATGCGGCAAACACCAACGCCAAGATCGCCACCAGAAGCAGTCCTCTCGATAAGATGGAAATTGTATTGGTGATACTACTCATGATGGATATAACGCCAACCGTCTACTTCGAACGGTTTTTTAACCACACGATCTGCTTCAATCACCACGTGAGACACGTCACCTACAAACACTGGCTGCAGCACTTTTGGTACTTGTTCTATTTGGACAGCTCTCGATTGATGCGCCAATTTTGTTTGCACTACTGCAGCAATATTGGCGTTTGCTTGAAACACGTTTGACAACTGCAAACCAGTAACCACGCCCAGACACAAGACGCCACAGATCACAATCGCAACTCTGTGCTCAACAGGCTGGCGAGTGGACTTTGCTGGCGTCACAGCGGTATACATTTTTCGCTCCATTTTCCTCTGGAGCCGCAAGTGCTTTTGTTTAATAGCCTGCTCTTGCTTTTGTACTTCAGCGTAAGCCCGTAGGGATTCAATCTGTACAAACCAACGTCGACGACCTAACTGCACAGCGTTCACTTTATTTTCACGAGCTAGCTTGGTGACGTGATCGGCAGAATACAAAACCACCTTGGCGGCGGTACGGATTGGGTGATATGCCTTGCCGTTAATCTCTACAGTATCAGTCATAAATGTATCCTTCATTATATAGGTACATCGGAAAACTTACTGCGACCAGTGTGTACAAGAAAGCGTTCAAATCACCATGCGGTTTGCACTACAAATTTGAAAGATTGAATCGGAAACTACTGTCAGATTGATTATCTATAACCGAAATCTCTGCTACTAAACCCAACACGAGACCACCACACAAACCAGCCAGAACAGAGGTTACCAGCACAGAGCGAATCAGCCCAACTGACCTTCTCCTTTGAATCGCTCCAACTTGTTTCGGAGTGAAGTTAATATTATCTAAAGAAGCCCTTTTTGCAGACAGTATCTCGGCAGCGGTAGTATCTGAACCCAAATCAGTAGCATTTACGCTAGACACATCGGTTTTAACGGTGGCTACCGTGATATCAGCAGGAGTACTAGATGATTTTTCGGAAGTTTTCTCGGGAGCGGACTGCGTATCGCCTGGAGATACTTTAGCTGTAGTATCATCACTATCTGCAACCCGACCAACATCATCAATCTCATCTGTCACAGATAACTTGCCAGATAGGGATATCTCGGGTAATTTTTGAGTTTTGAATTTGACTACTCGTCGCTTGTCTGGAGTCACTTCAATCGTAGTGGAAGGGCGGGCTTCTACGGTAATAACTGGTCGTTTTTTTATTGGCGTAGTTTTTGTCGCTGAAATCTTGGCGCTTTGGGTAAGAATTGGTATCAAGACACTGTTATCTTTGGTGTATGTAGGCTCTACACCTACAGTTGGACGTGGCGAAGCTTTTTTAACCAAACGAACTGTCTTTGGTCGGTCTACCGACGCTACTTTTCTCGTAGGAGTCTTTACTCTGACTCTTTGACGTATTGTATTGCTACTCTTTGTTTTAGGCTTTATGTTTGTTTTCTGCGTCTTGTGTTTGGTTTTTCTGTATTCAGTCACGGACTCCATCACCACAAACCAATTACGACCGACCAGCCGAGACTCCACTTTTCCAGACCGACAAAGCTGACCAACGTAGTCAGCAGTATAGCGAAATTTCTTGGCAACTTCGGTTGCTCGAACGTATTCTTTACCTCCAAAAGATATTTTCTGCACTGGAAATAGTGTAACAAAAAAACTCGTTGCAACGAGCTTTTTTCTGAAAAAGTAGTGGATTACTTGTTTATCTCGGAAATAAATAATTTCTCTAAGACTTGAGGATTGGCGGCGCCTTTAGATAACTTCATTCCCTGCCCAACCAAAAATTTTAATAACGGTTGTTTTCCTGCCTTGTATCCAGCAACCGGGTCTGGGTTTTCTTGAATGACCTGAGTTACCAAAAGTAGCAAATCGGACTCATTAGACAACTGCAACAAACCCCGATCGGCAGCAATTTTTTGCATGTCACCCTGCAGATTTGGCAAATATGGTAAGAAATCCTTGGCATTACGCGACCCAATCTGTTTATTGTGAACAAGTACCATAAGGTCAAGGAACAGCCGGGGACACACCGCAGACAGGTCAAACTCGCCTGACGCCTGCAATCCGGCAATGTCAACTGTCACATAGTTTGCAGCCAATTTGAGGACCAACGTCTGATCTTTAGCCACTAGTGCCACCTGTGCAAAAAATGTGTCTAGTCTTGGATCTGCAATTATAGTTTCAACAGTATCAGCTGGGATGTTGTAATTACTATATATTTCCCTTTTTTTCTCGGGTAGCAATGGTATTTTCTCGGCTAGACTGGCTGGTGAAAATCTCTCTAGTGCCACTAATTGCATTTTTGGTAAATCAGGATCAGGGAAGTAGCGATAGTCTTTCGCTGTTTCTTTAGACCGTTGTGAAAACGTCTGAGCTTTATTTTCATCCCAGCCCCGAGTTTCTTGGGCAAGCTCGCCGCCGGCTTCAAGCAACTCTGTCTGCCTGACAATCTCGTAGGCAATTGCTGCCTCGACTGCTTTGAAGGAGTTGATGTTTTTAACTTCCACCTTTGTACCCAACTCGTCGGTTTCGCTAAGAGACAAGTTAACTTCAATCCGCATTTCACCCCGCTCCATGTTGGCGTCTGATATTCCCAGTGTCCGCAAAAGTAGTTGTAGTTCGCGAGCGAACGCACCCGCTGCTGCAGCTGACTGGAGTACCGGCTCTGTCACCAACTCCATGAGTGGGACTCCTGCTCGATTAAAATCCACGAGACTACCGTCTACTAGCTCATGTGAGCTGCGCGCCGTATCTTCCTCTAAGTGCACACGCGTCAAAGCGACATCTCGTAACGAGCCTCCGGTCAGGAATGGGTACTGGTACTGACTGATCTGGTAGGCTTTCGGAATATCAGGATAGAAATAATTTTTTCGATCAAACTCTGAGTAGTCTGCTCTCACTGCCCCAATAGCTGCGCCAAATCTGAGCACCATTTCTATCGCCGATTCGTTTGCGACCGGTAAGCTTCCCGGGTGTGCAAGACAGACCGGACAAACATGCGTATTGGGTTCTGAGCCATGCGGTTCATTTTTGCAGCCGCAAAACATTTTTGATTTAGTTGCTAGTTCAGCGTGAACTTCAAGTCCAATTGTTGGTTTGTACTTCATGAGATATTTATTCAGAACGATTACACGTATCTAATACTATTAAAAGTAAATACTGTTTAGTATTCTACTAGTCAGACAAATGCTTCACAAGAGCGTCGCGAAGTATTTTAATAGATTCTGGGTCATTTTCTGAAATAACAAAGACACGGTTCTGATTTTTTTCAATAGTTGCTTGTGCGTCCTCGATCTGGTGCTGTTTTACAACGTCTTTTTTAGTTAAAATAATCCATTCTTCTTTTAAGGATAGCTCTTGCGCGTATGAATCAAGCTCATTGCGTATGGTCTGATACGTTTCCTGGACGTCCTCATTCTCGAGCGATACAAGATGTAATAGCATTTTTGTACGAGAGACATGCCGCAAAAATTTATGCCCTAAACCTTTTCCGGCTGAGGCTCCTGCGATCAATCCCGGAATATCTGCGATAGTGTAACCATACATGTCGCCCAAGTGTGGTTCGAGGGTTGTAAACGGGTAGGCGCCAACTTGCGACTTGGCATTTGTCAGCTGGTTTAGTAAAGTTGACTTACCAGCGTTTGGAAGTCCGATCAAACCAAGATCGACCATAAGCGCGACTTCAATCAAAAACTCACCATCCTCTCCCGGCTTACCATCAGTTGATTCTTCCGGTGATTGGTTGGTCGAGGATTTGAAGTATTCGTTTCCCAGTCCACCACCACCGCCTTTTAAAATTTTTACTTCTTCGCCAACAGTAGTCATTTCGAACACCCGTTGTCTGGCGAGATCAGTTACTTTTGATCCAACCGGAATGTCAATGAAATAATCCTCGGCATTGTGTCCGTGCTTTGATTTGTTGGTGCCACTTTGACCAGAGTCAGCAATAAACTCTTTGCTGCCTGTATATTTGGAAAGTCGATTTAGGTCTTTAACCGCGCGCACAAACACATTGCCGCCATTGCCGCCATTGCCGCCTGCCGGACCGCCCATTGGCATGAATTTTTCTTGGCGCCAACGCACGACGCCATTGCCGCCGTCTCCAGCTTTTGCATAAATAGTTAATTCGTCTACGAACATTTAGCTACCGTACAGCAAAAAGACCACTCTCGCAATAGACTACTTGATCCAGCGGGCACCAAAGGTACTCGCCACACTTAATAAAAGTGATCCAAAAACGGCAGTCCAGAAACCGGTGACTTGCAAACCTTCAAGGAAAGACGCTGCAAAGATGAAAAGTAAAGCATTTATTACAAACGTAAACAAACCTAGAGTCAGAATAGTAATCGGGAGTGTGAGAATAAATAGTATCGGTTTGACGATCGTATTTAGTAACCCAAGTACTAAAATTGCAATTCCAGCAGCATACACTGAACCGACTGTAATCCCCGGCACGTACTCCGATATGACTAGTAAAACCAATACGTTTAGCAAAAATCTCGTAATAAATATCATGGGTTTTGCGCGTATTTACTTTTTAATTACCCAACCTGTTGTAAGCAAAGGTTCAGCTTTTTTATATTTTACAGTCTGGGTGTCAGTACCATTTGAAATAGTGACCAACTCGTTCCGAGAAAATTCTGTTGCACTAATTGCTGGTTGCTGTCTGGTTGATTTTTTAGCTTCCGCAGTAATTCCTGCTTGCTTTTGTGCCGCTGCCGCCTCGGCTTTTCGTTGCTCTTCTTCTTGTATAACCGCTTGTGGTTGTAGCAAAGGTATTATTTTAGCTAATCGAGCAAAGAATTCGTCGTTCATCTGTTGAAATAGTCGCACCCCTTCTTTGCGATACTCAATCAATGGATCTCGCTGACCATACGCGCGCAGATTTACACTCGATCTGGTGTACGCCATCACTTCGAGATGTTCGACCCACAGCATATCCATCATCTGGAGCGCTCCGCGGCGGATCAAGTCATTTGCCACGTCTTCGCCCAATTCGGCACGCTTTTTATCGATATTTTGCCGAGATTCTGGGACTGATTCTATGGTTTCTCGGATGATTGTTGTCACCGAGGCTGGTTCAGCCAGCAGTAACCCTTTGCGTCTTTGGTACATCTCTTGTCGCTGCTTATTTAGGATGTCGTCGTAGGCCAAAATTTGTTTACGCGAGTCAAAATGAAATCCTTCAATCTTTGTCTGCGCGCCCTCAAGCGTTTTGGAGATCACCCCCATTTCAATCGGCTGGTCTTCGGGGATTTTAAATTTTGCCATTAGACTTTTGACACGCTCACCACCAAAGACACGCATGAGTGCATCGTCAGTCGAAACATAAAACTGGGTTTCACCTGGATCTCCTTGTCTACCTGAACGTCCTCGTAACTGGTCGTCAATTCGACGAGCTTCGTGTCGCTCGGTACCGAGCACAAACAAACCACCAAGTTGTTTTATCTCTTCTGCCTGTTCTGTAGAAGCGGTTGGGCCACCTAGTTTGATGTCGACACCCCGACCAGCCATGTTGGTCGCCAAAGTTACTGCCCCCTTGATACCAGCAGCAGCAATGACCTCACCCTCTGACTCGTGACGTTTAGCATTCAACATTTCGTGCGATACACCAGACGCAGTCAACGCTTGTGAGAGTCGCTCGTTTGATTCGATAGAAGCGGTACCGATCAAGATCGGCTGCCCTGTTTGATGGACTGATTTTACTTTTTCAATGATCGCCGTAAACTTTCCTTTCTCGTTTTGGTAAATGAGATCATTGCGGTCGATACGCTGTACTTCTTGGTTGGTGGGTACAGGAATTACTTCGAGACCATAGACGGTGAAAAATTCTTCTTGTGATGTGAGTCCGGTTCCGGTCATACCAGACAGTTTGTCGTACATGCGGAAAAAGTTTTGGTAGGTGATTGATGCCATGGTTTTTGATTCGCGTTGAATTGGTACGCCCTCTTTGGCTTCCATAGCTTGATGTAAGCCATCTGACCAGCGTCGACCAGGCTGTAGTCGACCAGTAAATTCATCAACAATCACGACCTCCCCGTCTCGCACAACATATTCTTTGTCGCGCTTGAAAACCGCCTGGGCTTTGACTGCCATCTCTAAATGGTGGACATATTTAATACCTTTGTCAGTGTAGATATTTTCAACTCCAAGCGCTCGTTCTGCAGCTTCGATACCAGCATCATTTAACGTTGCAGTTTTTGTTTTCTCATCAATTTCAAAGTGCTCACCTGCTTTTAGTGGGGCAGCAATTTTTGCGAACTGGTTGTACAGATCTGCTACTTCTGGCGCCGGCGCAGAAATAATCAACGGCGTTCTTGCCTCATCGATCAAAATCGAGTCGATCTCATCAACGATTGCGTAGGCGTGGTATGGCTGTCGCAATTTTGCCGCGTCGTATTCGATGTTGTCACGCAGGTAGTCAAACCCAAACTCACTGTTGGTTCCGTAGGTGATTGAGGCGGCGTACGCCTCTTGTCTTGTGCAAGGTCGTAAGAAATCATAGACGACTTTGTACGAACCAAGCTCATCTCGCTCCTGATCTTTTTCAAGATGTCCTGTATCATATAAAAATGAAGAATCGTGATTGATTACTCCCACACTCAGCCCTAGCGCTGCGTAGATTTGTCCCATCCAAACGGCGTCACGACGAGCCAGGTAGTCATTTACCGTAACGACGTGCACTCCCTTGCCGGTTAGCGCATTAAGACTAGCTGGGAGCGTAGCAGCGAGTGTTTTTCCTTCTCCAGTTCGCATCTCGGTTACCTTGCCTCGGTGCAGCAACATACCCCCAATCAGCTGCACATCGTAATGACGCATCGACAGGGTTCGTTTGGCAGCTTCTCTCGTCAACGAGAACGCTTCAACCAATACCTCGTCAAGACTTGTGCCTGCTTGCACTTTCTGACTAAGCGCTTGCATTTGGGCTGGTAAGTCGAGCACAGTGACAGCCTCCTCGCGCGCATTAATTTGGTCGACGAGTGGGGTTAATTGCTTAATTTCTTTTTGGTAGGTTGGTCCGAAAAAACGATCTAAAAATGACATACTGGCTAGTATATAGCCATCAGAATCTGAGGCAAGCTAGACAGTGGTAACTTCTTGCTCGATGGTGATTCCGGTTTTATCAAACACCTGCGCCGCGACGTACGCAGCAAATGCTGTGACGGCGGTCGCACTGGTGCCGGTGTTGATGAGTACCAATGCTTGTTGCTCATACAAACGGACAGCGCCGTCGGCATACCCCTTCAGATTGCACACTTGGTCAAGGATAAAACCGAGTGAGACTTTGGTCTGATCGCCGGCAACTGGGTAGATCGGCAAGGCTGGGTATTTTTGTTTTAGCTGGGCGGCGTGGTCGCTCGGGATAATCGGGTTTTTGAAAAATGACCCTGCGGTTCCAACTTGATACCAATCCGGAAACTTTTTGCTCCGCACGGCAATGATATGATCGCGGATACTATCCTGCGTCGCTGAATCCGTTTGTGCTAAAGCAGCAAGATCTTTGTACGCTAATTTTGGCTGTGGTATCGAGTGCAAGACAAAAGTCACGGCGGTAATGACCCACTCTTTACCCGCTGCAGTTTTGAAATAAGAATCACGATACCCAAATGCACACTCCGCATTTGAAAAGGTTTTGATTTCGGTCGTGATGCTGTGCTGCGCAATAACTTCAACGATAAGATCTTTCACCTCGACTCCATACGCGCCCACATTTTGAACCGGCGTGGCGCCCACGGTACCCGGAATATGGCTAAGATTCTCCAAACCCCAATACCCTCGACCGACCGTATCAGCGATCACTTCGTCGAGCGATTCTCCAGCGCCAAACTGGGCGATGACACGGTTAGTGTCTAATTGGGTGTATTCACGACCAAACAATGCATTATGCACAACCAATCCGTCAAACCCAGCGTCAGAAGCCAAGATGTTTGACCCTGTTCCAATCACCAAGAGTGGTAAGGTTTTCTCGGATGCAAACTGTTGTGCTACTGCTAGTTCAGCCGGTGTATTGGCGACACAAAAGTACCGAGCTGGCCCACCAACTTGCAGTGTCGTGTAGTCAGACAATGGTACCTGTTCGCGAATTTCCATGAATTAGTTTAACAGCCAGCTTCGGGATTTTCAGCGCCTGACTCGATATTTTCGACAATACATGAAGCGGTACTGGCAAACGTTGGGATGAGTTCCCCCGCCTGGTTTAAGGTTTTGATCGCTCGATCGGTGTCACCCTGCGTAAAATATAAGAACGATAATGATGCCCAGTCTTGGGCTGCTTGTGGGTCAAGTACAACGCGCTCAGCTAGGAGTTCCGTCAACAATTCTTCCGCACCGACCCGGCGAACTGCGTCGACCAAGAATTCGCTGCGAGCAAATTGCGTTCTTGCAGCGTCGCTATCCATGAGTGCGGTCGCTCCCTCAATATCTCCCGTGTAAAGTCTGGCGGCGGCGAGGTACTCACGGGCTTCGAGGTTGTTCGTATCTAGATCAAACGATGTCTGGAAGAAATCCCGGGCAGCTTCATTTTGACCGCGAGCCAATTCAATAAATCCTTGTTGATTGATAATGGTTTGTTTTTTGGGTGACAGCTTGCGCGCTATTGCCATTTCAGCTGCCGCTCGTTCGAGTTGATTGGTGGTGCGATAATAGCTGGCGACAAACACGTGTAAGCGCGCGTCACCCGGCTTTTGCACTACCAGTTGTGCCAGTGCCGCTTCAGATGTTGATGCAAACGCGAGGCGCAACTCTTCAGGAACTTGCTCTGCTCGCGCGATTCCCATAGATTGTTGTGAAACTTGTTCAGCGACTTCTTGTTGTGCAAATGAATTACGCTCGAGTGCCTTGGTAAAGTGACCCAACATCGCCTCCGGTCCTTCTGGTGGACGCTGCACGCCTGCTTCGACAGATGGACGGAGCGCGTTAAATGCATTGATCAAATCACTCGCTACTACCATCCCCGGCAGGTGCGCAAAATAAATAATTACCCCAACTGCGAGCATTCCCGCTGGCAAGAAAGCTTGGGTGATGATCGCTTCGTCCACTTTTTTGGTGGCAATGGCGTGAATTGGTCGTGACACACGGGAGTGAATCAAGCCCAAAATAATCGCAAAGAAGATATAGCTCACGATATTGTCGAACACAACTAGGTTGTGTGTGAAGTATCCTGCCAGTAAGCCCAGCAGAATTCCTCGCTCGAGTACTGTGAAGGTTTCGGCGCCTTTATTGCGCAATGGCTGAATCAGTAAATAATACACACAGGCTGCGAACACACTGAGGTACGCAATCAGACCAAGGAAACCACCGGCGATCAGCCAATCCATAAATATGTTGTGCGCCCGGTCAAACCACTGCTCTTGTGCGTACAAACGTGGGTCGTACTGTTCGTTAAAGACGTAGTTGAAGTTACTTTGACCCCAACCAAGTAGCGGTCGTTCTTTGACACCTTCCCATGCCATTCCCCAAATGATTCCACGGATTTCCAAATCTTCGAGCGAGATGTTGGCGATACGCGCGAGGTTTGGCTGGTTTTGCACCATGTCAGAATCTTTGAGTGCGACGAATCCGCTGATTGCGAGCATCGTGAGGACGAAACCACCGATGGCGTATTTACGAAATTGCTTGAACTGTGTGGCAAATAGTCCGATGTACGCGGTGGTCACAAGCGCACCAACTGCCAGCCCAACCGCTGTTCCTCTCGTTCCTGTTTCGATTAGAACGAAGATGAAAATTGGCAACAAAGCGATATATAAGACTTTACGCTGAGTGGTTTTTGCTTGCGTCAGTAGCCAGAGAATAATAAAAATCTGGAACAACATATACACCGCCATGTAGGCAGCGTTTCCAAGCGTACTGTCGAGACGACTATCAGCAGTACCGATGTTGTAAAGGTCTATAATCGAGGCAATCCCAAAGTACTGAGCAAGTCCACCAATCGCAACCAGAACCGCTGCTACCAAAGAAGTATTTAGTAGCCACGTCCATTCTTGCTTGGTTTTTAATACCGACCCGAGGATCAACATGTACAGATAGGTGTGCACCAGTGACACGTACCCATCCATGCGCTCAAGGTTACTCCAAAAACTAGACCGTGGGTGCTCTCCAAATAAGTTCGCAAAAAACATCACCACTAGCAGCACCCCCGAAGCACCCAAAATCCAAGACCATTGTGGACGGTATTTTGGTTCGTATAAAGCAAGTGCAATATACGCCACCAGTGTCACATCAACGATTATGCGAAACCAGAAATTCTTGCCCGTAATAAAGGGGAAAAAGTATTCGTTTTCAACGTACAGTGTCAGGAATGGGATAGCAAACAAACCTGCTAAAACAGTCCACTTCAAAATATCTTTCATATGGCTAAAACTATATCATGTCGACCCGTCACCCACAGACTAGACGAGTGAGAAAAATAAAGGTCTCACCGACAGTCAACTTTGGCTACACTACGACTGGCTTGGATTCGATTGTGTTGCATTCTCTTGGGCGACTTCTAGTTTTGCGACCGCGACCGCTTCACTCTTTGCTGCCAGTGCCAAAGCAACTTCCTGGGCAAATAAAGCCGCTTCGATACTGTCTCGGTACTCGGTTCTATATTCGTTTGGATCTTGGTGAAACTTTTTTTCAATAATTAACTGAGCTTGTTCAGAGAGCTGTTGTCGCAGTTCGTAGTTGCTGGTTAGTTCGTGTACTCCATCAGACTGAGCTTGGACATCATCCGCCGCACACAAATACGCCGACTCCAGATGGGTGAAAATGTCGTCGCGACGTTCAGTTCGCGTGAGCACCATGGGTTTACCGGCACCAGCCGCCTGCAGCACGATTTCTTCACTTGCTTCATCGGTGTTGGTGACGATCAACAAATCTGCCGCCTTTAGATACTGCATATATTCGAGCGACCGATACTCAAAAATCACCTGTTTTTCAATTCCAAGCACCTTAACCCGCTTCTCGCACTCGGCGCGTCCAGGTCCATCACCCATAATGATCAAACAAATCTGTGGGTTACGCAGCATGTAGCGTGCAGCATCAATCGCCTGCAAACCCGCTGCTGCGTTCTTTAGGGTGCCGACAAACAACATTGAAAAAACGTACTGCGGGTATTTTTCTTTTAGGTCCAGTGTCTGCTGTGCTCGAGCAATCGCTTCGTACGGGTTAAGCTGCGGCAATCGTTCCAAATCAACAATCGACACTTTTTCTTGCAACTTTTGTTTAATACGATCCGTAGCAGCTCGAATACTATAAAATTTTGGAATGGTGTAGCGAGCGATGTGCCGTCGCCATCGGTTGGGACCGGCCATTTTTAGATACGAAGAATGAAAAAAGTTGATCAGGACATGCAACTGTATTGGACAGTCGAATTTTTTATTGATCCACAACGCTACCAAAGCTGACTCAAACGGATCGCGGGCGACAACTAGATCAGGCCTAAACCCGTCAGCAAATACCAGTTGGGATTTGATCATTTTTACACCGGCAAACGGCATCTGCCACCAATATTTGGTTGCGGCAGTATACATAAAAACGTTTTTTTCCGGTCGAAACACTGGTTGTTTGGGTTCAATTCCTTGGCGCAAAATAAGAATGTGAACTTCGTCAAACACTTCGGAAATATTTAAGTACCCATCGAGGGTTTGTCTAATCGGATTTAACAGCTCGACGTTTTGAGAAATAAATAATACTCGCGTCACATCACGTGAGGATTTGTGTTCGAGCAAGCGCTTTTCCTTCATCGCCTCGGCGGCAGTCACCGTCGGGACGTAGTCCTTACTTTCGTCAGCTTGCCGCTTAAGCACGTAATCTAACTCGCCGCCGGCGTAGTCAGAAAAATTAGTCGAAGAAAGATCTTTGCGTGCCATATTCTTGTTTAGTATAGCAACTGAAAAACCAAAAAACTGCAGCGAACTCCCAACGAAACTGCATAAGTTTTACGTTAGTACCTACTTGTACAGATCACATCACCCCAGACCCAACTTCTCCATATACCGATCTACATCAGCCATGTTACGAACATGCGTAATTCCTTCAGGTATATACAATTTCTCAGCATTCGCCTCAATAGAAGCTCCTCCTTGACTGGTAGATCTATCCATATATAACAGATGTACCTGCGGCGCTACGCGCAATGCGCTCTCGTGATGAGTGATTGAATCGTCGATAAAAATATTATTGTACTCATCGCTATACTCTGCCAGGTACGGACCTTTGTCTCCAGTCATAACGGTAATTTTATCCACAAAATCTCGCAACTCAGAAACCTTACGCTCCTGAAATTCTTTCGCCAATGGACCCAATTCAGGTGTATATGCACTCAAAATTTCTAACTCATCTTTTCTTTTCTCTGCGAGCCACTGAAGAACATCCGGGTATAAAAAATCCTGCACTCTAAATTCGTTCCAAATATCTGGCGTGATGCATGCTTCTTTAGACCTCCCATCTGCTGTGGCAGCTTCAACAAAGGCTTTGGTATTTAGTAATGTTTGGTCGACATCTAAGATGAATTTATTCGGTTTCATATATTTATAGTAACGCTACCAACTGTGTAGCGAGTTTATTTGCATCATGTCGAATCAGGCTGCGTTTTAGTGTATCACCACTCTTTTGATGCACCGCCTCACTCGCGAGCAAATCACCTGTAATCACTTCCGCCTGGTCAGACTGATCTTGTTGGACCGGAAACTCGCCCGCTTTGGCGTATCGCGCGAGCAAATCTTGTGGTAGTGGCGTGTCATTGGCAAGTACGACGTCTGGTGCTCTGCCGAGATATCGCGTTATCTCGGCTACGTGCCGAGATAATCCATAGTTAGTTGTTTGCCCTACTTTGGTCATCAAGTTACACACATACACCACCTTGGCGCTAGAATTTTTGACCGCAGTCGCCACACCTGGTACGACAATATTTGCCAACACACTGGTGTATAAATCTCCCGGTCCCAGCACAATTAAATCTGCTTCCGAGATCGCGTTTACTGCCGCCGCTGACACCCGCACGCCTGGTGTGACTGTCAGATCAGTAATAGTTCTCGTATGCCGATCTCGTGGCGGCTCGTCAATGTCGTGCTCGCCGGTAACTACCACACCGTCATCATACGTCGCCACCAAGTCAACCAACTGAGTCGTGACCGGAAACACATCCCCAGTCACCCGCAGTACTTTGGCAGCGGTACGAATCGCCGCTTCCTCTGAACCCAAAATGTCAGTCAGCGCCACCAAAAATAAATTTCCAAAATTGTGTCCCGACAATCCATCACCCCGATCAAACCGATACAAAAATAATTGTCGTAGCAGTTCTTCGTGGTCGTCGACTTCACGCGCAAGCGCCACGAGCGCCATACGCGCATCACCAACGGGCAACTGCCCGAACTCGTCGCGCAGACGACCAGTTGACCCTCCCGAATCAGCCATCGTAATCACGGCTGTCAAATGAAGTGTTTCTTGGTATTGTTTCAATCCCTGCAGCACTGTGTGCGTCCCTGTTCCACCACCAATCGCTACTACTCGCTTTTTTTTCATAACCAGACTATAGCAAATACTGACAAACTCGCTACGTATCGCCGCGTTTTTTTGGCATAAAATAAATAGCCAATATCACCAGGACCAATAACCCAACTAACGCATAAAACGTCCAATTCTCTGGTAGCGAATTGGACATTTGCCTAGTAGCTGCAATCTGCGTTTCTGGGTTGGGAATGATAGACACTTCACTTTCGTTTATTGGAGCGGCGACGGCATCCTCTGCAGACGCGAAGGTAAACGGTGCGCCCATTGTCGGTGGCGACTGATCAACTACCCGAGAACTAGACACTGCACTGATGCGTGGCGCTGGTGCAGCCACTTGCGTCGGAGCGGTCGCCAGCAGCGTCCGCTTAAAACCAGCAGTCGTTACCTCTGGTGCCCGTGGTGACGGGCGGACCATAGCAGCGACCCGATTTGCCTGATCGTATAAAACTACGAGCTCATTATCGTCATTTGATCCGAGTTTGTCTGCGCCGATCGTGATCTCTTGCCCCGGCAATAAAATAGAATGTGGTGGAAACTGGAACGACTCTGCATCAACCAAACGATACTCACTCAGCAATAATTCCTGATCACCGCTGTTGGTGAGCGTAACACTGTTGTCGTGATTTCGTTCAAGCTCGACCGTAACCGGTAACACCTCAATTTCAAATCGGGCGGCGTACTGTTGTCGTTTAAAAATTCCTTCAACGACGACGACGTACCTGCCTGGAAACGAAAACTGGTGCGTGGCAGTTTCTCCCGTACCAACTTCACCGTCGCCAAAATTCCAGATGTACTGCAATGAGTCCGCGATAGTGTCACCCACACCGGTTGGTGTCACTGTAAACTCAGTCGGCTGGCTAACGTGTACTGCAGTGGGAGCAGAAACTTCTAGTTCAAGCGTCACGTCGGGCAAAGTCAGCGTCATTGCTGACTGACTGCGCGACCGTGTTGCGGGTGAGTTGGCTGTCGGTTCTGCACTGGAATCAGTTTCATCTTCTGCCACAACCGACGAAACCGGCTGCACCTGTCCACCCAACCCTTGTCCAGGGGTTGCCATCGCTGTTCGCCAGCCAACCGCTGTTCGTTGAGCAGTTTCTTTGGTCTGATTATCTCCTCCCACCGCACTCCAATCACTTCCCCCAACCACCTGATCAACAACAGTGCCGCTACTATTTTTTAGAGTTATTGTTGCGCCGCCATTACTCAAGGCTCCGGTATAAATCATAAACGCGGTTCCGGCTGCGGACGCATCGCTCGTTCGTTCGAGCACCACGTGACGACCAGCTGGAATTGTACCCGAAAGCACAATCTGCAAGTTCGCCCCATCACTAATGCCCCATCCATCAACCGACACTGCTGGTCCACCGTTGTGCAACTCGATCCATTCGTGATTGGCAGAATCAGACGATCCCATCCAGGCAATCTCGGAAATCTGCACCGCTGCTTCAGAGAATAGTGGTGTTCCAAGCAGACAAATGAGTAAGACGAGTCGATACATACAGAAAGATTATTTCATACCTGGTAAACGCTCACTGCCGCTGTGACGAAGCATTTTTTTTACTATTTGCAGGTCTGGCTGCTCGATGGTTTTGGCTGCTTGCACACTGCGCGGGGTAAAGATCGAGCGAGCGACAACGGCTGAGTCAGATTCTTCTAGCGGTTTTTCTGGAGTTTTTTGTACTGGAGCTTTTGGTGACTCTACGGCGTTGGTTTGCGCTAGTACTCCAGCCAAGGCATTCTTTAGGTCGGCTCGATGTGTATCGCCACCCACGGTTATCTTTTTTTCTTCTGATTTTTTAGGTTCTGCGGCGTTGGATTTTTTCTCATTTGCCGGTTTGTGAGCCAATTGTGCCAAGATAGCGCGCAAGTCGTCCGGACTTTTTTCTGGTGGTTTTGTACGCTGAGTCGATCCGTCGTGTGGGCGATCCGGTGATACGGACTTTTGTACCTGTCGAGCGGAGTCTGGTTTTCGTGCCGGGCGTTCCATTCGACGATCTGGCTTGTCGGTACTTTGTCCAGTTCTCGCGCCTGACCCAATGGCATTAGAATTATTTGCCCGGCGTTCGGGTTTTGGTGGTCGGTTTCCATCGCCGGCTTTTATGCTGGCTTTTTGCGCTGCAAATTTTTTGTCAGTGTCCACCTTAAAAAAGCCGCTTGGTTTGGTGAAGGCGCCACTATTGGCACCTTCACCTTTGGCTGAATCCGCTATCCGGTCTTCGGGAGTGTGTAGATCATTTACAATTTTTTCGACCTCGCTACGCGGTCTGGTGTAATTTTGCTGACTGCGTTTGATCACCATAAATTTATGGGATTTTTCTGGGGTTTTCACGGGAGAAAGTGTCGTAGCTGAAAACGGGGCGGATCCTGCCCCGTCAATCATCAACGTCAGGTAAATCTGATACGCACCCAGGTTTACCAAATCAGTCGCGAGGAACTGTGGTTCAAATACCGGCTCGAGCACCTCGGCGTCAAACGGACCAACCCGAAACGTGACGGTCGTACCAACGTTCCCAAATACCGCGTCGCGAATTTTTTCTTCCATCTGCGCGACGTATTGGTGGGCGATGATCAGGTTGAGATGGTACTTTCGCGCCTCCGACAAAATGTTGGCAAACGTCGAGTTGGCAAAACTTTGGAACTCATCCACATAAAAATAAAAGTTCGGCATCAATTTCATCTGCGCTGGTGGCAATTCAGCGCGACTCATCGCTGCCAGGTAAATCTTGGTGATCAACATTGATCCCAACAAGTCGGCGTTGGTTTCACCCACCAGACCTTTAGACAAGTTGATCAAGAGGATTTTTTTCTCGTCCATCATCTTGCGCACGTCAAACGAGGATTTTGGCTGACCGATAATATTTCTAATCAATGGATTTCCGGTAAACTGCCCAATTTTATTTTGGATTGCGGGCAAGGCTTCCGCCGCAAATCGTTCGGTGTAGTTGTTGAATTCATCTACCCAATACGCCTTTACTGACGGATCCTTAATATAGTCAATTACTTTGTCACGGTATTTTTTGTCGGCCAGCATTCGGTTCACTGACAGTAGTGTTGTGTCGGGGTATTCGATCAGTGCTAACAATGCGTTGGTCAAAATATATTCCATTCGGGCGCTCCAGGCGTCTTCCCAGATTTTCTTGAACGTTGACATAAGACCCGACACGACCAAGTGTCTGGTGTCTTCCCCCACGTCTTCCATAATGTTGAATGAGATGGGATTCTCCATGTCAAACGGCGCAAAATACACCACATCATCCAGACGATGTTCGGGGACGTATTCGAGCAACACTTCGATCGCGCTACCGTGCGGATCGATAAACGCCATTCCTTCGCCATTTTGAATGTCCTGCGCTGCCATGTTTTCCAGCAGAGTTGATTTACCCATACCGGTTTTCCCAATCACGTACATGTGGCGTTGCCGGTCTTTGGCTTTAATACCAAAAGGCACACTCTGTCCCCGAGAGTTGGTGCGTGCAAAACACGTGATTCTATTTTCGTCTGGTACGGATGTCATAACTACTTGCAGTATAGCAAACCATACTTACCGGTAGCACCATGCTACCCACGTATTAGTCACCGAACTGAGATTCTACAAATGACACCAGAGTCTGCACATCAGCCGTCCTGCCGGTTGATCCTAATACAATCACAACTACGGTTCTGGTCGTGTTGTCGATTTTAAGCTCGTGTAGCGACACTGACGTTTGTCCGGCAGCAAGCGTCTCTCCGACTTTACCTCCGACAAATCCTGTCACATCTTCGATTTCGTTAAAGTTTACCAAGCCAGAAAAATCACCCCCTTCGTACGCGCTAGGTAGCGTGACGTCTCTAGTGATATCGATAATGAACTGACGATTTCGATGAATGTATCTCGTCAACTGATACAAGTCGCCAACGGTAGAAATATTTCCTGAATCCAAACCAGACGGATCAGTAAACGTGGTGTTAAGCATTCCCAACTGCCTGGCTTTGGTGTTCATCGCGGCGATGAATTCTTCACGTCCAAGTTCGGAAGCAATCACTTCAGCCGCTTCGTTTGATGACTCGACCAACAGCAATTGCAAGAGACTATACATCGACACACTAGCGCGACTTTCTAGTCGCGGAATCATCGACGTAACAAAATTTGCTGACGCAGCGACCACCCGGCGGTCCAGCGGCAATTCTTCAGCCGCTACAACTGCGGTCATTAGTTTGGTTACCGAAGCAATCGACGCTTTTTCATCAATCGCGCTTGAGGCGAGTACCGCTCCAGTTTCAACGTCCGCCACAAAGTAATGTGGGGCGGAGATTTCTGGTGCTGGCGGTTCATAAATAAACGTATCCTGGGGAGCAATGACCGTGTGTACGAGCACAGTAGTTCCAGGTTCGACCGCGGCAAATAACGCTTTGGCGGCGTCATCGGCGATGCGAATACCACCAGCTACAAAACCGTCTGGAACTGCCGCACCGTCTGGATACGTGGGTTGTCCGTGGATCAGGAAATTTTCTTCGAACGAAATCGCCCACGGAAAATTGGCTTGTGCCAGGTTGGAAAAGAATGTTTTTTCCAAATCACCCACTTGGTACATACCCGAGGGTGTGTCCCACCACGAACCAGCACTCCCAACCGTCAAAATTTCCGCACTTTGTACGAGCACTCCTGCTTCGAAATACCGAAGCTGGTTACGGGTGAGATCGAGTTCAATAAACGTCACTTCGTCTGCAATGAACGCATCGCGCGTTTGGGTGTAAAAATTATTTTTAGACAGCGCAGTCAATGGGCCATAATCGAGCGTTGTTTCGGTCTGTGTGAGCGGATCAATCACCGTCACGATTGGCGATGCGACCTGCCCCTGCCCAGCAACAAACCCATATCCAGCCGTCCCCATTACGAGCAACATGATCGCCGTCAAACTGACCACAAACACCCGACCAACCTGCGGCCAGGTAATGATTACCCGCCTGGTTGATTTGGTCGGGCTTACAAACGAGCGGGGAGTAAATGCTCCTGGGATCAAACTACCTCGATCAACAAAAGGAATGTCGGATTCGTGCACTATCAGTTGCAGGGTGTCTTTCGGCTTTTCAAACATATCACTATAGTACCTTGCAGTCAGTCCCAAAACGCGACTAGCTCACATGTGCGTAATTCAGGGGTTGTTTGTACATACTACTCTTTAAACAGCGGCACAGTGGTCTCAATAAACGTATCTCCTCCGCGCTCACCATTTCCTAGGTCTGCTTGGAGAAAAAATCTATCTCGCAACAGCAAGTATCCCAGCAGCAGTAAGCCCACCCCGATCAGCACCGTTGCATACTGCTTCCAACTATCTGGCACACCCAAATATGGTAGTAAAATTAAAATAAATCCCAGCAGGGCGACCAGTGTTTCTTTTGTCATAGTTGGATTACGGCAGAATTACGGCACTCAGTGAAACCAGTATATCATTCTTACCTGGGGTCGACGATAATGACAAATTCACCTTTTTGTTTTACCGGCGTAGCTTCTAGAATTTCTAGAATTTCACTCGGCGAACCGATCAAACATTCTTCATGCAACTTGGTCAACTCGCGTGCGACGTAGATCGTTTTGTCTGGCAGGGCGATGAGCAATTGCTGCAAGGCTTTCACAATCCGGTGCGTCGACTCAAAAAATACTACCGGGATTTCGCGAGTGGCGAGACTGGTGAAAAAAGTTTCTCGACCTTTTTTCTGGGGCACAAACCCGAGAAACATAAATTGGTTGCCCGTAAACCCCGCGAGCGACACGGCAGCTATCACCGCCGACGGACCGGGAATGACTTCTATCTGCCCCCCGGCAGCGCGTATTTGTTGCACCAG
>Ga0136600_1000485_pt1 | contig 21374 bp, 17 predicted proteins | sample AntRauMFilla2698_FD_104634 | JGI IMG/M metagenome (GOLD analysis project Ga0136600, IMG submission 104634) | Saline lake microbial communities from Rauer Islands, Antarctica - Metagenome Filla 2 #698 | ecosystem: Environmental > Aquatic > Non-marine Saline and Alkaline > Saline | place...
ACTTATTAGGACTGACTTTATGGCTTTTTAGGTCGGTTAGAAACGAAATATCTTTGAGTGAGGTAAGATCGATAAATTTCAACCAAAGATTTAGTAATCAGTTTTTGGACATCAAACTTAATAGCAACAGACTGAGACGTGTTACTTGTGCTGACAATGAAACGGAACTCAAAGGATTTATAGAAACGAATTTCCAGTCAAAATTGAATTAAGGGTGCTAACTACAGGTAAAACCATCCCTAAAGGGATTTACTGTAATTTTGTAACAAACTATTTAATTTCTCTTTTAGAGTTTTCCAAAATCTATATTCAGAATTAGAAAAAGACTTTGTTTCTGCTTTCATAAGCTGTTAAAATTTTCCTTATGCTTATAATTATCAACATTTCTATTTGCCAAGTTGTTTGAAATTTGCGAAGTTAATTTATGATTAAAAGGGTTTACATCGACACTTCTGTATTTGGCGGATATTTCGACTCAGAATTTGACGAGCCAACCAAGAACTTTTTTAAAGCTCTTAAAATACAGAATACCACAATTTTGGTATCTGAAATCCTTGAACTCGAAATTTACCGAGCTCCGGACTATATCGTTGACCTCTTTGAATCATTGCACAATATCGAGAGAGTCGAACTATCTGATGAGGCTAAAAATCTTGCTGAAATGTACATCTCAGAGAAAGTAGTTGGTCGGACAAGTATTGCCGATTGTCAACATATTGCCTTGGCGACTATCAACAAAACCGATGTATTGGCCAGTTGGAACTTTAAACATATTGTCAATCTTGATAGAATCTGAGGATATAATTCAATTAACTTTAGAGAAGGATACCAAATGATAGAAATCCGAACACCAAACGAGATTTTTAGAGATGAAGACAGTTAAAAGAAAACAATCCATGGTTGACCAAATGAGGGAAATTCGTGAACAGATTAGCTGTGACATTATGAATATGTCTTTAGCCGAAGAACGAGCTTATCTAAATAAACAATTAAAAAAACTTAAGGAAAAACGCGATAAGGCGAAAAAGTGACGCCTGTAATAATTAAATGCGGTATCTGACATTAATTAATAAGCTCTGCATCTCCCGAAAAGATGCAGCATCAAGATATTTAAAAACAGTATTATTTGTGTAAATTTAACATCTGCCTATTTTACACGAATAATCCCCTCCTCTCACAACATATTAACAACCGAAGAAGAAGAATACACGGATTTCATAGTTGGGGGCACTTCATACTCCTCCAACGGCGTATAAATCGACCCGCTGTAGCTCGACTTGCTGGCATACAGTGTGAATTTTCGGGTTGCCTGAGTGATCTTACAACAGTCGCGCAAAGAGTTAAGCAGTTTCTGCAATTTGGCTTCTTCCGACTTCTCCAATCTTGCCAATGTTAAATGAGGTTTAAACTCGCGGGAATCAAGACTGTCAACAAAGGGCTCTAATGTTTCTTTGATATTTTGCTGAAGTTTGTGGAGTCCATCCGTTTTCTTAATGCCCATCCAAACCACATGTTGATTTTTGGTTTGAAAAACACCCGGTTCGGTTAATTCAATTTGCACGGGGCTGACTTCAACGGCATGCAATTGCTGTTTAATCTGCCTGAATTGATAGATGTTAACATCACCGATAAAATTGAGCGTAATGTGCAGATTTTGAATCGGCGTCCAGTTAACATTTGGTTTTTCAGTGAGATGCTTCCGTATCGTATCCTTGTTTTCTTGTGATAATGGCAGCGCGGTAAATAATCTGATCATGATATTAATACCTTATTTCAAACCCATTTAAATTTATCTCAGACTTCTCAATAGTCTCATGCTGTACGGATGTTACCTTGGCGTGTGGCGGTCCGCCTTCCATTGAATGTACAAATTTTTCTATACGTTCGCTATCTCCATGCGCTTCAATAAACACCGTTCCATCGGATTCATTTCTGACCCAGCCTGAAATTCCAATTTTTTGAGCGGTTTTCTTTGTGAAATATCTAAAACCAACTCCTTGAACGCGCCCGCTTAATCTTAATCGAATAGTTAAATCTTCCATAGTTGTTATCTTTTTGAGGGCAGAATAGTATCTTCCGTTTCTCTTTCTTTTTTATAAAATAATAACCTGAGTTCGTTTTTCACATTTCCATGACTCTAACACAGCTTTCCTACATAATTGCCGTTGATACCTATCGTCATTTTGCCACCGCCGCGGAAAAGTCGTTTGTGACTCAACCTACGCTGAGTATGCAGATTCAAAAGTTAGAAGACGAACTGGGAGTCGTGATTTTTGACCGAAGCAAGCAGCCTGTTATTCCCACCGAAATCGGGGCCAGAATTATTGAGCAGGCTCGCATTATTGTGAAGGAATCTCAGGTGATCAAACACATCATCTCTGATAACCGCGATACAATTGAGGGAGAATATCGGATAGGAATTATTCCCACGCTTTCAAGTTATCTCATTCCACGATTCCTGAAAGAATTCACAGATACGTATCCGAATGTCACACTCATATTCCAGGAGCTGATGACAAATGAAATCATTGGAAAACTGCACGAAGATCAGATTGATGTCGGAATAATTGCCACGCCTCCGCCTAATCATCATTTTAAAGAATTACCGCTCTTTTTTGAGCCTTTTACCGCATATGTTTCTCCCGAACACCATATTTATGATGAAGAATACATTCAATCTTCCGATCTGGAACGCGATGAAATCTGGCTTTTGAGCGAAGGGCATTGTCTGCGGGATCAAACCCTCGATTTGTGTAAAGCCACATCGAAACAAAAGAAAAATCAGGTGCATTTTGAGAGTGGAAGCCTTGAGACACTCATCAAACTGGTGGATCAGCACTACGGTTTTACTATCCTTCCCTATCTCGCCACTATTGATTTATCTGAAGAGAAACAGAAATATGTAAGGCCGTTTAAAGAGAGCAATCCCGGGAGAAATGTGCGCCTGCTCTATGGACGCATGTATAGCAAAAACAAAATCCTGAATGTTTTACGTGAAGTCATTATGTCCAACCTCCCCGAAGGCGTTACTCCAGCTGAAGACTGATCCCAAAAAGTAATATCCCATGGAATCTTTCGCCTTTAAATGGCTTGTGGTCTGGTATCTGGCCTGCGCTTCTATTCTCACTTCAAAAGGATTTATCTGGCTGATTAATCCCGGCGCTATTATTGACGTCACGCTCGAAGCTATTCAGCATTCAAAACCTCCCGCTGTTGTCATCAAGATGATGAAATATGTTTTTCTGTTTGCCGTGGTGAGCATCATTCTCTCCTTTTTTCCCTTTCGCTGGCTTCCGTTCATCTACTCGGTCTGGGTTGTGGCGATGGTCTTTATCATCGGACAGTTTTTGGTAAAATGGGACCAATTCAGAATATTTTGGAACGAAAATCAGGCTCAGCTTGATAGCTTTTACAGAAAAGCCGGCGCTTTTGCCACCGCACTCGGACTCATCACGTTTTTTCTGTGTTACCAGCTCATTCAATCTTACAACGCTTAACCCGGATTATTCACCAAGAAATTTGTTTGTGGGCAAGGCGAAGTTGAAATGGTAAGTGAAGTGTATGTTTATACACTGAGTGCGCTATTTCAACTTCAACGCAGCACACGAGCAAATTTCGCAGCGTACTGATGGACACTCAAATTTGGGCTATACTTTATTTTAAGTATAATTATTATAATCAATTACTTAACAAACAAAATATGCTTTTTCGTGAATTATTCGGGTTAAAACTTGTTCTTGAGCATTCCTCAGGTCATGGAATTGTTCTGCCCGAATTCAAGATTGGCATTGACACGCGTTATGCAGATATGGACGCTGTTTTTATCTCCCACGGCCACGCCGATCACGTTACGCGAAATAAAAAGAATAAGGTCTATGCCACAGAACCCACCGCCCGATTTATGGCGCTCAGGGGATTTAAGGGCGAAATTGAGACGATTGAATTTTCTGAGGAAATTGAGGTAAACGGAGCGAAAGTCACATTTTATCCTGCCGGACATATTTTAGGCTCCGCCATGATTTTTGTAGAAACAGAGAATGGGAATCTGCTCTACACGGGAGATTTTCGAGCACCCGCCTCTCCTGCCTCTGAGGGATTTGAACTACCAGATAAACCCGTAGATATATTTATTCCTGAAGCCACATTTGGTCTCCCAATCTATCGCTGGGAAGATCACTCTCACTATTTTAATGAGATCACCACTTTTGCCCGGGAACACCTCGATGCCGGAAATACACCCATTTTTCTCGCTTATAATCTGGGAAAAGGTCAGGAGGTGATGATGGCACTGGCGGAAAAAAATATTCCCTGCATGATTCACGAATCAGGATTTCCATTGTGTAAAGTGTATGATGATGCCGGGATTGATTTGGGAGATTACAAACGAATCAACTATTCAGAAACAGAAGGACATGCGTTAGTGGTGCCTTCCAGCGTCCTTGGGAGTAATAAGCTCAGCAATGTGAAGCGCAAAAAAGTGGCTTATGTCTCTGGCTGGGCAGCTCATGAAGCAAGGCGACAGCAGATGATTATCGATAAACGCATCGCCCTGTCCGATCACGTTGATTTTTATGAGCTCATGAGAATATGCAAGCAATTACAGCCAAAATTCACACTCATCACCCACACACCAAATCCCGATGTGGTGCAATTTTATCTGGAGAAGAACGGTTTGCGATCAGCCCCACTCGCTACGGTTGATTCGCTGAAAGAGTACAGAGATCGGGAGCAATCAGAACGGCAAATGTTTGATGAATCGTAGAAATTATGTCAAACTCTTCAGCGTCTACATTCAAATACTTCGCCCAAACAGCACAGAAGATCGCTGACACCCGTGGAATAAACGGCAAAATCGCTGTTTTTGAAGAATATCTCAGCTCTGTTGAAGACCCTTCTGACATCAAACTTGCTCTGAGATACTTTACTGAAGGAGCGTTCAGTAAAAAGTCAGGGAGACGAGCCGTTATTGGTCATCGTACCACACAAACAGCGGCGGCGGAATTTCTTGAGATGGATTACGATCTGGTGTTCAAAGCCTGCAGGACAGCCACCGGAAGTGGTTCAGAAACCATTGAAAAACTAATGCGAAACTGGCCGACTGGCCGGGACAAACGAAAAGAACAGCATCTTACACTCTCAGAGATGTACGAGTGGTTTGAAAAACTCGAATCGGCTAAAAACAGAGATGAAAAATCTGAACTTCTTCAGGAATGCTGGAAATTGCTAAGTCCTGTGGAGATCAAATTCATGATTCGCGTGCTGATGCAGTATTCACTTCGAATTGGATTTGAAACCAAAAGCATTATTCGCGGACTTGCCGAAACGTTCGACGCTGATTCTGATGATGTGCGTTTTGCCTATATGCTAAACGGCTCCATTGAGGAAACGGCAGAGCAATTGCTGAATGAAGATCTCCACACAGTGGAATTTGAGTTTTTCCAGCCTGTCCATTTTATGCTGGCATCACCGATATCATCGGCCTCTGACATTGATTTTGAAAAGTATATCGCCGAGGAAAAATTTGATGGGATGCGCTGTCAGGCTCACATAAAGGATGGAGAAATAGCGCTGTTTTCACGCGACCAAAATGATATTTCACACTCTTTTCCTGAACTCGATCTTCAGTTTAATCAGCACGGTTTGAACAACATGGTATTGGACGGAGAAATTTGCGTGTTCAAAAATGACACCATTCAACCATTTCAGCTTCTGCAAAAACGGATGGGCGTGAAGAAACCATCAAAGAAGCTGTTGAAAGAATATCCGGTTTTATTCATCGGGTACGATCTTCTGTTCAGTGATCAGGAATTACATCTCGACAAGCCTTTTCTAAAACGCAGAGAACAACTGGAGACAGTTCATGAATCAACAGGTTTACCCATCTCAACCGTAAAAAAATTGGCAAGTAAGCAGGACGTGGAAAAACTCTTCAAGCAGGCTAAAGATCATGGAAATGAGGGTTTGATGCTCAAACGGAAAGACAGCGTGTACGAATATGGTCAGCGGGGAAATAAGTGGCTGAAGGTAAAAGAACCGGCGGGGTCGCTCGACACGGTGATCATGTACGCTCACGCCGGAAGCGGAAAACGAGGTGGAACGTACAGTGATTTCACGCTGGGAATTAATGTAAAAGAAGATGACAGATACTTAGAAGAATTCATCCCCATCGGAAAAGCTTACGGTGGATTTACTAACGAAGAGTTAAAAAAATTAAATAAAGAAATCCGCCCGCTGATAGCTGAAAAATACGGGCCAACCCTCGGACTCATTCCCAAAATTGTGGTGGAATTAGAGTTTGAGGAGATTCAGGTTAATCGCCGCACCAAAGCCAACTACACATTGCGACTTCCCCGCTTCAAAGCTATTCGCTGGGATTTAAGTCCCGACGACACCGACACACTCAAAGCCGTGGAAAGAATGTTTGAGGAAGAATTGAACCGTGAACGCACGGAGAATAGCGTGAAGCCTGCTTTTTTGAAGTAGGTGGGATTAAAGATTGAAGGCACTTCAATTCCAACATGATTGATGGTCATTGAAAGATGTAATAATCTGGTTCATGTCAAGTGACAAAAATCCCACTATAAAATCCAGTTGGTATGAACCAGAGTTTGATTCATGATAATTAAGTAATTTTCGGGAAAAAAATATATGAGCAGATAACAAACTCTTGATTAACAATTCAGAACATGGTTTTTGTAATAAACAGAGACCGACAGGTGTCAAACCATTCTGTACAAACAGAATAATATAGCCCTGAGCTAAAGCTCAACGTGAGCATACAAGAAAAGATGAGTTACCCCCGAAAGCGTTCGAGGATTAGTTCGTGGGTTAGACAAACGATGTTACTGAAAGGCTTCTTTCAAACATGAATACACCATCTTTTAAAATTAGCATAAGATTTAGTTTGAAAGAAATACTTGACTGAAAAAAGGATTTTCTGATGGTTTTCTGTACTAAGCCGAAGTTAAAACCCCCATTCGGGGTTTGCTGAAGTCAAGATTTTAAATAGCCCCAGGTGTTACCTGAGGCTATTTTCATCATATTCTATGATGAGTTAAACGCCATTCGGCGTGAGGTTTTTAAAATGTGAATTTTGGATACAAATCTGAGAATACTTCAAAAGGGTTTTGCAGATTAGTTTTGAATCGAACTGAGGTTATTAACACGTTCTCAGCTCAACCAACGTTTTCAAGAGCCAGCGGCTCGGCTCATATCTTATGCCGGAATTTATTCCGGTTAAACTTGAACTAACCTAAAGACTGAGTGCTGTAAGCACGGACCATTTTAAAATATGTCGGATTTGGGTTTTTTATATCCCGGAATGCCCCGACGAGATCGCGTTGCGGAATTCCGAGTTTCAGAATTTACTCAGCTTACAGCACTCCAGTTTATGATTTTGCGGTTATCTCAAAGCAAATTCCTCAAATGGCAGAACGTGAATTGTTTTTGAATCCTGCTCTATGGTTTCCGTTTCTTCTAAAGTAATGATGTACGCTTCCTCTAAATCAAGCTCCTTCATTCCTTCAATTAATCCGCCAATTTCTCTCTTTCTTGTATCGGGATTTTGAAGGGTTTCCGAAACGTTATAGAGATGTAAACCGGAATGATCACTCAGGCAAAAATCAACAATCTGTTTTCCTTTCCATTTACAAATATCGCGATTACTTCTTCTTAATTCTATAAAAACAGCGTTCTCAAGTGCCCGCCCACTATCAAGTTGACATGACCCGCTTCAGGCCAATATCCACGGTGTAGATTTTACGTGGATTTCTTTGTTGTTCCCGGAGGTTTTCGGTGAACATCGGAACTGTAAATAAAGCGTACGCTTCCTCATAATAGTCCGGATAATCATACAAACTATTCTTCCCTATTTTTAAGCCCTGTGATTTCATATCCATTGAATCCTGTTTATCCTATTTACTACAAAAAGGACACACATTGCATTATTTGTCCTCTTCAACGATGACAATAGTTTCCCTTTTTGTCTTTTTCATAAAGACAAGATTAGCATCACTTTGTTGATTGCCCATTCGGCATTTCAAGCTCAATCTCCTATCTTACATCAGAAATTCTTCTATCAAATACAAAACAGCCACAGTTATTTATGAAAAGTATTTTAGTCACAGGCGGAGCGGGATATATTGGGTCGCATACAGCCGTTGCATTGCATAACGCCGGATTTAAGCCGGTGATAGTTGATAATTTTTCAAATTCTGAGAAAGAGGTTATCCCGAAAATTGAGCAAATAATTAAATCTGCCGTCATTTTCTACGAAGGAGATTGCAACGACGCCGATTTCATGAATCGCGTTTTTGATGAGCAGGATATTGCGGGAGTCATTCACTTTGCCGCCTACAAAGCCGTTGGTGAAAGCACAGAAAAGCCTCTAAAATACTACAAAAACAACATTCTTTCACTCATTACACTTTTGGAAGTTATGGGCAATCACGACTGCAAAGATGTGGTTTTCTCCTCCTCCTGCACCGTGTACGGTCAGCCCGAAAAACTGCCTGTAAAAGAATCCACACCAAGACAGGACGCTGAAAGTCCCTACGGAAATACTAAAAAAATATGTGAGGATATACTCACCGACCACATTAAAAGCGGTGCCGACAGCCGTATCATAGCGCTGCGCTATTTTAATCCTATTGGGGCTCATCCAACCGCACTTATTGGCGAACTTCCCAAAGGCGTTCCCGCCAACCTTGTTCCTTTTGTCACACAAACAGCTGCCGGTATCAGAAAACAACTCACTGTTTTCGGCGATAATTACAACACTCCTGATGGCACCGCTATCCGCGATTACATTCACGTAATGGATCTGGCTGACGCGCACGTAAAAGCAATTGAATTTCTGCATCAGCAAACACCGCAAACTTTTGATGTATTCAACGTTGGAACCGGGAATGGCAATTCTGTTCTCGAAGTGGTAAAATCGTTTGAAGACGTCACCGGTGTTAATCTTAACTACACCATTGGTAAACGCCGCGCGGGTGATATTGAGCAGGTTTGGGCCGATACTGAGAAGATATTCAGCGAGCTTGACTGGCGTCCGAAGTTTGATTTAAAAGATGCCCTCCGTGATGCATGGAAATGGCAACAAACGCTTTAGGTTATCCCACCCAAAGACTTCGGAAGTCGCCGTAACCAAAGCCATATCAATACCTTAAGCACCAAAATTGCACCCGAAGTGACTTCAGAAGTCGATTGCCAGAAAACGCCTATTTTCAACCCGTCAGACGGCGCTGTCATGGCGCATAATATTTGGATTGTTTCAGCCGTCAGACGGGGATTCTTTCTTGCCCTGATTGCGGGACGGCAGAGCCAGTCCCTCGATGATAAAAAGTCAATTCCCGTCCATAGTCAGGGGAATTTCATGAAATTCCCCTGACGGTTGGCAAAACAAGTAGTTGAACCACAATCGCTAAAGTTGATCTCTGAACTTTTTGGGAAGCTTTGCGAAAACGAGATCAAACGAATGATCGATCAGTTCTGTTATGACATCCGCCGATAGATTAGCGTCCAGTTTCACCGTATTCCAGTGTTTTTTATTCATGTGATAGCCGGGGATAATGACATCCGGATAGGTTTCTCTAAACTCAATCGCCCGGTCGGGATCACATTTTAAATTGATTGAAAATGGTGGTTCCAATCCCAATAAGGCAAAGATTTTATCATGAACTTTAAATACCAGCGTTTGGTCTCCAAACGGAAATGATTCATTTGCCAGTGGTTTTTCCAGGCAATAGGTTCTGATCTCTTCGATATTCATGTGCGCTATTCCCTACTCAAACACAAATTTTTCAGCATCCTTGATGTGCTTCACAGGTTCAATGGTTAGCCCTTCTTTTACTTTATCAGGAATCTCCTCCAGATTCGGCATATTCTCTTCAGGAATCAGCACTGTTTTGATTTTGTTGCGCTGAGCGGCAAGTAATTTCTCATTCAGCCCACCGATAGGCAGCACTTCTCCGCGGAGCGTTAATTCTCCTGTCATGGCTACATCGTGGCGGATTTTCCTGTCTGTAATGAGTGAGATCAGAGCCAGTGCCATCGCCATGCCCGCGCTTGGGCCGTCTTTGGGTATGGCTCCCTCAGGAATGTGGATATGAAGCTCGTTTTTATCAAAAAAGGTAGGATCGATGCCGTATTCCAACGCATGAGAACGAATGTACGTCAACGCAGCCTGTGCCGATTCTTTCATCACATCCCCCAACTGACCGGTGAGCAGAAATTTATTCTTCCCGGCCATTTTAGCCACATCTATCTGAAGGATTGTTCCTCCGGTGGATGTCCACGCAAGTCCCTGCACGCTTCCGATCTTGGATTTTTTATCAGGTGAGCGATCACGATATTTCTCCACTCCCAACAGTTCCCGCACTCTCTTTTCATTGACAGTGAATTGCGTGAGTTTCTTGTCCCTGCGCTTTCTCTCAACTACTTTTTTAGCCACTTTACGGCAAACAGCCGCTATCTGCTGTTCGAGATTTCTTACCCCGGACTCAGCGGTGTATTTGCGAATGATTTCATAGATAGCTTCATCCTTAAATTTCACTTTAGATGACTGCAATCCATGAGCTTTTAGCTGTTTTGGGATGAGATGCTGTTTAGCAATCTCCAGCTTATCATGCTCCAAATATCCCGGCAAATTGATCAGTTCCATCCTGTCGAGCAAAGCGGGTTGAATATTGCTTGCCACGTTGGCCGTGGTGATGAACATAATCTGCGAAAGATCGAAATCAATCTCCAGGTAATGATCGTTAAACGCATAATTCTGTTCAGGATCGAGCACTTCAAGAATAGCCGAAGAAGGATCTCCCCGGTGATCAGAGCCCACTTTATCAATTTCATCTAAAATCACCACCGGATTCATAGAACCCGCTCGTTTAAGCGACTGTATAATCCGTCCCGGCATGGAGCCGATGTAGGTTTTACGGTGACCTCTTATTTCAGCTTCATCATGTACTCCGCCCAACGCGATTCGAACCACTTTTCTGTCCATTGCCCGTGCGATAGAATTTGCCAGAGACGTTTTTCCAGTTCCGGGAGGTCCCACAAAACACAAAATCTGCCCTTTCATTTTTTCTACCAGATTGAGTACGGCAATGTGTTCCAGGATACGCTCTTTGGGCTTTTCAAGGCCAAAATGATCTTCATTAAGAATGGTTTCCACATCATCGATATCAAGATTATCGTCGGTAGTATTTCCCCAGGGGAGTGAAACAAGCCAATCGAGATAATTTCTGGAAACGCTGTATTCGGGTGACATCTGCGGCATTTTACGCAAACGATCGAGTTCTTCAAGTGCTTTAGCCCGTGCTTCATCGGGAAGATTTAGCTCATCAACCTGATCTTTAATTCGTGCCAGATCGGGATCGCCAAAATTATCTTCATCGAGCTCTTCCTGAAGCATGCGAATCTGCTCCTGAATAAAAAATTTCTTCTGGTTCTGCTGAATCTCTTCCTGAACTTTTTCATTGATTTCAGCGCTTACAGTCAGCACATCAATCTCTGTGGTGAAAATGGTCAGAAGCTCTTTGTATTTTTGGAGTAATTCAGGCTCATTGAGCAGATTTTGCTTCACCAACGCATTTTGATCGAGAAAGCTGGCCATGTAATAGAGCAGATGCTCGGGATCTTCAATATTATCAAGCGCCAACGTAGATTCTTCAGGGAGATCTTCATTAATGAAAATATAGCGCTCAAAATGCTCCCGGCATTTTTTCACCAACGCGTTTAACGTAGGGGCATCTTTTTTATTCGGCGGGGCTGCTCCGTAAGGCTCAGTATCGGCGTACATTACTCCGTCAACCTTCTTCAGGCTGTTCATAAATACCGAGTCCACTCCATTTACCAGAACTTTCATGGTATTATTAGGCAGATTCAGCACCTGCAACACTTTCCCTACCGTTCCGATTGCGTTGATATCATCCTCTCCGGGATCTTCAACCTCGGCATCGAATTGACTTGACAGAAACACATAGCTTCCGGCTTCAAGTGAGGCATTTACCGCATCGATGGTAGCCTGACGTCCCACCAGAATGGGAAACATAGTAAATGGAAAAATTACCGTATCACGTAGTGGGACAAGCGGTAAAAGAGATGGGATTTCGTCGTCAATCAGTTCTTCGTCCAGTAATTCAGACATTGGATAAATGGTAAAACTATGAGGTGGAATATTTTTTTCAGAGAACAGCTAAGATATTAAAAATAGTTGTTCTGATGTAGTTAAAATGACATCTGAGAAATGGGTTTCCGGATAATTATACTACTAATCCGAGTTCTTTTCTTATTTGATCAAGAAATGCGTTTAAAAGGACATCTTCAGTGCCAGCCTACTTCATGGCACTACACATTGCCTATCGTATCTATTCAGAATACTTACTTCATGGAATCTGATCAGAAACCGAATTGTAATAAAATCAAAAACTTAATAAATTGATGACCACCACATCAACACCTGTTCTTTTTGTACCGACAAAAATAACCAATCCGTCCAGCCGGCGGACTCCCGCTGCGGTTATTTGTCCGGCAATTGGCAGGCGCCTGGCGGAGCCAAATTCCCGAGGCGGACTGGAAATATTATCGGTTACCTGACGAAAATGCGCCATTCCAAATAAATTGAAATGACGCATTCTCTATTCTGTCATGATATAATGATCTACAGAAGGTTTTTCGCAAGTATATCAGATCAACCGGTACTTTTAAGTCCGCCTGAAAGAGCGTTCACGGTTAGCAAGAGGTGATTTATAATATGTACACTCTCTTCCTCCGATGTCTCATCTGTAATCGTTCTTTTCTTGCTCAAATAGCGAATCTGAAGGTTGTGAAGCATGTCCAAAGCCTCTTTTCTCAGATCAGAATCTTCAATTTTGGAAAATCTACGCTTTGATCTTTTCCCACTCATAATGTCATCTGTCTGCGACAGCGCCGATTTATAATCGCCCATTATCAACGCCATAATATCTTCACGCAGCGACTCATTATCGACATATCCGGCAAAACGTTGCATGATATCAGGATCGGCATTCAGAAGATTACTTTCTATCTGTATGATCAGGTATTTGAAAAACGGCCACTTTTCGGCGAGCTCTTTAAAGGTATCGTAGGCTTCCGGGTTACTCTCCTCAATGGATGAAAATGCAGATCCAAAGCCAAACCAGCCCGTCAGGTTAAATCGCGATTGGTTCCAGCTAAAAACCCATGGAATTGATCGCAGATCATCAAGAGAACGCTGTCCTGTTCGGCGGGCGGGACGTGACCCAATTTTGCTTTTTTCGAGCACGTCGATTGGCGTTGCCGCACTGTAAAAATCGATAAATCCCGGATGATCTAACAGGGATCGATACGTGCGATTGGAGTTGGCCACTAATTCATCCAAAGCATTAAAGGAATCTGAGAATTCATCATTTGTATCACGCTGAACAGCCTGCTTTGCAGTGCCTGACATGAACATCTCAAGGTTGTACGTTGCGTTCAACAGATTCGCAAATTGATTGGCGATCGTCTCACCCTGAATGGTCATTTTTACAGATCCGCTTACTGAACCGGGAGGCATACTTTCCATGAATCGATGGATTTTCCCGCCGCCACGACTTATGGTTCCGCCCCGTCCATGGAAGAAAGTCAGCTCCACATCGTGCTCTCTGGCTTTAGCCGTCAGTCTGGCTTCTGTTTTGTAGATCGTCCAGCGGCTCGATAGAATTCCGCCGTCTTTGTTGCTGTCGCTGTAACCCAGCATCACTTCCTGCTTACGCGCGGATGCTTTATTTAACCGCTCCTTATTTTTAGGGTGCGTCAGGAACGCTTCGAGAATATCTTCCCCGGCTTCTAAATCTTCAATCGTTTCGAGTAGCGGGACGACCTGAAAGTCAGCTGAATCCAATCCAACTTCCCGCAGAAACAAGTAAATGACCAACAAATCACTCAGACTTCTGGTCATACTTACAATAATTGAACCTATGCCGTCTGTACCATATCGATCTGTAAATGCCTTAATCACGCGAAAATACTCAAGTACATTATCGGCTTCCTCACCACACGAAAATTTTGAGGGCAGGAAAGGGCGATTCGTCTCAAGTTCTGAATTGATAAACGAAAGGCGATCTTCCTCACTCCACGACGCGAAATCGAAGTTTTTAAATCCGGCAGCCTTCAGAATCTGACTTAAAGCTTTATCGTGATATGAGCTGTTTTGACGGATATCAAGTTTCACGAGATGAAATCCAAAACACAAAATCTGGCGCTTCACGGGAAAGATCAGATCTTCAACGATGAGTTTTGAACCGACTTCTTTTAGAGCTTTTTCGAGAATATTAAGGTCAGCAAGTAATTTATCAGGCGTTAGATAAAAGGTTGCGGGATCATCGGCATTATCCTCAAATGTTCTCTCCATTCTGAGAATGAGCATATTTGTGAATTGACGCCAGGGCTCATTGGGATTTCGCTCAACCGCTTCAATTCCTGCTTCACCAAAGATTCTCACCCGATTGCTTATGACTTCTAAAAACCAATCAGGAACTTTGGCCAAATGTGATGAAAGGCTGATTTTTCGCGCTAACTCTTTCAGATTTCTAAGATGTAGATCGAGCGCGACTTCACGATGTTTAAACAAGGTGTCTTTAGTAAAAGCGGGAGTCACAAACGGGTGACCATCGCGATCTCCCCCAACCCAGCTACCCAGTTTTAACATTGGAAATTGTTCAGCGTTGTTCAACGTATCAGCGTTAAATCCGGCATTTTTCCACGCAAATTTAAGCCGCTGATCGGATACATTCAGCGCCTCGGGAAACACATTCGCAAAGTAATAGAGCAGGTTATTTCGCTCATCAGCCAAGTCAGGTTTTTCCAGATAGATATCTCCTGTCAGCCACCAGCGCTCCAATAATCCAAGAATCTCATGGTGTAACAGGTCATGTTCCTGCGGCGACCAGTTTGGGTTTTCACGTTTAACCAATAAACTGTACAGTTCTCGCTGAATTTCCAGAACGGTGACTCGCTTGGCTTCCGTCGGGTGAGCAGTAAGCACGGGCATCACGTCAAGCTTGCCGAGCACATCAGCTATTTCTGTCTGAGAATATCCTTTCCCATCAAGTTCTTTCAGGGTTTCTGCCCACGAACCACGAATAGATGCCGGTCCTCGAAAGAATTCTGATTTACGGCGATAGTGCGTGGCGTTGTTTTCTTCAACCAGATTAAGCATTTGAAATCCGATACTCAGCGCCTGAATCAGTTTTTGATCAGAGACAGACTCCGATGACAGGCGTTCTTCCTCCTCGTTTACCCACGGCAGAGATTTCGCCAGTTTGGTCTCCCCGACGGATGTCAACATCTCTTCGAATGTCTCCATCAGGTAGATGAAATCGTCTTTTATTTTGTTAAGGCTTTGGCTATCTAAATGTTCTTTTTGCATGATATCTATTATAAAAAATAATTAGTTGATGATATTCCTAACACGATTGACTTGCTTCGGCTTCTAAAATAAAGGAAATAACATACCTTTCTATCCGAAATAGCTGATCTTAATATTTAATTAATTTATGCTGTGGAAAAGTATTTTTAATGATTGGGGAAAATGGGCTAAATAATCTTAGTCTGGTGCTTCACAAAAATATTGGAGCTCCCTAATCCACGTTCTGTGGCACGATGAACAATAAAAAAGGGAGAAACCATATGGAATCTCCCTCAAAAAAATAAGTACGTTAGCTTTATTTAGCCGAGCGCCTTGGAAACTGCTTCCGCTGCTTCTTTCAACAATACCGCTGAAATCACATTGAGTCCGCTGTTGTCGATGATCTCCTTAGCTTCTTCAGCGTTGGTTCCCTGAAGACGGACAATCACCGGCACAGTTTCCAGTTTCTCTTTGATCTCAGGATCTTTCACCGCTTCCACAACGCCGTTTGCCACACGGTCGCAGCGTACAATTCCGCCAAAGATGTTGATCAGAATTGCTTTCACGTTTTCATCCTGGAGAATGATGCTAAATCCATTCTTAACGGTCTCAACATTAGCGCTTCCGCCTACATCAAGGAAATTCGCGGGCTCACCACCTGAAAGTTTGATGATGTCCATCGTGGCCATTGCAAGTCCGGCTCCGTTCACCATACATCCCACATTTCCATCAAGTTTGATGTAGTTGAGATTGTATTTTGAAGCTTTCAGTTCAAGTGGATTTTCTTCAGCTTCATCACGCAGATCAGCCCAGTCTTTGTGGCGGTATTCGGCGTTTGAATCGAAGTTCATTTTAGCGTCAAGCGCCATTATATCTCCCGATGGCGTGAGCACGAGCGGGTTTATTTCAACAATAGAAGCATCGATAGCTTCAAAGCATTTGTAGAGTGAGTGAATGAATTTCACAGCTTGTTTGAATGAGTCGCCTTCTAAACCAAGAGCGAAAGCTAAACGACGTGCCTGAGACCCCATCAAAGGAAGTCCGGGCTCAATCCACTCTTTCACAATTTTTTCGGGCGTTTCTTCGGCTACTTTCTCAATCTCAACGCCGCCTTCGGTAGAAACCATGATCACATTTTTGCCTTTGGCACGGTCGAGGGTAATTCCGAGATAAAATTCCTGCTCAATATCAACGCCATCGGTGACATACAAACGTTCTACTTTCTGTCCTGCTTCTCCGGTTTGGATAGTAACAAGAACATCATCAATCAGATCTTTGGCAACCTGTTCCACTTCATCAACTGTCTTGCAGAGCACCACGCCCTTTTGATTACTGCCTTTGGTGCGGCCTTTTCCACGTCCGCCGGCGTGAATCTGTGCTTTTATCACAAACAGAGTTGCGCCTTTATTTTTAAGATCTTCCGCGGCTTTGACAGCTTCCTGAACAGAAAAAACAGGAATTCCTTCCGGAACAGCCACATTAAATTCTTTCAGAATCTCTTTAGCCTGATATTCATGTATCTTCATGAGAACGTAATTTTGTTAGATGTACCATTAATAAATTTCGCCTGAAGTTAACAATAACGGACAGATTACGGAAACTGAATGTACGGGAGAAATTGCCTCTTTTATCAGAGTTTCAGGAATTCAGCAACTAACCGGCTCTTCTATTAACTCAGCTCCATCGATAACTGATTCAATCGGCCTTCAACTTTTCAAAAATGTCGAGCACTAAATTTTTCACACAGCCATTTCTAAAATCAACAGACAGCATATTTTTTTGGACTACCACTCATTGCCATTCAAACTGTACCTAAAACACGCCAAAAGACATTAACAGGACACTCATATTCACAAGCAAAGCCATAACTCACTAATTAACAGAATGCTAATTATTAAATCAATTTGATTTATTAGTTAGCATCGTGTACATTCTCTGAAAGCGCTTTTATAACCTTACAAACCTGAACCAAACATTAAGTTGCTATGAAAGGACTGATTTTAGCATTAGGAGCGGTATGTCTGTTTGCATCGTGTACATCAGATATAAACACCTCTCAGGATGAAACTATTGAAGGCGTAACACAAACTTCAACCTATACAAAAGGTGGGGACGCAAAAACTTCCAGCACCGTTACACAGCTGTACAGTTTTGAGGGAAGCGCATCCGGCTGGAGCATCAGCTCACCAGGAAGCGGACCATGGTCGGTCACAGAATGGTCGTCACAAGGCTCAAAATCACTGAAAGCAAATGTTAACCTGAGCAATCCCAAGTCGTATGTTCTCAACATTGTTAATAATGAAAACTTTAGTGATTACAGTAGTTTATCTGTCACTGTTAAACATGCTTCATGGGGAAATCACGGAAGTGGAACATTCGCAAAATTATATGCAAAAACAGGGAGTTCGTGGAATTGGCACGATAGCGGACCGGTTTTAATTACTTCCGGAAGCGGTACCACAATCACTCTTGACCTCAGTGGTGTGAGTAATACGGGTTCCATTAAAGAGATTGGAGTTCAGTTTTTGATCGCCGGAAATGCCTCAGGATCGTCTGCGGTTTATATTGATGATGTTGTACTTGAGAACAACGCTCCGCCGGCAGTGACACCCGTTACACCAAACTATAACAACGACACGTATTCAATTTTAAATATTCTTGCCAATCTACCCTCTAAAAGTAATAACAGAGTGGTTAGTGGACAATTTTTAGGCTACAGCGGATTTGCTTTTAATGCCGGGCTCATTCAAACGGTACACGACTGGACGGATCAATATCCGGGAATTGTGGGAATGGACATCGCTAACGGTGGAGATGCTTCGCGCGACTATCTTGAGGTGTTCAATTACAGTAACAATGGCAGCCTGGTGAATCACTGGAACAGCGGCGGATTAATTGCTATCAGCCATCATTTCCCAAATCCACTTCGACAAAACGGTAAAGCAGGATTGGACCCGACAGGTCGGGAAACATCATCCAATATCTCGAACATGTTATATGGGCCGAATTCTAACAATCCCGACAAACAGCGTTGGTTTGATGGTTTATGGAAAGTCTATGAAGCGCTACTCGACTTACAGCAGCAAGGAATTACAGTAATTTATCGCCCGTTACATGAGATGAACGGTGATTGGTTCTGGTATGGCGGACTTGGGACTTCAGCTCGTCCCAACAGTTCAGTCCAGGATTATAAAAATATGTGGGATAGTATTTTCAACTATATGACCACGAGCAAAGGTCCCGGCTATCCTGCGCTCAACAATCTGATTTGGGTATATTCACCAGATTATGGGCGTTCAAAAGTAACAGATTACTATGTAGCCAATCAGGTTGATATTGTGTCGCTGGACGCTTATCTGGACAATCCACACAGCAACTCCACGCTGCTAAACCGATATAACCAGATGTTAGGACTTGGAAAACCGTTCGCGTTTGCCGAAATCGGTCCCCGTAATGACCGAACAGATGGTCAATTTGATTTCAATAACTGGATCAACGCCATGAAAAACAGATTTGGCCAAACCACATTTTTCATGGCCTGGGACGCTCAATGGGCGCCTACAAACAATCAAGGCTCGTGGGGATTGTACAATAGTTATAATTGGTCACTAAACCGGGGTGAAGAATCGCTTCGGTAGAATAAAAATGTCATCCAGCCCTCACACCCCTTGAGGGCATTTTCAAGGCTCACGGATAAACCAATTCGTGAGCTTTTTTATTTTGGCCGTGTCAATATTCTCTGATCGGGAGATTCCATTCTAAGTGATACCCGATTTTTATGTTGTAATCCCAGAGCTCCTATTTAATCACCTGTAGTATTCAATGTATAGCCAATTATTTCAATCATTTTGTGAAATGTGATCTGTATATTTCTCAGATAATTTTGTTTATCAACATATGATTACGCTCTCATGATTAAGGCAATCACAACCACTATTCTACTTTTCTTCTTCCAATATTCATCTCTTTTTGCTCAAATCGACCGCGTTGAACCGCTGCATTGGTGGACGGGCATGAATAATCCCGAGCTTCAGCTCATGATTTATGGTGATAATGTCGGTGCTTTTACTTCTGTTTCGGTTGATAAAAACTTTGTTCGAGTGAACGGTGTCCACTCAGCCGACAGTCCGAATTATCTTTTTGTGGATTTGATTGTTACTAAAAAAGCAAAACCGGGAAAGCTCACCTTTACGCTTACCAACAAGAATCAGAACAGATCTCAAACATTTGAATTTGAGTTAAAAAATCGGGCTGAAAATTCCGCGCAGCGCGAGGGATTCAATTCATCTGACGCCATCTATCTCATCACACCTGACCGGTTTGCCAATGGCGATCCATCTAACGACGTAATTGATGAAATGCTGGAAACAAATCTTAACAGAATGGATGATTTTGCCCGGCACGGAGGTGACATTCGGGGAATCATTAACCATCTTGACTACATTAAAAATATGGGATTCACCGCTATGTGGATCACACCTCTACTGGAAAACGATATGCCACGGCAGTCGTATCACGGCTACGCTATCACAGATCTTTATAAAAAGGATCCACGGTTTGGAACCAACGAATTATATCAGGAATTAGCCAAAGAGATGCGCAAACGAGACATGAAACTGATCATGGACCAAGTGCTTAACCACATCGGTTCCAATCATTGGTGGATGGATGATCTTCCGTTTGATAACTGGCTGAATTATCAGGGTGAGGAAGAGTTGCACGTTACCAATCACACTCGTCAGGTGTACACCGATCCGTACGCTTCAGAAATTGACAATCAAAAAATGCAGGACGGATGGTTTGTATCTACGATGCCAGACATGAATCAACGTAATCCGTTCTTGGCAACTTATCTTATTCAAAACAGCATCTGGTGGATTGAGTTTGCCGATTTGGGAGGTATTCGTATCGACACCTATTCTTATCCAAACCCTGAGTTCACAGCTAAATGGACGAAGGCTATCATTAATGAATATCCGAAATTTAACATGGTGGGCGAAGAGTGGAGTACACAGCCATCTGTGATTGCCAAATGGCAAAAGGGATACGAGGGTGATTTTGAGCACAAGCAGGAATTGGGAAGTTTGATGGATTTTCCGTTACAGGAAGCACTGGTAGCAGCGCTTGTGGAAGAAGATAATTCCTGGGCAAATGGACTCATCAAGCTTTATCAGGCGTTGAGTATGGATTTTAATTACGCGGATGCTTCCAACCTCGTCATTTTTCCTGATAATCACGATATGGATCGAATTTTCACCTCACTTGGTGAAGATGTGAATCTCCAAAAAATGGCGCTGACGTATCTGTCAACTATGCGAGGTATTCCACAAGTTTATTATGGAACGGAGATTGGTATGGAAAACACCGGATTCCCCCACAATCACGGCGTAATCAGAACAGATTTTCCCGGAGGCTGGGATGGTGATGAAAAAAATGTATTTACCGGAGAAAATTTAAAACCTTTCGAAGAAGATCTGATTGAATACACAAAAACAATGCTTAACTGGCGGAAAACTTCAGAAGCTGTTCACAATGGGGATCTGCTGCATTTCGCTCCTGTTGATGCCATCTACGTCTATTTCAGATTAATTGAAGATGAAAAAGTGATGGTAGTGATGAATAAAAATGAGGATGGACGTCAGCTTGACAGCAACTATTATCAACAGGGAATAGGCTCTGCAAGCAGAGCGACAAATATTTTTGATCAAACAGTTACAAATTTGAGTGATGGATTAACCATTCCCGGAAAATCTGCTGTTGTTTTTGAACTTGAGTGAAGAGTTGCCTGAATTGACACACTCCCGGGATGGCTCTGCCGTCCCGCATTTTGGGCTGGGTTTTAAAAAGCTCGTCGATCACGTTTTGGGACTTTGGCGACTTGATAGCCTCCTCGCACCGAGTTGGGTGGATTCGTCATATCCCCGGGTTCAATTGTAGAACCGAATTAATTCCTGTTGCGGGTTTTGTCTTCCCACGAAATTAT
>Ga0136600_1000489_pt1 | contig 21293 bp, 19 predicted proteins | sample AntRauMFilla2698_FD_104634 | JGI IMG/M metagenome (GOLD analysis project Ga0136600, IMG submission 104634) | Saline lake microbial communities from Rauer Islands, Antarctica - Metagenome Filla 2 #698 | ecosystem: Environmental > Aquatic > Non-marine Saline and Alkaline > Saline | place...
CCAAACAGACCGTCTACGCCGCGTTGGCGCTGTTGCAGGACGCGGCCGCCGCAGCCTGACGAGTGCCATGCTGATCGATACTCACATCAATGTTCACGGCGAGGATTACGCCGAGGATCTGCCCCATGTTCTGGAGGCGGCGCGCGCTGCGGGCGTATCGCCGATGATCGCGATTTGCTGCCGGCTCACCGATTTTGAGGCGGTGTCGAAGATCGCCGAGGCCCATGACGATGTGTACTGCACGATCGGCGCGCATCCCCATCACGCCAAAGACCGGCCGGACATCACGGCCGATGAATTGCTGGAGATCGCGCGCCATCCCAAGGTCGTCGCCATTGGCGAGACGGGGCTGGATTTTCATTACAATCATTCTCCGGAAGACGAACAATATCAGAGCCTTCGAGCGCATATCGACGCCGCGCGCCGCGCCGATCTGCCACTGATCCTCCATTGCCGCGAAGCCGACGAGAAGATGGCTGATCTGCTGGAGGAGGAAATGGGGAAGGGGGCGTTTCGCCCGCTTCTGCACTGCTATACCGGCGGGGCCGGGCTTGCCCGCCGGGCGGCGGCGCTGGGAGCGTATTTTTCGGCGTCTGGGATCATCACGTTTAAGAAGGCCGAAGATGTCCGCGAGGTGTTCCGCGATGTGGTGCCCGATGACCGCGTGATTGTGGAGACTGATTGTCCTTACCTGGCGCCGGTCCCGTATCGGGGTCGCCGCAATGAGCCAGCTTACTTGCCACATGTGTCTGAAAAGCTGGGTGAGATCAAAGGCTGGACAGCCGAAGAAACCGCCACGCGCACCACCGCGGCGGCTCTGGCCCTGTTTGATCGCATAAAGGTCAAAGCGTGAGCCGGGGCGGTAGTGGGAGCGCGGTCCTGCGAGCACGCATCCTTGGATGCGGCTCCTCTGGCGGCGTGCCACGCATTGACGGCGATTGGGGCAATTGCGATCCCGGCGAATCGAAAAACCGGAGGCGCCGGTGCAGCTTACTGGTGGAACGCAGTGCGTCACTGGATGCGCTGGACACCGGCCTGGCGACGCGTGTGCTCATCGATACCAGCCCAGATCTACGCGAACAGATGCTGGATGCCGGATCGCCGCAGATTCATGGACTGGCCTTCACCCACACCCATGCCGACCAGTGCCACGGCATCGATGATGTCCGGGCTTTGGTCTATCAGCGCCGCGAACGCCTGCCAGCGATTATGAGCGCGGCAACCCATCGCGAGTTGCTGGCGCGCTTTGGCTATATCTTTGAAACCCCGCCAGGTTCGGGCTATCCGCCCTTGCTGATCTCCCGGGAACTCGCCAGCGGCGGCGATGCGACGATTGACGGGCCGGGCGGAGCGCTCAAACTCCGGCTCTTTGATGTGGAGCATGGCGGCGCGGCCTGCAGCGGCGTGCGCGCGGGGCCCTTGGCCTATACGCCGGATGTGAATGGGCTGAGCAGCGCCGCCTTTGAAACGCTTGCCGGGGCCGGCGTCTGGATCGTCGATGCGCTGCGCGAGCGTCCCCATCCGAGCCATGCCCATCTGGATCAGTCGCTTGAATGGCTCGGTGCCGTAAAGCCATCGCTTGGCGTGCTGACCAATCTCCATGTCGATCTGGATTACCGCGCGCTTGTGCAGCGCCTGCCAAAGGGTGTGCGCCCAGCCTATGACGGGCTGAGCGTCACGATGGATGAAGACAGCGGTGCTGTGATCGGCGTAGACCCGGTCTGACGCCAGATGCAGGCTCCCGGTTGGGATGCGCTACATCATTGCGTATTTCTCATAATATATCTTATGCGATAAATTGAAATGGCAAAGTCAAGACGTGCATTTGGAGCCCTCGCGCTACCGTCCCCGCCGCCCTAGGATGGATGCTCTGATTCCTGCAGCTTGCGAGCGCGCCTGATGACTATCCCGGCCGAGCCCCGTTCCATAGACCGTCTCATTGCTGTGATGGCGAAGCTGCGCGATCCCGACGGCGGCTGTCCCTGGGATCTGGAGCAGGATTTTCGCTCCATCGCGCGCTACACAATCGAGGAAGCCTATGAGGTCGTGGACGCCATTGAGCGCGACGACATGGCGGATCTGAAAGAAGAGCTCGGCGATCTCCTGCTCCAGGTCGTATTCCATTCGCGCATGGCCGAGGAAGCTGGTGATTTCCGGTTCGAAGACGTGGCGGATGCGATCGCCGAAAAGATGATCCGGCGCCACCCCCACGTATTTGGAGCGGCGCAAGAGCGCGACGCGGAGAGCCAGACCCGCGCCTGGGAGGCCCAGAAAGCGGCCGAGCGTGCCGACAAGGGCGGCGAAGATGTCTCGGTGCTGGCCGATGTGCCGGTCGCCCTGCCCGCGCTCACGCGCTCTGAAAAGCTGATGAAGCGCGCGGCGCGTGTCGGCTTTGACTGGCCGCATATTGCTGGCGTGATGGCCAAGATCGATGAAGAGCTAGCCGAAGTCCGCGAGGCGGTGGCCGAGGGTGATCAGGCGCATATTCACGAGGAAATCGGCGATCTCCTGTCCACCGTCGTCAATGCGGCGCGTAAGCTGGGTGTCGATCCCGAGACCGCTTTACGCGATGCCAATGCCAAATTCGAACGCCGGTTTCGCGCGGTAGAACAGCAGCTTGCTGGCAAAGGTTCAAGTGTTCACGAAGCCGACCTGGATGCCATGGAGGCTGAGTGGCAGGAGGCCAAGCGCAGCGGGCTCTAATACCCGGCGCACTGTCTTCGCTTGCCCGCCTATTGCGCTGCAGCGCGTTCGCTGGCGATCTCCAGGCCTTTGAATTTGCCGCGGAAACGTCCTGCGTCGGGCGGAGTTAGACGGGCAGCGGCAAAGGTATCGCCCGTGACCTCATCGATCCGCTCCTCGATGACTTCACCATTTTCATGGATCCAGGCGAGCGCAGCGGCATCGGCGGGCGTTACCTTGATGCGCAGCACCAGATCATTGGCGGCCAGCGCCTGTTCTACCAGCACCATAAGGGCGCCCAGCCCCTCGCCCGTCGCCGCTGAGGTCAGCACCGAAGGTGGCCGATCAGGACGGCTGGGTAATCGTGTGCGCCAGCGCAGATCTTCATAGCTTTCTGCATCCAGCCGATCGGCCTTGTTCCAGGACTCAATCACCGTCTGGTCGTGGGCGGTGCCGGCATCAAGGGCGTCCAGAACCAGTTCCACATCGGCCTTGCGGCCCTCATTGTCCGGATCGGCGATATCACGCACATGGACCAGCACATCGGCTTCGACCACTTCTTCCAGGGTCGCGCGGAAGGCCGCGATCAGCTCGGTTGGCAGATCGGTGATGAAGCCCACCGTGTCGGAGAGCAGGATCTTGCGCCCGGACGGGGTTCGCACCGCGCGCGTGGTCGGGTCCAGCGTGGCGAACGGCATGTCCTTGGCCAGAACCTTGGATTTGGCCAAGGAATTGAAAACGCTGGACTTGCCCGCATTGGTGTAGCCCACAAGCGCCACGGTGGGCCATGGCGCGGCCTTACGGCGCTTGCGGTGCAGCTGGCGGGTGCGCTTCACTTCGTCGAGCTCGCGGCGAAGTTTGGCCATCTTGTCGGCCAGGATACGGCGGTCGGTTTCGATCTGGGTTTCGCCCGGACCGCCCATGAAGCCCTGCCCGCCGCGCTGGCGCTCCAAATGGGTCCAGGTGCGCACAAGCCGGGAGCGCTCATAGGTCAGGCGGGCTAGCTCCACCTGCAGGCGCCCTTCCCGGGTCTGCGCGCGGCGACCGAAGATTTCCAGGATCAGCCCGGTGCGGTCTATGACCTTTACACCCAGGGCCTTTTCAAGATTGCGTTGCTGGACCGGCGATAAAGCCGCATCGACCACCAGGACATGGGCACCGAGATCCTCGATGTGCACGCGCAGCATCTCGACCTTGCCGGACCCGAAAAACGTACCGGCCTCAAGCTTGCGGACCGGTTCGATACGCGACTCGACGGGATCGAGATCCAGGGCCTCAGCCAGTCCGGTGGCTTCCTCCAGGCGCGCCTCGGCGCGCTCGGTTCCAACCCCGGAAAACTGGGGATGGATGATGAAGGCGGTTTCAGTATCGGGGCGGCGATTGATCAATCCGCGCTTTCTCCATCATCTTCTTCACGCTCAAAAAGCTGAACTGGCTGGCTCGGCATGATCGTGGAGATGGCGTGCTTGTATACAAGCTGGATCTGGCCTTCGCGGCGCAGCAGCACGCAGAAATTATCAAACCAGGTGACGACGCCCTGGAGCTTCACCCCGTTGACCAGGAAAATCGTCAGCGGTGTCTTGCCCTTGCGCACGGTGTTCAGGAAGACGTCCTGAAGGTTCTGTTTTTTATCGTTAGACATCGGCCTACTTCATCTCTGGTCGCCAGGGCTCTGTTAATGCGGCCCCGTCTTTAAAGAGGTAAACAGGCTAGCGCTTCGCTGCAACCGCGAAACGCTTGAACAACCGTCTTAATCGCGCGCAAAAATAACATAGATCGCGGCGGCGGCGGCTAGCACTTCCAAGCGCCCCGCCACCATCAACAGCGCGCTGACAATCAGGGCCGGCGGCGGCAAGGACGCGAAGTCGGCGCCTGCCGGCGGGCCCATATTCGACAAGCTTGCTGCGGCGACGCGCCAGGCCGGCTCAAACTCGGCGCCGGCGAAGGTCAGCACCACGGTTCCAAGGCCAAGCGCGACGGGAAAGGCCAGCGCATAAACCCAGACACCGGCGAGGGCTTCATCAAACACCGGCCGGCCCGCAAAGCGCGTACGTACCGCCGCCGACGGGTGGGAGAGCACCGACAATTCGCCCCCTGCCCGGCGTAAAAGCAGAAGCACACGGGGCATCTTCACTCCGCCGGACGTGGAGATGGTGGATCCTCCAACCATCGCCAGCAGTAAAAGAACCGCAACGGGGATGGGCGCGGCCTCTATCGTCTGGAAGCCGGCCGTGGAAATCGCAAACAGCCCGTCGAGCAGGCCGGCCGGCAGCTCGCCCGGACCAGAAAAGATCAGCGCGGCGACCCCGCACGCTCCGGCTACGGCCATTATGGCTCGCAACTCGCCCGTTCCGCGCGGAAGGCGGTAGCGAGACAGCCATTCATACATCACCGCGAAATTCCAGGCTCCGGCCACGCACAAAAGCGCGAGTACGATGATGCTTGGCGCTGTAAGCCAGGTTTGTAGCGCGCCTGATTGCGGGGCGAGACCGGCTGTGGAGACCCCCGAAAGCGCCAGGCAGATTGCGTCGAAAGGCGCGGTCCCCGTGCTCATCAGCAGGACAGCCCCCAGCGCCGTGACCAACCCGTAAACCGACCCGAGACGCCGAAATCCCCGCCCGAAATTGGTGAACAGGTCAGAGCGCTCCACCGTGAGGAGGCTGGTCCGGCGAAGGCCGACCCCGCGCCGGTCGAGCGCTGCGAAAACGGTCGCTGCCAGGACCAGGCTGGTCAGCCCGCCAATCCAGGCGAGATAGCAGCGCCACAAGATGACCGCTCTTGAGACCTCTTCTGGCGCGCTGAGCACAGCGCCGGTCGTGGTCATCGCCGCATAGGCCTCAAACACGCCCTCAATCGCGCCGCCTGCGCCGGGGACCAGGGGTGCTGCAGCCAGCAAGGGCACCAGCAACCAGCCGTAAAAGGCCAGGCGCAGAGCCGCCGCAGCGCCGGCCGGACGTTGAAGGCGCGCTGTTCCAGCCAGAATCGCACCGCCGATGAAAAGGCCGATCACCGTGGTGATGACAAACCCCCTCGCCGCAGCGTCGTCGCCTTCCAGCCCGGCAAGCCCGATAAAGGGTCCGGCGCTGGCACCGGTTACCAGGGCGCACCAGCCAAGGGCGCGAAACAGGCGGGGCGATAGCTGCATCTGGACTAGAAGTATTCCAGGCTAACGCGGAACATGTGCTCGACCTTGGGAACCGATGCCTTGAGCGCGAAAAACACGACGCGATCGTTTTCCTCGATCTTCACCGCATCGCGCGAAAAGTAGACCTTGTCCCCCCGCACGACCGCGCCCACCGCTACACCTTCTGGCAGGTCTAGATTTTTCAGCGATTTTCCCACCAGCGGCGAGGTCGACAGGGCAACCCCTTCAAGAGCCTCGGCAGCGCCGTCAGCCAGGGTCTGCAACCCTGTGATCCGTCCGCGCCGGATATGCTGAAGGATGGTGGACACGGTCACCGCCCGCGGGTCGATAAATACGTCGATATCCAGCGCCGCCTTGACCGGGTTGAACGCCTGATCATTCACCAGGCAAAGGGCGCGCGCCGCCCCCTCGCGCTTGGCCATGACCGCAGACAATAGGTTCACCTTGTCATCATTGGTTAGGCACAGGGCCAGCTCGCTGTCCTCGATCCCGGCTTCACGCAGGACATCGCGGTCGAGCCCGTCACCATGCAGCACCACGGTGCGGCGTAGCGCGTCGGCGGCGCGCTCGGCCTGGGCCTTGTCGCCTTCGATGAGGCGAACCCTCACCCCGCCGACCCGTTCCAGCGCGCGTGCCACATAAAGTCCGATATTCCCGGCCCCGATGATCACCACGCGCCGGGCCCGCTGCACCGAGCGGCCGAACACGTCCAGGGCGCGCTTTACATGGCCCGCGGCGAGGCTGACATAGATGTCATCGCCGGGCATGAGCGGGTCGCTGCCTTCGGGTATGAACAGGGTCTTGTCACGGTGTATCCCGAGAATGTCGAAACCCAGATCAGGAAATAATTCAAGAATTTGATCGCGTGAACTTCCGGCAACCGGAGAGGTTTCGTCCACAGACAGACCCAGCAATTGCACCCGCGAATTGGCGAATGGTGCGGTGGCGAAAGCCCCAGGGGTTTCCAGGCGCTGCAGGATCGACCGGCTCACCTCAAGCTCGGGCGAAATTGTGACATCGATGGGTAGAGCGCCCTGGCTGAACAGGTCACCCCAGCGCTTGTCGAGATAGCTCTGGGCGCGCACCCGCGCGATGCGGGTGGGCGTATCGAAGAGCGAATGGGCAACCTGGCAGGCCACCATGTTGGTTTCGTCGGAATAGGTTACGGCCACCAGAAGGTCGGCGTCGGCAATCCCCGCCTTTTCAAGGATGTCGGGGTGCGAGCCGTGGCCGACCACCCCGCGCACATCAAGATCAGTGGTGATCTTGTCGATCAGCTCGCGCGACCAGTCCACCACGGTGACCGAATTGCCTTCGGCGGCCAGCTCACGCGCGATGCCGTACCCGACGCGGCCTGCGCCACACACGATTGCCTTCATGAAGTTTGTTCCCTGGCCGCGCGCTAGCTGGCCGTTTCGGCGTCCGGCTCATCGGCACCACGCGGGGTGCCGTTGACGCCTAAAGTCTTGAGCTTGCGGTGCAACGCCGACCGTTCCATCCCGATGAAGCTGGCCGTGCGCGAAATATTGCCCCCGAAACGATTGATCTGGGCCTTGAGATATTCTCTTTCGAACTTCTCACGTGCGTCGCGTAGCGGCAAGGCGATCATGCGCTCGGCGTCGAAGCCGCCGGTCTCGCCGCCTTTGCGGCCCGCCACTTCAGACGGCAGGGAGTCCAGCGTCACCGGATCGTCGGGATCGCCTGTGGCAAGGATCAGGACGCGCTCCACATTATTGCGAAGCTGACGCACATTGCCGGGCCAGTCATGGGCCTGCAACGCCGCCATGGCGTCCTCGCCGATACGCCGCCGGGGCAAGCCGGACATGGCCGTCAGGCGCTCGATGAAATGCTCCACGAGCATGGGAATATCGTCGCGTCGCTCCGAAAGCGACGGCACCTCCAGGGGCACCACGGCGAGCCGGTGATAGAGGTCTTCGCGAAACCGCCCCTGGGAGATCAGGCCGCGCAGCTCGCGCGCGGTGGAGGACAGGACGCGAACATTCACTTCCACATCAGCCGCGCCCGCCAGCCGCTTGAAGCGCTGTTCCACAAGCATGCGCAGGAGTTTGCCCTGGGTCGCAAGCGGCATGTCGCCCACCTCGTCCAGGAAAAGTGTGCCGCCATGGGCCTGCTCAAGCAGGCCGACACGCTCCACCTGGCCGCCCTGCTCTGACCCGAACAATTCCTGCTCCACGCGCTCAGGGTCCATCATCGCGGCGCTGACCGGCACAAACGGCCCGTCAGCGCGCAGGGATCCGGCGTGAATGAGCCGTGCGATCAGCTCCTTGCCGCACCCCGGGGGGCCGGAAATCAGCACGCGTGAATTTGTCGGCGAGACCCGGTCCACAGTCTGGCGAAGGATCGCGGCAGCGGCGGATTTGCCGATCAGCTCGCTATTCATGCCGCTCTTGGCGCGCAATTCCTCGTTTTCACGGCGCAGGCGGCTGGTTTCCAGCGCACGCTCAACAGTCACCAGTAACTTGTCGGATTTGAACGGCTTTTCGATAAAGTCGTAGGCGCCTTTGCGGATTGCGGCCACCGCTGTCTCGATCGTGCCATGGCCGGAAATCACGACGACCGGCAGGCCGGGATCGGCGCGCTTGATCTCGTCCAGAAGCTCGATCCCGTCCAGGCGCGAGCCCTGCAGCCAGACATCGAGCACTGCAAGGGCCGGCTTTCTCTGACGGATCGCGGCCAGGGCTGCATCCGCATCGGCGGCGTAGCGCGCTTCATAGCCCTCGTCTTCGAGCAGTCCCCCGATCAGCTCTCGGATATCGGCCTCGTCGTCCACGATGAGAATGTCTTGAGCCATCTTGGGTCACGCCTCCGCACGCGCCGACGCGCCATGCGCGTCTGCATCGGGTTCAAGCAAGGGAAAGGCCAGACGGACGATCGCGCCTGTATCGCCGTCCGCCGGATCGTCCAGTTCCAGCCGGCCGCCATGGTCTTCCATGACGCGGCGCACGATCGCCAGGCCCAGCCCGGTGCCTTTTTCGCGCGTCGTCATGTAGGGCTCGGTGAGGCGCGACTTATCGGCGCTCGGCCACCCGAGGCCATCATCGCGCGCCTCAATCACCCCAAAGCCGTTTTCGCGATAAACCTTTACTGCGATCTGGCCGCCCGACTTTGCACCGTCGGTTTCCATACGGGCCGACACGCTTTCTGCAGCGTTTTTCAGAATGTTGGCCAGCGCTTGCGAGGCCAGACGTGAATCGCACTCCACATGAACCGGCAGGCCAGGCGCGGCAAACGGTAATTTGATGGACGGGGCCGCCACCCGCTGGGCGAAGACGGCCGAGCCGGCGATCTCGATCAGATCCGCCTGCTCCATTTTCGGCGCCGGCATGCGCGCGAAGGCAGAAAACTCGTCCACCATGCGTCCGATATCACTGACCTGGCGAACGATCGTATCGACGCATTTGTCGAAGATTTCCAGTCCCGCCTCGTCGACCTGACTGCGATACTTGCGCCGCAGCCGTTCGGCGGAAAGCTGGATGGGCGTCAGCGGGTTCTTTATTTCGTGGGCAATCCGGCGTGCCACATCCCGCCAGGCGGCGTTACGCTGGGCGGCGACCAGGCGTGTCACATCGTCAAACGTGATCACCAGCCCGCCATCCTCGTCATGGCCCGCGCGGACATTGAGGTGAACCACCGAACCATCTTCGGACGGCAAATCAATCTGGCGTTCGGCGATCTCCTCGGGCCGCTTGATGACGTCATTCACAACGGCATGAAAGACCGGTGCCGCCTCATCAAGCTGACGCCCCACCAGCTCGCCGGGTTCACACTCCAGCAGCTGAGCCGCCGAGCGGTTCACCAGGCTCACCCTGCCTGTGGAATCAAGACCGATCACGCCGGCACTAACCCCGGTCAGCACCGCTTCGATAAAGGCCCGCCGCCGTTCGGACTGTTCATTGGCTTCAACCAGCTCGCTGCGCTGGCTGGAGAGCTGGCGGGTCATACGGTTAAACGCGCGGCCCAGGGCCGCAATTTCATCGTCATCGCGCGCAACAGCGACGCGCGCTTCAAGATCACCGCGCCGCACGCGTTCGGCCGCTGACACCAGGCGGCTCACCGGATTGACCACGCTGCGTGCTGCTGAAAGGGCAAGCCAGACCGCGCCGACGAAAATCAACGCCGCGGTAAGCGCATAGACAAAGAAAAAGCCCTCGCGCATCTGGCCTTCGCGCGCCTCGGCCTCACGGTAGGAATTGGTCATGGATTCCCAGGCCGAAAGAAGCGAGAAATCCACATACCACACTGAATAAAGATAGAAATCCTCCGTGTTGGGGATCTGAACCAGCAGGCGGACATAATCGGGCGCGTCGGGGCGCACCTGTGGATCGGATGCTCCAATATCGCCGTCATTGGCAAAATCATACATGGCCACGGACGGGGCGACATAATCGGGCGCGTCGGGCGCGCGATCGGCGCGCGCCAGCACGGCCGCCTGGCCATTGATGACGTAAACTGCCGGGAAGCTTCGTAGCCGCGCCTGCTGCGACAAATACTGGCGGTAGCGAATGCGCTGGTCACGAAGTGCGGTCTGGGCGTCTGAATAAGACAGATCTTCCGACAGACCAAGTAGCTGGATTTGCGCCGTCCGCATCGCGACTTGCGGCCATTCTCGCGCCAGATCTGCCGAGCTTTCCACCACCGCATTCACCGGTTCGCCGAACCAGAACTCGATCCCGCGCCCGAGCACGAGGGCGTGAAACCCGGCCATCATGATTGCGGGCACCACGGCGGCCACGGCAAACAATGTGATGAAACGCATCTGCAGGCGCGGCGCGGGCTCGCCGAAACGCCGGCCCCGCAAATGACGGCTGGCCCGGAAAGCGACCCAGGCGGCCAGCCAGCCGACCAGAACCACTTCAAAGACCAGAAAGGCTGCAAAGACCCAGCCGCCGGGTCCAAAAATCCCGGCACCGCTGACCGCCATGAAGGCGAGCGCGACCGCACCGAGGCTGGCGGCGACAAATCCGGTCCCGAAATAAGAGATGCGCCGCAGGGCGCGCGGCACCGCCATCAAGCCGTTCAAGCAAAGCGCTCCCGTATCCAGATCACAGACTGGGCCAAGTGTGACCCGAATTCAACGACTGTGACATTCAGGGCGCATCTTCATCGGCCTCGTCAAGGCCCAAGGCGGAGATCCGGCGCGCAAACGTGTTGCGATTCATCCCAAGCCGGCGCGCAGCGTCCTGACGAATGCCCCCGGTTTCTTCAAGGGCGGCGCGAATGAGGCCGGTGTCCAGGGCTGCCTGCGCCCGGGCCGCCAGATCATCGCCGGTGGGTGCTGAGGCAAAATAGCGAGCGGCCGCGTCCTGCAGCGCCGTTTCAGGGTCAGCGGAGCGCGGGGCGGCGCGCGCCGCCTCGATATCGCCAGGTCCGACATCGCCTGGAACGCCAAGTGCGGCGACGCGCTCGGCGGTTCGCTTCAACTCAAGAACCTCACCGGTCCAGCCCAGCGTGTTGACGAATGCCGCCCCTGCATCGCTGAGATCAAAACGGCCCTCCCCGGCCCGGGCCAGGAAATGACGAAACAGGAGCGCGCGATCTGTGCCCCGGCTGCGCAAGGGCGGAATATCCAAGAGCCCCACCGCAAGCCGGTCGATGAGCACAGCCGGCAATGCGGTCCGCACGTCCGTGTGTGCAGTGACGATCAGGCGCGGCGAACCGGGGGTTTCAGCTTCGAGACGCTCAAGCACCCGCCCGCGTGTTCGCCCATCCCAGCCTTCCGCCCGGCGTAGCAACAGGGCCCCGGCATCCTGGTCGAGCAAGCCGGGCTCATCGCGCAGACGCTCCGGACCCGCCTCAACAAGACGGGAATCCCGCCCGGATTCCTGGTGCAGAACGCGTGCGAATGCGCCGCGGCCTGATCCGTCCGGTCCCACGATGAGCACCGGATCTTTGCGCTTGGCCAGCCGCCCCAGCGAGCGGAACGCCGCCTGCATGGCCGAGGAGCGGCCCACGAGCCCGCCATACCCTTCACGCGAAGGCGCCGGGCGATGTGGCGGACGCTTCAGCGCTCTTTCAAGAATGTCGACCAGCTCATTGAGATCAAACGGTTTAGCCAGATACTCAAAGGCTCCTCTGCGCGCCGCGCCAATGGCTGTGGCGGCGGTCGTCTGCGCACTCATCACAACAACGGGCGCATCGGGGCGAACGCGAGCGATCTCGTCGAGCCGTTCGAGAAAGTTTTCGCGGCCCAGCAGGACGTCGGCGACCAGCGCATCGGCTTCACCGGCGGTCATCCGGTCGACCGCGCTCTGCGGCGACGCAGTTGAGCGAACCTCGAACCCGGCGCGTGACAGCGCTTTAGAGATCACCAGGCGAAGCGAGTCGTCATCTTCCAGGATCAAGACCCGATTGCTCACCGGCCCGCCTCCCGCAGATAGAGATGGAACAGGGTGCGGCCCGGCTGGCTGGAAAACTCCACTCCGCCGCCATGCAATTCCGCAATTCTTGAGACGAGAGCCAGGCCCAGCCCCTCGCCCGCCGGCTTGCCGGTCACGAAGGGATTAAACACCGCATGCTGCAGATGGTCAGGCACGCCGGGACCTTCATCCAGAACCTGAATTTCCAGGCGCGCCTCGGGTGCCGGGCCTCCAGGGCGTGTGCTGCGATAACGCGTTGAAACGCTTACCGAGCCGCCGTGTTCTTCCACCGCTTCGGCGGCATTGATCAAAAGGTTCAAAACCGCCTGCAAAACCAGATCGCGATCGGCCTCTGCGTCCGGGATGGAAGGGTCGAAATGCTCTTCAAACGTCACGCCTTCGCCAGCCCCCGCCGCGGCAGAGCGCACCGCTTCGCGCACAAGGGCGTGAAGGTTGACCGGCTGCAGCGGGCCCGGCGTCAGCTCACCAATACCGCTCCATCGCTCGGCAATCCGGCGCGCCCGGTCCAGTTCGGAGACGATGAGCGCGGCCAGCTCAACGATTTCTCCCTCTCCACTCTGGGCGATAAGCTGAGCCGCGCCCCGCGCGCCTGCAATCGGGTTTTTCAGCTCGTGGGACAGCATGCGCCCAAACCCCGCCGCCGCATTTGCCGCAGTGTCACCGCGCGGGCTTGCGCCGCTTTCCGGCCAGGGGCGTAAACACAGGCAGGCACCCTCACCTTCCGGCGCGGCATCGATGGACAGGCGCATGAGCGCGTCCGGCAGGGAAATCGGCAAATCATGGGCGACCACGCCGCGCGCCTCATTGACCGCGCGCCGCGCCAGCGCATCAGCAGCTGCGCCCACAGGTCCGGCATCAGCCAGGCGCGCGCCGGACAGCTGTTTGCGCGAGCGCCCGATCAGGGTTTCAGCACTGTCATTGATGAAGATGATCCGCCCCTCGCCGTCTAGCAGCACAAGGCCCACCGCCGCCGCTTCGGCCGCCCGGGCGCCCGGGTCTGTGCTGCTCACGCGGCATCTCGCAACGCATCGCCGGCAAAATCGGCAAGCGCGTTCAGCGCCTCATCCAGGGTCGCAGCCTTGCACAGCCGCGCCCGCCACCGGCGCGCCATCTCCAGATCAGGCTCGGCCCAGTCCACAAAGCTTGCAAAATGCTTTCGCATGCACCGAACACCAAGCGCCTCACCGTAAAGCGAAGCCGCGTCGCTGGCCGCTTCGGACAGGCTTGCGGCACCCTCCTTGCGGGTTGGCTCCACAAGGGCGCCGCCGCTTTCAAGGCTGCGGGCCAGCGCGCCGGGAAGCCAGGGCCGCCCCTGGCTTGCCCGTCCGACCATCACCGCATCCGCGCCTGAGGCGCGCATCGCCTCGCGGGCGTCATCGGGCGTCTTGATGTCGCCGTTTACGACGAGGGGGATCGAGATCGCCTCGCGAACCCTGGCAACCGCGCTCCAATCAGCCTTGCCGGTATAAAATTGCTGCCGCGTGCGACCATGGACAGTGATCATGCGGATCCCGGCGGATTCGGCGCGGCGGGCGAGTTCAGGTGCGTTGATCGTCTCATGATCCCAGCCCAGGCGCATTTTCAGCGTTACCGGGACTGTTACCGCGTTCACCGTCGCCTCGATCAGGGTGAGCGCGTGGTCGAGATCGCGCATCAGCGCCGAACCGGAGAGGCCGCGCGTCACCTGCTTGGCCGGGCAGCCCATATTGATGTCGATGACTTCAGCGCCAGCATCCTGTGCCAGCCTTGCGCCCACATCCATCCACCGGGCCTCGCGCCCGGCCAGCTGGACGACATGGGGGCCGCAGCTAGGATCGGCGGTCATGCGCCGGATCACGTCTTCACGGCCCTGGGCCAGCGTTTCGCAGGCGACCATTTCGGAGACCACCAGTCCGGCACCGAACAGGTAGGCCTGGCGGCGAAACGGCCAGTCGGTGACCCCCGACATGGGCGCAAGCAGGACCGGGCGCTCCACGCGCACCGGACCGATATCAAACCCGCCATGTTTTGCTGTCGTATGCATGGCTACAGGCCATAGCGCGTCTGGACGCGCCGTTCCAGACGCCGTAACGCTTGGCCCATGTCGAAGCTTGGATTCTCAGCCCTGATTGTCGCGGCGGGGCGCGGTGAACGCGCCGGGGGCGGCGTGCCCAAACAATTGCGCGCGATGGCGGGCAAGCCGGTGCTCGCCTGGTCGGTGGAACGGTTCAAGTCCCATCCAGATTGCCGCGAGATCATCCTTGCGATCACGCCGGGCGAGCAGGATGCCATCACCGCCGCCCTCGGTTCTCTCTCCAGTCAGGTCAAGCTGGTTGAAGGTGGGGCGAGCCGGACCGCCTCCGTGCGCGCGGCTCTGGACGCCGCCCGTGAGGATCGGGTGATGATCCATGATGCGGCTCGTCCTCTGCTTACCGCCCGGATTGTGGATGATCTCTGCGCAGCCCTGGATCACGCCGACGGCGCCGCGCCGGCTCTGGCCTTAAATGATGCTCTGGTGCGTGATGGCGCCGATGGCGTGGAGGCGGTCGACCGCACCGGGCTCTGGCGGATGCAGACGCCCCAGGCATTTCAAACCGCACCGTTACGCGCAGCATTCGATCAGGCGGGCGAAACCGACTTTCCCGACGAGGTTTCGCTGGCGCGGGCCGCCTTGATGGAAATCGTTCTGGTTCCTGGCGACGAAGCCAATTTCAAGATCACCTGGCCAGAAGATTTTGCCCGCGCCGAAGCGCAGCTGCGGGCCGCTGGCGATGCGCGCACTGGCGGCCTGACCGTGAGTGGCCTGGGTTATGACGTTCATCGCCTGGCAGCAGGGGACGGCGTTCATTTGTGCGGTGTCTTCATTGCCTGCGATCTGCATCTCATCGGCCATTCCGACGCAGATGCGGGCCTTCACGCCATCACCGACGCGCTGCTGGGCGCGGCCGGGCTCGGCGATATTGGCGATCATTTCCCGCCCACAGACGAGCAATGGCGCGGTGCGGACAGCGCCATGTTCCTGCGCCATGCCGTGAAGATCGCGGCTGAGGCCGGGGCGGTTCCAGTTCACTGCGACGTCACCTTGATCTGTGAACGCCCGAAAATCGGTCCCCACAAAGCGGCCATGAAGGCACGCGTTGCAGAGCTTTTGCAGCTTGCGCCAGGGCGCGTGAACATCAAGGCGACCACCACGGAAACGCTCAACTTTACCGGCCGGGGTGAAGGCCTGGCGGCAGAGGCTGTCGTGAGCGTCAGGATCTAGGACGAAGGACGAGTTTCATGGATGCGATTTCCGGCCTCGCCGCACAGGTGCTCGATCTTGCCCGTGAGCACGAGGCAAAGCTGGCCACAGCTGAGAGCTGCACCGGAGGGTTGGTGAGCGCGGCGCTGACCGGGATTCCCGGCTCCTCCAGCGTCGTGGATCGCGGCTTCGTGACCTATTCCAACGAGGCAAAGTCCGAGCTTCTGGGCGTGCCGATGATCCTGATCGAGACCCACGGCGCGGTGAGTGAAGACGTGGCACGCGCCATGGCCGAAGGCGCGCTGGCGCGCAGCCACGCCCAGTTTGCCGTGTCGATCACCGGTGTGGCCGGGCCCGGCGGTGGAACCGACGCCAAGCCGGTGGGCCTGGTCTGGTTCGCGATAGCCGGTGCCGGGCGCACGACGCAGACTTTGGAGCGGCGCTTTGGCGATGTGGGGCGCGCTCAAGTGCGCGCCCTCTCGGTGGAGACCGCCCTCACCCTGTTTCGAGACGCGCTAGGCTGAGCCGGACCGTCGCGCCACGAAGAATACCGCCATGGCCCTTTTCGGCCGGAAGCGCTGCACAATCTCGAAACCAGCCGCCTCGATCTCGGTGCGCAGCTGCTCTTCCTTAAATACGGCAGCCCAGGGCGCGGCACCACACAGACGCATCACGGGAAGAATCGGGCGCATGAACGCCATCCGGTCGGCGATGCAGGCGGTGCTGCTGATGAAGTAACCGCCTGGCTTGATAAGGCCGCGCAGCGTTGAGAGCGCAGCGCACCGGTCGCGCACCAGATGCAGCAGGCTCATGGCCATGACGGCGTCAAAGGGCTGCGTTGCGCGAACGTCTTCAAGCGCCATAACGTCAAAGCTCACATTCTGGATCCGGGTCGCGTCAACGCGGCTCCATGCGAATTCGATCATGCGCTTGGAGTAGTCGGTGGCGACCACCTGGCGCACCTGGGGTGCCAGCGCAATCGCGGTCCCGCCCGTGCCACAACCCACTTCGAGCAGGCGGTCATCGGCGGTGAGATGGCGGCGCGTGATCGCCAGCTTTTCCTGATAGGCGGCCTCATCGGTGATCGGTGTACGAAAATATTTTGCCGCCTGGGCGTTCCAGAATTCAGCGTCTTGCATGGTCGGCGTCCTATATGCGGCGCAATCACTGCGCGATGTCGTCGACCCTGTTTTAGTCATGCGTTTTTCATGAATAAAGACGCATGGCGGAACATCTGATATACGAAAATCAATGAACTGGGATGCAATCGATTTTGACTGGAACCAGGCCCGCGCCTTTCTTGCTGCGGTAGAGACGGGATCATTTTCCGCAGCTGCCCGGACGTTGGGGCAGACCCAGCCGACAATTTCACGCCAGATTTCCGCGCTGGAGGCTGCGCTTGGCGTTGTCCTGTTCGAGCGCAGTCGGCGCAGCCTGACACCCACGCAGACAGGCTTTGCGCTCGCTGAGCATGTGCGCGCCATGGCCGACGGCGCCATCGCTGTGCGCCTCGCGGCAACGGGCAGGTCAGACGCGGTGGAGGGGCTGGTCACGATCGCGGCGACAAGCCTGTTCGCGTCGCGTCAACTGGCACCAGTCGTGGCTCAGCTGCGACGGGAATTTCCCGGCATCGACCTTGAGATCACCGCTTCAAACGCCCTCCAGGACTTGAAGCGCAGAGAGGCCGATATCGCGGTGCGCCACGCGCGGCCGACACAGCCTGATCTTATCGGCCGGTTGATCGGTGAGACCAGCGCCTATCTGTGCGCGGCACCAGCCTATCTTGATCGGTGCGGGCGTCCTCGCAGCCTGGCGGATCTTGCGAACCATGAATTCATCGGCTTCGACCAGCCCGAACGCACGGTGGAGGGCCTCGCTTCGCGCGGGTTGACCCTCGATCCGGCGACCATACGCATCTTTTCCACGACCGGAGAGGTTCAGGTTGCCCTGTGCCGCGCCGGTGTCGGTCTGCTGGTCGCCGCCGCGGACATGATCCGTGAAGAAGGTTTTGAGCCTGTGCTCCAGGAGCAGTTCCGGGTGGACGTGCCCACCTGGCTTGTCGCGCACCGCGAGCTCAACACCAGCCGCCGCATCCGCCTGGTCTTCGACGCGCTGGCCGACCGGCTTTCACCGCAAACAAAACGGGCGGCTCCGAAAGGAACCGCCCGTCCTGGAAAACGACCATAAGCTCCAGTAAAGCTTAGCGCTTGGAGAACTGGAAGCTGCGGCGGGCCTTCTTGCGGCCGTACTTCTTGCGTTCCACGACGCGGGAGTCGCGGGTCATGAAGCCAGCGGCTTTCAGGACCCGGCGAAGACCCGGCTCGTAATTGACGAGCGCGCGAGACAGGCCGTGACGCACAGCGCCAGCCTGGCCGGACAGTCCGCCGCCGGTGACCGTGGCAAACACGTCGAACTGGTCGACACGCTCGGCGGTCTCGAACGGCTGGGCGATCACCATGCGCAGAACCGGGCGAGCAAAGTAAACTTCCTGCTCGCGGCCGTTCACGATGATCTTGCCGTTGCCCGGCTTGATCCAGACGCGGGCGATGGCGTTCTTGCGCCGGCCGGTCGCGTAGGCGCGGCCGTGCTCGTCGATTTTGGGTTCGACGGTGATTTGTTCTTCCGGGGCTTCCGGAACGATTTCAGACCCGGCATCCTGCAGCGCGGATTTCAGGTCATCGAGGGAACGAGCTTGCTCAGCCATTCTCAGCTCCGCGCATTCTTGATGTTCATGGATTTAAAATCGATGACCTCAGGGCTCTGGGCCTCGTGAGGATGCTCACCGCTCGCGTAGACACGCAGCTTGGAGAACTGCTTGCGCGCCAGCGGGCTTTCCTTGGGCAGCATGCGCTTGACCGCGGCCTCGAGCACGCGCTCGGGGAACTGGCCCTCGAGCACTTTGCGCGGGCTTGTCTCTTTGATGCCGCCGGGATGCCCGGTGTGACGGTAGTAACGCTTGTCATTCAGCTTGCGCCCGGTGAACACCACCTTGCCCGCGTTGATCACGACGACATGGTCGCCGGTGTCCACGTGAGGGGTGAAGTCGGTCCGGTGCTTGCCGCGGAGGCGAGTGGCAATGTAGGCGGCGAGGCGCCCGACAATGGCTCCCTCGGCGTCAATCACGATCCACTTGTGTTCAACGTCCGCGGGCTTGGCGGTAAAGGTCTTCATCGCGTCAGCCTTAAGTCAATTTCGTGTCCGCGGAGGCCCACCCCCCGCGTGAAGAGCGCGGTTGGTACGCGCGTGTTACGCTCGGGTCAACACCTGTTGTGAAAAACCTTTGAAGTGAGATGCTTAGCTATACGGTATCAGGTTACCTGATAAAACACCAACCTGGGATATTCAATCGCTTGGCGTTTGTTTAAACAGGGTGGGCCCCCTTCCTGTCGAGCCTGCCGGAGCTTGCCCATGACCCTGTCGCGTCGCCGTTTCCTGACACGAACCGCTGCTGTCAGCGCGGCCTTCTCCGCTTTTCCAGCGCTGACCGCCTGCGCCCGCCGGGCACCGGACGGGTATCAAAACCAGATCGAGGGCTATGGGGCGCTGAAAGGCGATCCACGCCGCCTGTTCGATCTGCCCGAGGGCTTCAGCTACACCACTTTTTCTGACACTGGCGACGTCATGGATGACGGGCTGCTGGTCCCGGGCGACCATGACGGCATGGCGGCGTTTCCCGGCCCGGACGGGCTGGTGACCCTGGTGCGCAATCATGAGATCCGCTCCGGCGAGACCGATATCTCGCCCTTCGGGCCGAACGCCGAACGCATTGCCCGCATCGATTCCAGCCGGCTTTATGACTGGACAGAGCGTGATCTGCCCCATCTTGGCGGGACCACGACGGTGCATGTGGACGCACAAACCGGGCGGGTGGTACGCCAATTCCTGTCGCTGGCCGGCACAGAAAACAATTGCGCGGGCGGCCCGACGCCCTGGGGCAGCTGGGTGTCGTGCGAGGAAACGCTGACGCGCGCCGGAGAAGGCGCACGCCTGGACCACGGCTTCGCGTTTGAAGTGCCGGCTGACCATATGGGCCTGGTAGAGCCGACGCCGCTGCGTGGTCTTGGCCGCTTCAAGCATGAGGCCTGCGCCGTCGATCCGCGCACCGGGATCGTCTATCAGACCGAAGACGACCGGCCGAGCCTGATCACCCGCTTCCTGCCCGACGCGCCCGGCGAGCTGTGGCGCAGCGGACGGCTTCAGGCGCTGGCGGTGGAGGGCCGCCCTGGACTGGAGACCTATAACTGGCGCGGGGATGATAGAATTGCCGTGGGCGAAACCCTGACGGCCTCGTGGATGGATCTTGATGCCATCCACAACCCCGACAATGATCTGGCGGCGCGCGCCGTTGCGGGTGGCGCGGCGGCTTTTACCCGCGGTGAAGGCATGTGGTTTGGCGACGGCGAAGTATTTTTCTGCTGCACAGACGGTGGACCGGCGCGGATTGGCCAGATCTGGCGCTACCGGCCGTCGCGCTTTGAAGGCTACGGCCAGGAGCGCGAAGCGCCGGGCGAGCTGACCCTGCTGTTTGAGAGCTCAAACGCGGCGGTCATGGAAAAATGCGACAATATCACCGTGGCACCCTGGGGTGACCTGATCGTGGTGGAAGACGGCGACGGGGAACAATACATCAGGGGTGTGACGCCCGGCGGTGAGGTCTATACCATCGGGCGCAACGCCAGCCCCGACGAGACGGGCGAATACAGCGAGATCACCGGACCATGTTTTTCACCCGACGCAACGACCCTCTTCTTCAATGTTCAGAGCGGCCCCGGCCGCACCTTCGCGGTGCGCGGGCCCTGGGCGCAGCGCTCCTTGTCGCCAGCGTCGGCCTGACCGCCTGCTCTCCAAGCGAAGAGCCAGGCGACGCGGCCCAGCGCCAGGCTGAAGAAGCGTTGCTGCGCACGGCCGTTGTGACAAGCGCGTTTGAGCCGTCCGCGGCGGCGCGCGGGCTCGCCTTCTTGCCCACGGCCCAGTCGCCATGGACCGGACTGATCGCAACCACGCTTCAAGATGGCGGCTTTGATATTTTTTCTGTGGACGGTGTTCCGCTGATCAGCGCCGCCGGGCCGCAGCTGGCTTCTGTTATTGGTGCCGCGGATTTTGCTCTGCGCGGCGAGACCTTTCCTCTTTTGTTTGGTATCGACAGTGCCGGATCGCTGCGCGGGTTTGCCGTTATCCGCCAGATTGACGACGTGGTGGAACTACCGCTCGAAGGCGAGTCCCTTGTTCAGGACGCCGCTGCGCTGTGCCTGTTTGAAACCGCAATCGGATATGTGGATATCGCAGTGCTCGGCCGCGGCCCCGAGGCCATCATCGTACGGGTGCGCGATACCGGCGGTGACGGGCTTACCCTCACCGAGGAGCGCCGCCTTCCCCTGCCCTTTGCAGCGCGTAGCTGCGCAGCCGTGGACGATGATTTGTTGATCGCAGCACCAGCGGCAGGTCTGGCGCGTGTGACGATGGATGGTGAAACGCGCGCGTTTGCTGCCGGACTGACCATTTCCGATATCGGCTATACCGAGCTCCTGGGGCGGCCGGCGGTTCTGGCCGCGTCGTCGAACACGGGACGTATCGAAGTTTATGATGCCCGCACGCTGGAGCTGATCGCTGATATCGGAACCGAAGCCGGGCTTAACGCTCCGGCGTTCGACAGCCCGGCGTCTTTCGCCGTAACCGGGCAAAGCTATGGCGGGATGGCATTCTCATCGGGTTTGATCGCGATCTATGACCGCGCGGACTCCCGGGTCAAAATAGTGGCCCGCGAAGTTGTCGCGCGATCGGTTGTCGCAGCCGAGAGCTGATCTCCTGCGTCAACCGGCAAGGCCCGCGCTGCGGTCCACGCCGCCAG
>Ga0136600_1000492_pt1 | contig 21264 bp, 21 predicted proteins | sample AntRauMFilla2698_FD_104634 | JGI IMG/M metagenome (GOLD analysis project Ga0136600, IMG submission 104634) | Saline lake microbial communities from Rauer Islands, Antarctica - Metagenome Filla 2 #698 | ecosystem: Environmental > Aquatic > Non-marine Saline and Alkaline > Saline | place...
AATTGTAATCAACAAGAGATTCTTTTTAAAATTGAGTACAGGTTGTAAAACGGATAATTTAAACCACGAATTATCCGTTTTTTATTTTGGAGAATTTGTAATACATTTATGTAATACAAAAATAAAGCACAACGTCATGAAATCTGTTCGCCTAAATAAAGATCTCGAAAAGCAGCTAAAAAAGCGCGCTTACGCAGATAATATATCTGAAAGCGAAGTAGTCCGCGAAGCACTTGTGGCATATCTATCAAATACAGATAATAAAGAATCCTCGTATTCAGTGGGTAAAACGCTTTTTGGTCAAACATCTTCATCCCAAAATACGTCCAATCGGTCAACCACGTACAAATCACGTCTAAAGTCAAAAATTCGTGAAAAAACTTCTCGTTGATGCCGGTCCGCTTATCGCTCTGTTTGATGCTTCGGATCAACATCATAAAAGAGTAATTTCACAGGTAAAACGATTTGATGATGTACTTGTATCAACCTGGCCTGTGGTTACGGAAGTCCATCACATGCTCGATTTTAATGTTCAGGCGCAGCTCAATTTTATGGAATGGATAAGCCTCGGGGGATTGAAACTGATGGATCTGCTTGAAGACGACATTGACAGAATAATTGAGTTAACCACAAAATACCGGGATGTGCCATTGGATTTGGCCGATGCTTCACTCGTAGTCATCTCTGAATATCTGAACACCAATCGAATATTAAGTATAGATTCCGACTTTCTGATTTTTAGAAATCGGTTTAAGGATTACCTCGTAAACGAGCTGGATTGATTTGTTTTCGGAATCTTTCTGAATACAAAAGTACCATACAGTACTTTATTTCCCATCTAACAAAGGTTTGAAATATACCTTAAAAACCTGGTATAAGAGAAATTGTAATTAGGACAAAAAAGTATTAAATATATAAGACCAAATTATATTAAATTAAACTAAAGCAACTAAGTAGCCTATGTTTAGGAGGGTATTTATGGCACAAAAGGTTTCACTTCCGGATGGTATTCAAGCTGCCGCTGCCATCACGTATAAGTCAAATATATTTGATAATAAAAAATAGATAAGAGGTCATATATGGATTTATCAACCAACTATCTCGGACTCACACTCAAAAACCCACTTGTTCCATCCGCTTCACCACTCTCACTAAATCTTGATAATATCAAATTGATGGAAGATGCCGGGGCTTCAGCTGTGGTTATGTATTCTCTTTTTGAGGAGCAAATCAACAATAAAAGTGAGGAAGTGAATCAACTTTTAAGTAACGGTACAGAAAGTTTTGGTGAGGCGATGAGCTATTTCCCTGACCTTAATGATTATAATGTTGGCCCGGAAGAATATCTGAATCATATACGTACCGCAAAAAAAGCTGTGGATATCCCTATTATTGGAAGCCTGAATGGTATATCATTGGGAGGCTGGACTAAATACGCGAAAAAAATTGAAGAAGCCGGAGCTGATGCACTGGAACTGAATATCTACTATATCCCTACAGATCCCCAAATGACTGGCGTGCAAGTAGAAAAGATGTATATAGATATTATTCGTGAAGTCAGCTCAAGTATCTCCATTCCAGTGTCAGTAAAAGCCGGGCCATTTTTTAGCTCTATTCCCAATATGTGTTTGAATATGGTCAATGCCGGAGCTAAGGGATTGGTCCTGTTCAACAAATTCTATCAGCCGGATTTTGATATTGAGGAGTTCGAGGTAAATCCTAAGCTCAAATTGAGCAGATCTTACGATATGCGTTTGCCCATGCGTTGGGTGGCCATCATGTACGATCAGATCCCAATCGATTTTGCCATAACCAGTGGAGTTCATACATATAAAGATGTTATAAAAAGCATTCTGGCAGGTGCTTCTGTTACTATGATGGCTTCAGTTCTTTTGAGCGATGGAATTGACCGAATTGGAGGCATGCTTGAAGAGATTGAAAACTGGATGATTGAAAAAAATTACAATTCAATCTCACAGATGAAGGGACGTATGAGTCAGGGTAACATTGGAGAACCAGCCGCATTTGAGCGGGCGAACTACATGAAGGTGCTACAATCCTGGCGACAAGATCCCACAGGACCAAAGATTTATTAATAATCTGATTTTAAAATTTGTACTAATCTAACTCTGAGGACGGTTTTCGCCGTCCTCTTTCTTTTAAGCTATTTTTTTGATAAAAAACGTGACTTGAAATTGAGTTCTATCCACAAAGCAAATTGAACTCAACAGGAACAAACCGTATTATTCCCGCCACCAATTAGTGCAGAACTAACCCGATTGTATGGCCCGCAGTAATAGTATTGATCAGTTTAACACGGTTTTAAAAGAGATTCGCAGCAATTCTGTTAAACCGGTCTATTTTTTTACGGGAGATGAAGTTTTCTTTCATGATAGATTGCAGGAAGAGTTTCAGAAATTAATCCCCGAAGGAATGCGGGATTTTAACATGGATATTCTTCGCGGGAACGATATCTCAATTGAGCGGTTAGTCAGTATTGTTAAAAGTTATCCGATGATGGCCGAACGGCGTTTGGTCATTTTAAGAGACGCTTTGAGCATGGATGGAAATGACGGCGGAAGTTTAAATGATTTAATTCCCTACCTCCAGGCTCCAACAGCGTCTACGATTTTGGTAATGATAGATACGCAAAAACCGAACAGAGCCACTAAGTTCGGTAAAGCGGTTTCCAAGACTAAACATTCAACCTACGTGGCGTTTGATACTGTACCCGATTACAAATTGGCAGAGTGGATTGTTAGCTGGGCAAAAACAAATTTCAAGCTACAGATTAGCAATCAGGCGGCCGAGTTATTAGCACAGTTTGTGGGCGATGATCTGCTTCAACTGTCTAATGAAATTGAGAAACTGTCCAATTTTGACAACACTAAATCTACTGAGATTGGTGTTGATGCCATTCGAAAAATTGTCGGAAATACGCGTGAATACACCGTTTTTGAGCTTAAAGACGCCATTTTAGCACGTAACCGAAAACAAGCGATGAACATAGCGGAACACATGTTGCAACAGTCTGACTCGAATGTGGGTGAGATTATAAAATCGCTCGGTTATTTGACAAGTTTGTACACTCAGATATGGCAAATTCAGATGATGTTGCAAAATCGCTTTAGTGATAACGACATTAAAAATGAGCTGGGAATCAGAAGTGATTTTCATCTCAGACATCTGAAAAGTGACGCAGGGGCTTATCGCCACGAAACGTTACCTCGTGTATTTGAAGTGCTACTCGATGCAGATAAAGCCGTGAAAGGGTTCACAACAATGGACCACGATTCCATTTTCTTACTCACCATTCAAAAACTGATGAGTCTAAAATGAAAATGGTACAATTATGCAATTTAATATATCGTACAGTGAAGCACTAAAAAGAAGTGATGAAGATGTAATGGAGCTGCTGCAAGGTGGATACGACGCAGCCCTGAAAATCATCATCGAACGCTATTCTGAACGTTTAAAGCATTTCACCTATCGCTACACGCACTGCCGCATGGACAGTGAAGATCTTGTGCAGGAAACATTTATGCGTGTGTATAGAAGTAAACATCGCTACAAACGCATAGCCAAATTCTCTACCTGGCTCTACACTATCGCGTTTAACTTGACGAAGAGTCACTATAAGAAAGCTCAGCGAATGAAAACCACATCATTGAGCAACGACTATAATGACGATGATATGGACTGGGAACTTCCTGATACAAATTACTGTCCCGATGTTGAAGTTGATCAGAAGATGAGCCTTCAACTAATTTATGATGCGCTCGAAGAACTACCGGCTGAATTTAAAGAAGCCGTTGTGATGCGTGATCTTAAACAGATGACCTACGATGAAATTGTTCAGATCACGGGTGTTCCAATGGGAACCGTTAAGTCTCGAATAAACAGAGGAAGAGCGCGCATTAAAAAAATTCTGGAACCTGTGTTTACTTCGGAAACATTGTTCGCTGCCTGATGTTACAATTGTTAGCAACGATAAAGTTCACACTCAGTACTACTATATGACAGACTTATCAACTCGTCAACACAGTTTAATAGCTGATTACATTGATCGAAATACGGACGAAGATGACAACCAATACCTGAATCGATTGATTGAAACTGACTCATCATTTCAATCTCAGTTCATGGATGTAGTCATTGGAAAATTATTGACGGATGCTTTACGCATCGACATTGAAGGTAATATTTAGAAATTTATTAATCAGTCTTCAGTATAAGTCAGACTCCCTCTGACGGGCTATTGGGGCAGTATCGTAATCTAAGACTGACAAATATTACAGATAAAGCAGGTAGTTCAGAACTGAATTACCTGCTTTATTTTTTTCACAGCATTTTTAGAGAATATGTAATCATCTTCCAGAATTTTATTGGTCGGAATGGGCGTATTTCTGGAACTGCAGCGAACTACAGGCGCATCTAAAAGCGTAAAGCAATACTCGTTTATCAAGGCGCTTATTTCACTCATCGGTCCTAACTGTCCGCTCGCTTCTTCTAACAATAGTGCCCGGTTTGTTTTAGAAATACTCTGCTGAATAGTTTCAAAATCGACAGGAGAGAGGCTACGCAAATCTAACAACTCTATTGAAATTCCCAGCTCTGCCTCAATATCATTTACATTGCGTAATGCCCATTGCACACCCGCTCCATAAGTGATTAATGTAAGATCTGTACCCTGACGCAGAATATTGGCTTTGTAAGGATCTTCAAAAGAAACACCTTTTGAAACATCCTCTTTCAGGCTTCTGTAGAGTAGTTTATGCTCAAAAATGATGACAGGATTTGGATCCTGAATAGCGGTGTAGATCATTGATTGAGCGTCGGAAACGGTTCCGGGAACAAGTACTTTAAGTCCGGCATGTGGCATAAACCAGCCTTCGGGACTTTGGGAATGAAACGGTCCTGCCGCAACGCCCGCTCCGTGAGGTGCCCTTATGGTCACGTTAATGCCATCTGACCATCGGTAATACGATTTAGCCAGATTATTTACGATCTGATTAAAACCACAGCTCATAAAATCAGAGAACTGCATCTCTACAATCGGTTTATATCCGGCGAGCGTCAAACCGTAAGCCGCACCGATGATTCCCGATTCAATGATAGGTGTATTTCTGATTCTGTCGATGCCGAATTTCTCTAAAAATCCCTGCGTGACTTTAAAAACTCCACCATATTCAGCGATATCTTGTCCCATTATTATCGTGGATTCATCTTCATCCATTGCCTGATACAAGCCGTCCTGAATAGCATCAATAAAGCGCTTTGTCTTAGTTGATGGATCAGAATTGGAAGATTTGGGAATAGAAAAAGGAGCAAAAACTAATTCATGATCGGTAGAAACAGAATCTACTTTGGGCGGATTCGCTTTCAGGGCTTTCTTCAAAGGACCTTCAATACGCTTTCTGAGTCCGTGATCAATTGCGTCTAAATCTTCTTCGGTAACACCGTACTCATTTAATAATAGTTTGGAAACTTGTTTAATGGGATCTTTATCAGACCATGCTTCAAACATATCATCAGGCACATAAGCTGTTCCTGATGCTTCTTCATGTCCGCGCATTCTGAACGTTTTGGCTTCAATCAGATATGGTTTTTTATGACGACGGACATATCCACGCGCTTTTTTTATTGATTCAAAAACTTCAAACACGTTATTCCCATCAATAAAATCACTCTTAATACCATAACCAACACCACGATCGGCGAGATGTTTACAGGCGTATTGTTCCTTCACAGGAGTTGATAATCCATAGCCATTATTTTCAATAATAAAAATGACGGGCAGTTTCCATACAGCGGCTAAATTAAGAGCTTCGTGAAAATCACCTTCGCTGGTAGCGCCATCACCACAAAAAGCGAAAGCAACTGCGTTTTCATCCTTAAGTTTCGCAGCTAAGGCCAAACCATCGGCAACTGGTAGCATGGCAGCGAGGTGAGAGATCATCCCAATAATTCGATGCTCGGGGAGACCAAAATGAAAAGAACGGTCACGCCCTCCGGTAAATCCATCGGCTTTGCCAAAGAGTTGACAAAATAATCGATACAAATCTACATTGCGTCCCGTGAAAATGCCAAGGTTTCTGTGCATCGGCAGAATATAATCCTCCGGGTGAGAAGCGTGTACTACTCCCACTGAAACCGCTTCCTGACCTATGCCTGAAAACCATTTTGCTATTTTATTTTGCCTCAGGAGCATTAACATGCGTTCTTCTATAAGGCGAGGGAACCTCAAATGATTATAAAACGCTAATAAATCCTCTTTCCTGAAATTTTTCGAAAATTCCATACCCAAAATTTTTGCGAAAGTCCGTAACTTTGCGGTTTAAGCCGTTGCTGATTCTGAAATAAGACAGATAATGTAACAAGATTTAAATCACTCATCATACTAAAGGTTTACACATTGCTGCAAAAAATAAAGTTCCCTTTATGCAGCTCCGAGACAGCCCGATAATTAAGTGAGGAACGATCTGTACTACAAAATTGGCTTAGTATAATAAATGAATGGATTTTTGACTAAGACGAAATCATTTTAAAAGTTTCAGATGAGTTAAAATCAGAAATCCTACAATGAATTATCATGTGTAAGTTTACAGAGGTAGAAAAAAAATGAAAGCACTTGGACGTCAAATTTTAGTCGAGTTTTACGATTGTGATTCCGACATAATAAATGAAGTTGACGCTATTGAAGGTATCCTTCTCGAAGGAACCCGCAAATCGGGAGCTACTATTATCTCTCATAATTTCCACAAATTCAGTCCCCACGGAGTTAGTGGCATGGTTGTTATCGCAGAATCTCATGTTGCCATTCATACATGGCCTGAATATGGATATGCCGCGGTTGATATATTTACATGCGGTGAGAATATCGATCCCTGGATTATTCAGGAGCATTTAAGAGAACAGTTTGAGTCGGCCAATGTTTCAAGTATGGAACTGAAGCGTGGATTATTCAAAGTTCAGCCGGGTGAAGAACTCCTCTTCAAACCCAAAGAAGCCTCAGTGGCTCAGAATTAATCTTAAGAAAATCTCTTTTTATAATTTTTTTCGAAATTCCATTTTCAGAACAAAACGGGATTTTTTCTTTACATACATCATCAATCTACATACACATTTCAGGAGTTTAGTAAATGACAGAATCAATGGTTAAAACCCCGAATATATATTGGCTTGTTCAGGGCAAAGGTGAAGGAAATATGCCTTTAAACGCGTTCGATCAGGCGCTGCTGGATGCAGGTGTGGGTGACACTAATTTGGTGCGTATGAGTAGCATTGTGCCACCAGCAGCCGATGAAGTTGATGGATTGACATTGCCCAAAGGCGGGCTCATTCCGGTGGCGTACGCTGCCTACGATTCCTCAACGCCCGGAGAGATTATTTCTGCGGCTATCGCTGTTGGAATTCCTGAAGATGACTCACTTCCCGGCGTAATTATGGAACATCACGGCGCTGAACCACTCGAAGTTATTGAGGCGCTCGTTCGCCAAATGGTTATTGATGCATTCGATTACAGAAATCGTGCGTTGGGTGAAGTAAAAAGTATTGGGGTAGAACATACTGTGGAAAAGCATGGTGCCGTTTTTGCCGGTGCTGTTTTGTGGTATAAATAGATTAGAAACAGGTTTTAGATTATGTCTCTTAAATACGAAGAGTTTTACAACGGAAAAACCGGCCTCACAATTGGCGTAGAGGAGGTTTTATTCAGTAAACAAAGCGATTTCCAGAAGGTTGAAGTTTTAAAAACTGACACCTGGGGAAATTTAATGACGATTGACGGCATGGTGATGCTCTCTGAAAAAGATGAGTTTGTTTATCATGAAATGATCGCTCATGTTGCCATGAACAGCCATCCGAATCCCAAACGCGTTTTAATAATTGGCGGAGGAGATGGCGGAACTGCCCGTGAAGTTTTGCGTCATCCTGAAGTTGAACACGTTGACATGGTTGAAATAGATCAGTTTGTGGTTGACGCTTCCAAAACCCATTTCCCGGGAGTGGGAGACTGGGAAAATCCCAAACTTAAGATTCGGTACGAAGACGGAATCGCCTTCGTCAAAAATGTGACTGATCCTTATGACGTTATCATTATTGATGGTTCTGATCCGGTTGGTCCGGCTGAAGGTTTATTCACTAAAGATTTCTATCAGTATTGCTATAATGCACTCACAGAGAATGGCGTTTTGACATCACAGACTGAAACCCCGTGGGTGGAGAAGTATCACGGCAGTATGAAGAAAGTGACTTCAGCCACACAGGAATTATTTGATATTTCAAAACTTTATCTGGCTTTTATTCCGCTCTATCCAACAGGGATGTGGTCATTGCTCTTCGCCTCAAAAGGAATCAATCCGCTGGGAGATGAAGCATTGGAAAAATCCCGGGAGCGATGTAAGGAGTTCGGATCTAAGCTGAATTATTACAATCCTGAAATACACAGAGCCGCGTTCGCGTTACCCAATTTTGTGAAACCATTAGAAGGATAACCCGGATTATTCACAGAATACATAAAATAAATACCTATGCATTTGATTTATGTAAAGATGGGCGAATTTCTTAATAGCTTAAATTTGAGCAACTTTGTAAACCTGCGAAATTTGACCGTGTGCTACGTTGAAGTTGAAATAGCTCACTCAACTTATAAGGATACGTTTCACTTGCCATTTCAACTTCGCCTTGCTCACAATCAAATTTCTTGGTGAATTATCCGGGACAAGTTCATCAGAATGCGTATTCTGACTCGATGATTTTTTCAGATTCTAAACCCTGTTTATTAAAGCGCTGGCATATTATGTCATGCGCTTTTTTTGTTTTACTATCTGTGTCTGTTTCAAATTCTGTGATTGCGCAAAACAACTCATTAAACTGGCTGGAAATCAATGAGTCGGGGGATGAAATTCATCGTCAAATTCCTGTATCTGAGACTCAGCGTAACACTGACAAAAGGCAAATCATACAGCACTTCTACGATAGCCTTGGATATTTTGAACATCAGTTATTAGTCGAAAATGATTCTCTGGCACTGGTAAAATCAGGACCGAGATATTCATACCAAACAGAACTCAACGTAGATACCACGCTTCAAAACATAATCTCAGGAATTGATCTATGGAGGCAAAATTTTAGCAGTGGTTTGTATGATGCCGGTATAATTGAGGAAGGATTTGAGACTTTACGGGCCCTATTTTTAACTCAGGGATTTCCTGCGGTAAAACTGCAAATTCAAGAACCCATCTTAGATGTTCAGCAGAATAGCACAACACTGTTCGTACAAATAGAAACGGGAGAAAGATTAACACGGGAAGCCCTCGTATTTTCCGGGCTCGAAACTACTTCTGAGCTCTATGCCAGAAGATTGACATCACTAAGAATAAATGATGTTCTGAATCGAAGAAACCTGATCGCCGCCCGCAGAAATCTTCAGCAAAGCGGACTTTTTGCGTCTGTTTCTGAACCAGCTGTTATTCGCCTGAATGATTCACTTCGGGTGTTGCTTCAGGTTCGCGAGCAAAATCCCAATCAATTTGATCTGGTACTTGGTTATGTGCCAAACAGTTCAGGAAATAATGAGATAGTTGGAGAGGGAGAACTGAATTTGAAGGAGGTCTTTGGCGAGGGCGTTTATCTCGATCTCGCTTTTTCCCGTATGCAGCAGGACAGAAATAGTTTGCGTATCGCCTCCGGAAAAAAGTGGTGGTTTGGTTTGCCTCTGAGTTTGAATGGAAGTTTTGATATCTATCAGCGGGATTCCACATTTCAGTCTCGGGATATTTCAGTCGGCGTTGGTTATGCGTTGTCATCCACCACTACGGTTGAGGGATTTTTAGCATTTGAGGACAGAACCCGTGGGATAGCAACTGAAATTGAAAATCAGAATGATACGGAGGCGCTATTAAGTGGTGTTTCGTTATTACTCGACACGCGTGATGATGTCATTGTTCCACTTAGTGGATTGAATTTCACCCTGACAGCTGAAGTCGGTCGGCTTCAGAATTTGAATTTGCCTGATTCTTCCTCATTTAACCAACGTGAACAACGCCAGCGTTTACGTATTAAAAGCCGTTACTATTGGAATCCTTTCGGGCGCCACATACTTTCTCCGAGAATAAACGGGGGCGTTGTGCTGGCTGAAAATTACCAACTGGGTGACATGTTTCGTTTTGGTGGAACACAATCACTCCGTGGGTACAGGGAAGAGCAGTTTGAAGCATCAACGTATGTTTGGGGAGATGTTGAATATCGTTTTCTACTCGATCGCTCAACCTATCTGTTTACTTTTGGCGCAGCCGGTTGGTATGAAAATAAAATCCTTAAATCCGATGATTACGTCACCTCATTCGGCCTTGGGCTGGCTTATAATACTCCCATCGGATTGGTCAGTTTTACCTACGCGAAAGCACCTGAAGATCCTTTCAACAACGCCAAAATTCACTTCGGGATAAGAGGAAGGCTTTAGGTTAATGTAATCACAATCATAATCAAGAATTTGCTGTTGATATTCGGCAGGTATTTATGCTCTGTTAGGATCATTACATTTTAAAAAAAACATAATGATCATAATTCAAATGTGCTCCGTAGGTTGCGCTACATCAGGCATAAATCTGGCTCAGTAAATAGTTCCTAATGATGCACTTTTACTAGCTGATAGATTCTTATCCATGCATCAGTTAAATTTTTTTATAAAGTATCAAACAGAGCAAATCTCAATCTATCACGTTGAAAAACTTCAAATTCATGATGATGCGTTGCCTTGTGGGAAGTTGGGAAAGATGAAGAGCAAAGAATGCGATGGGTGACATCGCGTTGGCCCACAGCAGAGGTTTTTCATCAATAATTCCACTTGATATAGACATGAAAATGGTGATAATCCCAAGAATTGGAGCAATCTCCCAGGCAATCGATCGAATTACATAGGCGTTAGTAATTCCGCTTTCCACCGCGAGTTGCTTCTCCTGTTTGATATTTTTCTTCATCGAATCTGAAGCCAGAATGGAGCGAAACAGGAATAATCCCACCGGAAAAGTTAATCCAATTAATGCAAAATGGGAGGCGGTGAAAATCACCATCATATTTAAATCTGTATCTCCCGATGGTTCAATTACAAAATACAGAAAGCAAACCACGATCAGGAATAGCATTAGTCCGCCGGGAATGGCCATCATAAGAATGCGTAATTGCTGAATTGTTTTGTCTGATACAGGTACGTTTGGCTGTTCGTCACTCATTGTTTTTAATCGGTTCTTCCGCTTTTTGGATGGAGGTTAAAATGGTATTTACAAGATCGTCGTCAGGGTTAAGATACTGAGCGTAGGATAAATATTTTTTGGATTCGAGTATGTATTTCTGAAAAACCGCATCATCATCACTCGCCAGTGCAGTTTGATAGAGACTGATTCCCATAGCGCGTACAGCAGGTTGATTTTCAGCATCCAAATCAATCGCTTTTTGGAAATGAGTTCGTGCTTTTTCATCATCACCCTGTTCTTCCAAAACCAATCCGTGAAGAAGATGAAGTTCAGATGATTCAGGATACATTTTTAGCAGTGATTGAGACTGATTGAAGAGCCATTGCTTTTGGGATGGATTTCCATATTCGAGCACAAGCTGTAGGAGTTTCGCTTTTTGTTCGGGATGTTCAATGATTTCAGAATATTTCCGGGTGAAATCAAAAGCCTCACCGTTATTTTGCTCAAACATCAACAGTGAAATGGAGTAGATAACATCAACATCGTTGGTTGGTAACAATTGCCGAAAACTAATTAATGCACTGTCTTTTTTATTTGAGCTGAGATAGCGTGCTCCGGTTTGGGTCCAAAAATCGGTTTTGATGGAATCGTACTTGGCTTCAAAAACTTCGCTGTGGGTATAGATTTCTCCATAACTCGCCCATGATGAAAAACGGTCGGGTCCGGCTTGTGTATCACGCAGCATGCTCAATCCCAATAGAACAGTTGCCGGTGAGAGTGCTCCCATCTGTTCGAGCTGATTCAAATAAGAGAACGCCCGATCGTAATTGTTCAGATTGTAGTGCGCGTAGGCCGCCAACAAAACAGCAGCTGTATCTTTTTTGTTAATCGTTAGTGTTTGTTCAAGTCTAAAAACTGATGATGTAAAATCAGCTTCGTTAAAAAATGTTTTCGCCTGACCAAGTAACCTGTCTTTGAGATGAGTTCGCTCTCCTGATAAGATTCTTTTTTGTTCACCGGAAAAAGCATCGCTTTCCCAAATCGTGGCATGAAGCGAGAGGGCGCTGTCGAGATATGCTTTTTGTTCAGATTTGGATGTAATAGGAATGTTTGAAGCCAAACGTTGATAAAGCCTTAGACGAGATGATGTTACCGATACAGACTCAACGTAATCATCGCCGGCGTTTTGTTCGTGTTTATGGATGAGAGAAAGTGCCTCCTTGAATTTCTCTTGTCTTTCGAGCTCAATAACGTCCTGAATTAAATGTTCGTTTTGAGCGGTGATATTTCCCGCAAATAGTAAGATGCAAAGAAACGGTAATAGTAAAAGGAGATTCCTGAACATGTGAAGAGTTAGAACTGAGATTCTGATTCGTAAAATATGCGGGGATATCATGGTTAGATTGCTTTACAACCGTCGTGTTAAAATTTGTCCCTGCCTTGAGTTTGGCCCGAAATCCTGATTTTTCGAAAACCTTCATGCTGAAGAAAAAGATCACAATCAGGCTGATGAATAAAATATATTACGAAACTCATTCAAAAATGGTCTGCAAATATAGCTAAAAAAACGAATTCTGACAGCTGACGGCATTTTATAATCATCAGACAATAAATCAGCTAATATGCTGCCGGTGTTTTTATTAAACCATCATCTCACGTATTTTCTTACGCAACTTGAGGTTTCGTTGAGTTTCAAACAATGATATTCTTATAACCTGTTTGAAGTTCAACGATACAATCGATTTCAATAAATAGAATCTTGAAATATTTGTAGAGATATGAAAAAACTTGGTATAGATGTAGGCGGATCAGGCATTAAAGGTGCTATTGTCGATTTAGACAAAGGAGAACTAATAACAGAGCGTTTTCGCATTGAAACGCCTCAACCCGCAACACCCAAAGCAGTAGCTGAAATTGTTAAAGAGATAGCTGATCATTTTAAGTGGAAAGAGGAGATAGGAATTGGGTTTCCCGCTGTAGTTCAGCAAGGAGTGGTGCATACCGCTTCTAATATTGATGACAGCTGGATTGAAGTTGAAGCAGATATCCTTTTTTCAGATATCACCGGCCGTGAATGTCATTTAATCAATGACGCAGACGCAGCGGGATTGGCTGAAATTAAATACGGGAAAGGGAATCAACAGTCAGGAACGGTTGTATTGGTAACAATTGGTACAGGACTTGGAACAGCACTTTTCAGAGATGGAAAACTTGTTCCGAATATGGAGTTGGGTCACATAAAAGTGAAGAAGAAAACGGCTGAACATTATGCCTCAGATGCGGTGAGAAAAGCCGAGGGACTTAAGTGGAAAAAGTGGGGAAAAAGATTTAGTAAGTATTTGAAAAGATTAGAAGAACTTATCTGGCCCGACTTGATTATTCTTGGTGGCGGAGCGAGTAAAAAGTTTCACAAGTACGAGAAGAAACTCAAAAATAAAACGACCGTAGTACCGGCTGAACTTCTGAATGAGGCAGGTATTATTGGTGCCGCATTAGCTGTTGAAAGCCAAAATATCGACGTATCAAAATAAGTTTTCTGATAAAGAAAGGCATAGGCATCGGGGCAATTCTTATGTCACTGAGATGTAGCCTGAAATCCTGTTTTATTCGAGTATTGGATTTGTGGCTGTGGTCCATCTCCAACTATAAACTCAAGGGATCGGCTAAGTCACGCACTGCACAACTTTAATCTCAAGTCCGCCAGCCGGTCGGAGGCTCTGCCGTCCCGCATTTCTGGCTGGTTAATGGTGCTCGACATCGGAGTTTGGAACTAAAATATTTCGCAGAATACTTTGAAATTCCTGTGACGTGATTTTATCAGAATATGAATTTAATCGTATCCAGTGAATCTAAAACTGAGCCTGAAATCCAGCTGAAAGCATTATAAGGTCGAGTCCGGGATTCACTTTGCCAATCTCGGCATTGGAATGATGATAGTATCGACCTCGGGCCGTTAGCCAAAATTCCTGATTTAATCTTATTAAAAGAGCGCTGTTCAGGGAATAGGTGAAATTCAGTGGAATCCCGTTTTTATCTGGAAATAGCTTGTCAAAAGTGCTCAAGCCTCCGGAAAATCCGGCATTAACGGAGATTTCTTTCGAAATCGGAATCATAAAAGTGTATCCTGCCGGTGAGATACCAAACCCGTAGCGGTGTTTTTCCTTTCCTGTATCGTTAACTGTGTAGTTTAGCTCCGAAAAAAGACCAGCTGAGACGGTGTAATAGATGGCAAAGAGGTTTTTAGGGTGACGAAATATCTTTTTCCCTCCATAAAACCGATGCAGCTGAAAACCTGAAGAAGGGGTTTTCCCAATAAACCGAATTGATCTTCCACTAAGAATATATTCGAACCCTGCATAATAATTGTTGAAATCAGGTGGATTGCCAGACTTCTGTACAATCGATTTCTGTTGCTGCGCCTGTACTACAATTCCAAAGAAATTGGAGACTATTAAGAAGCAAAAACAAAGTTTGGTTAGATTAATGCACATCAGAATTTGTAACCAAAGTTTAAGCCTGTCATAAATGCTTTTTGACTTCCGCCGGCAATGGATATTTCAAATGGCCCGATTCCTGTTTCTGTTCCGACCGTAAGTTTCCATCCTGTTTTGAATTCATCCTGAAGCATATTCAGGTTAAATAGTGGATTGTATGTTCCGGCATTAACATTGAAACTCAAGAACCTATTTTCAAATATCTCATACTGAACACCTGCGTCAAATATCTTAAAGGAGTTATTGCTGACAGATCGATTATCATATCCCCAAAACGGGTGTTCCCGCCACAACAGAATATCAGAAGTTGTTAATCCGCCAAACTGAAACTGATAATGTACAGGAAGATCATCACTATCTGTGAAACCAATTTTAGCGGCAGCTGAGATTGTCCAGTCGGGATGAATAGGAATGTGATTGTGATATTCCCCGAATAATTGAATGAAAGAATGATCAGAGAGGAAAAGTTTATCACTGATTTCTCCGCGAATTTTTAGTAATTGCCCGCTTTTTGTGAAGGACTTTGAGTTCAAATTATCAAAATCGATATTTGCCCCGGCAGTAATCATGCGCTTTGTTTTGGTGGTAAAAGAGGCTGGTGCTACTTTAGGACGAACCTGATACAGCTCAGCTTTTCCAAAGAGTGTTAAGCTGGTTGATCGGGTAAACATTGAACCCAATTCCAATTGTAAATTTATGGCATCCACGCTTAGTTCAGCAATAGTATTCTGGCCTTCAAATCGCGGAAGAGATGTTCTGATATACCGGGAGCGTATGCGGGAAAGTAATCGGGGGCGCATTAATCGAAATTTCTGATAAATAACATCCACCATGTATTCGGAACCTGCCCTGAGATCGATGCTGAATAGAGAAGAATTAATAAACGAGTCGCGGAGTGTCAGGTTGAACAGAAAAGCGGCTTTCTGGAAATCGTTGTATCTCAGCCCGATACCAAAGCTATCTTCACTTTTGTGAACAAAAGTGAGTGTGAGAAGATATTCTGCTTGAGACGATTCATCTATTGGGCTTACGTTAAAGGTAATAAGCTCAAATAACCCTGTAGCGTATATTTGATCAACTTTATTCTGAAGATTTTTGAGTGTGTAATTTTTCCCAAGTTCAATGTCCAGAAAATATTCAATTTGTTCCTTTTGAGACGAATTTACACCATCCAGATTAAGATCAACAATGGTAAACCGGTTATATTTATCAGGAATTGCAATACTTGGAACCGGCTGTGTTGAAAATTGACTTTCGGTATTTAAAGCCCGTTCAATTTGTGGCAGAATTTTGTAAGCGGCCTGTCGCCCGCGGTAAATCAAAGAGTCCAGTTTATCAAAGTCGTTGGCGCTAACACCTTCAATTGATGGAAACGCCACAACATCGCATAGTTTTCTCTGTTGTTTGGTAGCGTTTATAATCTGGAAACTCACAGCCTGATCCATAATCTCGACAAGTGAATTTAATTCGGAAGCTTCTTTTAAAGGTTGTCCGACATCAACACCAATCACATAGTCAGCGCCCATATTAAGGACATCGATTGCGGGAATATTTCTGGCAATACCACCATCAATAAGTTTGGTTTCATCAAATTTAAGTGGTTTCAGAATGCTTGGGATACTCATGGAAGCTCTTATAGCCATAGAAAGAGAACCATTCTGAAAAACATAAGCTTCTCCGTTTTCGAGATTTGTAGCTACAGCCCGGAACGGTATTTTTAATTTTTCAAAATCATTTTCCGCATCATGAACAGGAAGAGTGTAGGAATTTAATTCGTTTAAAAAACGCTGACCCGCTATAAGTCCGTCAGGCAATGCAATTCCGCCATCTCTAATGGGCAGCTGGAAAATAAAGCGTTCGCTGTTTCTTTTTTGATCAAAAAATTCCTGCGTTCTGTCCACGTTGTCGAAGTACATTTTATTCCACGGAATCGAATGCATAATCTTGATCAGGCTGTCCGCGTTGTATCCAACGGCGTAGAGTCCGCCCACAACGGCTCCCATGCTTGTACCGGCAATGTAATCGATCTCAATTCCTTCCTCTTCAAGCACCTGAATGACACCAAGATGCGCTAATCCTTTTGCTCCGCCACCACTCAAAGCAAGCCCAACTTTTGGGCGTTCTTCCTGGGCAAAAACAGTTTTTGTACTCAAACTCATACTGAGTAAAAACAGCAACAAGATTGGTAAGAAATGACGAGATGGACTCATGTTCACTTGTTTACCCAATTGTTTTCAGATGAACAACGTAAGGCTTTACTACTGGCTTGGTGAGGGCAATAATATTTTTCGTGTCAGCGGCTTTGGAGAACTCAACGGCTTTATTTGGTTCCTGCAAAATCCAGATACTGTCGTTTTTGTATTGATATGCTTCTGTATAGCTACGGTCGAAGTGGAGATAGTATGAAAGACTTAAATCATCATAAGGTAATTTCATGTCTTTGAGCGCTTGCCGTGTTCTTTCTTTGTAGGTAAGCTGGACTTCAGCATTTGGTTTGTTATCAAAAAACGTAGTACGCATTAAGTCACGATCAAGAAAACGACGTGAGAGATCGGATAAAATGGGATCTTTGCTGTGTTGCCAGTATTTAATACTCAGTACCAAATCATTGTCATCGAGCAGTACGTAATGATCGATGATTTCATTGGTGATCTCTTTAAATGAATTTGCTTTTTGTGTGAGAAAAAAATCGAGTGCAGGTGAAGCCACAAATACAGAATCGCCGGAATCTATTAAATGACGTGCCCTGCGAATAATTGATTTTAAAAGTTTATCTCCCCCTAATACGGTTTTATGGAGATACACCTGCATGTACATCAGTCTTCGGGCAAGAATGTAGTTTTCAACAGCGTAGATTCCTTTTTTTTCAATTACAATATGGTTCTTAAAAACACGCATAGTTTTTAGAATCCGGTCAATTCCCACCGAACCCTCATAAACTCCGGTATAAAAACTGTCACGCTTCAGATAATCCAATCTGTCAATATCCAATTGAGAGGAGATAAGCTGATGTAAAAAAGCTTTACTGTGCTGATTAGTAAAAATCTGAATGGCTGTTTCAAGCGCACCGTCAAATTCATTGTTCAGGCGCTTCATCAGAGCCAGCGTCATTTTCTCGTGATGAAAGTCTTTTAGAAAGGTGTGTTCGAGCGTGTGAGAAAACGGTCCGTGCCCAATATCATGAAGCAGAACAGCAATGAGAGTACCTTCATATTCAGCATTAGAAATGGTCGTGTTTTTATCACGCAGACTTCCCAATACAACCTGCATGAGTTCCATGGCTCCGAGCGCGTGTGAAAACCGGGTATGCTCAGCACCTGGAAAGACTAAATATCCCATACCAAGTTGTTTAATTCGGCGCAACCGCTGCATGAAAGGGTGATCTATCAACCTTAAAATGATGCCTTTTGGCACGTTGATAAAACCGTGAATGGGATCAGAGAATATTTTGTAGTGCGTACTCATTTTAAACGTCTTTGCTTCATTGGTCAGCTCTTATAGTGAGATGTTAACCGCGAAAAAAAATCATTAGTTAAGAAGATACAACCTCAACCTGAAATCAAAAATTAGTACTCTTGATTAGAGTATAAATCATAAATGGAGAAGATTGAACATAGAAGTCAATGTGAAGCTAACAGGCCGGATGAAAACTTTGTTACAATAACGTCTGGTATTGGACAAAATAGGTGCTTTTTAATCCTGAAAGCAGGGAACATTAATAACTTGCAAAAATTCTTCACCCAAAGTTGTTAAAATGTTATTATCCGAGTGAAATTAAATCCCAGCATAACTTTTTTAGATTTGAATACAGAACAGCAAGCGTTTCTCGAAAAATTACTTTCAACACCGAGTCCTACCGGATTTGAAGAAGCCGGTCAGCAGATTTGGATTAATGAAGTTAAAGATTTAGCGGATGATATTGTTACAGATCCTTATGGTTCAGCAGCCGCCAGAATTATCATTGATAAGAACAAGCCAACCATAATTTTAGAAGCGCATTGTGATGAAATCGGAATGATGATAAATCACATCACCGAGAAAGGGTTTCTTCATGTGACCCGGCTGGGTGGAAGTGATGCTACCATTGCCCGGGCTAAACGTGTTCATATCCACACTAAAAATGGAATTGTACTTGGCGTGGTTGGAAATACGGCGATTCATTTGAAAGATTCTTCTAACAACAAACAGCCCAAATGGAAAGAGTTGTTTATTGATATCGGTGTAAGCAGTAAAGAGGAGGCCCTTGAGCTTGTGAAAGTCGGTAATCCTGTAACTTATGCCGATGATTTGGAGTTTTTGAATGAAGATATTGTGGTAGGTCGGGCGATAGATAACAGAATTGGCGGGTACATCATCGCTGAGGCATTTAAAATTTTGGCAGAGAAACGAGATCAGCTGAATGTGAATGTTGCTGTCGTAAATTCAGTTCAGGAGGAGATAGGAGGTTTTGGCGCCAGAATGATGACACAGCGTCTGAATCCGAATTTTGCTCTTGTTACTGATGTGACTCATGCCACAGATTCTCCCGGTATTAATCACGCGGAACACGGATTGGTAAAGTTAGGAAAAGGAGCGGCCATTACGCACGGAGCAGCTAATCATCCAAAATTTGTTCAATTTATTGAAGAAGTAGCCGATAAAAAAGATATCGCAATACAGCATGAAGCCACAAGCGTTAGAACCGGAACCGATACCGATAGCATCTACCATCAAAATGGTGGAATTGTATCGGCATTGATTTCCCTACCGCAACGCTATATGCACTCACCATCGGAGATGGTTTCGCTTACTGATGTAAAAAGTGTCACAGATCTGATGATAAATACAGTTTTAGCAATGGAGAATGGTCAATCATTCAATATATTGAGCATTGATTAAAAACATCGTGGAAATCATTTTGTTATGACGAAGAAAGTCATTTTTCTTACTGTTAGTGTTCTTGCCTTTTGGGTATCCGGGGTTTATGCTCAGCTCAGTGTTGGCATGTCTTATAATTTCAGAGATCTTGATCCGGGGGGCGGGTATGCTATTTATGTGGATATTGGCATTCCAACTGAATCGAACTGGAAACTCAGCATGAAGGGTTTTATGACCTTTTGGGGAACTTCAACGGCTCAATATAAGCAGATGGAAAACGACCCTGAGTACGAAGGTCCGGCTCCACAACCACAGGTTGAAGTTATTAAAGACGGCCAGATTGAATCTTTTGATCGCGGTTTTTTATTTCGCATTCTTTATCAGCGATTTGCGCTGAAACCTTATATGGGTTTTGGTTTAACCTATTCGCACAACGATATAATTTACCCCGATGAGCCACCGGAATTTGATCTGATTGATAAAGCTCTCGGTAAGGATCTGTATTTCGGTTTTGAGCTGAAAATGGGGCACCTGCTGCCATTCTTCGAAGTCCAGAAATCTTATTTTGAGTTTAGTGACCATCTGATGCAGGACGAATTTACTTCCTACAATGTGGGCATTGCCTGGGAATTTTAATCGGATATCAGCCTGATAAATTTCTCCTTGCCTTTTTAAGGATTTAAATCCTTTCACAATTCTTTTAACGTCAATATCATGTTTATGAAACTATACGGATTTCTGTCAAGGGGATTGTTTGCTTTATTCATGTTCTCCTACTTTGGAACAGCACAGGTTTTCGCACAAATATCAACTGATACCATTGGGTACTCTCAGCAAGAAGCATTTACTCCACTGATTTATCCAACTCAATCAGCTTATCGAAGCGCGGATGGTAAACCCGGCCCAAAATATTGGCAGAACAGTGCCGACTATGAGATTGATGTTACGCTGAATCCTGATAATCATAGCATAAGTGGATCGGTTGCTATCACTTATACAAATAACAGTCCGGATGAATTGGAATTTCTTTGGCTTCAACTCGATCAGAATTTGTTTGCGAAAAATTCCCGTGGCTCAAAAACATGGTTGGTTGATGGAAACCGCTATAAAAGTACTCCTACCAACGGATATGAAATTTCGAATGTGTCTATTAAACACTTTAACGCAACATACTCTTTGTCGCCGATAATGGCGGGTACTCGTATGCAAATCCGTCTTGATAAACCACTGGAAGCCAATGGCGGTGAAGTTGTAATCAGCATGAACTTCTCATATCAAATACCCGAATTTGGCGCTGACAGAATGGGACGTCAGGAGTTTGAGGATGGATGGATGTATCTACTGGCGCAATGGTATCCGAGAATGGCTGTTTATGATGACGTAAATGGCTGGAACGTAAAACCTTATCTTGGAGCCGGTGAGTTCTATCTCACGTATGGAACTTTTTCCTATAAAGTAACAGCACCATCCGATGTAGTAATTCTTGGGTCGGGAGAGCTGCAAAATCCGAAGGAAGTATTAACAAAGAAAGCGATAAAACGACTTGAAAAAGCCGGGAAAAGTGATGAAACCGGTACTATAATCGGGAAGGATGAGCTTCAGGATAAATCTCTGAAAAAACTTAAAGAATCTGAGTTGACGTGGCACTATGTCATGGAGAATTCTCGTGATATCGCCTTTGGAGCATCAGCCGGAGCTATCTGGGATGCCGCCCGAAT
>Ga0136600_1000494_pt1 | contig 21225 bp, 18 predicted proteins | sample AntRauMFilla2698_FD_104634 | JGI IMG/M metagenome (GOLD analysis project Ga0136600, IMG submission 104634) | Saline lake microbial communities from Rauer Islands, Antarctica - Metagenome Filla 2 #698 | ecosystem: Environmental > Aquatic > Non-marine Saline and Alkaline > Saline | place...
GATGCCCGGCAGCGAAATCTTGATCGTCTGCAGGCCGCCATCAACCTCGCGGGTAACCTTTAGGCCATCGCCGTCTTTTTCCACTTCCGAGGCAAAGGTCGCCTGCGGCCAGCCGAGCAACGCGGCCAGCATCTGGCCGGTGGCATTGGAATCATCATCAATCGCCTGCTTGCCCAGAACGACGAGTTCGGGGCTTTCAGCCTCAATCACGCCCTTGAGGATTTTGGCGACCGCGAGCGGTTCGACAGTGGCGTCAGTGGTGACGTGGATGCCACGATCAGCACCCATGGCGAGTGCCGTGCGGATTGTTTCCTGAGCCTGGGCCGGACCGATGGAGACCACGATGATCTCTTCGGCAACGCCCTTTTCTTTCAGGCGTATGGCCTCTTCCACGGCGATTTCGCAGAAGGGATTCATGCTCATCTTCACGTTGGCCAGGTCAACGCCGGTCTGATCGGGCTTGACCCGGACCTTGACGTTGTAATCGACCACCCGCTTGACGGGGACGAGGATCTTCATCAACGGCTCCGGTGTTGTGTCATCTAGAACAAGCGAGCCAGGACAGGGTCCAAGGCGCGCCGGACGAATATCAGCCTGTAAACTAGGCGCGGAACCTGCCCCCGCCACCCCGGTAAGTCAACGCGTCGCACGCGTTGGTGCCGATTCGAGTCAGCGCGCGCCAGGTTAGCGCCGCGTCGGGCCCTGCGTTCAGCAGGGCTCGCGGCGGCCGCTGTGAACGCCTGTGCGGGCATGGGCCGGGCTCAGCTGCGCCAAGGCACAAAAAAGCCGGCGCGGGGGACATCCCCCGCGCCGGCCCTGTCTGCGCCGAGTGGCTCTGGAGCTATTGGGCGCCGTCGTCAGCAGGCTCGTCTTCTGCTGAATCGTCTTCGGCCGCTTCATCGTCAGCCGAATCGTCTTCAGCGGGTTCCGCGTCAGCTGAATCGTCCTCGGCAGAGGCCTCTTCCGTGGCTTCGGCTTCCGTGGCTTCAGCTTCGGCAGCTTCGGCTTCAGCGGGTTCGCCGTCGGCCATCTCATCTTCGACCATGTCTTCGTCGATGATCAGCGCAAGCTCGGTGTCGATATCCAGCGTGATCTCGTCGGAGACCGCCGGAACCGCATAGCCCATGCCCCATTGCGAGCGCATCAGCGTGCCCGACGCCGAGAAGCCGGCGACGACGTCGCCGCTCATGGGGTGGGGGCCTTTCTGGTTCAGCGTCACGTCCAGGCTCACCGGGTGGGTCTGACCCAGAAGGGTGAGGTCGCCGGTCATCACACCGGTTTCGCCGTCTTCGGTTTCAAAGCCGGTGGAGACGAAGCGCGCGCTGGGATATTCGGCGGTGTTGAACAGATCGTCGCTGTTGAGGTGGCCCTCAAAGCGCTCCTGATTGGCACCAACCCAGAACCCGCCGGGCAGGGTGAAGGTGATGTCGACGGTGGAGTTGTCCGGTTCTTCAAAGTCGAGCAGCAGAACGCCGTCATAGTCGGTGAAGTGGATCGACTGCTCGGACAGCCCCAGATGCATCCAGCTCGCACGGATCGTGCTGTGCGATTTGTCGAACTCGTAAGCGGTCGGTTCGGCGAACGCGGTCGAGGTCATGGCGGGGGCGGCGAGGAAGGCCACCAGCGAGGCGGCGGCGTAGGCGGTCTTCATGGGGGTGTCCCTCCAGCTGAAAATTACGTGCGGCTCTGCGCCGCACCCGATACTTGGGTGCCGCCACCGCCTTGCGCCACCCTTGGGCGCGAAAAATCAGATTTCCATCCTGGAAACATCAAAAACGGGGCCGGGGAAAACCAGACACTGGCCTGGCAATACCGAAGGCCGGGCGCACAATCAGCGGCTGGCACCCGGCTTCCATTTCACGTCGCCGTCCGGATTGGCGATGCGCGCCGCAACAAACAACAGGTCCGACAGCCGATTGAGATAGGTGATCACCGTGGGGCTCACAGATTCTCCGGTGGAGGCCAGCGCCACGACCCGGCGCTCGGCCCGGCGCGTAACCGTGCGTGCCAGATGCAGGCGCGCCGACGCCTCGCTGCCGCCCGGCAGGATAAAGCTGTCAAGCGGTTCAAGCCGGGCGTTGAGCACGTCGAGCTCATTTTCCAGCCGCACCGTCTGCTCGGCGGTCATGCGCAGGGGCTCGAACGCCAGCTTTTCGCCGCGGTCGGGCACGCACAGATCGGCCCCCAGATCGAACAGGTCATTCTGCACCCGCGTCAGAAGCTCGGTGAGCTCGTGATCCTTGCCCAGTGCGGCCATGGCCAGGCCAATCGTGGCGTTGGCCTCGTCCACAGTCCCGTAGGATTCCACCCGCGGGTCATGCTTGTCGGTCTCGCTCATATCGCCGAGCCGCGTGCGCCCGGCATCACCAGCCTTGGTGTAGATCGTCGTTAGTCGAACCATGAACACTCCCTGATCGGCCCGACGCTATCGACGCGCGCGCACAGGCGCAACGCCGCCGTCAAGAAAGCCGCCAGTGGCTGGACGCTGGCACCGCGCGGATGTAACATGAAGGTTACTCTTGACGCGCCGGTTCGGCTCGGGCACTTAAGTGTAACACAAAGGTTACTCAAGGAGTGCGTCATGATCAGTCTTTCAACCGTTTCCGCCGGCACCCTCGCTTTGCTTCTGGCGCCCATGCTGGCGGCCGCGGCCGTGCAATCAACTGACGGCGACGCGCTGCAGCCAGTCGCGGCGCGCATGGTGGCGGCGTCCGGTGCGCCCGGCGGTACGGTGGCGCTAAGCTGCGGCGCGATGCACAGCGAGGCGATGGCCGGGCTGCGCATCAATAACGGCGCGGCGGCGATCCAGCCTGGCGATCTGTGGCATCTGGGCTCAAACACCAAGGCGATGACCGCGACGCTTGCCGCCCGCCTGGTGGAGCGCGGCGTAATCGCCTGGGACACCACGCTGGGCGAGGCGCTGGCCGGGCTGGACGTGGACATCCACCCCGATCTCAACGGTGTTACGCTTGAGGAGCTATTGTCCCATCGCTCGGGGATGATGGCCAATGCCGGCATCGTCACCATGATCCGGCTGGCCGGCGATGATGAAGGCCGCGACTATGGCGAGGACCGCCTTACCCTGGCGCGCGCGGTGTTCGGCGAGCCGCCGGCGGGTCCGCGCGGCGCGTTCCTCTATTCCAATGCCGGCTATGCTGCCGCTGGCCTGATGATGGAAATCGCTGCGGACGCGCCTTACGAGGCGCTGATGGAGCGCGAGGTGTTCACACCGCTAGGCATGGAGACCGTGGGCTGGGGCGCACCCGGCGAGCCTGGCTCCGAAGATCAGCCGCGGGGCCATGCGCCGGGCCTGTTCGGCCTGTCCCCGCGCGAGCCGGGCGCGCGCGCCGATAATCCGCCCGCCTATAACTCGGCCGGGCGCGCGCACATGGCCGTGGACGATTTACTGGCCTTTCTTGACGCCCATCTGGATCAAGATCCCGGCTATCTGTCGCCCGGCAGCTGGACCCGTCTGCATACGCCGCCGGAGGGTGGTGATTACGCCCTGGGTTGGGGCGTCCAGCCGGACGGTGCCCTGCTTCATGCCGGCTCGAACACGATGTGGTTCATGCGCATGGTGGTGTCACCGCGGACGGGATGCGCGGCGGTGGCCGCAGTCAATTCCGGGGACGTGGACGCGGTGGCCGGCCCGACCAATGATGCGTTGCTGGCACTGCTGAGCCGCTAGCTGGCGCGCCTATCCGCCCAGCTGAGTCTTGAGCCAGAATCCGGCGACCACCACCAGAATGGCGATGAACTGGAACAACACGCGCATGCGCATGAGCCGGTTGGACCAGGTCCGGCCAAACTCGCCCCCGCGAAACAGAGCGAAAATGCCGGCGGCGAGGACCGCGAAGACCGCAGCAAGCAACAGGTACAAAATGATATCGATGAACTGGATCATGGCGCGGAAATAGGCCCCTGGCGCGCGTCTGGCAATCGCCCTGCGGCGGCCCGCCGCGCCCGGGCACATTTCAGCACGCCGTACCAAAGCCGCGCCCCAAGTTCGCGCGTTGATTGCGCGAGGCGCGTTCACTGTCCTCGATCAAAAAATTGATTACCGTATTGTCTGCATTCGCCTATCTTGCTATCTCTTGTTGAAACTTGCCCAGTGAGATCAAGTGCATGCGCGATACACACAACAGCCGAGTGACCCGGCGCGACATGCGCCGTGAAGCCACGAAAGCGGCGGTGCTTGACGCTGCGCGCGAGGTTTTCCTCACCCAGGGCTTTGACGGTGCCACCATCAAGGCGATCGCCGACAAGGCGGGCGTTTCGCCGGGCACGGTGCTGAACGCCGAACCGTCCAAGGCCGCGCTGCTGGTCTCGATCCTGCGCAATGAGTACGAGGCCATGGCGGAAGCCAGTGAGCAGATGGAAGGCGCGCTCTCCGGGCCCGCGCCGGAACGGCTGAGCACGCTTTTGCACATGTTGCTGGACGCCCATGTCCGCCATTGTGAACTCTTCGCTGCGGCCATCGGCCATTCCTGGCTGGTGTCAGACCCCACCTATCAGGCCGCGTTCGAGCGCATGGACTTTGCGTGGGCGTCGGTGAGGCGCACCGTGCGCTCGGGCGTTCAGGCAGGTGAGCTGCGTGCCGACCTTGATGAGGACGTCGCTCAGAGCCTCCTCAGCGATCTTCTGCTCGGCGCCCTTCGCGAAACCCGCAAGGAACCCGGCGCCGATCCGCGCGAGGCCCTGTCAGCGCGGATGGATGTCATGATGGGCGGCCTCCGCGCCCGCTAGGGCCGCGCCGGCGCATATCGCGTCATGTGCGGTAACGCAGGACTTTTTCGCTCACCGGATTGCTGAACGCCCGGCCCTCATCGCGCGATTTCACCCATTCGCGCTTCAGGCGGCGATACCAGACCATAAGCGTATCCGCGTCGGGGATCTGCATGAGCGCCGGGCTGTGGCTGAGCCCCTCGCCCTGAAGCCGCATGATCCTTGCGTCCTGCTCCAGAAACGTTTTGGTGAAGGGCCGCGCGAACGGCTTGATCAGATCCAGCGTTGGCGCGTTCCAGTACATGATCTCGCGAATTTCGCACAGATCGTCGCGGATCGGCGTGATGACAGCGAGACCGAGGAAAGAATGGCGCTCGGTGGAAATGCTCTCGGCGCGAAGACCGGGTAGAAGAAACTGGATTTCCACCTTCACGCCCGGCCCGAGAAGCCAGGTGTAAAGCGGCGAATTGACCGGTTCGTGAGACAGCATGGTGAAGCCCATATGGCTGGGCGCGTAATGCTTTTCTTTTTCCTTCAGCGTCTTGGAGCTGCGCCAGAGCGGGCTTTTGTGGACAAATGGCGTGTGAGCCGGATCGATGAGCCCGATCACCGCATGGTCCATGTGGCACGCCAGCTCCGCAGTCTCCAGATACGCGACCTTGCCTTCGCTGTTGCCGGCTTTCAGCACCATGCGGTCAAAACGCGGCGGCGGGCCATCCGGCGTTCCGCCCGGCTGCGACGGCATATAGATCCAGATCAGATCGTCCTGCTCGGCCAGGGTGTAGGCACGCGCAGCGATGCTGGAGATATCAAAGCCCTGCCCCTCCACCAGCGAGGGAATATGCCTGCAGACGCCATCGGCCGCGCCAAAGCGCCAGCCGTGATAGGCGCACTCCACCGTGTCAGTTCCATCGCTCTCGCGGGTCAGCTGGCCGGCCGAAAGCGGCACCGCGCGGTGCGGGCAGATATCGCGCAGCGCGAACGGCGCACCGTCGCCGCGCCGGCCCATCACCACCGGCTCTCCCAGATACATTTTCTTGTGCAACTTGCCGGGTTTGAGCTCGCGCGCGGTCATGGCCACATACCAGATATCGCGCAGAAACGGCCCGCCCTCGGCACGGAACGGATCGTCGCCCGTTTTGCTCACGCGTGTTTTGCTCGCGGCTTTCTTGCTGGCGGATGGGGTGGCGGGGATGTCGGTCATGACCCTCGTTTAGCCGCGCTGCGGACAGGCGTCGAGAGGCAGCCCCGCGTGCGCATCGCCGCACAAGCGCCCGGCCGCGCCAGAATGCCATTCAGCGCGGCGGCCTGTGTTTGCACCCAACGCAAGGATTTGCCATGCCCGGATCCCAAAGCTGCGGCGGCGGCGCAGAAGCCAACAGTCGAAATGCGGGCGTCAGGCGGGTTTTTGCGCCAGCGTGGCGATGTAGAGCGGGGTCAGATCGTCCATCGCCACATCGGCGCCGGGCCAGCGGTCTTCGTAGAGATCGATCAGGTGCAGGCCGGCGCGCATCTGACCGCCCAGCAAGGCCTTGAGCGTGTGGCTGAACTGCATCGGCTCGCCGGCCGCCTCGGCGCGGGCGCGGTGGTCCGGCGCATCGCCGCGATAGGGAAGCGCAAAGCGCGCGACGCGGGCACCTTCTCCGGGCGCGTCATGGTCGAACAGAAAAAAGGCCGGATTGATTACCCCGGTCATCAAATGCCCACCGGGGCGCAGCACCCGCACCGCCTCGCGCCAGACCGGTTTCAGATCCGGCACAAAGCCCACAGAGCAGGGATTGACGATCAGGTCGAACGCGCCGTCGTCAAAGCGCGACAGATCGGCCATGTCGCCCTGCTCCAGCACCAGCTCCAGACCATCGCGCCCGGCGACGTCGCGGTCGCGCGCCAGCTGCTCGGCGGAAAGATCAAACACGGTGACCGAAGCGCCCGCCGCGGCCAGCACCGGCGCCTGCTGTCCGCCCGATCCGGCGAGCGCCAGAAGCCTCACGCCGGTCAGATCGGCCGGAAACCAGCTGCGCGGGACAGCTTTTTCAGGGGTGAGGATGATCGACCAGTCGCCGCGGCGTGCGCGCGCGATCGTGGCCGCGTCCACCGCCCGCGACCAGCGTCCGCCATCGGCTGAATCGCGATCCCAGGCGGCCTGATTGAACGCAAGGATGTCATTGGTCATGGCGCATCTCTTTAAAGCCACCGGCTGATATCCCGGCGTGTGCCATGCGGGGCTAAGGCCGCGCTCTGGCTAGACCGGGCCTACCTCAAAAACGGCAGCAAGCTTACCTGGGTCAGGCTGGCAAAGGTGCGGGCGGAGACCTCAACCGCGGTCTGGGCCTGCTGGAAGCGGGTGGCGGCTTCGGCCATGTCGGCGTCCTCCAGGCCGGAGATCATCTGAATCAGATAATCATTGCGGTCCTTCTGCGACTGGATCGAGGAGTCGATGCGCGCCTGCTTTGATCCGTTTTCGCCCATGGCTTCGTTGATGGTCTCAAACGCGGTGATAATATTGCCCAGCTCGGTGCGCAGAAAGTTTTGCTGACTGGTGGTGATCGGGCCATCCAGAGGACCGTCAGGCCCGGCATTGAAGTCGGCGATGCGCTCGAACACGCCCATCAGCCCGCCGACCACCTCCTCGGCGGTGCGGTTGACGTCGATGGTGGTGTCTTCGTCCAACCGCGCGGTCTGGCGCCGGCCCGGATCGTTGAACACCGCCGAGGTGTCGGGAAGCGCCGCCTGCAAATCGGCCAGGGATGTGGCGGTCATCGGCTCCACGTCGGTGCGCGCGCCCGAAAACACGAAACTGCCGGAGAATTTGGTATTCAGCGCGCCGGACACCCGGTCAAAGGCATCGTTCACCTGCATCATCATTCCGGTGCCGTCAGCGGTGGTTAGCGCGGTGCGCAGCTGATCAACCGCGTCGGACATTTCGCGATAGGCCAGATCCTGCACTTCCAGCCGATTGGCCAGGCGCTCATTGGCCTTCACAAAGCTTTCCCCGCGCACCTGGGCGGCGCGGGCGGTCAGGATCGTCTCGGACGTGTTGCCATAGCCTTTGAGATCGGGCGCCTTCTTGCCGGTGGACAGCTGTTCACGGGCGTCGAAGCTGTCGCGCTGAGCCTTCATCAAATCCATGAGCGCGGACTGGGAGGCGGCCTGAGTGGAAATGCGCATGGAAAGCCTCGCTAGATTCTGAGCAGCGTATCGGTCATTTCCTTGGCCGCCTGAAGAAGGCGGGCCGAGGCGTTATAGGCCTGCTGATAAAGGGTCATGCGCGCCAGTTCCTCGTCCAGATTGACGCCCTCCACGTCGGAGCGTTTCTGATCTGCCGCCGACTTTACCGAGTTGGCTGCGGTCTCTGCGCGTTCGGCGCGGGCGGCGCGCCCGCCAATATCGCCGGCCAGCCGGGCTGCGTATTCGCCCAGCGTCGCCTGGCCCGCGGCCAGCCCGCCGGCGGCGTTGAAACCACGCTTGGCGCCCAGCGCCGAGAACAGATCCTGACCGCCGCGATTATCACCCTGGGTGAGCACGAAATCGCCGGCCACAGCACTGTCCAGATCGGCCTTGGCGAAGGCCAGGCGTGAGGAATCGGCGCGAAGAGCGGTGTTCACCTCAAAGCTTTCAGCCCGGTTCAGGCGGGCCGCCTCGCCAAAGCCGAACAGCTGGGTGAAAGAGAGCCCCGTGGCGCCGCGCTGGGTAGAGTCGGCCGTCACCGAGACCTCATACTCGCCATAGCCGGGCGCCGCGGTAAATGTCAGCGCGCCCTGGCCGTTCAGCGAGAATGTGCCGTAGCGCCCCAGCCCGGTGGCGGTGTTGTTCAGGGCACCCAGCTGATCAGCCAGGCTGGTTCCCGTGACCGGGACCGACACGTCCATGGCGCGGATACCCAGAGGGGTTTCCACCTTGAAGCCCAGCGCGCCCGCCGCATTCAGGCCATGGGCGTTGGCACCGGTGAGGCCGGTTTCGAAAAACCCCGGCCGGGCGCTGTCGATAATGTCGTTGAGCCCGAAGAAATGGGCAAAGCCGCGCCCGCCGATCGAGGACGGGCTGGTGGGGTCCTGCGCAGTGGCGATCCCCTGTGCCGGATTGGTGGCGGAGATGGAGAGCTGGCCGTTGGTGAAGCTGGCCGTCGCAGCACCGCCGAACGCGGCATTGAGCTGGGTGACCAGATCGCCGATCGTGTTGGCCGCGCCACCGTTCACGGTGAAGCCACCGGCGGTGACGCCCACCTCCACGCTTTGTATCAGCGCACCATCGGCGCCGGTAACCGCCACGCGCGCCAGGCCCGATCCAGAGAGTGTGTCGCCGGCGAGAAGCCCGGTATTGCGCCCGTCCAGCGTATTGAGCGCGGGATAGGCCGAGGCGTCGTTATGGGCGGCGTTCAGCGCATCGGCGGCCCCGGCAGCAAATTCGGCCAGCCCGCCAGCCATGGCCGGCAGGTCGGTATCGCGCAAATCCAGGAGGCCGCGAATTTCGCCCGAACGGATGGACGCGGTGACATCCACCACGGCACCCGAAGAAGAAACGGTGGCGGTGATCTGGCCGTAATCCACCCCGTAGGAGCCGGTGCCCGCCGGGGTGTAGCTCAGCTGAAGGCGGGCATTGTCCAGGAGGCCGACCCCGTTTTCAGTGCGGACGAACAGGCGGCCATCGGCTTGAATCTCGGTCTTAACGTCCATGAGCGAGGATAGCTCGTCCAGTAGCTCGGCCTGGCGGTTCTTCGCGCCGGTGGTGTCAGACGCATTGGCGTTCAGCGACTGCACCTGTGAATTCAGGCTCTGCAGCTCCACCAGAATTTCATTGGCGCGGCCGACCCCGGCACCAATCCGCTTGTCAGCCTCGTCGCGCAGGGCGCGCACCTCCGCCGACAAGCGCTGGGCTTCATCAAAAAAGCTCTCCAGGTCGCTCGCCGCAGACAGGCGCGAGACACTCTCGGCGCTGTCGGCTGCGGCAGCGCCCAGGGACGCAAAGGCCTGATTGAGGCGGCCAAACAGCGAGCCCTCATCATCGGTGGAGCCAAACTGGGCCTGCAGCCGGTCCAGTGACTGGGCCATGACCGTGGCAGCTGCGGAATCTGAATTGGCGCGCATGGACGCGGCCTGGAGATACCGGTCGGAAACCCGCTCGATCCCGGTGATCTCCACGCCCGTGCCCTGGCCGCCGGCATTGCGCGAGGTCTGCTTGACCTCGGTGCGCGCATAGCCCTCAGTATTGACGTTGGCGACGTTGTTGGAAGCCGTGCGCATGCCCAGCTGGGCCGCCTGCAGGCCCGACAGGGCGTTGCCGATAACTCCGTTGAGCGACATTACACCCTCCCGCGGTTCGCCCGGGCGGCAGTTTTAACCGCCTTCAGGGCAAGAGCTGCCGGGTAACGCTGCGCCGAACGCGCCGCGCCTGAACCGGCTGAGAATATACAAGCCTCTATTTTATATGCACTTTTCACCAGGCTATATCCTTGGCGGCGTGCGGCCGCTCGGTTGGCCGTTGGTTTGGTATGCGCAAGGGCCGGGCCAGAGCGCCCAGCGCCCACCTTTTGCGCGTGAACGCCGGCCAAGCTTTGCGGGGACACAGCCAAGGCGGGCATCGGATGCGCCTTCCTGCTCACCATGGCCCAAGGCGGCAGACTCTGCCGCACCCGGCCCGGCAGAGTCTGCCGCACAGCGCGAAACTACATCGTTAAATCCTTATTAATCACTGATTTATATATGTTTTTAGAGATCGAGGATGTGGCGCGCCCCTTGCAGGCCCTGTTCTCGCATCGGTGCCCAAAACGGGCGGCCTTTCCCGAAGACGCAGCAAAACGCGCGCACTCAACCTCAAAAGGATCTGCACGCGCTCATGCTGTCGCTTCCGCCCTCCATGGCTGGCGTTCCCGCCCAAGCCCCGTCCACTGCCGCGCCCTCGATGGGTGCGAAGGGAGCGGCGGGTCTCGGTGTTGGCGCCTCACAGGCCGGAGGCGCGCAGGCCGGAGATGTGCAGACCGGATTCGACGCCCAGCTCGCTGCGGCGAGCCAGACCGCTCCGGGTTCTCAAACAGCGGCCCGGCGGAGCGATGAGGGCCGCGCCAGCCCCGCCGCGACAGGGACCCAAGCCACAAACCAAGCCCCAAACACTGAAGCGCCCGCGGTCCCGTCGGCGCAGGCGGACTCTGATCGCGAGGGTGACGCGGCCGACATCGCCGCCGAGACTGGCAGCAGTGCCCAGACGACCTCTCAGACGACCTCCCAGACAGAAGCCCGGCCCCGGCCTGGCGTGCAGATAAGCGGGCGGACAGGCGAAGGATCGCAGGCACCGGCCAGCCCTGAAAGCGGCGTCCCTGAAAATGGCAGCAATGACGGCCAAACCGCTAAAGCCCCGCCTGCCGCCGCGAACTCTAACGCAGCGTCAGACGCCGAGCCCGCACTGGCACCGGGTCTGTCCACAAAATCTGATCCGAACGCCGGTCCGGCCGAAAGCCCGGACACCGGAGCAGGCGCGATGTCTAGCGCCAAGCCGCGCGTCGATGGGAAATCGGCAGACGCAGCGGTCATCGCAAAGACAGGCGCACAAGCGCTGGAGCCGGCACCGCAGCAGGCCGGCAAGCAGTCCGGTGATCTGCGCGGTGAGCAGCCAGGCCCGCACACCGGTAAACAGACAGGCAACCAGACGGGCAACCAGACGGGCGCAGCCGCGGCACTGGCCGCCGGCGACCCTTCGGCTGTCGCGTCCTCCTCCCCCGATATGCGCAAGCAGGACGCAAAAATCGCCGCCGAGCCCTCCGCGCAAGGCCTGTCGGGACTGAAGGCCGAAGCCAGTGCAGGCGAGGCGCGCCCCGACATCCGCGCCGACGCGCCGGCTGCTCAGCGTGCGGCGTTCGGCCAGGCGCGCAGCGATGCGGCACGGCGCGAAGGCTCCGATCAGTCCAGAGGCGCGCAAGGCGAAGCCCGGCCTGCGGCGGCCACCCCGGCGTCTGGAGCACAGATTTCCGCAGCCCCGGTTCCAGCCGCAAGCCGGCCGCTGGCCGAATTGATCGCCATGCAGCTTCAACCGCTGGCCCAGGGCGCACTCATGGCGCAGGACGGTCAGGCCGCTGGCTTTGATCCGCTCCTGTCCGGTGAAGCCGACGCTGTGATGGATCCCGTCCAGATGCGTGCGGACATCCGCGCCGACTCCCTGCGCACGCCGGGCCAGGCCGGTCAGGCCGCGCGCTTCACGCCCCACACCGTCCAGCATCTGGCCGGACGGATCGCCCAGACCGCAGCCGATGGCGGGCGCACCGTAGATTTGCGCCTGGACCCGGCTGAGCTGGGCCGGGTGCGCGTACGCCTGGAAATGAGCGCGGATAATTCGGTGCGCGCCCTGCTCACCGCCGAACGCCCCGACACGCTGGCCGAGTTGCAGCGTACCGCCCGTGATCTGGTCAGGGCGCTGGAAGACGCCGGCCTGGACCTGGCCGAAAACGGCCTGGAATTTTCCCTGTCTGAAGGCGGCGACGACGAAGACAGCGGTTCACGCAGCTTCACGCCCGTCTTTGTGGACAGCGACACCCTGACTGGCGACCCGGCGCCAAGCAGCGCCCAGCCTGGCCCCGCCACCCTTTACGGCTTCGCGCTTCACGCCCGCGCGCGCCTCGATGTGAGGATCTGACATGAATGAACTCAACCCGATCGGCCTGGCCCTGCCCAGCACCGGAACGCTCGCCCGGCAGTCGGGAGAGACCGCCACTGCGGGCGATCAGCTGGCCGACAATTTCGACACCTTCCTGACGCTCCTCACCGAGCAGCTGCAGAACCAGGATCCGCTGGACCCAATGGACTCCCAGCAATTCGTTCAGCAGCTGACCCAGTTTTCCAGCGTCGAGCAGCTGATCAATTCAAATCAGAGCCTGGAAACGCTGCTCGCCCTGCAGAGCGCCAATGCACGCATGAGCGCCACCGACTTCATCGGCCGCGACGTCACGGTGTCCTCAAACCAGGCGCCGCTGCAGGACGGTCAGGCGGAATGGACCTATGCCCTGCCCCGCCAGGCGGCCACCAACGAGATCATGATCAGCGATTCCTCAGGACGCGTGGTCGCCACCTTCCAGAACCAGGAGACCGGCCAGGGGGCCCAGGTGTTCGCCTGGAACGGCAGGGACCAGGGCGGCAACCAGCTTCCGGCTGGCCTCTACACGCTGGAGGCGGTGGCCAAGGACAATGACGGCCGCCGTCTGGAGGCCCCGGTGCGGGTCACCGGCCGGGCGACCGGCGTGGATATGAGCGGCGAAGACGTGGTGGTGGAGATCGGCGCGCTGCGCGTGCCGGCCGGCCGCGTCATCGGCGTGAGAGACGCGGGCGTCTAGACGCCCGGCCAGACAAGGACCGCAAAAGACGGTCCGGCGGCGCGCGCATAAAGCCGCGCCGCACCACAAAAAAACAGCTCCTTCGCCAAAACGGCGGTGCGGGCTCACCTTTTGGAAAGTGGGAGCAAAACCATGAGCATCAATTCGGCCCTGGCCGCCGGCGCATCCGGACTGCTGGCCAACTCGTCCGCGCTGGCGGCGATCTCCGACAATATCGCCAACGTGAACACGGTGGGATATAAGCGCGTCGAAACCCTGTTCACCCCCAATTACAAGGTCAGCGGCGGCGGCGAGGCCCGATACGCCTCGTCCGGCGTGACCTCCAATTCGCGCCTCGACGTGTCGTCGCCAGGCCTCCTCAACCCCGGCTCGTCACCCACCGATCTGGCGATCGACGGTCAGGGCTTTTTCGTGGTGCGTCCCAGCTCGATGAACGCCACCGGATCAGACCCGGTCCTGTTTACGCGCTCGGGCGGTTTTCAAACCGATGATGAGGGCTTCCTGCGCAATGACGCCGACCAGTATCTGTTCGCCTGGCCGGTCCGGGCCGACGGTACGGTGGCTCAGAACCCCTCCAATCTCAACGAGCTGGAGGCCATCAACCTGTCCAATATCGGCGGCACAGCCAGTGCGACGGGCTCCGTGCGCGTCAACGCCAATCTGCGCGCAAGCCAGGTGATTTCCCCCGATGCGGCGACCTACAACGCCGCGGTTCCGGCCAACAACATGGCCTCGGGCACCGTCACCCCGGACTTTCAGCGCACCATCCAGATCTATGACACCCAGGGCGGCGTCCGCTCGGTGACCCTGTCGGTACTCAAATCTGCCACCGCCGCCAATCAGTGGCACGCCGAACTGCACGTGGAGCCGGCCACCGACGTGACCACTGGCGCGGGCCTGAATAACGGCCAGATCGCCACCGGCATCATCGCCTTCGACACCAATGGCGAAATCGACGGCGCCAACACCACGCTGAACACTAATCTCGCCTTCCTGGGATCGGACAACGCGGCGGCTCTGGGCGCCACCGACGTGCAATGGTCCACCACGACCGGGATCGGCTCCCAGGACATTGCCCTTGATCTGGGCAATGCCGGCAGCCCGGGCGGCATCACCCAGTTCGACAGCCCCTCCACGCTGGACTCCACTGTTGTCGACGGCGCGATCTTTGGTGATTTCGCCGGCGTTGAAGTGGACGCATCGGGCTTTGTTTCAGCGCGCTTTACCAACGGCGTGGTCCGCCAGATCTACCAGATCCCCATCGCCACGGTATTTAACCCCAACGGCCTGGCTTCGGTGGGCGGGGCCAGCTTCCAGATCACCAAGGATTCGGGCGCTTTCACCTTGAATGCACCGGGCATCGGCTCGTCCGGCACGATCTCGGCGGCCACCCTGGAAAACTCCAATGTCGATATCGCCACCGAATTCTCCAACCTGATCATCACCCAGCGCGCCTACTCGGCGAGCTCGCGGATCATCACCACGGCCGACGAAATGCTTGCCGAGGCGATCCAGATGAAGCGGTAAATCCTGACCAGTTCCCACCGTCCCACCGGTGATCCTGAAGGCCCCGGCGCCAAGCGCGCCGGGGCCCTTTTTTCTTAAGGCGAGGTAAACTTCTGATTCAGCAGGGATTCACCTTGCGTTTTAGAGGTTCGGAAAGGCCCTTCCTGTATAACACGTCTCATCAAGAGCCTGCATCAGACGGGCTTGTTATTACGGATGGGTCGGATGGAACGTCGAGCGAAGAAGGAAAACTATGTGATCGGACCGGATGGCAGTCCGCTGACCGTCGCCGATCTTCCCAGCCCCGGCACCCAGCGATGGGTGATCCGGCGCAAGGCCGAAGTGGTTGCCGCCGTGCGCGGCGGACTGCTCAGCCTGGATGAAGCCTGCGATCGATACCGGTTGACAGTGGAGGAATTCCTCTCCTGGCAACGCGCCATCGAGCGCCATGGCCTGGCCGGACTGCGCACCACGCGGATCCAGCACTACCGCCAGTAAACGCCCTTCAGGCACCCTGAAGTGTGAGTTTTCGACAGGCGCGCGCCCTTGGGCGGGCGCCTTTCGTGCATTCTGAATCAATCTGTTAAGGCCTCGTTTACGCGGATAGTGGGAAAAACTTGCCTAGCCGCCGCGCAAATCCTCACCGCGCGGCGAATCACGAGGGGCAGTTTCGCCGTGGAAGCCTTGCAGCAACAGCTCGCCCGATTCGGAATCGGACGCCTCACGGCGATTCTCGGCCTCACCGCCGGGGCCGCGGCGGCGCTGGTGATTTTCACCATGAGCATGAATTCCAATGGCCAGGCGCTACTCTATTCGGGGCTGCAGCCCAATGACGCCGCCGCGGTGAGCGAGCGTCTGGACGCGGCAGGTCTGAATTATGAGCTGCGCGAGGGCGGTACGGCTGTCTATGTCGATACCAGCTCCGTGGATGAGGCCCGCATGCGCGTGGCCTCCGGCGGCGCGCTGGGCTTTGGCTCGGTGGGCTATGAGATTTTCGACGAGACCGATGCGCTCGGCACCACAAGCTTTGTCCAGAACGTCAATGCGCGGCGCGCCCTGGAAGGCGAGCTGGCGCGCTCCATCAATACCCTTGCGAGCATCTCGGGCGCGCGCGTCCATCTGGTCCTGCCCGAGCGCCGGCTGTTCTCGCGCGATCAGCAGGAGCCGTCCGCCTCGGTGGTGATCAATGTCAACGGTGAGCTGCGCAACGGCCAGGTGGAGACGATCCGCAATCTTGTGGCCACCGCAGTGGCCGGACTGGCGCCCACCCGCATTACGCTGGCCGATGATTCCGGGCGGCTGCTGGCCAGCCCCGGTGATAGCGACTCCCAGAGCGGCGCGGCGCTGGAGAGCCGGCGCGCTGGCGTGGAGGAAACCCTGCGCCGCAAGATACTGGATGTGGTGGAGGGCGTGGTCGGCTCCGGTGCCGCGCGCGTGGTGGTCACCGCCGAGCTGGACCGGGAAAGCATGACGCAGACCCAGCTGGAATATGACCCCAACACCCAGGTGGAGGTGAGCCGGCGCTCCGAAGAGGAATCCAGCGAGGAGCCGCTGAACGACGGCGCGGTTTCAGTGTCTGAAAACCAGCCCGACGCCGAGGCCGAGGCCGCCGCCCGGCTGGCGCGGACCCAGCGCGAGGTTACCGAGCGCAATTTTGAAAACTCATCCACCCAGACCACAAGAGTGCGCGAAGCTGGCGCTGTTCAGCGTCTCGCCGTTTCTGTGGTGGTCGACGAGCTTACCAGCCGGGCTGAAGACGGCACGCTCCTCTTTGCACCCCGCAGCCCCGAGGACATGGACCAGATCCGCGCCCTGGTGGCGGCTGCGGCGGGCATTTCGTTAAGCGCAGAAAACCTTGATGGCACACGCATCCTGGAAGTTCAGCAGATGCGTTTCTCGCGCCCGGATCTCAACGCTGGAACCCCGGCCCCGGACGGGTTCTCCATGCGCGATCTGGACATCATGCGGATCGCCGAGATCGCCGTATTGTTCATCACCGCACTGTTGATCATCGTGCTGGTGGCCCGCCCGCTGGTGAGGGGCGCGATCTCTGGTCCCACCGCGCTTGAAGACCAGCGCCCCGGCGCCGCCCTGCCCGGTAAGCCAGGTCAGGCGCGCCTGGCCGGTCAGCCCGCGGGCGGAGACGAGGACCAGGCGCTGCTGCCTGACGATTCAAGCGAAGAAGAACGCATCAATGTCGCCCAGATCGACGGCCAGGTGAAAAAGTCTTCGGTGCGCAAAGTGGCCGCTCTGGTGGAGCAGCACCCGGACGAGACCATGGCGATCCTTCGCAGCTGGATGCATGAGGACGCCTGATGGCAGCGACCAAAACCCGCCGCATCGAAGACCCCAGCGATCTGGGAGGCCCTGAAAAAGCCGCCGTGATCCTGCTGGCGCTTGGCGATGAACAGCGCAAGCTGTGGGAGCAGATGGACGACGAGGAAATCCGCGTCGTCTCCCAGGCCATGGTGCGCCTGGGCAATGTCACCGCCGCGGCGGTCGAGAAGCTGATTCTGGAATTTGTCGGCTCCATGAGCTCCACCGGCTCCATTGTTGGCTCGGTGGAACAGACCCACCGCCTGCTCACCTCGTTTCTGCCGAACGAAAAAGTCGAGCAGATCATGGAAGAGCTGCGCGGCCCGGCCGGGCGGACCATGTGGGACAAGCTGGCCAATGTGAACGAGGCCGTCCTCGCCAATTATCTCAAGAACGAATACCCCCAAACCGTCGCCGTGGTGTTGTCGAAGGTGAAGCCCGACCATGCCGCGCGCGTGCTCGCCGCTCTGCCGGAGGATTTCGCGCTGGAGGTGGTGATGCGCATGCTGCGCATGGAGCCGGTGCAGCGCGAGATCATCGAGAAGATCGAGGAGACGCTGCGCAACGAATTCATGAGCAATCTGGCGCGCACCTCCAAGCAGGACAGCCACGAGCTCATGGCCGACATCTTCAACAATTTCGACCGCCAGACCGAGAACCGCTTCCTGGCCACGCTGGAAGAGCGCAATCGCGACAGCGCCGAGAAGATCCGCTCGCTCATGTTCGTCTTTGAAGATCTCGGAAAGCTAGATCCGCAAGGGGTACAGACCCTGCTGCGTCAGGTGCCCAAGGATCAGCTGGGCCTGGCGCTCAAGGGCGCCTCGGACACGCTGCGCGATCTGTTCTTCTCCAACATGTCCGAACGCGCCGCCAAGATCATGCGCGAAGACATGGCGGCTCTGGGCCCGGTGCGCCTGAAGGACGTCGATCAGTCCCAGCAGACCATGGTCAACCTGGCCAAAGACCTGGCTGCCAAGGGCGAAATCCTCATCGCCGACGGCGGCGGCGAAGACGAGCTGATTTACTAGGCAGGATGCCAGCATGACCGACAGCTTCAAACGCTTCGCCTTCGACCGGGAATACGCCTCGGACGGCACGGTTCTGCGCGACGGCGACAAGATCAGGCGCGTGCTCACCGAAGCCGAGGCGCAGGCCATGGCCGATAGCGCCGCCTCTCAGGCGCGCAACGGCGAAGAAGCCCGCGCCGCCCAGGAGGCCGCCGACGCGCTCAAGCAGGTCTCCGGCAAGCTGCAGACCATGATCGCGCGCCTGGACGCCGAAAGCGAAGCCCTGCGCCACGACGCGGCGCGCCTGGCCATCGCTGCGGCGCGCGCGGTGGCCGGTGCCGCGCTTGACCAATATGGCGCCGACACGATCGAGCAATGCGTGCGCGAGGCGCTGTCAGACCTGCGCGCCGAGCCGCGCATCGCCATCCGCGTCGCGCCCCATCTGGCCGACGTGCTGGGCGAGCGAATCTACGACTACGCCCAGCGCGAAGGTTTCGAGGGCGCCGTGGTGGTGCGCGCCGATGAAGAGGCAGCATCCGGGGACTGCGTCATCGAATGGCGCGCTGGCGCGGTGGAGCGCACCGCTACCGATATCGAACAGCGCATCGCCGATGCGGTGGAGACCTGGCTTGCGCGGCCCGACGAAGACCGTGACGCGGCCCAGCCAAGCGCCGCTGGCGGCGGCGCAGCGGCCTGACCCGGCCGAAGGAGACGATGATGAGCGACGAAATGAACCTGCCCGACCTTGCTGGCACCGCACCGGAAGCGGAGGAGTCCGAACCGGTCGCCGACAATGGCGCGACGCGTCAGTCCCTGATCGAGCAGGAGGTACGCACCGCCGTGGACCTCGCCCCGGTCTTCGACGTGCCGGTGAATATCTCCGCCGTGCTGGGCAAGGCCCATGTGGACGTGAATTCGCTACTGCGCCTGACCTCCGGCTCGGTTCTGGAGCTGGACCGCAAGGTTGGCGAGGCCATCGATATTTATGTGAACAACCGCCTGGTGGCGCGCGGCGAAGTCGTCGTCGTCGAAGACCGCCTGGGCGTGACCATGACCGAAATCATCAAGGACGGGGACACGGGATGACCCGTCCGGCCGCTGAAGGAGCAGAAACATGCGCGTTCTGATCGTAGGAAGCCTCGGCGGGCAATTGTCCACCGCCACCAAGATCGCCATGGACCGCGGGGCAAAAGTCGCCCACGTGGACACGATCGACCAGGCCACCGCCTATCTGCGCGCCGGGCGGGGTGCGGACATCTTGCTGGTGGACGTCAATCTGGACGTTCGCGCCCTGATCGACGCCAACGAAGCAGAGCGCATCTCTGTGCCGGTGGTCGCGTGCGGGGTGAGCGTGAAGCCCGAGGCTGCCGCCAGCGCGATCCGGGCGGGTGCCAAGGAATTTATCCACCTGCCGCCCGATCCCGATCTGATCGCCGCCGTGCTGGCCGCCGTCGCCGATGATGAGCGCCCGCTGGTGGCGCGCGATCCCTCCATGCTGGAAGTGGTTCGCCTGGCCGAGCGCATCGGTCCGTCGGACGCCAGCGTGCTGATCACCGGCGAGAGCGGCGTCGGCAAGGAAGTGATGGCGCGCTTCGTCCATAAAAAATCGAAACGCGCGGACAAGGCGTTCGTGTCGGTCAACTGCGCTGCGATTCCCGAAAACCTTCTGGAATCCGAGCTGTTCGGCCACGAGAAAGGCGCCTTCACCGGTGCGGTAGCGCGCCGGATCGGCAAGTTTGAAGAGGCCGATGGCGGCACGCTGCTGCTGGACGAAATCAGCGAGATGTATGTGCGCCTGCAGGCCAAGCTCCTGCGCGCCCTGCAGGAGCGCGAGATCGACCGGGTGGGCGGCGCCAAGCCGGTGAAGGTCAATATCCGGGTGCTGGCAACCTCCAACCGTGATCTCAACAAGGCGGTGCGCGACGGCGTGTTCCGCGAAGACCTTCTGTTCCGCCTCAACGTCGTGAACCTGGCGGTGCCTGCCCTGCGTGAACGGCCCGAGGACGGGCTGGCGCTGGCCGATCACTTCCTGAAGAAATACGCCAAGGCCAACGGGGTGGAGTTCCGCCCCCTGTCAGAGGCCGCCAAGGTGCAGATCACCAGCCGCGACTGGCCCGGCAATGTGCGTGAGCTGGAAAACGCCATGCACCGTGCTGTGCTGCTGGGTGCCGGGTCCGAGATCACGCCGGACGCGATCCGCATGCCCGATGGCCGGCCATTCTCCGGCGGTGGATCGGTGGCCCAGAAAGTGCGCGAAGCCGCCGATGAAGCGATCAATCTGGTGGGCAAGACGGTGGCCGAGGTGGAGCAGGATCTGATCCTGGACACGCTGGATCACTGCCTGGGCAACCGCACCCATGCGGCGAACATTCTGGGCATCTCGATCCGCACGCTGCGCAACAAATTGAAGCTCTACTCGCAAAGCGGCGCCGACATTCCCGCTCCCGGCGAAAGCCGGGCCGCGGGGTGAGGATTTTACACCAAACCCCCTCAGCCCTTCGCGCCGCGAAGGACATCATCGTCCCAGCAGCTTTGAGAGCTTTGAAAGCACCGAATGGCTGACACACCCGCCCCGCGCAGTTCTGGATTCAGCCTGATCGGCATTGGCCGGCGCGCCCTTCGCGGCGACGTGGCCATGGGCGTCGGGGTGCTGGCGCTGCTGGTCATGCTGCTTTTGCCCATGCCCAAATTCCTGCTGGACGGGGCGCTGGCGATCTCGATCTGTTTTTCAGTGCTGATCCTGATGACCGCGCTGTTCATCAAGACGCCGCTGGAATTCACCGCCTTTCCCGCCATCCTTCTGATCGCCACCATGCTCAGGCTGGGCCTCAACGTGGCTTCCACACGGCTGATCCTGTCGGAGGGCGCCAGCGGCACCGAGGCCGCCGGCGAGATTATCGAAGCCTTCGGCAATTTCGTGATGCAGGGCAATTTCGTCATCGGGATCATCGTGTTCATCATCCTGGTGATCGTGAACTTTGTTGTGATCACCAAGGGTTCAGGCCGGATCGCGGAAGTCGCAGCGCGCTTCACCCTGGACGCCATGCCGGGCAAGCAGATGGCCATCGACGCCGATCTATCCTCGGGCCTGATTACCGAGCAGGAAGCCAAGACCCGCCGCAAGGATCTGGAGGACCAGTCCAACTTCTTCGGGGCCATGGACGGTGCCAGCAAATTCGTTCGGGGCGATGCCATCGCCGGCATTTTGATCACCTCGATCAATCTGATTGGCGGCATGATCATCGGGGTCGCCCAGTCGGGCATGGAATTCGGTGACGCGGCGAACACCTACTCCACCCTGACCATTGGCGACGGGCTGGTCAGCCAGATCCCCGCCCTCATCGTGTCGCTGGCCGC
>Ga0136600_1000495_pt1 | contig 21175 bp, 15 predicted proteins | sample AntRauMFilla2698_FD_104634 | JGI IMG/M metagenome (GOLD analysis project Ga0136600, IMG submission 104634) | Saline lake microbial communities from Rauer Islands, Antarctica - Metagenome Filla 2 #698 | ecosystem: Environmental > Aquatic > Non-marine Saline and Alkaline > Saline | place...
CCTGAGAGAAGAGATTGGTTCATGATTCAATCATTAAACAATTTAACTCGTAAAGTCGAGACGTTTTCGTCTTTAACAGATGGTTTAGGCTTTGGGTCCATTCAACAAATATATTCGAGCTCAAAAGTCATTTGCTTCCAAACTCGCTTTAGAGGAAAAACATTATATTTATACCTCGGCCGCGGTGTAACTCATCAGGGGTTTGACTTTACTGACAGAAAGTTGGCAAGCCCTCATCGAGTACAAGATAAGTATCTTCAGTTTGCCCGAAAGCACTGGAGAGGGATGACGATAATGTCATTAGGGGTTTTGGTGGAAGATAGGGTTTTAACAATTAAGGCTAGGCGAGGGCCTGATGAACTTTGTGTCCATTTTTTTTGGAGAGGAAGAGATTTATTCTTTGCCCAAAAGGTAAAAACGAATAATAAAGTCGAACTTTTTCAAAGCTGGGTGGGTAGCACAAATTGCGAGATTTCTGATTGGGAGGCTCTGAGCGTCGAGTCGCTTTTTGATGGAATTGGTCTATTGGAAAAGAAGTGTACCAGAAAGGGCGACCTTCTTATAAATGAATATTTAGATGGAATTGCTGATGATGTTTTGCAGGGGGCACCGAGTACTTCGGTAATAAAGAAAAAGATCAAAAAAAAACGTAATCGAATGCTAAAGGATCTAGAGCGTTTTGATTCGATTAAAGAGTTGGAGAGCTATAAATCGATAGACTTGGAAAATGAATACCAAATTGGAAAGGGAAGGTTTAAGGTAACCTTTGGGGGCGTTAACGGCCATTATAAAAAGCGAGAAATTTTATTCAATAAGTTGAAGTCTTGGAAAGCGTCTAAAGAGAACTTAGAAAAAAGAATAGAACTTCTCGCTACTGAGTTTGAGGAAGTTCCAGCGTCATCATGTGCACCTCTCCAAGAAAAAGTAATTCAACCAATTTGGTCATTAGAAAAAGATCGCAACCCTTTGGTTCAAGAAGGCGAGTATTATAAATTTAAATTAGGAAGTGACATTTGCTATTTGGGTAAAACAGCAAAAGATAATGACTATATCCGAAAAAGTATAGCTAAGAAAAATGACTGGTGGCTTCATTTAGATGGCCATAAAAGCGGGCACCTCTTTATTAAAACTGAGAGGCCACTTAACCCTAAGGATTTCGAGATTTTAGGCTCTGCAATTGTAGAGCTTGGGAAAATTAAAATCACCGAAATACCCATTGTCTATACTCAGGTAAAGAACTTAAAGGGTGTAAAGGGTTCAGCGGGAATGGTTACTTTTAAAAAAGAAAAACGAATAAACGTCTATTTTAGTCAGGATTGGCGGCAAAAGCTGACTCCAATTGAATAGAAAGCCTTAGGCTGAGACAATATAGGCGGTTAAAAAGGTTGGTGCCATGAGGCTTTTGATAATTTTTCTTTATCTTATTTCTATAAATATTTCTTCCCAAGAAGATCAGGTCGAATACTTCGACCTTCGTTCATATGACCCCGTAAAAAATGGCCTTAAAGACCTTTATTGTGAAGTAAGAATAAAGGGCTTAACTGAGCAACTAAAGAAAGAGTTTCTGAGCATAAAGTTTGGTGAGGAAGTCTATTACAAGATGTATTGGCTTTATCCGGGGAAGTTGGACTTTGAAATAGAGGGAATCCCCCGGGGGTTTTTAGAGCTTAAGACAAACTTAAAAAACCTAGTCGTAAACAGGGTTGATTACATCATTCCTCAGAGTCTAGGGAAAAGGTTAAGGAGCTATCAGAAGAAAAGCCAAAAGACTAAAGGTGGCTATCTGGTCGAAGCAAATGATCCTACAAACACAAAAGCAGTTAATAAAATTGAGCTTCGTATAGATGATGAAGGCAGAATGAAGAGCTATAAGTCCTACAGTCCACTGGGGTTTCAAGAGTCAAAGTTCACTTATGGCAAAAAATCATGGTCGAAAAACAAATGGGTTTTAGAAAAAGTTATTGCAAAGGCAATACAAGGACCTCAGGTGACAGAGGTCACAACAGAAATTACCTATAAGAATCAGGTAGGACTAGGCCTTCCTATTGAAATAGAGGTTGGAACAAAGCAGTTTATTGTAGCCCCAGGTAAGGATGAAAGAAAGCTACAGCGTGAAGGCGAGACGGAGATAACAATTGGTAACTTTAAAGTCAATTCAGCAGAGGCTCAAGGCTACTTCAGAAAGCAAGAGTAGGCTTTTCTTACTATTGCCTTTGATGTTTTTGATGGGTGCTTGTCAAAAACAAAGTCCAGGAGAGATCACTGCTGACTATTTAGATGGAACAAGCGATCTGAGGCGCTCTGCAGCCTGCTCTGAGACAAACCTTAGTGAAAATATCTTAACAAAAAGAAATTTAGAATCTCTATATATTTGTGCCAAGTGGGATAAAGAGTTCCCATCAATGTTTAGTTCACTTCAAAAAATAAATGAAAAGAGCTGGGACTTCTTTGCTGGTCCTCTTAATCGCGAATTGCTTAATGATCGTCCAACCAGGGATAAGTTAATCGCTATTACTAAAAGGCTGGATGAGGAGGATGGCTTAAATGAATTAGGAAAGGTTATAACAAGCTTAAGTGATTCGAATTTTTTCGAAAACTTAAATAATATTTTGCCCTGTCGGGAGGGAGCTACTGACTGTAGCTCTTCGGGAAGGGTTCCAATGAAAACGTTAAAGAATTTCTTCTCGGTATTTAATGCTAAACCAAAGTTAATAACGTCATTGTCGGGCGTTTTTTTTGCATTGTCAGATGGACTTAAGAAAAACCCAGACTTTGTCGCAGGGTTGCGACTGGCATTGGATGGGGAGAGATTTAAGGAAAAGAGACTAGTCTTGTTTAACGAATTTGTTAAAAAACTCAACCAAAAAGACTTCTTGGCGGAGCTTGAATTTTATCAAAATTTAATCTCAAAAAAAGATGGCGAAGAGTCTTGGCTTCAGTCTTTTTTAAACAGTATTACCTATAGTGAGTTTAAGTACCTGCTCTCATATGCAGCAGTTATAAGACCTGACCTTTGGAAAGATTTGAGGTTGTTGACAACGGTATTAGATAGTGAAATTGGCTGTGCTTCAGACTCTATAAATGGTGGGGTTCGAGTAAATGTAACTGAGCACATGAAAGAGTTTCTCAAAAACTTATTTTCAGGTAATCAAAAGCTATTCTTTGAGCGCTCAATACAATCAGTTGCTTTGATAAAACTAGCAAGTCAGGTATGTCCTAACTTATCTCAGTTTAGGGGTGAAATTAACACGCCTTCATTTTTAAGGGAAAGTGAGATCCATCAGATTGACTTTGTTGACCAAGTTGCTTTAACAACTAGGTTTTTAATCCATCCTCCTTATTATGATTTTGTTCAGCAAATGCAAAAAAGTCATCCAAGCACAGGCCTAGAAGAGTTGTTTTTATTAAAGTACTTTTCAAATGACTTTTTCGTTTCAGCCAATGATCTACTAAAAGTAGTTTTAATGAACTCAGAACTTATGAGCGGTGGTTTTTCGCTCGCAAAGAGGCTTCCTAATCACTTTTATGAAAATATAAGTACACTACTAGAACACATCCAAGAGCTAAGCGAGGAAGAGAGAGAGGCAATCTATGAAGTTTGGTTTGCCTTTTCTGACGATGCAAGACTGTTTTTCTTTAATTTCTTAGATAGTCATTATGTGGAGGCAGCGAATGTCGAGCTGCTGTTTAGCTATTATGGCGCTTTATTATCATCTTTAGATGGACCGCTTTCAAACATGGCAGAGTTCTTTTTTAACACAAATAGAAGTGATTTATTGATATCTTCAATACAAAATGTTGCAAAAGAGCTTTCCGGTGAAGACAACCGTAAGGAGTTTCAACGCTTCTTTTCTAGAGACCACATGCTTAAGATAATTAAACTTATCTCAACAGGAAGTGTTTCTGATGAAGGAGCATTGTCCTTAGAGCAGTACTATATTGAAGATAGAGAGAGCAGTCCGGTTGCACTAAGTCGAAGCTTTGTTGCTGATGATTTAAATATTCGATGCCTAAATGAAATAACATCTAAAGAAAAAACCTTTATCGGGATTCTTAATCGCTTTCCTGACTCATGCAAGCCCTTCGTTAAAACAGATCCCCTTCTTAAAACGCTTTTGAAATTTGATGAATTTGGTGAGTCTGTTTTTGGAAAAAAAGACCCTTGGACGAGAAATGGTCTCTTCGGAGCAGAAATGATTAACCTCAATGCTCGATTGTTTAAAACAATCTCAGATGCCTATAAAGACGATAAAAATGATGGTCTTTCTATTGTAATGAGGAATGCATCGACCTATTTGTTGCGACCTGATGTAAAAGAAAGCTTTCTTAAATCAACCACCAACCTCGCCCCCTTGTTTAGCGATAAAGGGATGTTTAGTAATGCCACGATGTTCTACTCAACAGAGAAAAACTTTACTCGAATGAAGTCTTTGTTTGTTGGACTTGAAGGGCTGTTGAGTCTGTCAGCAGATTATAATACTAATCCAAGCCAATTTAATATTGGAAAAACAGACTTTACTGAAAATGAGAAACTCAAATGTAGTAATTATCATCAAAGTATTGGCGGTAAGCCTTGTCCAGATGAGTTGGACTTATCAAATATTGTTGAGAGGGTTGTATCACTCGCAACGTTAAGTCACGACTTACAGCCAAGTGCTGTCGATAATTTGATAAACATGATTTCTTCAACAAATGGACTGAGAATTCCATATGAGGCCGAAAACCAAAAGGTTAAGGTTATAACACTAGATGAGTCCTTTAGGATGTTCTTTGACTTTACAGATCTAAGTTTGGATACAAATAAGACTATTGTAGAAATAGGCGCGATTCCCTTAGCTGATGCCGAATACTTCAAATCTAGAGATTGGGAAGTTAATAAAAAGCATTTGAAAAATGCTCCAGCACCAAAAGATTTTTCTCTAAATACAATGGAGAGGGTTGAGGTTGTTGTAAGGGATGTGCGGTTTGATGAAAACTACTTAGGAGCTCACTATTTAAACGCAGTCTCGAAGGCAGTTGATTACAATGACATTGTTGATAAAAAGTATGGAATTTTAAAAACATGTATACCGTTAAAATTCTGTGGCAAATTTATGAATAAGGCTCAATACAGATTTGCTAAGAACAGTAGAGATACATTCCTTGCTTTATTAGATGCTAATACAAAAGAGGGATGGGCATATGGAGATTATATGCAGGCCCTTTTGTCTTCACTGGTCTCAAGTTCTCCAAAGAAAAGTCAAATTAGTTCAGTGATAAAGAAAAAAATTTTTGGAATCAAAATAGATATACCCTGGCTTCAAAGCAAAAAAACTCTTGAGCAACACAATGGAAAGGTCCTGGGCTTAGTAAGCATGGTCTCAATGTTTACCAATTCAGCAAGGGTTTTACGTGATAGACTGGGGGGTAATCGTTCGCAATTAGAGGAATTTTTAAATAGGGATGATTTTAAATACCTTAATGAAAACCTTTTTAGAAACTATAATACTGAGAAACATCTAGGGGGTGTTGAAGAGCTTCTTAAGGATGTTATTAATTCTGGAGCCCATAAAAAGCTCATTAGTTATTTGAACTCTCTCTCATACGAAAAATTTCGGATAACAGAAAATATTTTATACAAGTCCTTGCTTCTTATCTCCCATGTTGGAGATGAAAGCTCTGACGAATCATATAAGGGCATGAGCCTATTTGACTCAGTGGCTGTTTTGGACCTCATTATTGAAAATCATGAGGTCTTGTTTAAGGTTATTGATTTTGAGGATGAAGTACTGTTAAAAAGAATAAATACGTTTTTGGATATTATTAATCACGGACTATTGGTAGAAGGGAAATTAAAAAAGAAAATTTTGGGCCTGGTGAATGAAGCCTTCTATTTCCTCAATAATGGAGTGGATACTGCAAGCGAGGGAAGCTTGGCTCAACTACTGGGTAGTGAAAGTGATCTTACAAAACTCAAGAGATCCATTATAGGTTTAGATGAGCTCCATACCTTATTAACGGAATCAGGAAATATTCATGGTATTGAGAATTTTTTGTTGACCCTTAGGAATGGAACACCAGGTAACTTTGAGGCCTTGAGGAGATATTTTGAATATAGTTCATCGCCTCAGGTTTGCTCTAAGTCAGGAGAGCAAATGGAATGTTTCCAAAATGATAATTACGGTGAAATAACAAAAATTATGAAAGAGTTGTTAGCTGACGGTTCTCGTCGGTTAGTTTCTGTTCTAAATTATTTTAGCTCCAGCTTTGTAGAAGTTGATGCTTTTCTCCAAAAAGTATTTACTGGCTTAATTGTCGACTAAGTGACAATTTACCACGTTGATAGCCTTTTAAAGACGGTTATAATAGCTATATGTTATTAATTTTAATAGGATTCTAGCGAGATGGATGTAAGAGAAAAAGCCCATGACTCACTTGCAAAAGCAAAGTCATTTATATTCGGCCAAGACAATTTATTAGATTCTATTTTGTGCGCATTAATTTGCGAGGGACATTTACTTATTGAAGGGATGCCTGGCTTAGGGAAAACTATGTCTGTGTCTGCAATGAGTAAGTTATGTGACTTATCTTTTAAGAGAATTCAATTTACACCGGACCTGTTGCCGTCAGATTTAATTGGAACCATGATATACAGCCAAAGAAGTGAATCTTTCTCAACTAAATTTGGTCCTATTTTTACACAAATACTTTTAGCAGATGAAATAAATCGTTCTCCAGCAAAAGTTCAGGCGGCACTTCTTGAGGCAATGGCAGAGAAACAGGTTACGATTGGAGATGAAACACATAAATTGTCGGCACCCTTTGTTGTACTTGCTACCCAAAATCCAATTGATCAAGAAGGTACATATCCTTTGCCAGAAGCTCAAATGGATCGTTTTATGATGAAAATTCACGTGGATTATCCAGACTTTGAATCTGAAAAATCCATATTGGACCTTCGAACGAACTTTTTGGATGATATTGAGCCAACAATTAGTACAGATGATTTGTTAGCAATCCAAGAAATAACAAACTCCATTTATGTGGATGAAAAGATTAAAGATCTCATTGTTAAGATTGTTCATGCGACAAGACCAAGCTCTTCGTTATTTCCAAAAGATAAGAAGGATATAATTCTTGCGGGAGCTAGTCCGAGAGCTTGCCAGTGGCTTTATAAGGTATCGCGCTTTGTGGCCTTTCTCTCTGGCAGTGATTTTGTAAGTCCAGAACATATACTTAAGGTGGTACCAGACGTCATAGGCCATAGAATGATTCTAAGCTATGAGGCAACACTCGATAATATGAATGCTAGAGAAATTTCACTAGAGATTGCCAAAAATATAGTATGAACATAATTGAAGTTCGAAAAATTGTTGGTCAAATAAAGGCTCAGCTTTTTCGTAAAAGTAACAGCTTTAGTATTGGTATGCTAAAAAGTCACTTTCGAGGAAGTGGTTTACAGTTTAAGGAGCATCGTCAATATACACATGGAGATGATGTTCGTTTTATCGATTGGAAGATTTTAGCCAAAACGGGTGATCCTTTTATAAAAACGTTTGAAGAAGAAAGGAACGTGCAAATAGCAGTGGTTATTGATGCGGGCCCTTCAATGTTGTATGGATGGAATAACGTCTCTAAATTGCAGGCTGCTTTGGAGATAACCTTTATGCTCTACCTTCTTGCCGCCGAAACAAATGACTTCATTCATGCCATTGTTTTGGGTGAGCAGATTATTGATGTGCCTAGAGGAAATGGTGAGAAAGGAATTACTCAGCTGATCTCTACACTATCAAAGCATGGAATATTGAATGATGCAGGTAGGTTAAACTTGGACCCTCGTTCGACATACAGTACTGATGATCAGAAAAACTTTGCGATAAAAAAACACTTAGCAAGAAACAGAGAAGTAGTGGTGTTATCTGATTGGATTAATTTTCTCGATCAAGTGCCGGGTAAGAAGGTTTTGGCGAGCAAAAGGAGTCATTGTTTTAGGTTGCTTGCGCCACTAGACATGGGAAAAGGTCTTCCGTTTACTTTAAAGGCTATGGGCGATCTTTCTGGGCAAGTTGGCCTCAGTAGCTTTGAAACTCGAAAAGACCAGGCTCCATTTTCGATTTCCCATAGGATTAAGGACTTGCCAATAGATGAGAGGTATCTTGATTTATTTGTAAGAGAGATGATTTGATGTTTAAGCTTATACTGTGCCTAATATTGCTTAATTCTATTCTCCCTACTTATGGAGTAGAAACAACCGGTCACTTAACTTTATTAAATAAGGGCGGCCAACTGATTGTTGGAGAAACTTATCGGGCAAAATTAATATTAGCTCCATTTGATAAGAGGCTCCTAATAAGAGACCAGATTGAAAATCAGCGTTTTCTTGATTTTTTCTATGTGGCGAACTTGAAAAAAATATCTGTTTCTCCTAATAATATAGATGCTACAGAAGTAAAGCTCGACTTAGTTTTAATAAAGAAGTTTGATCCAAGAGAGTTTTATATTTTTCAATTAGGAGATAGAAATATACCAATTCAGTTAAAGAACTTTGTTATTCAAAATGTTGATCTCAATATAAAAGACTTCCTCATTATGGAAAACACAGTAAATCAAACTGAGGGCAGTTTCTGGCGTTGGCTATGGCCCATGGTTCTGTTTTTCCTTTTGATTTCAGTTTCTATATGGTGGAAGTTCTTTAGGAAGCCAGACAAGGCAAAGTATCAAGGTGTCGCTATTGGTGACCTGCAAAAAATTAAAACCCATGGCGATCTTGAGGACGTTTATCGAAACAGAGAGGGCTACTACAAAATTTTATCAAATGTTGAGAGAGAAGAGCTTGAGGGGGTTATCTTAGCTTATGCGACAGAGCAGTTTAAAAAAGAATGGAGAGAAAGAGATATAAGTGATTTTTGCAAAAAAATTAACACTATAGGTAAGGACAAACATCATGGTGTTTAACGAACCTTATCTTGGCATTATTGGTATATTACTTATCATTGCCTTTGCCCTAAAAACATTTCAATGGGGAAAAAAACCAGAGTTTTTTATACCTAAATCTTATTGGAGTAAAAAAGCAAAATTAAAGCAACTCGTCAGGTTCTTCCTGGGCTTTTTAGGTTCGCTACTAATTGCATTTAGTCTTACCCAACCTCGGCTACCCATAGGTTATTCAAAGAACAAAGTTAAAGTAAATGATATTTTTATTGTCGTTGATGTTTCAAGGTCTATGCTCGCTGAGGACTTTTCGCCCAATCGACTTGAGGCAGCAAAAGATAAAATTAGGGATTTCGTCAGTTTAAGGCCTACTGATAGGATTGGAATTGTAATGTTTAGTGAAAAAGCCTTTACGCTGTTGCCACTTTCAACGGATTTAAAACTCATTGAGCAAATAATTGACGACATAAATGTTGGCTTTCTCGGTCAAGGTACAAATATTGGCGATGCTCTGGGACTAGCAGTCGGAAGGGCAACCCAATCATTAGCAGAAAATAAGGTCATAATATTACTTACTGATGGTGTCTCAAATGTTGGAAATATGACTCCCCTCCAAGCAGCAGAGCAAGCAAAGAGTAAGGACGTAAAGGTATATACAATTGGAATTGGCCAGCGTTCAAATTCAGCTGTCCTAAGGACCGGAGGACGAAGGGGAAGGTATCAACGGATTCCTGGAGGAAGCGTTGATCTCGAAACACTAGAGAAAATATCCAAAATAACGGGTGGTAAAAGCTTCTATGCGGGCAACGAAAATGCTCTTGGTGTCGTTCTTGAAGAAATTCAAAACTTAGAAAAAACCGAAATAGAGACAAGCGCTAAGGTTTTATACAAAGAACTCTATTGGAAATACTTAGCTTGGGGAATTATTCTCTTTCTGTTGGGGGAGTTAATGGGTGTTTTCATTTTAAGAGGGGTGATATGACACCACAAAGGTCTGAGTTACTAATTCCTATTCTTGTTTTCTTTTCTTTCTTTATTTTCTTAAAGCATCGAGAATTAAAAAAGTCGATTTCATTTATCACAAACACATGGTTTAAGAAGCCAAGTAAAACACTATATTTAAGAGAGATACTTTATTATTTGGGAATATTCTTTCTCCTCATTTCATTGCTAGACTTTAGAGGGGACGAGGAAAAGTTAGAAACAAATATACCAGACCAGAAGACGATTATTATTATTGATAGCTCGGCTTCAATGTTAGCTGAAGACGTACGTCCAAATCGCTTCAAAAAGTCGATTTTAATGGCCAGGCATTTCATTAAAAAGGCATTTGGACATAAGGTTGCCATAGTTCTTTTTTCAGATACTCAAAAGAGGCTTGTGCCATTCACTGATGACTTAGACCTTCTTGATGCCAGGGTTGCGGGATTGGAGGATTTGGACCTTTATAACGGCGGCTCGAATATTTCTCAGGCAATAAAAGAGAGTCTTGGTTATTTTAAAGTAGATTCGGGGAGAAATGTCGGTGCTGGCGGTAATGTCTTAGTTTTTACTGATAGTGAGGGGCACGACGAAGACTTCGACTTTAACATTCCAGGGGAAGTATCTTTAGCCGTTGTTGGTGCTGGAACCCTAAAGGGAGCAAGAATTCCTCATCGGGATAGATTTGGTGTTTTTAGAGGTTATAAAAAATTTAAGAATGAAGAAGTTGTGAGTCGTTTAAATGAGGATTGGTTAAAAGGTTTAAGCTCTAGTTCTGAGACATATAAATATTGGGTCGCAAACTCATACACCATACCAACTGAAGAAATAATGCTGTTTTTTAATAATAAATTTAAAGAAAGATTGGTTAAGGGAACAGCTACAGTCAGACCTGTAAAGGCGCAAAAGATTTTGATGCCTGCAGTAATTTTTTTACTTCTAAGCTTTCTTCTTTATCCTCGTAGGAGCTTTCTTGCTCTGTTTGCTTTCGTGTTTATTAATGCTCCTGGTTTGAATGCGATAAATGTAGATGAGGAATATGCTGAGGAGCTCTTGCAGAAAATTAAGGAGGGGAGCTCTACAACGGAAATGAAAGTAAAATTAGCAGATACCTTTCTAAGGCTGGGTAAGCATGCAGAGGCAGAAGTCTTATATGAAGAAAATTACGACGCACTTAAAATTGAAGGCTTAAATAATTATGCGATTAACTTAATCAAAAACAAGAAAGCAGAAGATGGAATTAAAGTGTTAAGTGACCTTCAGTTAAGTTTAAGAGCAAATAGCTCTATAGAAAACCGTGAAGGGAAAATAGCTGAGGTGCGACAGAATATGATTTTAGCTCTCTCAGAGCAAAAGAAACAAAAGCAACAAAAAAAAGAAGATCAAAAGGAAGAGAAAAACAAAGAGCAAAAGCAGGACGAGGGTAAAAATAAAGACGATAGCTCTGAAAAAGGTGGCAAGGGCGACCAAAAAAAGCAGTCAGGCAAGGAAGATAAAAGTAAAAAAGACGACAAAAATAAAAAAGGTAAAGACAAAGACAAAGAGAAGGAAAAAGATAAAGAGAACGATGAGAGTAAGAGTGAAAAAAATAAAAAGAAAGAGCAAAAGCCAAAATCTTTAGAGGATAAGCAAAGTGAGATTGAAAAGAAGAGGAGAATGGTAAAGATTCCGGGGCTAATAAAACAGATAATGTCGGATGACCGTAATCTACAAAAAAAATACCTTGATACATCCACTGAAAAACCAAAAGCTTATCAAAAAAAGGACTGGTAAATGAAACTTCTAATGATATTTCTTCTCTTCTCTATGTCGATTTTGGCCTCTGAAGAATTAAAGGTATCAGTATCACCATCCAGTCCTGTGAAGGGCGAAAGTTTTAATTTAATCTTTGAAATTAATACTGACTCGGATGATGAGCCTTTTGTTTCTTTTTCGCCGAATGGATTAGAGGTTTTAGGAAGAAATCGAGAAGTCTCTTTGCGAACATCCATAATTAATGGAAAGTTCACATCATCTAGGACCATTAAGATGGTTTATGATGTTGTTGCAGATCGCGCTAAAACAGTTCTTATAAATGACATAAGTGTTAAGGTGAGCGGTAATGAATTGAAGCATAAACCATTGCGGATACAGATACTTTCAAAGAGAAAAGAGCCTAGTGAAATATTTTTAAAAGTAGAGACAAGTAAGGATAATGTCTTTATCGGTGAAGGTGTCGACGTAAGGTATTATCTCTATTATCGAGTCCCTGTAGTTCAAACAGAGTTTAAGTCTTTCCCAAAACTAAATGGTTTTATTAAAAGGTTTCATAAGGTAGATGATCGTGAGGAGGCTGTTGAGTATGAGGGACGAGCCTATAGGAGGTCTTTAAAATATAGCGCTAGGGTTTACCCTGAAAAAACGGGCCAACTAAAGATTGATCCCTTGCGCCTCAATATCCAGTATGCCAGTGGAAGCGGAAATCCCTTTGGAACATTCGGCCTTTCTTTTAAAAGATTTAAGAGAAAAGGGGTAAATTCTGAGAACCAGATGATTACAGTGAAGCCGCTTCCAGTCGAAAACATACCTCTTAATTTTACAGGTCTGGTAGGGAAGCACGAATTTACTTATAGCGTAAATAAAGAGAAGTTTGTCGTAAATGAAGCCATCGAAGGCCGACTAGAAGTTGTTGGGTCTGGAGCATTAGAGAAAATGGATGCACCAGTGCTTTATAGAGACCCCTCACTTGAAAAATTTGATACAAAGAGTGACTTTTTTGAAATCGGATTGGATCGAGGTCGTAAAGTATTCAATTATACTTTACTTGCTAGAGCAGATTCGACCTTACCAAAGCGAAATCTAGAGCTTTCTTACTTTGATCCAGATGAAGAAAACTATGTCAGTTTTGAATTACTTATACCAAAGTTAGAAATTGGAGGAGGTAGCCTTGAAATACAGAGTTCGAGTGGAAACAGTGAGCCCGTTGCACCTAAAAAAGCTGATGAAAGCTTTAATAAGATAACAACAAATGTATCGATTAATTCGCCCCTTTTCAGTGAACATTGGAGCTCTTTGCCTATAAGGTGGCCGCGCTATCTAATGTTTTTCTTACTCGCAATAATATTGATACAAACCTTGGAGATTTCCACTTTCTACTTTAGAAAGAAAAATACAGGCAATGGTTTTGACGAGGTTATTGATTCAATGAAAAAAAGTGGCATAACTTACTCGGGCCTTGCTAAGTTATTACTAGATAAAAAATATAGTGATACCCCTGAAAGAGTTAACCTAAGAACACGAATAGACAGATTAACCTTAAGTAGTAGTGATAAGAAGTACTTTCTTGATACGCTAAACACCTTGGAAAAAGAAACCTTTTCGAGTAACAAAGAAAGAAAAAGAAAAGTTCGCTTTAGAAAGAAGGCTTTTAAGTCGTTAAAAAAAGAGTTAAACAATGAAAATTACGAATAACATTAACGATTTACCAAGAGACCATAGTTTTGGACTAACGATTGGTAACTTTGATGGCTTTCACAAAGGACATCAAGAGCTTGTTTCTGAAGTACGCTCTATATGTGATGCAAAAAACCTTGAGCTGGTTCTTGTAACTTTTGTTCCTCATCCAATATCTATTTTAAAAAATGAGAAGGGCTTTCTTTTGAACTCCTATATGGAGAGAAGAGAGTTGTTAGAAAACTATGGAGTTAAGTGGTTAGTTGAAATACCTTTTACGAGAGATTTCTCGACTTTAGACCCGGGGCAGTTTCTCAATAGCTCTATCTTAGGTCATCCTAATATTAAGATGATATTTCTTGGCTACGATTTCGCCTTCGGTGCCAATAAAAAAGGAGATCATCAGTTTGTTAAGGATCACTGTAAAGATCTTGATGTAGAGGTTCTTATTCAGAAGAAGTTTAAAGGCGACAATGGTACCTTCAGCTCCAGCCTTGCTAGGAGCTTTTTGGACAAAGGTGAACCAGAAAAAGCAGCAGATATACTGGGGCGACCATTTTATATAAAAGGCCGTGTGATTAAGGGAGCCGGGCGCGGCAAGCAAATTGGATTTCCAACTGCAAATATTGAATGTGACTTTTCAAGAAAGGTTCCTGAGATTGGTGTTTATGCCACTACTTGCGAATATAGAAATGGACTATATAAGAGCATTACGAATATTGGTCATAATCCAACATTTAATGATGATAAGAAATTAAATGTGGAAACCTTTATTTATGACTTTGATGAAGATATCTACGGGGAAGAGATCAAAGTGAATTTCTTATCAAAAATTCGTGATGAAAAGAAGTTCTCCTCGGTTAATGACTTGATTCAACAAATAAAAATGGATGTTGAGCAAAGAAGGGAGTTTGATGCTTAATTTAGGTCTGTTAGGCCGAGGTATCCAACATTCAAGGTCCAAAGAAATGTACGAAAAGCTGTTGGGGTTTGAGGTTAATTATCACCTTTTAGATTGTAAGGATGTGTCGAGCATACTGCCTCTAGATAAGCTTTTTAGCCAGTATGAGTTAAAGGGCTTAAGTATTACTTATCCTTATAAAAAATATTTCTTAAATCAGGTTAGCTGTGACCTAAAAATATTGGAAAAGATAGGCGCGATAAACTGTATCACTTTTCGAGATGGTCAATTCTATGCCACGAATACAGATTATTTGGCTGCATTTACCTTAGTTAAGCGAGATATTGAAATATTAAAAAGTCATTGTGTTCTCTTATTGGGCTCAGGAAATATGGCCTGTGTTTTTAAGCTTGTCTTTGAGGAGCTTAGTATTCCTTATATCCAAATGAGCAGGAAAGATGACGGTGACCTTAATAAAGTTGATTATTTTGATTTTGGGAGCAAAGGTAAGAATCTTTTTATAATAAATAGCTGTTCAAGAGATTTTATGTTTCAAGCTGAAGTACCCGAGCAAGCTACTTTTTGGGACATGAACTACAGCTTTAAGCAGCATGAATTGCTCAGCGAGAAGTTCCTCTGTTACAGGGAGGGGCTGGATCTATTAGAGTTACAGGCAAAATTTGCCCTAGAGTTTTGGGAAATTAGTAACTTATAAAATTTGATTAATTTACACCTTCGTATTTCCGATAACATAGAGGTAAACCAAAATAAAATTGGAAGTCTATGTTTAGGAAAGAATTTTCTCAAGTGATTTCTGAAACGGGTATGATTCCCGTTAAAGATATGAGGGCCTTGCTTCAAGATAAGGATCCGAAGGTTGTTTCGGAACTTGGACTTCTTGAATTAGACTTCTTTGATGATATTAAATTCGCAAAAATTTTAGCTGAAAAATATCAACTTACCTTTATTGACCTAACAAAAGCAAAAATTAAAGAACGCACATTAAAGCTTATTAAAAAAAGTGATGTTTTCAAATACAGGGCTTTGCCAATTCAAAAAACGGCTAAGGCTGTCTCAGTAGCAATCTACGATCCAACTATTCTAGAATATAGAAAAGAGCTGCAAACAGTTTTTCAACATCAGGTTGAATTTATTCTTACGAATCTTTCAGCTTGGAATAAAATATATGGTCGTGTAACAGAATCAATTGATGAGCTTCTTGGTACAATTAAAGAGGTAAAGGCTGAAGGCGATAAGCCTGAGGAAAATATCGTTGAAGAAGATATTGGCGAAGAGGTTATAGGCTATGTAAATAAGATTTTAGCCGAGGCCTTTATTAAAAAAGCTTCAGATATTCATGTAGAGCCCTATGAGAGAAGCTTCAGGATTAGATTTAGAATGGATGGGTCTTTACACGAAGTTGAGAAACCAAATATAAAGCTGATGAAACCTATTGTTTCTCGTTTGAAGATTCTGGCTCAATTAGATATTTCCGAAAAAAGAAAACCACAAGACGGAAGAATAAAAATGTCCATTGGTGGCCAGCCAATTGATTATAGGGTGAGTTCACTACCAACTCTCTTTGGAGAGAAAATAGTTTTACGACTACTAGACCAATCAAATCTCCAGTTAGATATGACGAAGCTTGGGTTTGAGGCCAAGCAGCTTGAGGTTTTTAAAAATGGTATTTATCAGCCTTATGGTATGTGTCTTGTTACCGGGCCCACTGGTTCTGGTAAAACAACAACCTTATATTCTGCAATCGCAGACTTAAATAAAACAACGACAAATATTTCAACTGCAGAAGATCCGGTAGAATTTAATTTAGAAGGCATTAATCAGGTTAACGTTAAAAAAGAAGTGGGTTTAACCTTCTCATCTGCACTGAAGGCTTTTTTGAGGCAAGATCCAGATATTATCATGGTGGGGGAAATTAGAGACTTAGAGGTTGGAGAGATTGCTGTCGAGGCAGCACTAACTGGTCACCTTGTTCTTTCAACTCTTCATACGAACGATGCACCTTCTACGGTTACAAGACTTTTAAATATGGGAATAGAGCCTTTCCTTGTCGTAGGTTCGCTCAATGTTGTTGTTGCTCAAAGGTTATGTCGGCGAATCTGTACCGAATGTAGAGAGGTTGAAGAAGCATCCGTGGAACAGCTTGTCGCATGTGGAATAGCACCAAGCTCCGCAGATAAAATTAAGGTGTACCATGGTAAGGGGTGCGAGTTTTGTAATGATTCGGGTTATAAGGGAAGAGTTGCTATTTATGAAGTATTGGATATGACCCCTCTTGTGAAAGAGCTTGTGCTAAAGAATGCAAGTTCAGACGAAATAAAAAAGCAGGCCATAAAAGATGGAATGAAAACATTAAGAATGTGTGCTCTTACAAAAGTCGCACAAGGATTGACGACTCTTGAGGAGGCCGTAATGAACTCGGCTTCAGATAAGTTTTAGGAAGGATGATTTATGAGCTCGGATAGTAGTGTTACAAAAACAAAGCAAGCTGGTATTGGTGATAATGTTAAAATCCAGCAGCTTTTTAAACTCATGGTTGAAAATGGTGGTTCCGACCTCCATTTAACTGTAGGTACTCCTCCTGGCTTAAGAGTAAACGGAGAAATTGTTAGAGTAAAAATCCCAGCATTAACGGCAACTGATACGAAAAGGCTAATTTACCAAATTCTCACAGAAGAGCAGAAAAATGAATTCGAAAAAAACTTAGAGCTTGATTTCTCATTTGGTATTAAAGGCCTTGCGCGCTTCAGGGCCAATGTATTTTATTCAAAGGGAGGCTGTGCTTCTGTTTTTAGACAGATTCCTTCAGTCATTCCAGACTTTAAATCCCTCAATTTACCAAATGTATTAATTGAAATGACCGATGTTTCAAATGGATTATTACTAGTTACTGGTCCTACAGGTTCCGGGAAATCAACAACGCTGGCGGCCCTACTGGACAGGCTCAATGAGAATGAGTCAGGTCACATAATAACTCTAGAAGACCCTATTGAATTTGTGCATCCTCATAAAGGCTGTATTGTTAATCAAAGGGAGATTGGTTCTGATACAAATGATTTTAAGGTCGCTATTAAAAGTTTGTTAAGGCAGGACCCTGATATCGTTTTAGTTGGGGAGCTTCGAGATGCTGAGACAATTGAAGCAGCACTCACTATTGCAGAAACAGGTCACTTAGTTTTTGGAACGCTTCACACCAACTCTGCGGTTCAAACAATAAATAGGCTGATAAATGTTTTCCCCAGTGATGAGCAAGATCAGGTGAGAACCCTTCTTAGTTTCGTCTTACAAGGTGTTGTAGCACAGCAACTTTTACCAAAGACATATGAGCCCGGCAGGGTTTGTGCGATGGAAATCATGAGAATGACTCCAGCTATTAAAAACTTAATACGGGAAGATAAGATTCATCAAATCTACTCACAAATGCAAATTGGTCAGGAAAAAACAGGGATGATTACAATGAATCAATCCTTAAAAAGGTTCGTAGATAATGGCGCTATTGATGGAGATGCGGCCATGGGTTATTCAACTGTGCCAGAGGAACTTGCAAAACAACTTGGTCTAAAATCAAGATCATTATAAGATTAGATTATGGGTAATTGGAGATACGAGGCATTAAGTAAGGAAGGTAGACGAGAGGCTGGAACAGTTCAGGCTGGCTCCGCCATCGAGGTGCGTCGTATTCTTCGTGGACGAGGTTTGCGGCCAAAGAGAGTTAGCCCTCCTTCCCTTTTGGAGTTCGATATTGGGGAATGGATGGTCGAAAAGGGCCTTGCTGCGCCTTTTGGGCCTAAAGACCTGATGCAATTCACAAAACAACTCGCCATTATGGTTAACGCAGGTGTCCCCATCATTGAGTCTCTTGATATTTTATACAAGCAACAAAAGCATCCTGTATTAAAAAGGGCGATAAAGAAAATTGGAGCAGATGTAGGGGAAGGAAAGACGATCGCTGAGGCAATGAGAGAACAAAAAGGTTTTGATAAGCTTTATTGTAATCTTGTTAAAGCTGGAGAAGCTGGCGGTATTTTAGATACAATTTTAAACAAACTTTCCATTCACTTAGAGAAGCAAGAAAAAATAAAGGCTCAAATCAAATCAGCTATGACCTATCCCGTAATCGTTACCCTGATTGGTATTCTTGTTATCTGGGGAATGATGGTCTTTGTCGTGCCTCAGTTTGTTTCTATGCTTACTGATACAGGCCAAGCTATTCCAGCAATTACACAGTTTGTTATTGATACGTCTGACTTTTTGGGTGAGTGGTCGATGTATATGGTTCCCGGTGCAATCATTGGAGGGGCACTATTGAGCTCCTATGCAAAAACACCTACGGGAAAGATTATGTATGACAATTTTTTCATGAGGCTGCCTCTCTTTGGTGACATTATCATTAAGGGTAACCTTGCGGGATTCTCTAGGACACTCTCAACAATGCTAGGCTCCGGTGTATCTTTAGTTGATGCTTTGGATATTTGTATTGAGACAATTGATAATGGAGTCATAGGGAATGACCTAACAGAGGTTAAAAAGAAAATTATTGAGGGAAAGACATTGACTGAACCCCTTGAGAAAATCAGTTACTTTCCCGCCATGGTTACCCAAATGGTTAGGGTTGGTGAGCAAACAGGCCAGGTTGATCAGATGCTTGATAAGGTCTCCGAGGTTTTTGAGGATGAGGTAAACGAACTGATTGGCACCATGACAAAGATGGTGGAGCCTCTAATTATTGTCGTTTTGGGTGGAATGATCGCCACGATTCTTGTTGCTATGTATTTACCAATGTTTATGGCAGCAGGCTAAGTGACTGAAAACATTACATATAAGGAAAAGTGAAATATTTCTTCTGAATTTCTCTGGCATGGCGTTAAAATAGAGATGTTCAGACTATTATTTCGTTTTGGATTCGGTGGCCTTAATTATTGCGTTTCTTAACAACTCAGTAATTCTCTCCGATAAGAAACTTAAAGCAAGTCGGGACGAAAAAGTCGGTACGAAGTTTGATTGTAACTATAACAATTTAACCTTTGTGCTTTAAACATAGGTTGGTCTCTTAATCGTCCAGCCTGAGAACATTAGGGAGCATGTATGAAAAACGTTAAAAACGAAGAGGGCTTTACTCTTGTGGAGCTTATGGTTGTTGTTGCCATTATTGGTATTCTTTCAGCAGTGGCGATTCCAAACTTTAAACGCTATCAAGCAAAAACGAAAACCTCAGAAGCAAAGCTTCAACTCAGTGCAATTTATTCAGCATTGACTTCACTACAAGCAGACTATGACTCTTATGGAACATGTCTTGCCGATGCAGGTTACGTGGGGCCAATCGCAGGTAACTATTATGCAGTTGGTTTTGCTACGGCCAATGATACTGCTAATGATAACGTTAGAATCAACGGTGGTAACTGTGTGACGGCAAAAACCGGAGCAGCAGGAACGACAACATATTCTTCATTTGAATATCCAGCCTTCAAGTCGGTTGGTGGTTACACTGCTGCAGAGGGTGAGCTTGGTAACATTCCTACTCTTGTAGGAGCTACGGAATATGATAACTCTGGTAACTTAGCTAACTCGCCGGGTGTTGATGATACAGGTTCTTATTTTGTTGCTGGCGCCCTTGGCGGTATTGATCCTGACTTTAACACAGCTGCTACAGCATCACATTGGATTATTAATGAGAACAAGGCCCTAATTCAGGCACAAGCTGGTTACTAGAATTTAAAAAATTTATTGATACAAGGAGCCCCTCAGTTTGAGGGGCTTTTCTTTTTCTTGGGCCTGAAGGGAATCCATTTGTCTTTTGCAAGCCATTGTCTCTCAACCTTTAAATAAGGCGAGCCTCTGAAGTCATTCCTAGGACAATTTGGCTTTTGTTTATTGAGGCAGTCAAGATCAAGCTCTGCTTTAATGGCATATAGGTTGTTTTCATACTTCTTCTTTATAACAGTTTGCTCTGGGGTATTTTTCCATAGCTCAGTCATAATTTTTTGAGCATCAAGAAGATTTCCCGACTCAGACTTTAGCTTTGCGATTAAACTTTTTAGATATTTTGGTGCCCTTGGGTCATCAACAGTCTTCTCAAAATGGGGTATCGAAAGTGCGGCTTCATTCATTTCAAAATAAAGGTGGAACGCTATATTAAAGTTGAGAAAATAATCATCAGGAAACTCGTTCAACCCCTTTCGATAAATAAGAAGAGCAGCCTTTTCGTCATCTTTGACAATGCTAAGATAGATTGCACCAAAAATATAAGCTTCATAGAATCTCTTATCAAGGTTTGTGATAAGATTTAGCCTTCTGTACATCCAATTGTTAAGATCATCTTCATTGTAGTGTTCGAGGTCAGACCTTAATAAAGTTTCAACCCAGAGAAGACTTGAGAGCATTCTTTTGAAGCCTCCACCAATAATCTCCATAAAGCCTTCATTAAAATTGATCACACTATCTTGTTGGGTAATTAAAATATTTGGCCTTTGAGTTAATGGATAGAGTTTATATACCCCAAGATAAAAAGAGCACAGAAAGAGTGTTAATACCGTTACGGTAGTGTGATTTTTCATTTTCATGTTCATAATGGGCTTGCTTCCTTTTTTTTAAGGATATGGTTATTATAAACACTATGATTGAATTCAAGGAAGTAAGTAAGTCTTTCAAAGATGATTTTTGGAAAAAACCGAAAGAGGTTTTGAAAAACTTGAGTTTCACTGTTCCTGAGGGGAGTCTTTGCGGCTTTTTAGGGGCAAACGGTGCAGGCAAAACAACTTCCGTGAAAGCTCTTATGAGATTTATTAGTATTGACTCTGGAGCAATTGAGTTTCTTCCTCGGATGGGTTCGAACTTTGATGAGATTAGAGCGAATATTGGATACTTTCCAGAGAGACCTTACTTCTACCCTTATATGACGGGGAGGGAGTTTTGCAGCTATCTCGGTAGGCTCCA
>Ga0136600_1000497_pt1 | contig 21115 bp, 19 predicted proteins | sample AntRauMFilla2698_FD_104634 | JGI IMG/M metagenome (GOLD analysis project Ga0136600, IMG submission 104634) | Saline lake microbial communities from Rauer Islands, Antarctica - Metagenome Filla 2 #698 | ecosystem: Environmental > Aquatic > Non-marine Saline and Alkaline > Saline | place...
AGCTGGTGGGCGCGCAAAACGGCGCGGATATTCCCGGCATGAAACCACCGCGTAAAAATCAGGGCGACGGCGGGGCAAAACCCAAACGCGGCCCGAAAAAGCACGGTAAGAATAATGGCGGAAAACCACATGGAAAACCACATGGAAAACCAGAGGGAAATTCACAGGGAAAACCGCCACAAAAAGGCGGCAAAAACCCGCATCATAAAAAGAAACCAAAAAAGCCCCGCTAAATTTAATGCTTAAACTTGACACATAGGTCAAAATCACGCATATAACGGCTTCAGAATTCATGAAGGAGTAATACAATGGCAAAAAGCACATCGGTCAAAGTAAGATTGGAAAGCGAAGCGGGAACGGGCTACCGTTACTACGCAAAGCGCAGCACGCGCGCGGAATACAAGCTGAAGATGAAAAAATACGACCCTTGGGCGCTCAATGAAGAGAGCGGCAAAAAAGGGATGCATGTGTGGTTTGTTGAAAAGAAAATGCCGCCGCACAAAAAGAACTAATTATCTTTTGGTTTCAAATAAAGAAAAAGCGCTCCGGGATACCCCGCAGCGCTTTTTTTATATCACGGCATATAAAGCCCTTATTCATCCACGGCGGTTTCGCGCACAGTCACAATAATTGAATCCGGGTCAAGCTTACCCACCCCTTCAAAAACCGTAGCATCGCGGCCGCTATCTTTGGCTTCGTAAAGGCATTTATCGGCGCGCTCCATCACGTCCTTCATGTCGGGAACGCCCGATTCTACAATCATCCCGCCAATAGAGGTGGTAATTGATAGCGAGCCTTCAGGCGCGGCGCATGAAAACGGCTCGTCTGCAATCAGGCGGCGCAGGCGCTCGGCAATCATATGGGCGCGCTCGGTTGAAACCTCTGGCAAAATAACGACAAATTCCTCTCCGCCCAAACGCGCAACAAGGTCGAAGCTTCGCAAGCTGTCCTTCAGGCGCTTGGCAAAGGTCACCAAGATTTCATCGCCGACATTATGGCCATATGTGTCATTCACGCTTTTGAAATTATCGATGTCGAACATGAGCAAAGATAGCGCCTTATTACTCTCGTTATTTTTCTCCAGCAGTTTTTGCAGGTGAACCTCGAAATAACGGCGGTTATAAAGCCCTGTTAGTTGATCGGTCAACGCCAGCGACAGGCTGTTTTCGTATGAGGAGCGCAATTTTTCCTGAAAACGTTTGCGGCGAATTTGCGTACGGATTCGCGCGAGCAACTCGTTCTTATCCACAGGGCGCATAATATAATCATGCGCGCCAATCTCCAGACCGTGCGCGATACGGTCCATGTCATCTTCCTCGCCAATCATCAGAATCGGCAAATTACGTGTGCGTTCGTTAGATTTAAGGTGCGAAACCAACCGCAGCCCATCCTCATGGGTCAGGTTCAAACTGACAATCAGCATGTCAAATTCGTTGTTATTAATCAGCTCCAGCGCCTCGGGGCCGTTCGAAACACTTTCAATAGTGTCATGGTCCTCGGCCAGCGTATCGGCAATTTTCTTGCGGTCAAAATCCTTATCTTCAATGACCAATATATCGGCCTTTTCCACGGGCTGCAGCATCGCATCGGCGGATTCCGAGCTGCTCACGCCTAGCTGGTTGGCTGTATTTTCACGCACGCGCCACTCATCCAGCGCCATCTTCAGGCGCGAGAGCGAGCGCACGCGCGCCATTAACGCGGTATCATTAATCGGCTTGCTCAGGAAATCATCCGCGCCCGCCTCCAGCCCGCGAATTTTATCATTCGTATCGGTCAGCGCCGTGACCATGACCACCGGAATATGCGCGGTTTTCGGGTTCGCCTTGATCCGCGTGCAAACCTCGAAGCCGTCCATACCGGGCATCATGACGTCGAGCAAGACAATATCGGGGCTTTCCACCTCCATCTTGTCCAATGCTTCCTGACCGCTATTGGCGGTGATCACATCGTAATACTGGCTGGTCAGCTTCGCCTCGAGCAGCTTTACGTTCGGCATAATATCGTCAACGACTAAAATCCTTGCGGACATGAAAAAATTCCCTCTTTAAAATTCCCTGTTTTGCCTAAGCGGCGTCTTTATCTTTACCCAGATACTTTTGAACAATCTCTAAAAAATGCGTCACGGAAATGGGCTTGGAGATATAATCCTCGCAACCGCCCTCGCGTATTTTTTGCTCGTCACCCTTCATGGCAAAGGCTGTGACCGCAACAACCGGAATATTTTTTAATTCCTCGTCATCCTTCAGCCACTTTGTAACTTCCAAACCGGAAATCTCGGGCAATTGAATATCCATGAGAATAAGATCGGGCTTTTCACTGCGCGCGAGCTCCAGCACATTATGACCGTCAATGGTTTGCACCGTGTCGATATCATGCGCCTCCAACAAGTCGTGGAACAGCTTCATGTTTAATTCATTGTCCTCAACAATCAGGACTTTTTTCTTTGTCAAAACATCCCCTCTTTGGCGAAATTAACTATCAGTTAGAATACGTGAATTTATTGTGATTGAAAAGCGAAGGCCCCTCGAAACTTTACCCTAGAGTAAGTCTAGTCGTAATAGGGTTTCCAATTCCTTAACAGGCTTGCCATATTCATCACTATTATTCATTAAATTCAATATTTTCGCATTGCGAATCAAGACGCTCCAGCGCCTTTAAAGTCTGGCGCACGGAAAAATCATCATATTGGATAAGCATCTCGCTGATAATCCCGTTCTCGTGAAAAGTCAGCGTCATTTCGTAATCGGGCTTTGATGAGGGGCTGGAGAGCGGGAAAAAGGCCAGTTGCGCGCGGTACCCCGCATCACGCAGCAAATCTTCATCTACGGTGGGCAGGGCAAGAATTTCGGGCGGTACAGATTGCCGCTTGCCTATAAAGCTATTCACCTGCACGGGGCCGCCATCATCGCTGCCGTCAAACACTGTGGCGGTATAAAATGCCTTATTCGCGCGCAAATGTTCAATCATCCCCATCGTATGGCCCATCGGAAACAGGCTTCCCGCCGGAAGATCATAGACCAGACCTTCGGGCATTTTATACATCACATCTCCCGCCTCACCGGTTGTATCGGGCCCTTTTAACGCATGGCCGCGAATCTCCTCGAACAATACGCCGTCTCGCTTGCGCTGCGATGTGAAATTAAGCGAGTTCCCATCGAAGCTTTCAAACGTTGAAAAATCACTGGCAATTTTCACCGAAGGATTATCGGCATACTCATAGAACAGATTAAAACGATGATTGGAATTCCACCCATCGCAGGCAGGTTGCCATTCATAAAACATTTGCCCGTCAACATTCACAATTTGCGCGCCAGAATGCGTGCCGGCCAGATCAATCTCGTATAAAGCGCGGTGCGGCACCAGCCCCATATCACTGGCCGGATCGGCCGCCAAAGCCGCGCCCGTCAGAATCTGGCTAAAAACAAGGCTAGAGCCGAAAATAAAATGGAAGAATGCTGTTTTCATGCTACTGCACAGCATAACGAAAAGCACGAAGCGCCGCCATAAGAAATGTCTCCCCTCACAAGGGATATGGCGGGCAAACTCTGCCTGATGAATTTGCTGCCTCCGCGGTAGTTATTGCCGTTTATGGTAATAATTGGCCGACCTCAGAATCCTTTAAGCAATTGATTTGAATGCATAATTATTCATGCGCCCGACTTGGCATGGCTTTCGCAACGATAGAAACAGAAAAACGCAACAAAGAGGGAAGCGATAAAAATGACTGCAGATTATGTACAAAATAAACACACAAAGATGAGAGCGCGCATTCGTCCGGCAAACGGGTCTTTTGGCCGTGGCGCGGATGAGAGTAAAGACGGGCTGGAACTGACGCGCATGCAAAGCTTCCTTGAGGGCAGGCAGGATATTTTCGATATTTTACAACAGCATAGCGCCAATAGCGAGCGTCCGGAAAACGTCATTCCCCGCCCGCCGCAAAAAGCAATTTTTGAAGAAACGCGCCCCGGTATGTTGGAACAAAAATATAACAAGCTACTGAAATTTTTGAATAAATACGGGCTGCTCACTGTTCACTAGGAAGATAAAGCCCTGCGGTAAAATCCTGCACGGCCTTAACGCCACCCAGATCCAGCGAATTTGTATGGTGCCCCTCGGGCGCGAGAAAGAATGTCTTGGGCTGGTTTGCGGCGGCATATAAATCACGGCCAAAGGATAACGGCACCACCGCATCGCGCGCGCCATGCATAATCAAAAGCGGCTCACCTATACTCGCTATTTTCTTATCGCTTTCGTAGCGATCTTTCATCAAAAACACATATGGTTTGTAAATCCATTTCGAGGCGGCCAGACGGTAAGCGCTGGAAAAAGGTGCTTCTAAAATAAGCCCCCGCGCGTCATATTCGCTGGCCATTTGCACCGCCACACCGCTGCCCAGCGACTCGCCATAGAGCACAATTTGCGCGCCGTAGCCTTGGACGATTAGCCAATCGAGCGCCGCGCGCGCATCACGATAGAGCCCTTGCTCGCCGGGTTTACCCGCATTGCCGGAAAAGCCGCGATAGCCCGCAAGAAATGCGCCCTGCCCGGGCTGTACAAATTTGGCGGCCTTGCGGGCGCTATGATCAAGCGTTCCGGCATTGCCATGGAAAATTACAAAAACCGCGCCATCGGGGTCGGCAGGCGGGTGAAACCAACCGGTAATATCCAGCCCATCGGAAGTGCGCACGCTCACCGCCTTCATGGGCTGTAGCGTCATATCTTGGGGCGCGGTCAGCATAATTTGCGGGAAATACATCAAGTGACGCTGCGCCGCGAACAGGAAAAGCGCGCTGGCAATGTATAATAACAAGCATTTCAGCAGGAATGACAAGACCGGGCGGCGCGGCCATAAAAAGCCATGCCAGAGCATTTAAGCCGCCTCTTCGCTATCGACCGCTTTCTTGGGCAGCGCCAATTTCAGGTGCAAATCCTTGAGCTGCTCCTCATTCACACGCGAGGGCGCCTGCATCATCTGGTCTTCATATTGCCCGTTCATGACAAAGGCGTAAACTTCGCGTAAATTCGGCTCATCGGCCAGCAGCATTACGATACGATCAATACCGTATGCTAAGCCACCATGCGGCGGCGCACCATAACGCATCGCATTTAACATCCCGCCAAACTCGGCCTCAAGCACATCTTTACCGTATCCGGCAATGCCGAACACCTTTTCCATGATCTCCGGTCTGTGGTTCCGGATAGCGCCCGAGGCCAGCTCGAAACCGTTACAAACACAATCATATTGCCATGCATAAATATCCAGCGGGTCTTTATCGGTCAGGTCGGCCATTCCGCCTTGCGGCATTGAAAACGGATTGTGGGAGAAATCAATTTTCTGCGCTTTCTCGTCAAATTCATACATCGGGAAATCCACGATCCAGCAGAATTTATAAACGCCCTGCTCTCGCGCCGCAGCGTGATCTTCAGGCAGAGCATCACAAATCGCATCACGCGCCAGCCCTGCAAATTTTGCCGCCGGTTTTTCCTGATTACAGATAAAGAAAACCGCGTCGCCATCTTCAAGGTCAGCAATTTCTTTCAACTGCTTCTGCGCCTCGGCGGGGATGAATTTCGCGATCGGCCCTGCGCCCTCGCCATCTTTCATCAGCACATAACCAAGCCCCGGCGCACCTTCGGACTGCGCCCAGCTATTCAGCTTATCAAAGAAGCTGCGCGGCTGATCGGCGACATTGGGCGCTTTAATTGCGCGCACGACGCCGCCTTTTTTTATCACGCCTTTAAATGCATTAAACTCCACATCATCGCGGGCAAATACATCGGTGACATCGACAATTTCCAGCGGGTTACGCAAATCGGGCTTGTCCGATCCGTATTTCAGCATCGCATCTTCATAGCGCAAATGCGGCAACCATTCGACGGTGCGCGCCTTGCCTGTGAAATCAGCAAATTCGTTAAAGATACCTTCAATTACCGGCTGGATTGTTTCAAACACTTCATCTTGCGTCACGAAACTCATCTCGACATCAAGCTGGTAAAACTCGGCCAGACGATCTGCGCGGCCATCCTCATCACGGAAACACGGCGCGATCTGGAAATAACGATCAAAGCCCGACATCATGAGAAGCTGCTTAAATTGCTGCGGCGCCTGCGGCAGTGCGTAAAATTTCCCCGGATGCAAACGGCTTGGCACCAGATAATCGCGCGCGCCTTCGGGACTGCTCGCTGTCAGGATAGGCGTTTGGAATTCCTGAAAATTTTGCCCGTGCATTCGCTCGCGGATAGAGAAAATCACGTTATTGCGCAGGCGGATATTCTTTTGCATCTTCTCGCGGCGCAAATCCAAGTATCGGTATTTCAGGCGAATTTCCTCCCCCGCCCCGTCATCTTCGGCGACCTGAAACGGAATCACGTCGGAGGCGGATTGCAGCACTATCTCGTCAATATAAACCTCGATCTCGCCGGTTTGCATTTTCGCATTCACGGTTTCTTGCGTGCGCGCCTTGACCTTACCGGTCACTGTAATCACGCTCTCATTACGCAGCTTGCTTACCTGCTCCAGCAAGGGCGAGCCTTCATCGACCACGCATTGCGTCAGACCATATGTGTCGCGCAAATCAATGAACAAAACGCCGCCATGATCGCGCACGCGGCTCATCCAGCCCGACAGGCGAACAGTATCCCCGACATTATCTTTATTTAATCCGGCGCAAGTATGTGTGCGGTATGCGTGCATTTGTAACTCCTCATTAATAATGACCCTTGTTTTAAACGCCACCAGTGGAAGAATCAAAGGAAAACTCACATTGGGCTTTGTAAGTGCACGCAGACATTGTTAATAAGAACAATGATTATCACTCAGCAAAAAGAATTGCGGGATTTTTGCCGCACCCTCAAAAACGTAGAATTCATCACTGTAGATACGGAGTTCCTGCGGGAAAAGACCTACTACCCCAAGCTGTGCCTTATTCAGGTGAGCGGCCCGGACAAGGAAGCCGCCGCGATTGATCCGCTGGCCGATGACATTGATCTCGCGCCGTTATATGAATTGCTGTTCGATGACAGCTTGCTGAAAATATTTCATGCCGGACGGCAGGATATGGAGATTTTCTTTAACCTTAACGGTAAAATTGTGTATCCGCTTTTTGACACACAAATCGCCGCCATGGTTTGCGGCTATGGCGATCAGGTGGGCTATGAAACCTTGGTGCGCGAAATCGCCAAGGTGCAAATGGATAAAAGCTCGCAATATACAGATTGGTCGCGCCGCCCCCTAAGCCAAAAGCAACTTGATTACGCGCTTGGCGATGTCACTCATCTTTGTGATATTTACCTCAAACTGCGCGCCGAGCTTGATAAACGCGGCCGCACCGAATGGGTATTTCAGGAAGAAGATATATTGCTCGACCCTGCCACCTATGAAATGCCGCTCGAGGATATGTGGAAGCGCATTAAAATACGTAGTCCCAAACCCAAAACGCTGGCCGTGCTGCGCGAGCTTGCCGCGTGGCGCGAGGAAAAGGCGCAAAAGCGCAACATCCCGCGCGGTTGGGTCATGCGCGATGAAATACTGGCCGAGATGGCCGCGCAAGCTCCGCAAAGCGTCAAGGATCTTAAGAAAATACGTAATCTATCCGATGATATGGCCGAAAGCGGCACGGGCGAGCATTTAATTACGGTCATAAAAAAGGGTCTTGCCAGCCCGCAAAATTCATGGCCTTCCGTCAAAAAGCGCAAGCCGCCCACACCCGAAATTTCCGCCAAAATAGATATCCTCAAGATGCTGCTTAAAATTCAGGCGGCCACCAATGATGTCGCGCCAAAACTTATTATCAGCAACAGCGACCTTGAAAGGCTCGCCACCGAGGATAAACCCGATATTACGGCGCTCAAAGGCTGGCGCTACGAGGTGTTTGGCCGCGAGGCGATAGCGCTGAAAAATGGGGAAACCGCGATTGGCCTGAAAAATTCACGCATTGAGAAATTTTCTGTATCTGGTAAAAACTGAAAATAAAAACCGTCATTGCGAGGAGCTTTTGCGACGAAGCAATCTAGGGGCTTACAGATAAACACTGGATTGCTTCGCTATCGCTCGCAATGACAAAAGGACGATAGAAAAATGAAAACGCTTTATCTATTGCGCCACGCCAAAGCGGAAGGCGGCGGCAGCGGCGGTGATAAACTCCGCAAACTCAGCGAGCAGGGCCTTGCCGATGCGGCGGCTCTGGGCGCTATAATGCGGCGCAAAGAATATGTGCCGGAATATATTTTATGTTCGCCCGCAACGCGAACAAAACAAACGCTGGAGGGGGTTTGCAAGGGCGGCTTGTCCTGCCCGCCCGCCGATGAACCCGAAGCGCTTTATAATGCGGCAACGGGCGTGATTTTTTCCCTTATCCAGCAAGTCGATGATAGCCATGACAGCTTGCTGGTTGTGGCCCATAATCCCGGCATTCATGATGTGGCCGCGCGGCTGGCCGCCGAAGAAAGCCCGCCATCGCACCTCAGTCGCCTATTTAGCGGCTATAAGCCCGGCACCCTTACGGTGCTGGAATGTGATATCGAAAAATGGCCGGAGATTAATCTGGCAAGCAATATGGTGAAAGATATTCTTGAACCGCTGGATTATAACGCCCCCGCGACGCCCGCGCGGTGGACTTAATCTTGGGTAGTAGGCGCAATTCCAGCCTGCACCATTGCCGCAGCATATCGCAAATCTTCAGCCATGGGCTCATTTCCCCGTTTAACGGCGATATCTGCCGCACGTTCAAAACAAGCGGCTGAACTAGAACGCTGAGTTGGATCGCACTTCTCTAAACCCATGCCAATGCGAACTCTAGCCTCACCTATTATCGGCTTAACCTCCATAGGCTTTAGACAAGAGCCTTACGCAAAAATTTTGCCGCTTCGTCGTAATCAAAATCCCTAACGGCATCATCAGCGTCATCTAAAAGCAAATTATATTCATTTTCATCATAAATGCGTTGAGATTCAATTTGCTTAGCGCGATGTTCTTCTAGCTTTATTTTTATGTCTGCGCGCAATTGATTAATTTCTCCCTCGATAGGTTTAATATCACAGGGCAAAATACCGCTTATACCACCATCACGTTCATGAGCATTTTTTAATGCAATGCGACGCAGTTCATCCAATCTGTCTTTTGTTGATTTTTCAGTCATAATGGCTCCAATTCAAACTATAATAAAAGTACAGCAGCATTTTTATTATGTCAACAAAAATTTACCGGGCTAAACTTCATTATATTTTTATGCACAAACACCTATGATGAGCAAACAGCGTTTTTCTTCGGCTAGGAAAATAAGGCGACGCGTATTTCAACATACGCGAGACGAAATTTGACAACGTCCGAAGGAAAACGATGGAAGCTCTAATCGTTCTGTAAAACGGCGAGAACCTGCCGCATCAACGGCACAGTGATTTTCGATTTCTGCGCCAGCGCCATTTTATCGGCAAGCGTCACAATATCGCGCGCGCTAGCAAAGCTGCGCTCCATGCGCGGCAGGATATAATTCACCACCTCGCCTTTAACCTGCAATTGCCGGTCGGCAAATTGCTTGATGAGCACAGAGCCCAGCAACATATCATCGGGCGCGCGAATGGCTGCCACGGGCGCGGCGCGCATCCGGCTCGCCAGATCCTTGAGCACAAAATCCATATGCGAGGGCGCCATGCGGGCGCTGAGGATCATAGAGCGCCCCTCTTCCCTGAAAATATTATACAGATGAAACAGCGTGGTTTCCGCCGCTTCGTCGCCGATCCAAAGATCAAGGCTTTCAATCACTAAATGCTTACCGGCCTGCGCAATCTCTTCGGCCGTGCGCGCCAGCAACATTTCGGGGCGGATAAATACCGCCTCCTCGCCCTTTATATCGCGCACATGATTGACCCACGCGGCGGCCAAGTGCGTTTTACCGCTCGCCGCCGGACCGCTCAGAATAAGGGCGGGGGCAGGCCAATCCGGCCAACGGTCAATCCAGCGCACAGCATCTTGATTGCTTGCACCGATCAGGAAGTTTTCCTTCCCCAGAACGGTCAAAAACTCCAGATCCAGCGGCAGTTGCTGGTTCGACTTTGAAGATATTATGGCGCTCATTTTGTCTTGCCTTTTGGGGCGCCCTTATAAATCTTGCTTTGCTTGTATTGATGCACGCCAAAAGCCAGCAAGACGCCCGCCACCGCGGCCACAGGCACGGCGAGGAACATACCCAACATGCCAAACAGGCTGCCGCCCGCCAGCAAGGCAAAGAAAATCCAGATCGGATGCATCCCCACCGAATCGCCCACAAGCTTTGGCGTCAGGAAATTGCCTTCGATGAATTGCCCGAACAGGAATATGCCGGCGATAATCGCCACAAACACCCACTCGCCCGCCTGAAACCATGCAAGAATAACCGCGACCAGCAGCCCAAGCACGGAGCCGAGCATGGGAATCACGTTTAATAATCCGGCGATAAAGCCGACCGCAAAGCCGTATTTCAGCCCCGCCACCGACAGCGCCACGGCATAGAAAACCGCCAAAATCACCGCCACAGTAATCTGCCCGCGCACAAAGCCCGAAACCTTTTTATCGATTTGATCCAATAAATTCATGATGGTCTTTTTATGAGCGCGCGGGAATAAATCTTCAACCCATGATGTGATAGCGGGCCATTCTTTTATCGTGAAATAAGAAACAAGCGGCGTGATAACAAGCAGCGAGATAAAACCGGTAATGGCTTGCCCGCCCGCGCTTAAACCGCCAAGCAGCGCCTTGCCGACATTGGCCGTCGAGCCCGCATGATCACGCGCCAAAGCCTGCACATCAATACCATTGCCTTGCCCCAGCAACGCCTCTAGCTGCGCCGTGTATGGGGAAATCATCGCCATGAGCGAATCTATATAGCCCGGCGCATCCTCGATTAGCTGCAGCCCCTGACGGATGATAATGGGCGTGACCAGCGCCAAAAACCCGATCACAATGACAAAGAACGCGCCCAGTATCAGCAATGTTGCCCATTGCCGTGACACGCCGCTTTTGCCGATTTTATTAACCAGCGGATTGAGCAAATACGCCACCGCCAAGCCCAAGACAAAGGGCAATAACATACCTTGGAACGCCCAGATAAAGGCAAAAAACAATGCCGTAACAAGGAACCAGAATATAATGTGATTACGGGTCATGTCTGTTTCCCCTACCCGCGCGAGGACGCAAAAGAAAGATCATAAACAAGCCCTTCGGATCGCGCGCGGTGCGGCGCAACGGGGCTTCGCCAGCTCTCTTTATTCCAGCTATCTTTATTAATGCCGGGCTGGCTCAGTACCAAGTCGGCCTGCTCCAGCGCAAGGCGCAAACGGCTCTCGCTGCCACGGAAAATCAGATCAACCCGCGCCATGCCGGGCGAGAGGCTTTGCACCGCCAGATCTTCCACGCCCGATACATCTTCCAGCGCATTTTGCATCTTCGCCCATTCCTTCAGGCTCCCGAAGCGAACGCGCACCTGCAAGCGGCTGCTCTGGCGGGCATCGGTTGCTGTTTTTTGTTTCCAGTCTTTTTGTAAAAAGCCATGCGCTTTTGTGGCCGCCCGCGCCAACATCTGCGCGCGCGTTTCGGGCGCTTGCGCCTGCACGACAACGTTGGAAACATATTCTGGGCCTTTGCGGTCGGTGCGATAAATATGCACTGTAAACTCCCCGCGCGCCGCTTCATCCGGGCCGGCAATGCTCATAAATTCCGTATCGGCCGAGCCCACAGCCAGCACCATTTCCCCCGCGCCATAACGATCCATCATGCGCGCCAGCGCTGTTTCATTATAATCGAACAGCTCTTCATCCTTGATATCGGAGACATCATCCAAATCACCGATGGGCACAATCAAAGGCACCAGCCCGCGTAAATCTTTCGTACGCGCCCATGCCTGCATCCAGAAATTCTCCGGCGACCACAGCCACGTATCTTTGCGCCCCTGAAAAAACGGCAAAATCAAAACGGGCTTGGATGACACATCGGTATATTTCATCCCTTGCATGCCCAGATATTGCTTTACTGCCGATTCTTTAAAACGAAAATTATACGTTCCCAAATAACGCACGGCAGAGATTTTCTCCTGCGTGACCTCGAAATCTTGAACCATGCGCGATAGAACAGAAGGCGCGGGCGGGGCAATCACGTTCATTTTATCCTCGGCCACAATGCGCTCGGATAATACATTAAAGGCCTTTACTTGCGCCTCCTCAAAAGCCTGCGCACGCGCGGCCAGAGCGTTCTCCGCCGTGACATCGACATTAATCTCGTTAATCTCGTAAAGCGGGTTCGTCGCATGCGCCGATAAAGGAAAGCTTGCGGCGACAACCAGTAAAAACAATGTAAAAATAAGTCTGAGCATGAAGAATGCCTCTTTCATCGCAGTTCAAAAATCTTTATAAACCATGTGACATGAAAATGGAACCGAATGACATGAAACCCCACACGAATAAAAGTGCCTATAAAGAAGCGGGCGTTGATATCGACGCTGCTGCGGATTTAGTAGAAAATATTAAACCCCATGTAAAGAAAACCAACCGCTCCGGCGTGATGAGCGGCCTTGGCGGCTTTGGCGCGCTGTTTGACCTCAAAGATGCGGGCTATGACGACCCTATATTGGTTTCGGCCACGGACGGCGTGGGGACAAAGCTGAAAATCGCCATTGATATGAACCGCCACGACACAATCGGCATTGATTGCGTGGCGATGTGCGTTAATGATCTGGTCGTGCAAGGCGCGGAGCCGCTTTTCTTCCTAGATTATTTCGCCACTGGCAAATTATCCGTGGGCATGGCCGAAGATGTCATTGCCGGCATTGCCGATGGCTGCGTGCAGGCAGGTTGCGCGCTGATTGGCGGCGAAACGGCGGAGATGCCCGGAATGTACGCCGCCGAGGATTACGATATTGCGGGCTTCACCGTTGGCGCGGTTGATCGCGATAAAATTATTACCGGCGACAATATTGCCGCAGGAAACGTTATTTTAGGGCTGGCTTCAAATGGCCTGCACTCCAATGGCTTCTCGCTTGTGCGCAAACTTGTCGGCGAGAAAAAGCAATTTGGTTATGCCACCCCTGCGCCCTTTGATGGTGATTTATCCTTGGGCGAGTTCCTTCTTATGCCCACGCGAATATATGTGAAGCCCCTGCTCAAAGCCATTCGCGGGATTGGCGGCATAAACGGCATGGCGCATATTACCGGCGGCGGGTTCCTTGAGAATATTCCCCGCATTCTGCCCAAAGGCACGTGCGCACATATTGATGCGCAGAGCTGGCCGCTACCGCCGCTCTTTAAATGGCTGAAAGAAATCGGCAACCTCACTGACACGGATCTGGCCACAACGCTTAATTGCGGGATCGGTATGGTCGTTGTGTGTGACGCCGATCAAGCGGGCGCTCTCACCCAAAGCCTTACCGAAGATGGCGAAACAGTTTTCCGTCTGGGCGAAGTCGTTGATGATGCGAATGAGCAAGTGCGTATCGACAATATGAAAGAGGCATGGGCAATCTAGATGAGCGCGGCAAAAATCGATATTGCCGTTTTTATCTCCGGTCGCGGCTCCAACATGGAAGCCTTGATCGAGGCCTGCAGCGCGCCGGATTTCCCCGCGCGCATTGCCGTTGTTTTTTCAAATGACCCTGATGCGCCCGGCCTTGAAAAAGCCCGCGCCGCCGGATTACAAACTGCCGCGATCAATCATAAAAATTATGACAGCCGCGAAACATTTGAAGATGCCATCATCGAAACGCTGGCGCCCTTTGATCCGCAGCTTATTTGTCTGGCTGGATTTATGCGGCTCTTGACCCCGCATTTCATTAATCATTACGAGAACCGCATCTTGAATATTCACCCCTCTTTGCTGCCCGATTATAAAGGTCTGCACACGCATGAGCGGGTTTTGGCCGATGGTAAAGACCAAAGCGGCTGCACCGTGCATTACGCCACGGCGAAAATGGATGAGGGGGAAATCATTACAAGCCGCGCCGTTCCCGTGCTTGCGGACGATACGCCCGCCACCTTGGCCGCGCGCATTTTGCAGCAAGAACATATCGCCTACCCGCAAGCACTGAAAATTGCTGCGGAAAAAATACTGCATAATTCTTGAAGAAAAACCGCCATTACGGCATAAAGAAAAGATAAATTATATCCAAAGGGGAAATCATCATGGCCGGCCATAAAACTGTAAAACCAGAAGAAAGCGAAATTAAACGCGCCGAAAAACTATGGAGTAGTTTTACCCAAACGAGCAAAGTGGCTGTCATTGCCACCGCCGCCGTCTTGATTTTAATGCTGATCTTTTTGGTTTAATAGATATAATGAATGGCTAAAGGCCATTTAATGACACGCACCGCGATTACCATTTTTGCAAATATTATTTTATTGGCGCTGGCGCTAGTGACGTTAACCGCGCCTGCATCGGCGCAGCTTGGCAGCTCCACGGTTACGATAGATGATAAAACCAAGAGCCTGAATATCGGCTCCTCTTTTTATATCACGCATGACACGGATGGCTCGCTTAATTACTCGGCGATTGTCTCGCGCCACATCAATAATATTCGCGGTCAGCGCCAGGATAAAGCCATATTGGATTTTGGCTATCCCGCCCATTCCGCATGGATTATTTTCAATGTTCATAATAAAAGCAACCAAAGCGAATGGGCGCTGGATTTCGGCAATATTTTAGATGGCCGCCACATGATGCCCGCCAAATTGCTGGTGCGCAATCATACGCGCGGGGAGACCTATGCCCGCGCCTTGCGTGAGAAAAGCCGCGAGGGCGCTTACGGGCAAAATCTGCAAAGCGGCGCCGTGCCTATTCGCATCACACCGGGCAAAACAGAGATGTTCGTGATATATCTCGCCAGTGACGGGCCGCTCGCGCAAACATTGGTGCCACGCATAACCAGCCAGCAAGTCTTTTTGAATCAGGCGGGCGGGCAATCAATTATGGCGCAAATGATTATGCTGGGCCTTGCCGCTCTCATCGTATTTTTCGTGACGCTTTCGGCCATTCATAAAACATCTGCCTATTTGCAATTTGCCGGATATTTCGCCGCGCAGGCCGTTATATGGTTTGCTTTGCAAGATATATTTGTGCTGCGTTTTATGATTGTGCCCGACATCATAACTGCAGGCCTGTTGCTCACCCTGATCGGCAGCGTCTTTATGACCAAAAAATTTCTTGCCATTGGCCGCGAGGATCCCAATGATCAGGCCATTTTATATGCTTTAGCAGGAGCGCTAGGGCTGGCAATATTAAGCCTCGTCTTTATGCTCGGCACCAACGAAACTTTGTACTTTCTGGTTTTCGCAGTTATGCTGGCTATCGTGCCGCTCGCCTTGTCTTGGGTCAGTTTCCGCCACGTGCAGATCGGCAAAACCGAAGCTGCCTATTTTGCCGCAGGCTGGGGCGTTTTAACCCTTGGCGCGTCCCTGTTCGCCGCTTCGGCGACAGGAATGATCGGCGCAAACCCTCTATTTTTAAATGCTTATTGGTTTGCCCTGCTTCTTCAAGGGGCCGGTTTTATCATGGCCGCGTTCAAACATGCCGATATCGCCGCGCAGGAAGAGGAGCAACTGCAAGCGCGCGCCAACCGCGAGGCGCAAACCATGATGCGGCTGCGGCAATCCAAAGAATCCGCTGATCAGGCGCGATTGCTGCGCGTGATTGAACGCGAGCGCGAGGTGCTGGCCGAACTCCGCGAACGCGAGATGCAGCGCACGGAAGAAATGCGTATCGCCAAAGATATTGCCGATGAGGCCAACGCCGCAAAATCCGCGTTCCTTGCCGTGGTCAGCCATGAAATCCGCACGCCTATGACCGGTATTTTGGGCATGGTACGCTTACTGCTTGATACCAAGCTTAGCAAGGAGCAGCACGAATATAGCAGCGCCATTAAAAACTCCGGCGAAACCATGATGGTGCTGCTGAATGATATTTTGGATTTCGAAAAAATCGAAGCCGGAAATATGGAGCTGGAGAATATTGATTTCGACTTCCCCGCGCTGATTAGCGGCGTGAAAATGCTTATGTCCGGCCATGCATCGGGGAAAAACATCACGCTTAAAACCGATATTCCACCCGACTTTCCGGGCTATGTGAAGGGTGACCCGACCCGCATTCGTCAGGTGATTTTGAACCTCACCAGCAACGCCATTAAATTCACAGATGAGGGTAATGTGACCATCAAGCTTAAGGCGGCAAAGCTTGAAAACAACCAGCCGGAAAGCATCATTGGCGATTACGAGATTACGCTGGCCGTCGAGGATAGCGGGATCGGAATTTCCGAAGAGGCGCGCCAAAAATTATTCAGCCCCTTCATGCAGGCCGATGAAAGCACCACGCGCAAATATGGCGGCACGGGTTTGGGGCTGGCGATTTGCAAAAAGCTTGTGGATGCGATGGGCGGCACAATCGGCGTGAACAGCATTGAGGGGCAAGGCTCGACCTTCTTCTTTAACTTGCTCATGGAGGAAGGCGATGAAAACGCCGCCAAGGAACACATAGCGCCCGCGGATACAAAACAAAAAACCGATAACCCGCAACATATATTGATTGTCGAGGATAACGATGTGAACCGCCGCGTGCTGCACGGTATGTTAGAGCAAAAGGGTCACAAGACCGAAATGGCAAAAGACGGCCAGCAAGCGCTTGATCTGCTGGCGCTGCAAAATTTTGATCTGATTATTACCGATATCAATATGAAGGGTGTGGATGGTTATGAAACCGCCCTGCGTGTGCGTGATTTATCCGACCCCGAAAAATCCAACACACCGATTGTCGCGCTCACGGGGAATGTGCAGGATAGCGATGTGCAATCTTATTATGATGTCGGCATGAACGGATTTTTGGCTAAACCCATTGATACGGACAAGCTTTATGAAATAGTCGAGCGTGCAGGTAAAGGTGATTTTGATAACCCGCTTGGCGGCAAAATCATAAAAAGACCGGAGCCAAAAGATACTCCGAAAGAAAAAACGGAGCCTGTAATTACGCCGCCGCCTGCAACTGTTTCTGAGCAGCCCCACCCTAAACCGGATCTGCCCCGCCCCTCTGATTTTTCGGGTAATAATAAAGAATACGTGCCCGCACCGCCGCCGCCCAAGAAACAACCAAAAGCCGACCTGCCGCGGCCGGGTGATAACAAAGAATATATCCCCGCGCCGCCGCCGCCCAAAAGCGGGGAATCACAACCGGCACCAACGCCCGCGCCTGAGCCAACCCCAAAAAGCGAGCCGTCCATGGAACAAGCACAACAAGCCCCCACTCAAGACATAACATCTGAGGCAGATGGTGATGCGCCTGAATTCAACAAAACCATGCTCATAAGCTTGCTGGAAACCCTTGGCACCATTCCGTTCAAGGGGCTGATGGATAGCTATTACGAACAAGCCGACGAGATTTTACAAACGCTTGATGAGGCTTTGGAGGCCAAAGATCACGAGCTAATCTCTGATAAGGGCCACGAGATGAAAGGCATGGCCGGTAATTTCGGCATGAGCGCCGTGAGCGACATTGCCAAAGGTCTCGAAAAAGCAGGCAAAGAACAGGATACAGGCAGCTATGCCGCGCTTATCCCGCAACTACGCCCCTGTCACGAGGCATCAAAAAAGGCCGTCGATACGTGGATCGACAGCCTTTAAAATTTACAAAAATCAGGACAAACAGCGTTCGACGTTCGGCTAGAAAAATGAGGCGCAGCGTAAATAAGCTACGTAAGCCGAAATTTGACGACGCCCGAACGTGAACGATGGCAGTCCTTAACCAACAATCTCGTCATCGCCAAAGAAATGCGCAATCTCGATCGCTGCGTTTTCCAGGCTGTCCGAACCATGCACGGAATTTTCACCAATCGACAAAGCATGCTCTTTACGGATTGTGCCGTCGGCGGCGTCTTCGGGGTTTGTGGCGCCCATTACATCGCGGTATTTTGTAACGGCATCATCGCCTTGTAGAACCTGCACAACCACAGGCGCGGATGACATGAACTCGACCAACTCGCCAAAAAACGGACGCTCGCTATGAACGGCGTAAAATCCTTCGGCCTGCTCTTTGGTCATGTGAATGCGTTTCTGCGCGATAATACGCAAACCCGCGCCCTCGATCATCTGGTTAATCGCACCCGTAATATTGCGAGTTGTCGCATCGGGCTTAATAATTGAAAATGTGCGCTGTGTAGTCATTTATTCCTCTTTAAATCACGGTTATAAAATCTGTGTCCGCGTTATATCGGGCAAGCGCTGCGAAAGCAATAGCGAAAAAATTTGATTTTTTATAATATAATTCTTGCATTTTTATACTTTTTTTATTATTAGTCATAAATAACAAAAACTGAGTGAGTAAAAAAATGCTGTCAAATTTCATCAATGAATTAAGTGTTCAGATTTCATCCATGATCCATCAGGTTAATCCTGATGAAGCCAGATTTTTGCAAACAGTAAAATTATGCGAAAACATGATTTCGGGCAATGAAGGCTTTCCCGGCCGTCCAGATTTTACTGAAGAACAAAGGCAAGAATTAAGTGAGCTTATTGCTTTGCGCGTTTTTGCCACGGTAAATTTCGAAAACCCTAAAGAAGTATATAAAGCATGCTTAATACACACACGAGCATTCGCAAAAGACAGTGGAAACAGCAACACGTTTTTTCACATTGTTAAAAGTCTTCACGAAAGTTTTATCAATAAAGCCAAGAACCTAATGGATGATATAAATTTCATTGCAACACATATCGGTTGCACTGAGCCTGAGGATTTTTCCTGGCTGCGCGCTGAGATTTTACACGGCTTAGATTATGAAAACAAAAAACCAAAATCGCAAATCAGCAATTGGAAAAAGGCGATTAAACGCATTGATCCTGAAATCAATAAGCTTATCAAAGAAATCACATCCTCCGATCCCGGCAATGAATATGTACAAGGTTTTACCGATCTTATAAGGTTCACCGTGTGGTTTCATGGGCCTAAAAATGGCAGAAGAAATTTGAATTTACTGACAGAAGACACAAAAGCGTTAGAGGCATTATTTTCGGCATACGCCAATCCGGATAATTTTGATGCCGCGGTAAGCGCATTAAAAGAAATTTTGAATAAAGATGTCGCTGAAGAGGAAACCTCAGAACAACAAAGGCCTTTTAAAAAAGCCAAGCCGCCCAACAATTTTTTACCAAATCCCGCCGACCCAAAAGTGGTTATCGAAAAAGAAGCTCAGCGTTTAGTTACGCTTGGAGATGCTATCTTAAGAGAGCTTACCACCAAGCGCGATGAAGCCAATCTTGAAACGAAAGAACATCGATCCGCTATTGAGGGCAAGCTTGGCGAAAAATATAAACTTTGGTCTGATCTTGCCGAAATAGCCGATAAGGACGAACAGGACGCGCGCGCCAAACTCATCTCTAGTTGGCATCAAGCCCATGGCGAGCATCACACATCTTTATTTGCAAACCCAGCGCTCTCAGACCTATTAGCGCACTCTGATGAAATCCGCAGACAATTTACTCAAGTTGCTGCAAGCTCAGTCAATGAAGAGGCGTTGAAGCAGCAAATCTCGCAAATCATAAATGGCTGGGCAGGCTCAACAGCAAATCTCATGCATGCGGAAAATCTGGATGCGGATGACAGTCAAAAACTATCTGATCTCATGAAACAAATTGCCGACCTTCAAGAGAAATCGCTCGAAGCCCTAATCGCAAGAGATACTGCCAAGAGAGACAGAGTTACACTGGATGGAAATCTTCAGCGCTCTAAAAGTCTTGTAGCGCATTTAGAACCGATCACAGAACAAATTTCTGCTTATACTCATTAAGCCGAAATTTTCTGCTTCGTCGCATTAACCGCATCTTGCGCTTTGCTGGCATCGGGGCCGCCGGCTTGCGCCATATCGGGGCGGCCGCCGCCGCCTTTTCCGCCCAAAGCTTCGGAGCCTGCGCGCACCAAATCAACCGCATTGATTTTATCGGTTAAATCCTGAGTCACACCGACCACGATTGAGGCTTTGCCGTCATCGGTTGCCACCAATACCACTACGCCCGATCCTAATTTGCTTTTCAGCGTATCGGCCATGGGTTTGAGATCGCGCGCCGGAACGCCCGCCAAAACCTTGCCGATAAATTTTATACCGCCAATCTCTTCAATATCATCGCTGCCACTCGCGGCTTGCGCGGTTGCGGCGGCGCGGCGCAAATCACCAATCATTTTATTGAGCCTCTTATTGTCTTTTTCTATCGCGCTGTTGGCTTCGGCCATGCCTTGCGGAACGTCTAGGGCTGGCACGTCGCCGCCCAGAGATTGAATCTCGCCTTTGAGCTTTTCATTCTCGCCCTTGAGCCGCTCATGCTCGGCCTGAAAAGCATCCCCGCGCTCTTGCTCATACGCATCAACGCGCGCGCCGGTTAGCGCCTCAATACGCCGCACACCCGATGAAAGTGCGCTATCGGAAACAATTTTGAATTTTCCAATCTCACCCGTGCGACTTGCATGCGTGCCACCGCAAAGCTCGACGGAATATTCCTTTTCCTTGCCCCCATATAGCGGGCTGGGCGCCACACGGCCCATCGCCACCACACGCACCTCGTCATCATATTTCTCGCCGAATAATGCCATCGCGCCGGTTTCGCGCGCCTCCTCGATTGGCATCAGCCGCGTTTCCACTTTCGTGTCGGCGGTGATTTCTTCATTGACCAAATCTTCGATAATTTTTACCTGATCGGCGCTCATGCCTTGCGGATGAGAGATATCAAAACGCGTGCGCTCATCATCTTGCAGCGAACCTTTCTGGCTTACATGGTCGCCCAATGTCCGGCGCAGCGCCTCATGTAGCAAATGCGTCACCGAATGATTAGCGCGTATGGCACAGCGGCGATCATGATCGACATTCATAACCACTGCATCACCTGTTTTCACCGCACCCGATCCCACATGCAAAAACAGCCCGTTTTGTTTTTTGGTATCGGTAATGGTGATTTCATTGTCACCTGCAAGAAAGGTTCCACTATCGCCAACCTGCCCGCCGGACTCGCCATAGAACGGCGTTTGGTTGGTAATAATGATTCCCTCTTCACCATCTTTGAGAGCATCCGCGCGCTTGCCGTCTTTGACAATCGCCAGCACTTTTCCTTCGGCGCTTTCGCTGTCATATCC
>Ga0136600_1000500_pt1 | contig 21081 bp, 21 predicted proteins | sample AntRauMFilla2698_FD_104634 | JGI IMG/M metagenome (GOLD analysis project Ga0136600, IMG submission 104634) | Saline lake microbial communities from Rauer Islands, Antarctica - Metagenome Filla 2 #698 | ecosystem: Environmental > Aquatic > Non-marine Saline and Alkaline > Saline | place...
ACAAGCACGTTATGAATGTATATCGTATGGCCAGCCTGGCTGCCGCGAATAATTTCGGCTTGACCGACCGCGGAAACATTGCGCCCAACAAAAAAGCCGACATCGTTCTGCTGAGCGATCTTGAGACATGCGCCATTAAACACGTCATTAAAGACGGCGCGCTCGTCACAGATAATAGTTTTGCCAACAGACCGAAGATTAGAATGCGCGGCCTTAATTCGGTGCATCTTGGAAAAATCAATGCAGATCAACTGCAACTGGCTCCGCAAAACGGTAATATTGTTCCCGTTGCGCAAATCGAGGCAGGATCACTTTTAACACCCGGCATTAATGTAACTCTGAACGTGGAAAACGGCCATTTGCAAGCGGACACGGCGCAAGATGTTTTAAAATGCGCCGTATTAGAGCGTCACGGGAAAACAGACGGTAATATTGGGATCGGCTTTGTCAAAGGCTTTGGATTTAAAGACGGCGCGATTGCTGCCTCTGTAGGCCACGACGACCATAACATTACAGTTGTGGGCGCCAATGATGATGATATGGCTCTCGCCGCCAATGAGATTGCAAATATGGGCGGCGGCTATGTTGTTGTTAAAGACAATACGGTGCTAGCCCGCCTCGCGCTTCCTATTGCAGGCCTGATATCAGACCAGCCATTTGAAAAAGTTGCGGCAGAAGAAGAGAAAATCCGTACAGCCGCCGCCTCATTGGTTCCCGAAGGACAGGACGGCTTATCACAACCATTGATTTCGCTGGCCTTTATTTCGCTGAGCGTTATACCCTTTATCCGCATTTGTGATGCCGGCATTACAGACAATCAAGGCACAGGCCCGACATTAATCTGGGATCAGCGCAAACCATAAACTATCATCGCGCTATATCCTGTATATAAAGACGTATATAAAAAAGCCCTTCGAAAGAAGGGCTTTTCTTTGTGTTCTGTTTTTTAAAACTACTTGCTCTTAGGCTTTTCATCCTTTGCGGGCGCTTCCGCAGATTCATTCGCGGCAGGCGGCTTATCCTGATCTGCGCCGACCAATAGCGCATCAGCCACCAGACCTGCATCTTTTCTGATTTTTGCTTCGATTTCCTCGGCAATTTCCGGGTTTTCCCGCAAGAACTGTTTTGCATTTTCGCGGCCTTGCCCGATACGCTGCTCACCATAGGAAAACCATGAGCCGGATTTATCAACGATGTCGCCGGTGACGCCCAAATCAATAATTTCACCCATTTTGGATATACCCTCGCCGTACATGATATCAAATTCGACCTGACGGAATGGCGGCGCCATTTTGTTTTTGGCCACCTTCACCCGGGTCTGGTTACCGGTGATCAAATCTTTATCCTTAATCGCGCCAATACGTCGGATATCAAGACGCACAGAAGAATAAAACTTAAGAGCGTTACCACCAGTTGTTGTTTCAGGAGAACCAAACATCACGCCAATTTTCATACGGATTTGGTTAATGAAGATCACCACACATTTTGATTTGGAAATAGAGCCTGTTAATTTACGCAGTGCCTGTGACATTAAACGCGCCTGAAGCCCCATATGGGAATCGCCCATCTCGCCTTCAAGTTCGGCCTTAGGAACCAGCGCAGCAACAGAATCCACAACCAGTACGTCAATCGCATTAGAACGCACCAATGTGTCGACGATCTCAAGAGCCTGTTCACCGGCATCTGGTTGGGAAATTAACAAATTATCAACATCAACGCCCAGTTTACGAGCATAGGATGGATCAAGCGCATGCTCGGCATCAACAATTGCGCATGTACCGCCTGTTTTTTGTGCCTCTGCAATCACATGAAGTGCCAATGTTGTTTTACCCGAACTTTCAGGACCGTAAATCTCTACGATACGTCCGCGTGGCAAGCCGCCGATACCAAGACCGATATCAAGACCAAGCGAGCCGGTTGAAATGGCCTCTATTGCGTTTGGCTTATGCTCACCGTTCAGTCTCATAATAGAGCCCTTACCGAACGCACGTTCAATTTGGGTCAGGGCTGCGTCGAGAGCCTTTTGTTTTTCAGGGTTTGCACTCATATCTTGGTCTGCTCCTTTTTTGGGCTTTAATTGTGTCACGCTCATAATAATGCTCCTTTATGTGATCGCACAGCAGCGCAATGATTGCAACGGCTGAGATTAAATTAGACAGGTTCTTCAACGAGAATCTTAAGCCTTATTGTACACACTTTGTTCTCCTCCGCAAGAAAAAAGAACATAAAAAGAACAGTTATGCGCAATAAAAAAGCCCTGATTGTTGCAAATCAAGGCTTTTGGTAACTTATTTTTTACAAAATATTATCAAGCGGGCGGCATTGGAGAAGCCACCTGCGGTATCTTTTTATGCTTTGCAGCACTAGGAAACAAGACATCATGGATATCATTTTTTGATGTATTAATGCTGTCCATGGATGTTTTCGCCGCGCAGTACATTGATACGGCATCCACAATATAAGCGCCGGCAGCAGCGGCAAACAAAGTTGTTAATGTCAAACCGGCAGAAACAGTCGCCATACCCAGAGCAGCTCCGGCCAAAAGTGGTACAGCATATGTGCGCCACAATTTTTTGTTAGCCGCTTTCTTGCTCACATCCGGATCAGCCTGAAAATCATTGGATAGATATGCATGCGCCGTGAAGGGCATTTTCAAAGTATCTACGGCATATGCTAACATTTTATTATTCGATTTTGACATTCTTATTTCTTTCAATTTATTTACAGGACGATAAACAAAATCATCCATTTGCACAATTTATATCAGCATTTTGCACATAGTGTCAATTAAAATCGATTTAAACATTATAAACGGTTAACGATCCAAAACGTCTTTAACCTTCGCAGCAAGCTGCTTTAGCGTAAACGGTTTGGCAAGGAACCAGATGTTTTCGCCCATATGGTCTTTGAGTTTTTCTTCGGTATAGCCCGAAATAAAGATTATTTTCAGCTCCGGGTTTTGCTCACGGATCTTTGTCGCAAGCGTAGGACCGTCCATGTCCGGCATAATTACATCCGTTATCAATAGATCGATTGTATCAAGCCCTTCTTTTTCCAAGAGCTCAAGCGCAGCCTCGCCGCCATCCGCTCCAAGAACCTCATAGCCTTTGTTCGACAGCGCCCGCGTACTAAAGGTGCGCACAGCATCCTCGTCTTCAACCAGCATTATCCGCGCAGTACCTGTCAAATCTTGCGGCTCGTCGCGCGCACTTTCGTCTTCGACCTCTTTGCTCTCTTCTTCGCTGGCGGCAGGCAAGTAAATTGTAAAAGTCGTGCCTTTGCCAACGACACTATCCACACCTAAGAATCCGCCCGTCTGACGCACAATACCGTATACGGTCGCCAAACCAAGACCAGTCCCTTGCCCGACATCCTTCGTTGTAAAGAACGGCTCAAATATGCGCCCCATATTCTCGGCACTGATGCCGCACCCTGTATCAGATACCGCAATAGACACCCATTCTCCTGCGGGCATCTGGTCGCTGCCTCCGAGATCAAACGGCGTATCATTTTTAAGGTACCCTGTTTCTATGGTTAATTGCCCAGTACCATCCATCGCGTCACGTGCATTCACAACCAAATTCATCAAGACTTGTTCCATTTGGCCATGATCCACCTTAATCAGGCTTTCCCCCTGACCGTGAATTACATCAAACTCGATTGAAGCACCGATCAGACGCCGCAACAAATGCGAGACTTCGGATAGAATATCGGACACATCATGCACACGCGGACGCAATGTTTGCTGGCGGGAAAACGCCAAAAGCTGACGCACGAGATTTGCCGCACGGTTTGAATTTTGTTTGATCTGCATAATATCGCCAAAGGACGGATCCCCAGGCTTGTGACGGATCAAAAGCAAATCACAAAAACCGATCATTGCCGTCAGCAGATTGTTGAAATCATGTGCAACGCCGCCCGCAAGCTGTCCAATAGCCTGCATTTTTTGCGATTGTACAAATTGTGCTTCTAGAGATTTTTGCTCTGTTAAGTCAATAAAGTTCAGCACCAGATTATCGCTGCCCTCAAGGCGGCGGGCATACATTTGCGCTGTAACCTCGCTATCTTTGCCGTTCAAACGCACTTCCGCAGGTGTGCGGGATTTCTTCTCGTCAAAATCGACTTTATCAAGAGCGCTAATCGTTTGATCACGCATATCATCGGGCAGTAAATCTTTGAATGTTTGGTTGGAAAGCTCCTTTTGATCATAACCGAGAAGCTTTGACATTGCGGGATTAACATCATTCACGGCGCCTTTTTGATCCAGAATCATCACGCCAAGCGGCGATTCCTCAAAGAAACGCTGGAATCGGTCTTCGGAGAGCTGCAAAGCCTTGTACATTTCGCGCTCTGCGGTCATATCGTGCAACACGCCCCGCGTTCGAACGCGTCCGTTCCCCTCGTGAACCACAGCCTGACTGATCGAGGCCATGAATGTGCGCCCCCCGTGCCCCTTCATAACCACTTCGGCAATCTGTTTTGCCCCGCCATTTTCAATCACATCATAAGGTTTTGCATTATCCGGCACGGCATCGAAATAAGTGTGCAGCGTGCGGCTTTCCATGATGGTACGGATATCATCCCCAAGCCAGCGCGATAACGTGGCGTTTACAAAGACAAAACGCCCATTCTCGTCCACCGAAAAGAAGCCGACAGGCGCATTATCGGTAAAATCGATCAATTTTTCTCGTTCGTCGCGCACAGCGCGCTCTTTTGAATGGCGCTCTGTAATATCATCAATACGCCAATGGACATAGCCTGCCCAGCCGGAAATAGGCTGCGCGGTGACTTGGTACCATATGGGATGCTCCTCGTAACGGCTTTCTATTTCAATAGAATCGGTCAGGCCGCGAAAGGCCTGGTCTGCCAAAAAACGGAAATGCGCCCGCGCCTCTTCATCTTTTTCAAACAACTTGGAAAGCGAAACAACAGAAGGCGTTCCGATAGACGCGCATAAACGTTCGAATTTTTGATTACAATAGACCGTATTATCCGCAGCATCGGTTATCATACGCGCGCCGCGGCTGCCTTCTAACACCTCAAAGATCAATTTATCGTGCTTGTGTTTGCGACGCATTAGGCCTATGGCATAGGCTGTAACAGTTACGGCGCTAAAGGTCAGTAATGCAAACAGATATGTTTTCACGATCAGCATCATAGGAAGCTGCAAAAACAAATCCGCAATAACAAGCCAGATCACAGACAATACAATACAAACCAAAGGCAACGCCCAGCGAAAGCGTCGCGGTTTTTCCTGAAACTGTGAAAGATCGGGTGTCCGGTGGTGTCTTTGTATAAATTCAGAATGGTCGAGTGTCATGATTCACATCATTGCAGAGATTTAAGCGTCTGAAAACTAATTTAATGCTCCTTTGAGCCTAAATACATAGGAAATAATCTCGGCAACGGCTTTATAGTGCTCTGAGGGGATCATTTCGTCAATATCGACGGTATCATAAAGCGTTCGTGCAAGCGGCCTGTTTTCGTAAAGCGGTATGTCATGCTCTTTGGCAAGCTCCCTGATCCGCAAGGCTGTCTCTTCGATGCCTTTGGCCACGCACACCGGCGCGTCCATTTCATCGGTTTTGTATTCCAGCGCGATGGAATAGTGAGTCGGGTTGGTAATAATCACATCTGCGCGAGGCACATTTTGCATCATGCGTTGCTGCGCTCTTTGTTGACGCAATTGTCGCAGCTTGGCTTTGATTTCGGGGTCACCTTCGGATTGTTTATACTGGTCTTTAACCTCTTGTTTGGTCATGCGCATTTCTTCGTAATGCTGTTTGCGCTGAAAAACCAAATCAATTATCGCCACAATCGCCATCACGATTAAAACACCGATCATCAGACGAATGAACAGCACCATCAGCTCTTCCATGACCAAATTCAGTGGTAAGCCTATTAAATGCTCAATCTGAGCGAAAAACGGACGAAGCAAGATGAACCCGACCACCCCGATCACAGTCAATTTCAGAATGCCTTTAGCAAACTCCATGAGTGATTTTTTTGAAAATAAACGCTTAGCACCGGACGCAGGCGATATTTTCGATAGTTTAGGTTTGATTTGCTCTGCGGTAAACAATACGCCGACCTGCAACAGCGGGCCCGCAATGGCCGTAATAACAAAAAACAGCAGCGGCATCGCCAAAATCAGTGCGGTTGTGCCGATCCCTTCGCCAAATAAAATCGTAATCCCCCCCGGCAAAGGCGGCATTTGCTCTGCTTTTTCAATGAACTGTTTTAAATGCTCTTTCAAGCGCGACATCACTGTCGGCCCCATCGAGACGATAACAACCGTTGCTGCCACCAGCATCAACCAGTTATTAACCTCTCGCGATAAAGGCACTTGTCCCTTTTGCCGCGCATCATCAAGCTTTTTTTGCGTGGGCTCTTCGGTCTTCTGGGACTCATCTGGCTTATCACCCTCGGACATCTAGGATGCGCTCCTTACTTTTATGTTACTGGCTAAAGAAAAACATAAGTGTGTTTTCAAATTGACTGACCCAAAACAGCATTATCACTGAAAGCGTCATAAATAAACAAAGCGTCGCCAGCATAATCTGCAAAGGCAAAGCCAATATAAAAACCTGAATTTGCGGCATCAGGCGCGCCAAAATACCCATACAGATATAAATCATAAGCGATAAAACCATAAACGGCGCGGCCATTTGCACACCTACTTTAAAACTCAGTGCCACTGTTTGCGCTATCATCTGGCTCATATCACCTGCCCCCGGTATATTCCCGATAGGAAACAGCTCATAGCTATTAACGAGACCGTAAATCAAAAGATGGTGCATATTTGTTGCGAACACAACAATCATGCCGCATATAGACAATAAGGCCCCTATCAATGACCCCTGCGTCGCAGAGCCGGGGTTAAAGACCTGCGCGTTACCAAGGCCGGACATAAAAGATATCACCATGCCGCCTGTATCAAGCGCCGCCATCATAATCCGCGCAATCATCCCGATAAACAGCCCTATAATAAATTCGGCAAAGATAAGGACAACCAGTCCCGCCATCGCGGGCAGCTCTGCGGGTATGTATTGCGCCACAAAAGGCGCAAGCGCCAAGGACAAACCAACGGCAATAACCAGTCTTACGCGCTGCGGCGTAAAACTATCGCCGATCCCCGGCATGCTCATCAGCGCCGTTCCTATCCTGACAAAGGTCAGAAGAAAGGCAAACAAGCCGATTGTTAAAAATTCTTGAAGTGTTGATTCCAGCATTATCACATCATAAGGGCCTTATAAGGCGGCCTCAAACATATTTATATTTTGCAGCGATCTTATCCCATATCAATAGATCCCAAATCAACAGGTCATGTGTCAATAAGGGCCTAAAACGCAGATATACGGTCTGCGATCTCCAACATGAAACCTTGCATGATAGCAATCATGGAGGGAAATAAAACGGCGATCGTTAAAAAGACAACGATAATCTTTGGTACAAAGACCAATGTCATTTCCTGAATTTGTGTCAAAGCCTGAAACAACGCGATGATTACGCCCACGAGCAACCCCAAAAGCATGGGCGGCGCACCAATTTGCAGCACCAAAAACAGTGCCTGCCTGAAGAGATCAATGATTTCACCTTGTTCCATAAAAACCTGCGATTTTAGATTTACGTTTTATTCTATACAAGAATATCACAGACAGGATAATTTAACAGGGTCATTTAACCAAGCTCTTTTAAAGTAATAGGAAAAATTTATTATTGAACGCAGCTTCGCGCTTTAGATTGGCATACGCATGATGTCCTGATAGGCACTAATCATACGGTCACGCACTGTGACAACAGTTTGCAATGTTAACTCAGCCTTTGTAATGGCATCAACAACATCATTAATATCGGCTTCGCCCGTGACGGCGGCCGCAGAGGCCTGCTCGCCTTGGCGAACAGATTGTATTGTGTCGCGCACGCCTTCTTTGACCATATTTCCGAAAGACACACCATCATTGTCCGATGACAGACCCTTATCACCGCTTATATTTTGCGCGGTTTTATAAATATTTGATGCGGCTGCCGAACTTACTTGGTCAATGGTCATTTTACTTTGCTCCTGTTACCTATTATAACGCTTTTTGCTTATCGACGCAAAAGATCAATTGTTTGCAAGAACATTGTTCGGCTTTGCTCAACCATACCGAGGTTGGCTTCGTATGTTCTCTGCGCCTCGCGCATATCCATCGCTTCGATTAACGGATTTACATTCGGCATTTTCACATGCCCGCTCTCGTCCGCGCCCGGGTGATCAGGCATATACTTAATCGGAAACGGTTCATTTTGAACCTTTTCTACTTTATCGACCGTAATTCTGTCGCGTCCCATCTCACGATCATATTCATTTTTAAACGAAATAATCTGGCGTGTATATGGATCCGCCCCGGGTGTTGTAGCGGCTGTGTTTGCATTCGAGACGTTTTCTGAAATAACACGAATACGTGTGCCCTGCGCGCGCATACCGTGTGTTGCTATTGTCATTGCATCAAATAATTCACTCATATCTTAATTCCTTATTCTAATTTTACATTATCTCTTTAATTTGACCGTGGCTTATCTCGACTGGCCAATTGCCATACGGATCATGCCAACATTTTTCTTATACACTGTCGTCATTAAATTATAATCCATTGTATTTTTTGCAGCGTTCATCATCTGCTCTTCCATTATGACAGCATTACCGGATGGGGAAACTTCATATACATGGTCTTGCTTTGTTTCACTGTAAGATGAATCTACCTGGCTGCGGGCGCTGAAATGATCGCCTGATGTTCCGTTTAATCTAACGGGCTGAACTTGACGCTTGCCTTGTGAAGCCTGAAGAACAGATCCAAAATCAACCTCTTTAAGATCTTTGGGTATATAATTAGGCGTGTCCGCATTTGCGACATTCTGCGCAATCACAGACTGGCGCTTGTGCAAATAATCCATTTTTGCTGATAACCCTTGAAAAAGTCCTATATTATCCATTGTCATCGTTTTACCCTTTATATTTTAAGCCTTATTGCTTTTCGGCTTTTATCTCGTTAATTTCATTTTATGTTTGAACGTTTAATCGTTCTTTCCCACTTATGGGATGAAATTTGCACAAACCATGCCAAAAGGATTTAACGTGGGACAAGATTACGGCGAGACATCTGATAAACTAGGGAATGACGCGCTACCCCCCTTAAATATAAAGAAAAAATCAGAAAGCTCTGTGGCCATTGCCGTTAAAGATGCGCAAAAAAAGGGCGATCTGCCCTCTATTGCTGCCGCAGGACGGGGAAAAATTGCCGAGCAGATTTTGCAGCTTGCTTTCGAAAACGACATAAAAGTCCGCGAGGACAGCGCTTTGGCCGAAATGCTTGCAAATATTGAACTGGACAGCCCTATTCCGTCCGAAGCCTTCATGGCCGTTGCAGAAATCATGTCATATGTTTATAAAGCAAATGGTGAAGATAATCCGTTTGATGCAATTTTGCAGGATGACATTCTAAAAGCATATGAAGACGCGGCTGATTTACAGCCCGAAATCACTGAGAATACATCGTCCGACAGCGATAATTCAAAAGAAACAGATACAGACAAAGAGAAATAACAAGGCGGGAAAATATGGATATCATCGAACTTGATCAAATTGTGAAATTCTTTTTCTCGCTTTTGCTTGTTTTGTCTCTCATGGGGCTTCTGGCGATTATACTCAAGAAAATAAACAATAAAGCAGTCGGCACCAAAGGGTTAATGAAACGCCTTAAAATTACAGATAACCTTCATTTATCCCCAAAAACAAAGCTGTTTATAGTGAACTGCGATGATGCTGAATATTTAATCTCATCAGGCCCTCAGGGCGAAGTCCTGCTCGACAAGCTTCCCGCAAAACCAATAGAGCGCCTTGAACCAAGCATAGAATCAGATAAAGATAAAAAAGCATCACCGGTGAATAAAACGAATGACCTCAGGGCGACAAAGTAAAGAGCGACAAAGTAAAACATTGCGCATGTAACGGGCATATTGAACAGGATCAAAGCTATATGAATACAACGATCAAACACTCTTCCGAAGCGGATGTAATGCCAAACATCCGGCGCAATCGATATGATTGGAAGCATTTCATAAAAACCAGTGCATGCTTGTTTTTGTTCCTCAGCCTGTCCGTTTGGCTGGTTTCATTATTTAATCCTGTTCTCGCGCCGGCCATTACACTTGATCTTGGCGCGGACGCGGAAAACGGGACTATTACCGGACGCATCATTCAGCTTCTCGCCATTATGACGGTTTTGTCTCTGGCGCCGTCTATCTTGATTATGATGACATCTTTTACCCGTATTATTGTGGTTTTATCGTTTTTGCGGACGGCGATGGGCATTCAGCAAACACCGCCAAATACAGTTTTGATCTCGCTCGCGCTCTTTTTGACCTTTTTCATTATGGCTCCCACAATCCAGACAGCCTACACAGAAGGCATTGAGCCGCTCGTGCGCGAAGAAATAGACGAAATAACAGCCTTTGAACGCGCCACTGCGCCGTTTAAAACCTTTATGCTCACACATGTGCGCGAAGATGATCTGGAACTTTTCTTTGATATTTCGGGTGAAGAAATCCCTGAAAACGCCGAAGATGTTCAGCTACAGGTGTTAATCCCCGCCTTTATGATTTCAGAGCTGCGGCGAGCGTTTGAAATTGGCTTTATGCTGTTCTTACCCTTCCTGATCATTGATATGGTCACGGCGTCTATTTTGATGTCTATGGGTATGATGATGTTGCCACCGATTATGATTTCACTGCCGTTTAAAATCGTCTTCTTTGTTCTGGTGGATGGGTGGTATCTGGTTACAGGCTCATTGGTCCGAAGCTTTGATACCGGTGTTCCTATCCCTGGCGGATAGTCATTATTCGTCTGATGCGAATGGTGACGGCGTTGAAGTCTTATTATATTCAATAAGAAACTCTTTAAACATATCCACCTCGTTCACAAGGCTGCGTAATGTTGTTTGATCTGCGATAATTGAGTTTTGGCGCTGGCGCGTAATCACATCAAATAAACGCGCTCTGGATGTGCGCTGCATTTGATCACCAAAGCGTGTACTCAGATTGGCAAGCTCAACGCGATCCCCCGCCAAATTTAAAACAACGGCACGGTTTAAAATCAATTCGGCTTGATCACCGGTTAACGAGTCACCAGGTGCAATGGCTTCATCCAAAATCAGTAAATTAATTGCATCGGCTGCGTCTTGCCATAGTCCGGCTTTCCATGCGATATCGGCGCGCAATCGATTAATGACCTCCGCCGTACCGAGCCTGTCCAATATATCAATAGCCTCCTCGGCTTTGCCATCCTGGGATAATGCACGCGCAATTAACATTTCAACCTCCAGCAAGTCATCATCGCTTTTGCTGCTACCATCTTTCATACGAATGTCTTTGGCGATATTAAGGGCTTTCATTGCATCTTCCGGATTCTGATCGAGCAAGTAAACCGTGCCAAGTCGTATAGCAGTTGCAGCTCGATTTTCGCCGGAAAGACGGAAATCCACCTGATTTTGAAGAAGAGCCGCTGCACGGCCCAGCAATTCAGCCTCAACCAGCCGTTCTGCCAGGCGCTGAATCACTATATCGCCCGTTTCGCCGGGAGGCGTTAATTCGCGGAAATCTTCAAAGACAGACACGGCATCCAGCGCCGATAATTCTGTATCATTGATAAGGATATCTTCGAATTTATCTTTCATAAAATCAGTAATATCCTGACTGACATTGGCATCCGGCCGCAAGCTGGCGGCATCGCGCAAGATTGTAAAGCCGCGCATATAGGATTTTTGATTAATATATAAACGTCCGAGCATGAAATTAATTTGTGCTTCTAATTCATCACCGCGCCATGCATATCTAAGCCCTTCTAAGCGATCAATGGCTTCCGCCTCGCTGATCTCTTCGCGTGATAGCTTCATCATTGTCATTGCCAAACCTGCTTTTGCGCGGAACAGATCATCCGGACCGCTAATCAAGGGCTGCCAAAACTCTTTTGCCCGCTCAAACTCAGAACTAATACTATGTGCGACCCCCTTAAGATAAGCTGCATTAGAACGCGTTGAAGGCCATAAATCATCTCCACTGGTCTTGATACTCGACAAGACACGTTCTGCTTTCACAATATCCCCATGTCGTAAGGCCACCTCGGCAAGCTTGAGGCCGATACGCTGCAATAAATCATTAGGATAATCCATTAAAACGAACATGTCTTCGGGCATATAATCCCGTGCCTGACGCCAATCTTCTAGAGACGCTAATGTGTAAGCGCGCCAGTAATCCAGCTCTGAATAGCCTTCTAGTGATGAGTGAAACAAGTCCTGAAAAGCAAATTCATATTTGCCGGAAATAGCATAGGATGCACCGCGCAATGCTCTATATTCCACGCTATTTACAACAGCTGGATAGATGTAAGCGGCGTGCTTTAAAAAACCAACGGCTTCTTGGCCGCGATTATTCGATAAATTCATTTTCGCAAGTGTTACCAAATCCTGAGCTTTACCGGCGCTGTCTTTTGTTGATGCGGCCGTAAGCAAAATGCGCTGATTTTCTTCAAGCATTCTTTTACCGCCGAGCATCCAGCGGTCAAAATCAAAAATCTGTACTATTTTTTCATTTTTCACATCCTGCGCCTGAACGGTAGCATCGACAATGCGTTGTTCATCTACTTTTGAAGAATCGCGTACGTTCTCGCGCATTTTGCGTATACTGGCATCTTTACGAGACGACAATGCCAGCCCCTGTTCAAGTGAAATATTGATCCCTAAAGGCTCCATTTCAACGACCAAAGCATCATTCTCCGGCTTCACAACCAGACCGGCTGCCGTATACATAGTGTCAAAATCCACGTAATCATAGGCCCCCCCTGTATATTGCTCCGCAGAAGATACCGCAGCGACAACCAGTTCGTCGCCTATTTTAGGATCGCGTATTGTAAATATTCCCGTGATTTTCTTTAAAGGCCACAGAACTGTGCTGTTTCTGACCGTATCAGATTTCGAAAAAATTGTTTGCGGTTCTACGGCTGGAAAAGGTGGCTCCTGTTGCTGCATGACGACACGCCAGACCAAACCGCCACCTTCTGCATAAAAATGATAATCACGAAAATCTTCGGGAATTTCTGTGTAGTAAAGTGTACCTGTGTTTGTTTCGACTTTTTCAAAAGGCTTGAACCTATCTGCCAAAGGGCCTTTAAAGCGCGGAGAAACCTGCAGTACGGTATCAACAAAATAATAAAGGCCTCCGCCTCTTTTAAAAACAGCAATCCCGACGGCTTCTGTTAAAGACAGATTGATCTGGGTTGGCTCTTCATAATTATCTGACGGCGCAGCGTTTGCAGACTGGCTTATTTGTGTTTTTGTGATCATGCGCTCTGTGGTATTACCATCACCGTCAATAATAATTTCAGGGATGTCCACCTGAACGACTTTCACTGTTTTATCTGTGTTTTTTTGCGATGGTCTTGGCTTTTGCTCTTGTTTGGAAACCGGCTCGGCAGTCTTTGTATCTTGGTTCGGCTTCTTTTCCGGTGCGGCCGGCGCTGCATCTCTTTGAGAAGGCGACGCAGGCGGCGTCCCCAAAATATCGACAATCACGCGGTTACCTATAACAAAGCTCCGGAAATCGCGCCGCTTATCTGTTTCAAACGTAACAGCTAAGGATCCCGCAGATTGATCCAAACTTTGCAAGGATTCAATGCTGCCCTGAGCGTCAAAATCATTTTTATCAATTTGATAATTATCTGATGATAGCAGTGTAACAGTGAGCGTATTATCGGAATCACGTGTGACTTCATGTTGCGCAGGCGCAGGCAAATCAAATACGATGCGCGTATAATCTTCATGTACACCCGAGCGAAGCTTTACAAGCGCCTGTGCGGAAACAGATACACTGTATAAAAAGACAGCAGCAGAAAACAAAATGAGTACTAATCGTTTCATAAATATAAAAGTGCCATAGCTTTGTTTAAACAACAAGGTAACTTGAGGTGAAATGCAATTTAGTCCATTGATTTATATGGAAGAACTGCAATTACACATCAACACATTCTATTCTACCACTATTCGAAAATTAAATCAGGTTGAAAAGTGCGTTTTTCGCCCGCATGATTAGAAATAATGATCTGAATTTGCGGCGAATCGGTATTTTCTTCCAATAAAGGGACGGCAAAACCACTAACGACAATGTTACGCTCATAGCCTACATTATCAAGTACAGAGGCCAGCCCCACTGCATAATCCAGACTATTACCCCATATCGTGCTCTTATCTGCACCGTCAATACTCGAAACCTGCCCCGGAACATAGGCATGAATTTCAAGTCGGTTTTTAATACGGCTTAAAATCGGCGCTAAAACGTATAATTGACGGCGCCCTTCATCCGATAACTCGCGGCTGCCATCTTCAAAGAAACTCTTAAAGGGAAAATTAATTTGTAAATTGGAACCGTTATCAGACAAATATATCCCCTCAAGGGTTTTATTCTCATTGATATCCCTGTCTATAACATTTTGTAAATACCCAACATCCAGAGCATCGTCATACTCAAAACGTAATACGCTAGGCCCCTGCTCTAAACCTTTATTAAACTGCCCGCCATAACTCGACTGAAATTCCGTTTTAAGGGCTGCGGTAACGCCATCCCATGTTTCCTTATCAGGATCAGACATAGAAAACAGCAAAACAAAAAATGTTAACATTAACGCCATAACATCGGTAAAAGACACAAGCCATGCTCCGGATGTGCTTTCGATGGCCTGCCCCCGGAACCCCTTGCCTTTTTGTTTTTTTTTGTCCGCATCAAAAGCATTCTCAGCTGGCTGTTCTTTGCTTGTGCCGGGTTTATCAGAGCCTGAGGTTTGCAAAGCCATTTCTCTACATCTCCTTACCGATATTTACGCTATCCGGTTCTATGAAAATCTCTATGAAATCAGGATCTGATGACTGCGAAACCGAGGCATCAATTAAACGATTTTGTAAGCCCGCATCCGTAAGAATCTTAATAGCCTCCTCAAGCCGTAAAACTGTGTTCTGTAGTAATCTTGGGTTTTTATTTTTAAGATGTGCAGGCGTTTTATCTACGGTTAAGATTATATGCAACCGATAAGGCCGCCCTCTTTCTTCTTGTCGTAGCAAGGAAATAAATGTCGGAGTAAATGCCTGCTCGGCCTTCTCAGACGTGACATTTGCTTCACGAAATTCTTTCGACATAATCATGTCCAAAAATTCATCATAAGGCGCTTTGAAAAATAATGTGCCGTCACTTTTGTTAATTTGGGCTTTATGCCCTGCGATCTCAGATTCAAACAAAGCCTGCATTTTTTCGACAGTGCTTCCCTCGCCTGTCGATTCATCAATATGCTCTTTTTCCGATGGCTGCGTCCCTGTAACTTCCATAATAATTAAATTATCATATTTGGTACCGAAAGTTTGCCCCAAACTTTGCATCGCAGGAGTTACCTTAACTTCCTCAAAAGACGAAATAGCATTCAAAACAATAAAAAAAGCCAGAAGCATTAAGAAAAGTGCTAAAGCCAATAATTGACCTGATTTCATGCCATCTTCTGCATTATCTGGAGCGCTTTGAATTTTCTTATGTAGCTTAGTCATTAATCAAAATCAGCAAGCAGTTTATCTATATCCTCTTGCGTTGGCGTAGAGTCAGGCATCTGAGGCCCGTTCAATAAACTATCTTTGTCATTGATATCAACACTCTTTTCGCGACGCACCGCGTCTTTGCTTACCTCGTGACCGAGCATTTTGAGAATATGCCGGACTTTATCATCAATTTCCTTAAGCGTTGACACAACCTTGCTAATTCTTTGTCCAGTGATGTCCTGAAAAGAACATGCTTCATAAACTTTTGTGACCTGATCCTGAATATTGGACACAATTTCCTTTTCTGAAAGCCCAGATGATAATGTCTGAATTGCTTCACAAGCATCCATAATAGTACCCGTCGCAACCTCAGTTGCACCAACGACAGCATCGAGTTCATCCGTAGCTGTTGGAATATGCGTACTATTAATATCTGTTGCCCCAAGACGCGCAACCTCATCTTTAGTTTCTTCGATTACGCTTTTGAGGTTCGTAAGCTCCGCCACAATTTCGGAATTTGAACCATGTGCTGAATTCCGATCATCAACTTTGACTTTTTCCAAAACGTCATTAATAATCTTAACGACTTCCGCGCGCTCATAGCTTGCTTTATCACCTAGAATATTTTCAATATTTTCTTGATTCATCAAAAGAGTCCCCTCTCAATCAATTATGTGCCCAGCATTGGACACTTAATAAAGGCACGATGATAACGTTTTAAAAGTCACCCAAAACAGATGCAATTTTACCCTTTAACGTATTGGCGTTAAATGGCTTCACAATGTAATTATTTACACCGGCCTGCTTTGCCGCAATAACGTTTTCCGTTTTACTTTCTGCCGTCACCATGATGAACGGAACATTCTGGTTTTGATCTTCTGTTGCGCGCACATGCTTTAGCAAATCAATGCCTGTCATTGGCTCCATATTCCAATCGGAAATAACCATTCCATAATCTTTATTTTTCAACAGATTGATTGCCATAGAACCGTCAGTTGCCTCATCGACATTTTTGAACCCAATTTGATTGAGCAAATTACCAATAATACGAAGCATTGTTTTATAGTCATCCACGATCAGGACGTTCATATTCATATCTACAGACACGAGTCTTTCTCCTTTTAATTAAAACAGAGCATAATCATTTATTTCGATTTTTTGCTCATACTGGGTAAACGTATTCTGGAACAGAATAGTTAAGACAATCTAATAGTTAAGACAATCTAAAGGATACATGAATTTTTATCCGAGCTAAACGCTTTTTTTTAAATCCAAGCAGTTTAATGCACCGCAGTTAGATATTATTCTTTATTGCATCATCGGCATCTTGCGCTGCTGCGCCAGCAATAATGTAACTGTACGGGCTCTCTCAGCACTCATTGCAGCGATAATCGGTGCTGATTTTCGTTCTGACATTTTGGTCAAAACCGTCACAAGCACGTCCAAATCAAGCGTATTAAAAATACGCGCAGCATCTTTTGCTTTCATGCCTTCGTATATCTTTACAAGGCTTTGCATACGCGCAGTATCCTGATTCTCTTGTTTCTCCATCATTTTCTTTATTTCATCATGCACAGCCGAGAGCTCGCGCATTTTCTGTTCTATTTCCCGTTCGGCCGCCTCCAGTAAGGCTTCGCGCATCAACAACTCTTGCTCTCGTTTTTCAATAATTTTACGGCGCTTTGATAAATCTTTATAAAGCCCGACCTGCACGTCGGAAAAATCAATCTGATCTTCCACGGGATCAACCCAATCTGTTAATACATTGTCTTCTGATAAGATATCCGGTTCTTCCTCTATACCTTCAAAGTCCTCGCTATCCCCTACTACAATAACACCGCCAGCCTCTTCCATCGCTTGCGGCGCATCTTTATCAGGCTTGGATTCCTGCGCCGCTTGCGCCTCATTAATAGCCTTGAGCCCGGCATAAAAATCCCCTAGCCGCACTGAAAATGACAACAATGCAACAATGACCAGAATTGGCAAAAGCCTTAGTTTGGGAACAAGATTTATCTTCATTGAGCGTTCAATTATCCTCTGGTTACGTTATTTCTTTGCTGCTTTACTCTTCACAAGCGCATTATAAAGATCGCGCTCCGCTTCGGAGTAGAAATCATCCTCAGCCATATTATCTGAATTTTCATCCTCCGGCTGATATGATGCGCTATCTTTATCGCCCTCCATCTCAGGATCACGAATGACGAATGAAGGAAAGTTTTCTTCAATCACGTCCTTTGTCGTCGCTATGCGGGCTTTGGGCCCCTTATCTGCATCTTGGCCGTTCGTTCCTACTGCCGGATCATTCCTATCAATAGATTCTTTTTTTTCCGAGGGCTTGTTGCGCCCCGCCCCTTCTAAGCGCGAAGCCATCCGGTCGGCAGCATCGTTCATCAATGACAATTCGTCGCGAAAAGCAACAGCATCGTCTATTGTCGATTGCAACTCACGGCCGGAATCTTTGGCTGCGTGCTTCATACTTATAATAGCCTGATCCGCCTTCACAATCTGGGACGACAAATCTTGTATCAGATTATGAATCTCTTGCCGGCTCTCCTTAAATGTCTTAAGATTCCGCGACAGCTTTGCCGCATAGAAAATTGTTCCTGCAAGCAAAATCAATATTGCAGCGTCCATAAACACACCTAAAAGATCATCCATTTATTACATCCTTAACATTTGCGACTAAGTATCCTCATCCACTTCAGGCGGGATATATCGCTCTATTCGTACGGCAGTATAGCCCTGCTTTTGTCCCACAGGGCCCCTAAACATCGGAAAATTGCCGCATCGCAACTCCAGCTCATCATCTGTTGTTGTATTGAACATGATCTGTGTTCCCACTTTCCAGTTCAACATCTCATCAAGCGGAACTGTCGTCTCGCCCAAGACAGCCTGAAGCTTTACATCTGTTTTATACAACTCTTGCGTCAAGTGTGTTTCCCATATGGAATCACGCCCGAACTTTTCCCCCATAAACATCTGCAAAAGCAATTCGCGAATAGGCTCAAGCGTAGCATATGGAATTAACACTTCAATACGACCGCCGCGATCCCCCATATCAACACGAAAACGAGCGAGAACACTGGCATTGCCGCTTTGGGTGATTGTTGCAAACCGCGGATTTGTTTCAATGCGATCCATTGAAAAGCTAACCGGTGATAACGGATCAAATGCCGATGATAAATCATTCAAGATCACGCCAACCATGCGCTCAACCAGTTTCGTTTCGATGGTCGTATAAGGCCGTCCCTCGACACGAACCGCTGGCGTTCCTTTACGCCCGCCGAGCAAAACATCCACGACTGAGTATATCAGTGCGCTATCGGTGACCATCAAACCATGATCATCCCACTCCTCCGCTTTAAAAACCGACAGCATCGCCGGCAGCGGTATTGAATTCATATAATCACCAAAGCGTACCGTCGAAACCTGATCTAAACTGACCTCTACGTTATCGGAGGTTAAATTACGTAGTGACGTAGACATTAAACGAACCAAACGATCAAAAACGATATCTAGCATCGGTAAACGTTCATAATTCACCATCGCCGAATTAATGAGTGCCATTACGCCGGAGGAACTTTCGCCGCCCTCGAGATCATCATCAAAACCAAGCAGGCTGTCAATTTCGTCCTGATCCAAAATACGGGCACCTGATTCGTCAAATTCATCTTCTTCGCCATCGAATTGTGCTTCCTGCCCATCACCAGCCTCAGCAGAAGCGTCTTCCGAAGAGTCATCCCCTTCGTCAGTGGCCATGTTTTCCCACTCTTCCATCATGGCCTTCTCTTCGTCGCTCATCTGCTCTTGGTCTACTTCGTCAGACATTTTACTCTCTACTCAATTCCGTATTCATTTATCATTATTCTCATATTTAATTTACGATTTGCTTAATTGACTACTGGATCAATATTTCCTGAAACAGCACATCCTGTACTTCTATGGGATACGCTGCGGCATTCACGCGCGCCAATAGCTCCATCTGAAGCCTGTAAATTCCTTGCGATCCACGCAGATCACGAACCCTTAGTTCCCGCAAATACGTTTGAAACTGATCAACGACCCTTGGCAAAACAGCGGCCACAATAGCTTTATCTTCCTCGGTCTTTAATTCGAGCTGTACACTGAGGCGTAAATATCTTGTACTCCCGTCCTCTGAACTCAGATTCACGATCATATTGGGTATTTCCAGAAAATACGCATCCTTATAACTAACGCTTTCCCCGTGACTATCATCCTTTTTCTTGCTTTTTTCATCGCCACCACCTTTGGTCTCAGCACTTTCTTGCGATGCATCACCGCCGCCAATAATGCCGGTGAAATACAAACCGCCCCCAACAGCCCCGATTAAAAAGAGAGGCACGAGAACGAACAAAATAATCTTTTTAGCACCAAACCCGCCGCCGGAGCCTTCACCTTCAGGGTTTTCACCGTCTTCACCTTCGACGTCTGCGTCCAGATCTTGTCCTAAGTCATCATCAGCCATTTTAAAATATTCCTTATTCATTATGCGCATCGAAAAAGGCGCAACACTTTTATTATATGTGATTCTAGCACATATTGTGCCAAAAGCCGTTAATTTTATGAAGAATATTAGCAAAATACTTTGCAAACGTCAGGTCACCGCGGCAAACAAATCAAGATCATACACAGGCAATACATATATCACTCTCTTATATAGGCTTCCCTTATATCTTTGCATGGAAACATAAACAGGCAAGTTTTGCCCGGCATCGGCAAAAACCAGTCACCTATTTTTTCTTTTTGCACGCAGCAAAACAAACACAAACCAACACAAACCACTGATTATAATAGGCTTTTTACTTTGGCACACTCCATGCAATGTTATCGGCAGAGCAAAAGCTTATTAAAAAAAGCGCCATATTAAATGGCCGAATGAACAAAAGTGAAAATGGGTAAGGACGAGCGACAATGGAAAATACATTTATAACTGCCTTGGCAAATCAGACAACATTGCAACAACAAATGGGTGTTGTCGCGAATAATATAGCCAATATGTCGACACCTGGCTTCAAAGCGCAAAATCTTGTTTTTTCCGAATATATTGAAAAAGCAGATGCGCGCGTTGATATAGAAGACGACACTAAAGACGATTTATCCCTTGTTTATGCACGGGGGCAATTTGAAAACACACTGCAAGGAACAATTCGCCATACAGGAAACACACTTGATGTTGCGCTGGAAGGTAAAGGCTATTTCGGCGTTGTGAAAGACGATGACACCTATTATTCCCGCGCAGGCAGCTTTACTGTGAACGGAATCGGCGAGCTTGTAACAAGCAGCGGAAATCTTGTCGCAGGCGAAGGCGGCGGCGCGATTAACATTCCGAGCGATGCAAAAGAAATTACAATCACACATGACGGGACGATTTCAACGGATCAAGGCTCTGTCGGTAAATTAATGATAACAGAATTTGATAGTGTGCAGGCTCTAGAACCAAAAGGTAACGGCC
>Ga0136600_1000502_pt1 | contig 21051 bp, 20 predicted proteins | sample AntRauMFilla2698_FD_104634 | JGI IMG/M metagenome (GOLD analysis project Ga0136600, IMG submission 104634) | Saline lake microbial communities from Rauer Islands, Antarctica - Metagenome Filla 2 #698 | ecosystem: Environmental > Aquatic > Non-marine Saline and Alkaline > Saline | place...
CAAGAATCCCAACAGCGAAGAGAATCAGAGTTATGACGTGGAAGATCTGATGCAGAAACGAAACACTCTCAACGCCGAAATAGAAGAGCTCAGCCGCACGCTGCTCAACCAACTCAAAGAAACCCTCGCATGAACCTGACCGAACTGCTCGATGAATTTAATGTGGTCATAGACACCAAAGAGGGGCTCGATGAACTGCGATCGCTGATTTTGGGACTGGCCGTGCGGGGAAAACTTGTGCCTCAGGATCCTGATGATGAGCCTGCTTCCGAACTTCTTAAAAAGATCAAGGCCGAAAAGCAAAGATTGTACAAAGAAGGAGATATTCGTAAGCCCAAGAAGTTGCCATCTGTTGATAGAAATGAAGAATATTTTGATGCACCAGCAAGTTGGAAATGGACTAGGTTGGGTGAAATTGGAGATTGGGGTGCAGGTGCAACGCCCTCGAGAAGTAATTCAGAATATTACGGGGGAGTAATTCCATGGTTAAAGACCGGGGAATTAAATGATGGGTTTATCTCAGATGCACAAGAATTTATTACGGAAAAAGGATTTAAAAACTCTTCTGTCAGATTATGTAATCCGGGAGATATTTTAATTGCAATGTATGGGGCTACGATTGGAAAGCTGGGAATATTAGAAATTGAAGCTACTACCAATCAGGCTTGTTGTGCATGCACTACTTTTAGTGGTTTCTACAACGTTTTCCTCTACTATTATTTGCTTTACATGAGGGATAATTTTAGAAATCAAGGAGCAGGGGGGGCATAACCAAATATATCAAAGACAAAAATTGAGAATACAGTATTAGCACTCCCACCACTCGAAGAACAACACCGAATCGTAAAAAAAATAGAATCACTCTTTGCTGAAGTTGATGAGTTGGAAGCCAAACTCGCAAGGCAAACCAAGTTAGATGAGCAGTTGCAGGTGGCGGTCAATCAGGAAGTCCAGCAGGCGCCGGACGCCGAAGCCTCGTCCAACGCGTGGCAATTCATTACCAATCATTTCGATACGCTCTACCACAGCCCCGAAGCGATCGACAACCTGAAGAAAAACATCCTCAACGAAGCGGTACGGGGACGACTGGTCGCACAAGATCCGATTGATGAACCCGCCTCAGAACTCCTCAAAAAGATCGAAGCCGAAAAGCAACGGCTGTATGATGAAGGGGAGATACGTAAGCCTAAGAAACTGCCTCCGGTGAGTGAAGATGAAGTGCCGTTTGAGATTCCGGAGGGGTGGGAGTGGACAACCTTAAATGAAGCTGGTCAAATAAATCCAAGAAATAAAGCAGATGATAGAATTGAAGCATCATTCATATCTATGAGCATGATTTCAGAAGGATACATGAAAATGCACGAAACTGAAACTAGGCCATGGAAAGACATTAAGTCAGGATATACGCATTTTGCTGAAAATGATGTTGGGTTAGCTAAAATTACTCCATGTTTTCAGAATGGGAAGGCAGCGATTTTTACTGGCTTGAAAAATTCTATTGGGGCGGGTACCACTGAATTGTACATTTTTAGAAGTTTAATTCCAGATTTAATTCCTGAATATGTGTATGCGTTTTTAAAGTCTTCTATGTTCGTGGCAAAGGGTGTATCAAAAATGTCGGGTACAGCAGGCCAACAAAGAGTATCTAAGGACTATTTTCAAAACTCTCCTTTTCCACTGCCTCCGGCTTTAGAGCAAAAACGCATCGTTCAGCGCATCGAAGAGCTGTTTGCCATTTGTGATCAATTCAAAGCCCGTTTAGAAGAGCGCTCGGCGGTAAATGAACGGTTGGTAAAAGGGTTGGTTGGTGAGGTTTTGGAGGGGTAGGGGGAGAATTAATATTTAATAATCAAAACTTATATAACTATGATAAAAATTGAGCTCACAGACATAAATTCAGAAGTATTTGAAACAATGTATTTTACTGCCTTAGACCAAGATTGGAAAACTCTTGAAGGACATTCTGAGCGTGATAGGTGGCAATTTAATCTAGAAAAATGGAGGAAAGATGGAGTAGAAGTCCTATTTGCATTATTAGAAGAGAATTCAATGCCTGTCGGTTACACAGCCATAAATGGCACAAATCTAATGCATGTTTGGGTTAATTCTTCATACCGAAATAGTTCAATTGGTAGCAGGCTGATTAAAGATGCAATTAAACACATTAGAGAAATAAACGAAATTACTGAAACAATTACATGTAGAGTATATCCTCAAAACTATTCTTTTTTTGAAAGATTAAGCTTTCAGCCCTATCAAAAGGGAGCTGAAGATGGCTATAGATTGTACCGATATGAAGAAGGTGAAACCTCAAAGGAATGAGTTTTGATCGTCCAGCTGGAAGAGAAATGCGTTAGAATGTTTAAGCTTAATCATAAGAGAATGGGTTATGGATAAATTAAAAAGTTGGTTTAAGAAAAGAAATAAATGGGTTCAACATGCTGTAAATCATCTGATTGAATTTGGGGCATTATCTGCAAAGAATGTTGAGGAACTTGCATCACTTATTATTGACGAGGCAAAAGGAGTAGATTTAGAGGATATATCCATTAAAAAGGTGTCATTTGATTTGATAACATCAAGGGAAGTAGCTCTTTTATCAATTAGTGATGTAGTGGGAGTAAATGCCTTGGCTCCTACAAAAGCACTTGAGTTTGGAGATAAGAATCTAGCAATAGTCTATGGGAGGAATGGCTCTGGAAAATCCGGATATGTAAAAATTTTAAAACATCTGACTGGCTCGAGAAATCCAGGAGAATTGCTTGGGAATGTTTATGAAAAAACGCCTTCTGATCAAAAGTGTACAGTCACTTATTCAGTTGATGGTGAAGAAAAAAAGCTTGAGTGGAATAAAGAAAGTGGCCCAGTAGACGATTTACTTAGCATAGATGTTTATGATTCTACAACTGGTCTCGTTTATTTAGAAGGGCAAAACGAAGTTACATATGAACCACCTTTGCTACGTTTTTTTAGTGAACTTATTGATATATCTCAAGTTCTCGGAGATTTTATCAACTCAAAAATAGACGAAAAAATTTCAGCTAAACCTGAAATACCACTTAAATATCAGGAAACAGAATCAGGTAAGTGGTATCAAAATTTATCTTTCGAGCTAAATGATGAGAAAATCAATAAACGAGCATACTGGAATGAAGAAGATGAATCAAGATTAAAGACATTAAGTGATAGCCTGAGCGACATTTCACCAAGTAAAACAGCAGATAAATTACTTAAAAGAAGAAAAGATACATTTAACCTTGTATCAGATACTTTAGTAGATGTAAAAAAGCTTTCTGATAAAAATATATTCTATTTAATATCACTCAAAGAACAGCTAAAAAACAAAAGAGAGGCTTCAGAGGAAGCAGCGAATAAACTATTTTCTTCATCACCTCTGGAAGGAATCGGCACAAAAGTGTGGGAGGAACTATGGAAAAAAGCAAAGGAATATTCTGAACAAATAGTCTATGACGAGACTGAATTCCCTTTTATTGGTGAAGGTGCGAGATGTGTCCTATGTCAACAAGAATTATCCGATGAGGCCAAGAATAGATTTACTTCATTTCAAGAATATATTACAACCACACTTAATACCGAGATCGAGGAAATATCTGCATCAATAAAGAAGTTAATTGAAGATTCAACAGATCTACCAAACCAAGAGTTTCTTTTAACTAAACTTGATGCAATTGGTATTGAAGATGAGATGCAATGCAACGTGGTGAAGTCATCAAGCTATATCAATCTCTAGATCAAAGAGCCTCATATATACAACAAGCCTGTAATTTAGATGGCTTGCCAGCTATTTATGATGCACAAAGTTTATTTAAAGAAGCAAAAGCTTATACCTCTGAACTGCTCAATAAAGCTCAAAGTTACAAGTTGGATGCAGATATTCCTGATAGAGAAAAAAGAGAGTCGCAATTACTAGAACTTAAATCAAGGAAATGGTTATCAGAACAAATAGTCGCCATAAAAAAAGAAGTTGAAAGATTGAGAGAACTTCAGATACTTGAAAAGGCAAAAAAACTCACAAATTCTGTTGCCCTGTCTAGAAAAAAAGGAGAGCTCGCACAAGAGCTTATTACAGATGCATATATAGATCGTTTTAATAATGAATTAGAATTATTACAAGCGGATAATCTGAGGGTAGAATTAAAAAAAACACGTGTGGCGAAAGGACAAGTTTTACACGAAATAGTTCTACAAACTTCAAATAGTCATGATCCTAAAGAAGTCCTTAGTGAAGGTGAACGTAGAATTGTTACACTTGCAGCTTTCTTAGCAGATGTAACTGGTAAAGAAAATCCAGCGCCATTCATTTTTGATGATCCTATCACATCTCTTGATGAAGATTTTGAAGAATTGGTAGTCAATAGGTTGATCGAACTATCAAGAAATAGGCAAGTGATTGTCTTTACACACAGAATATCACTGGTAGCAAAGTTGAAGGACACTGCAAAAAAAGATGATAATACTTCATCAAATTTGTTGAGTATAAAAAAACGTGGTGAATCTACAGGCGAGCCAACAAAATCACCCATCTATGTCAGAAAAACGAAATCTGTCTTGAAGGAACTCAATCAACGATTAAACATAGCGAAAAAATCATATCGGGAAGAGATAGAATTATCTTATGAAATAATAGCCAAATCCATGTGCAGTGATTTTAGAATTCTTCTCGAAAGAATAGTAGAAGAAATCTTATTAGCCGATGTTGTACATCGCTTCCGAAGAGATATTCACACGAAAAACAAAATTGAAAATCTTTCTAAGATTCAAAGCAGTGATTGCGAGTTCATTGATTCATTAATGACCAAATATTCAATGTATGAACATTCTCAACCTCGATCCTCATCTGTTCCATTGCCAGAACCAAAAGAATTAGAAAAAGATCTGAAAAATTTAAATCAATGGTTCAATGAATATCAAAATAGATAATTAAAGATACTGGATGGTCAACCTGACATTTTAAAGGAAGCCTAAGACTCTGCTGAAGCTTTCAAAGAATTTGTGGAAGTTGAACTTGAAAAATTGATGGAATTAATAGGATAAACTTATCCCTGCCATTTAATAACTAACGCCTCGTAAGCATCATACAATTTTTGATCAGATTTATAGATAATATTCTGATCAAAAATGAATTCGAGTTTAGTGCTGGCTTCATCAACGGTTAGCAGTTTGTTTTTAACTATCTGGTCAAATATCCACAACAACCCATGCGTCTTAACGTTATTCGCCTTAGCGGCTTTTCTGAGGGTGCCATCACTTGTTAACAGAATTCCATTTTCATCAGATGCCAAAGCCCATGCAGTGAGGTCAGCTATTGATAAAGAAACGGATAACTTGTGCTCCTCCCTGATCTTCAACACATTTTGTCCTCCGGGTTTGATGCTCAGGCGGTCTTTATCTATCCACTTTTTAAGTATGTTTCGTTGTTCTTCCTCAAGTTCCAGCCATATCTGACGAGATGTAACAACTTCCAGTTCAAGATTAAAGAAGGCAGTACAAGCATCCACATCAAGCAGGTCAATAAAAATACACGCGTCTGTTACTGCTACCTTCATCAACCCAATAAGAACTCTTTTCTAAATTGAGTGATGCGCAGATTCTTCAGCGCTGCTGCTTTAGAAACAGTTATGTGCTGTTCTATAAGAGCCTGGCCAAGCAACTGGTCGAACCGAAGTGCTTCTTCCTCTCCTTGATACGTACCAAGCTTCGATTCGTCCTTTTTATACCCTTTCGCATTTATAAATCGAAAGAAGTTCCGAAGGGATTGATCACTGATGACTTTTAACTCTCTGAGTCGATAAACGACTGCCTGTGCCGAAATACCATATTGTTTTTTGATGGCTCTTAGCTCGTTTAATGATATTTGATTCCGCTTTAACCCAATCTCATGTTCGATCGCGCTTTGTGGGAGGAGCATGGCACCCGCAAAGTAGTTACATAGCTTTTCGTGATCTTTTTCCGAACTACTTTTTATATCGAGTAGAAGGTGGCCAAGTTCATGAAGTACAGTAAAACGATAGCGATCCAGGCTCTCTTTCTTATTAGAGTTCAGCCCAATAACCGGAATAGATTCATTTACCCAGGTAGAAAACCCGTCAATAGACTCATCGCCTTCGAGTTCAATTATTTTAATACCCTGATCTTCAAGCAATTCCAACACATTGAACAACGGATCTTTTCCAAGCTCCCATACCTGCCGTAATTTCTGCGCGGCTTTTTCTACATCATCCTTGGTTTCGATAGGAATACCATCTAAAGGGTTATGAACACTTGGCTGTTTCCCTATAATCTGCTCAAGTTCTAAATATCTGCTTAAGTAATCCCTTGCGGTTTCAATGATACGATGCTGCTCTTTTTGGGAAAGGGAGGTGAGTTTTCTAAAGGCAATTTGATTTATTTCTACTGAAATTTCTCTGTAAAAGTAGTCCGGTTTAAGATCCAATACCTCTGCGATATCCTGAATCATATCAAAATCAGGTTCAACAGTCCCTTTTTCATACTTATGAAGAGCTTGCCTGCTAATCTTATTCTCTAACTTATCCGATAGTCCCTGCAGAGAGAGCCCTCTCATCAGTCGCGCGTGTTTTATACGTTTGTCTAAATTTTCCATAGTCTCCTTAATGCGTTACCTCTTGGTTGACAAGTTACATAATTTATTTGTATTTTGTCAACCAGATAGAACATTAACTCAAAATACCAAGGGGTAGTAATGGCTACAAACGGTAAATCCGGCGATAACCGACGTCATGGTTCAGTCCGCAGTCGTACTCAAACCAAGCATTCGAATGGTAGACTCTTTATTAAAAGAGATAGCGATACGGGAAAATTTATGGACGTAAAAACCAGTGGCGGAAAATTCAAAGGTGTCCGAAAGGAAAAATAAGAAAAGGTCTAAGTAGTAAGAATACTTAGACCTTGTAATCTTCAATAACACAGGCAGAACCGTGCTATTGCGTAATTAAGCACTGCAATGTAGTCAGGTTTCTGCTCTGTGTCAATAAAATTCAACTAAACACAGGTAAAACAATGACTAAGAATAAAGACAAATCGAATGATAACTCGACCAAGCGATCTACCCGGATCATTGTCAATGGTCGAAAAGTAGAATCCGAAGAAAAAAAACTCTCATACAGGGATGTGGTTTTACTTGGGTTCTCAGATGCTGAATTCGCCCCCCAAATTGTATATACGGTGACCTACAAAAGAGGCAAGAATCAAAAGCCTAAAGGGGTTATGGTGGAAGGTGACGTTGTAACTATTAAAAAAGATATGGTGTTCAATGTTACGCGAACTGATAAATCATAGTCCTGATCTAAAAAGGCTGCAAGATGATGGTTACAAGCTTGAACTCCGGGATGCATACCTGCTTGTGCAGCATATACCTTATGTGAACTCCTCCTCCGAAATAGAGGAGGGTGTTCTTGTAACAGATTTAGAGTTGGCCGGAAACAAAACCACCCAGCCTAAAAGACATGAGATGCATTTCATAGGACAACAACCCTGTGATAAGAATGGCAAACCATTGCCGGGGCTGCAGCTTGATAACCAAAATCGAAACCTTACTCAAAGGTTACAGGTAAATCGAAATTTTTCGAACAAGCCTAAGCCCGATGGATACAAAGATTATTATCATAAAATCACAAGATATATTGAAATAATTTCTGCTCCGGCAATGTCAATGGATGCATCACAAACGGCAAGGGTGTATGATGTTATTGAAGCTTCTAATGAAGAGTCAGTTTTCCATTATATCGATACCAATTCAAGTCGTGCTGATATTGGTGCGATAACTGAAAAACTTAAAGATCATAAAATCGGAATAATCGGATTGGGAGGTACCGGGTCTTATGTTCTGGACCAGATAGCAAAAACTCCAGTAAAAGAAATCCATTTATTCGATGGTGATCGATTTTTACAACATAACGCATTTCGATCACCAGGAGCACCTTCAATTGATCTACTTGAGAAACAGCTATATAAAACGGAGTATTTCGAACAAATCTATTCCCGGATGCACAAAGGGATACATTCACATGAAATGTTTCTCCATGATTCCAATCTTTCAGTTTTAGAAGAGTTGGATTTTGTATTTCTATGTATTAATAAGGGCGCTGTTAAAAAGAAAATAATTGACTATATGATTGACCAGAATATTCCGGTAATCGACGTTGGATTAGATGTAAATATCGTTGAAGAAAGTTTAATTAGCACGATTCGTTCAACGCTAATTACGACTGAAATGAAAAATCATGTATCGAAACGTATTTCCCTGAACGACAGGGATGACGATGAGTATGCTGCCAATATTCAAATAGCTGATCTAAATGCATTCAACGCCATTTTAGCCGTAATGAAATGGAAAAAATACCTTGGCTTTTATCAGGATTTAGAAGGGGAGTTCACGTCAATATATACTACAAATGATAACGAGATGTACAATGAAGATCATAAAACATGAATTTGTAGAATTTATACCCGATCCTGAAGACATGGAAGAGGGTGTGATTTATGTTTCAATTGAATATGATACAGCTATACATAAATGCATGTGTGGCTGTGGTCAACAGGTGGTTACCCCGTTATCTCCCACAGATTGGAAACTGATTTATAATGGAGAAAGCATATCATTGCAACCATCCATTGGAAACTGGGATTTTAAATGCAGGTCTCATTATTGGATTAAAAATGGTAAAGTTCAGATGGCTGGAGATTGGTCTGAAGATAAAATTCAATCTGGCAGACATACAGATCTACGCAAAAAGAAGGAATATTACAGTATCAATGACAGTGGTAGCTTCCTGGATAAGGTTAAATCAATTTTCAAGAAGCTTTTAGGCCTCTAAAAAATAGAAATATACAGATAGTACAGTTGGCTACATGAAATACTTAAGACCACTATATAGTTGTAAAAATTATAATATTAGCCCTATATTTACATTATAAAATTGAGTGATAAAGAAACGAAAAAAGAGTTGCAATCGTTTCTAAGACGACTGCGAGTTAAAATTGACGTCTTTGGAATAATCTATCTGGACAGACGACCCAAAAACATTGAAACTTTAGCTGCGCTTGAATTAACACCAAAACAAAGAGATGAAATTATTCAAAACCTGACGGTTGAAGATTACTACAAAGGTCCACGAAAAGAAGACTTCCACAGTGATGACGCACAAATGTGGGAGTTCGGAAAGCAGGTCAATGATGAAGAAGTCTATATAAAAATCACGTTGGGAAGGACAAGTAGCTCTGCTATTTGCATCTCATTTCACATAGCAGAAAGACCAATACAGTATCCATTTAAAGAGGAGTAGAACATGAAAAGCCCAATCACCGGTGGAGAGGTTCGACAACATATCCAACTCGAAAAGTTGGCTTTCAGGGGCGATACATTAACCGTTCCATATATCAACTATGAGTGTGTGGATACAGAAAAAGAATTCACAACGCGGGAAGTTGATGAACAAAACCTGAGGCTGCTGCACAATGCGTATCGCGAAAAGCACAATATTCCATTTCCGGATGAGATTATCGAGACGAGAAACAAATACGGTGTTTCACAAACGAAAATGTCGCAGATACTGGGTTTTGGTGTAAATACCTATCGTGAATATGAAAACGGGAATGTCCCTCAGCTCAATAATGCCAAACTAATTGCCAGGGCAGCTAAGCCTAAGCAGTTCATCGAACTGGTTGAAGAGTGCGACTCCTTATCACAAAAGGACAAAAAAAAGTTTATCAGCAAAGCCAAAACGCACATTGAATATGATGCTTATCCGATCAATGAGTTTCTTTTCAAAGTTCAGGAGCCAGACAGTTATACAGGCTACAAAAAACCATCAATACATGCTTTTTCTGAGATGGTAGCTTTCTTAGCTGAAGACATTGAGCCCTATAAAGTCAAAATGAATAAGCTCCTTTACTATGCGGATTCTTATCATTTCAAAGAACATGGTCAGTCGATAAGCGGTGCCTGTTATCAGGCTATACAAATGGGACCTGTACCGTATAAATACGGTACGTTGTTCGAGTACGGCGAAGAGCTTGGATATTTCACTATTAAGCGAACATATTTCGAAGAATTTGATATTGAAGGGGAACAGTTTGTTTCAAACAAAGCAGATTTTGAACACCTTTCAGAGATTGAAATTTCCACGTTGCGGCTAATTAAGAAAGAATTAGGCCATCTTCCCAGAAAAGAACTTGAACGCATCTCACATGAGGAAGTTGGTTGGCTCGAAAACGAAAAAGAGAGAAAAATGATCAACTACTTTTCCGCGCTTTTAATGAAATTTCCTAAGGACTGACATCAAATTATTTTAAACCTGAGTTCAGGGTACAAATTTCTCAAAATCTGAGACAGCATTTTTCAATGCCTCAAGGGACCAGCTCAGCCGTCCCGTTTGGTGGATTGTTACTCATCGTGAGTTTTATCTAAGCACAAAGAGCGCTCTTACTTACGTCGTCCTTCCGGTAGGTTATGCTCGTCGGTGGAAACTATTCCTTTTGTTAGCTCTTAGCCTCCTCGCATTGGTTTGTGGGGCAGCTTTGTTACACCGGACTTTTGGTTGAAGTGAGGCGCATCCAGTTGTTCGTTTCTTGGTAATTCAAAGCTCAAAGCGTTGATGAAGGTCGTCCGGTGTTATTCATACTTAACCCTTTCAGGGTAGGGATGAATGAATGATAAGCTCCTCGAGCAAAGTTTCTTTCATTCTATGAAGCCCTTTCGTCCCGTTTTTTGTACGATGCATCTTTAGGCTATACAATCTTATGTGGGTTGACCAAAGCTCCATCGACGGTCTCCGCCGTCGTGCATGGTAAATGTTGATGGTAATCAAGTGTAGCTGAATTCATGGTAAAAACATGAACCGTACAGCCAGTCAGCACTAATTCGACCCTTACCGTCCGTTTGGCGGACTCAGGGTAGAATTAATGAGGAATCTGGAGGATGGCAACCGACCAGTCAGGTTTCTAAAACCTGACTGGTCTGGTATGCCATAACAACCTCAACCTTTCTTCATCCAGTAAAAACTCAACGGAGCGAGCTCATTTTGTATATCTGAGTTATTGGAGAATAACAGCTGATAATCGTTCAAATCCGTATCCAAAGAAAGCTCTTCGATGGCGATGGGTTTTTCTGAAAAATTGAACAGGCAGAGGATGGTGTTCTCATCGCGGGTGAAGGCGAATACAGCGTTGTTTTCAGTTTCAATTACCCGCTGATCGGCGTTGGGGTGGAAGGCCTGCTCGTCACGTCTGACTTTGAGCATCTTCTTATAAAACGAGAACACATTTCCCATGTGCTGATGATCGTTTTTCAACTGATCTTTGAGGTTATGAATATTCCATTTTTGACGATTCAGCGTCCGCGCTCTCCCTGTGTGAGTGAACCCGCTCAGATAATTAGTTGATCCAAAGAGGTTGTTGAAATAGACGGCGGGAATCCCTTTCAGGGCTAACATGACAGACTGTGAAACTAAAAATCGCGCAACGGTTTGTGGTAGTTCATCTGAATCTTTTTTAAGAGCGTCGAAGTAGGTGATATTCAGCTCGTAAGGACTTTCCGAGCCGTCACTGTTGCGCTTCATGCTGATGCGTCCGGCATTCTTTTTCGCGTGATTGGCCAGTGCCTGAATTTCTTCATCAGAGATTAGTCCCTGAAGCGGTCGCATTCCAATTCCATCATGTGAGGACGTGAAGTTCAGAAAGGTTTGCTGAGGTGTGGTGTCAGTGAGCTCAGCCGCCCACTTTGTGATAATATCCGCTCGTTCGTTCAGCAGTCCGTGCAGCAACAGCGGGGGCAGGCTGAACTGATAGACTATGTGTGCTTCATCATTATCGCCGAAATAGGAGATATTTTCTTCGTGCGGAACGTTAGTCTCTGTGATGAGAATGGTCTCAGGTGAAATAATTTCAAGAAGATCTCTGAAGAGCTTCACCACTACGTGCGTTTTAGGATGATGAATACAGTTGGTGCCAAGCTCTTTCCACAAGTACGCAATGGCGTCCATGCGTAGCACATCAGCTCCTTTCTCTACATAAAAAAGCATAATGTCGAGGAACACAAAAAGTACATCAGGATTGGAAAAATCGAGATCTACCTGATCGGCGCTGAACGTCGTCCAAACGTGTTTCTTCCCTTTATTGGTATTGACTTCTGTGAGCAGGGGTGAACTGCGCGGGCGAGTGACTTTACTCAGGTCGGTGTCTTCATGAAGTGTGATGAAGTAATTTCTCTCAGGAGCAACGCCTCGCAAAAATTCCTGAAACCATTCTCCCTTGGCAGAAGTGTGATTGAGCACAAAATCGAACATGAGTTTAAAGTCCTGCGCCAGACGCTCAATATCGTACCATTCGCCACTATTCTCATCAACCTCTCTATAGTTTTTTACCGAAAATCCGTCATCACTTGAATAGGGGAAGAATGGAAGCAGGTGAATAGTTGATATCAATCCATTGAGCTCTTCCCGGGCAAATTCGTGCAATACTGAAACGGGCGTTTTGTCTGATTGATTCAGCATATCGGCATAGGTGATGAGGAAAATATCCCGCTCATCCCAGTATGAGATCTCTTCTGTTTCCCGCTGATCTTCTTCAAAACGTTCAATAAACGCACGCATTCGTCTTTCAAGAAGTGTACTTGATGCATTTGGATAGAGAAGATGAAGTCGGCTGAAGATACGGTTGAGAACGTGATGTTTGTGTATTGTCATAGTGGAAACCGGTGCATTTTAAAGAGAATGTTCTGGGTACATTTGAATAGATAGCAAGACAAGTTGGTCAGCTTGAAATTGAGATATCATCACCCATCATATTGGCAAGGATAGATCGGAGTTTTCTGCGGAGAACCCGATAGCTGAAAAACTTCTGTGCGAGCTCGAAGTTGTGCTCCACAAGCTCATTGCGATAGTCTTCATCTGAAAGAATATTTTTAACAATATCAGCTTTCTTTTGAGTGAGGATTCCATCCATCGTAACCACTCTGAATCCTTTCGGCTCAATATCACGCGTATAGATGGAGTAGCGGTTGACGAGCACGGGGATTTTGTAATAAAAAGCTTCAAGAAGAGCGTTTCCAAATCCTTCGTAGAGAGATGGATAAGTGATGAAGTCGGCATGAGGATAAATGTCCCATAGTGTATAGATTTTCTCTCCGTCACTGTTAAGTTGACGCTGTTCACCAACGCGGTCATCTATGAGTAAAAGGTCCACATTGGCAGCTTTGGCCATGTCTTTGAGCATGTGCAGATAGTCAGTCCCTTCATCGCCGGCTTCGTGTGAAATGACCAGCTTGCATTTCGGGATGTTGAGCATTTCAACAAGGTTGATGGCGTGCTCAATTCCTTTACGCGGAACGATTCGGGTGGGCTGCAGAAGCAAAAGTTCATCTTCAGCTATGCCCATCTCTTCGCGGAAATCTTTGTTATAATCGTCTATGCCGGGCGGCGGGGAATCGAAATCGAGTACGTTTGGCACGAGAATCGAGGAGACGCCTTTGCGCCAGGAGAGAGCTTCTCGCGCTGTTTGGTTGATTACAACGTGATCGATATTGTCACCACGGGCAGGGAAAGCCATTTCGAGATATTCAGGTATCGCGTTTATGAGAAAGCGATCACGTTCCCAGTAGAAATCATGATGATGCGAAATGGTTGGGATATCATTCTCAGATAGATATTCCGTAAGAGCAATACCCAGCGGCACGTGCATAGGGATAGTAAGTACATTCTGAGCCACAATTACGTCGATGTCGAACTTTCGGACAAAAGCATCGATTTGAATCTTGAGATACTGGGCAAGCGTGTGAATACGCTGCGTTGTTTTGGGACTTCGTGTTGTTTTTCCCCATATCTTTTTGTTGATCGCCAGGTTTTCAGTGTAATTGAAGTGGGCTTCGGGAACGCACATGGAAACTTCTTCATCACGGTCAATTTTTCCCGCGAACCAGAAGACATCATGACCGTCCTCCTTTAGAACATGTGCCCATTTATGGCTTTCGAGCGAAACGCCATCTGTTCCGGCAAAACGCGTAGAGATAAATCCTATTCGTAAACTCATGGTTGATAGTGATTAATTAGTAGCTGGTTGGCTCTAATGTTTTAATGTTAATCGATTTTTCCAAAACTAAAACCGATAAATACACCATATAATTCAGAAAGGGGTTTTCGATGATGTTTGACAGGTTCATGATTTCGGTAGGCTCGGGAAGGTTTGGGTTGCATTGAGATAAATCTGAATTGGTGGTAAACCAACATATCTGTTCGAAAAAACAAACTCCTTCGGAGGAGTGCAACACACGGTAGAAATGGTTGGTTGTCCCAAAAATCCGGGTGAGGAAGCTTGTGATGATGTCACAATTTATTACATAAACGGCGAGCATTGAAAGAACGATTGCTAATGCTCGTCGGTGATAGATTTTGCCTTTAATGGAATTATGGACTCCTCACACACATTCTACTTGATTCATGATATGCTACCGTGTGTTTAGCTACGCTGTAGCTGTTTTGGTAAGAAAATTGGAGAACGTTGCAAAGGATTTGGGAGGAATTGTTGATTCTCGCCAATCCATTTATTCACATGCTTTGCTATTTAATAATAAGTGGTCGGACAGCGATGTCAAAGCATTCGGTGTATTGAAAAGATCAAACCGTCGGGCCTGGAGGATTCAGCTGTATTGTAAAGAAGTAGGTTAATGAATATCGATATATCAGTTCGAAATAGAAACAAACTCCGGAGTTAGTGCAATACACGGTAGAAATGGTTGGTTGTCCCCAAAATCCGGGTGAGGAGGCTGGTGATGATGTCACAATTTATTACATAAACGGCGAGCATTGCGCAATCAATAATTAAAAGAATATGATCCATTTTAAAAACACCTGACAAATTCTGAATAGAGTTGTATAATGCTTTGATTTTAGCAGGAGGGTTCCGTAATTTCCGAATCTTTGGAAATTTCATACAATCAAGGTGCGTATAACGACGCACACGGTGTTTCAGGCGATGCAAAGCCTCTGGCATCAGATAATTAGTCTCATAAAATAAAACAAACGTTAATTACATGAATAAAGGTACCGTAGCTCAGGTAATTGGACCGGTAGTAGATATCGACTTTTCGGAAGGAGATCTGCCCGGAATTCTTAATGCTCTTTTGGTTAAGAATGGTGACAAGATGCTCACAATGGAAGTAGCTCAGCACTTGGGTGAAAATCGCGTTCGTGCAATCGCCATGGACTCAACCGATGGTTTGGTTCGCGGAGCAGAGGTGGAAGACACAGGTCAGCCTATCTCTATGCCTGTTGGAGAAGATATTCGAGGCCGACTGTTCAACGTAGTTGGTGAGAGCATTGATGGTATCAAACCACCGGAAGGCAAAGAACGTTATCCTATTCACCGTGAAGCTCCTGAGTTTAAAGACCTGAGTACTTCATCGGAAATCCTTGAAACAGGTATCAAAGTAATTGACCTTGTTTGTCCCTACGCAAAAGGTGGTAAAATCGGACTCTTCGGTGGTGCCGGTGTAGGTAAAACAGTTTTGATTCAGGAATTAATTAACAATATCGCCAAAGAGCACGGCGGACTTTCAGTATTTGCCGGAGTGGGTGAGCGTACCCGTGAAGGAAATGACCTTTTGCGTGAATTCCTTGAGTCCGGCGTTATCAACTACGGAGATGAGTTTCGCGAGTCGATGGAAAACGGCGAGTGGGATCTCTCAAAAGTTGACGCGGAAGCTCTTAAAAAATCTCAGGCTACACTTGTATTTGGTCAGATGAACGAGCCTCCGGGTGCCCGTGCACGAGTTGCTCTTTCGGGACTTACCGTGGCAGAATATTTCCGTGATGAAGTATCTCGCGATATTCTTCTCTTTATTGACAACATTTTCCGCTTTACCCAGGCCGGTTCAGAGGTGTCAGCACTTCTCGGACGTATGCCTTCAGCAGTAGGTTATCAGCCCACGCTTGCTACTGAAATGGGTGAACTTCAGGAGCGTATTACTTCTACCAACAAGGGTTCAATTACATCTGTTCAGGCCATTTACGTACCTGCCGATGACTTGACTGACCCTGCTCCTGCAACTACATTTACTCACCTCGATGCTACCACTGTACTTGATCGTGGTTTGACACAGATCGGTATCTATCCAGCTGTGGATCCTCTTGATTCATCTTCCCGTATTCTCGATCCAAACGTAATTGGTGAAGAGCATTACAAAGTGTCTCAGGATGTGAAAAACATTCTTCAGGGATACAAAGATCTTCAGGATATCATCGCCATTCTCGGTATGGATGAACTTTCTGATGAAGATAAACTTACTGTATCACGCGCTCGTCGTGTGCAGCGTTTCCTCAGTCAGAACTTCCACGTAGCTGAGCAGTTTACAGGTCAGCCTGGTGTTTATGTTAAGCTTGAAGACACAATTAAAGGCTTTAAGAAAATTGTTGAAGGCGAACTTGATCATCTTCCCGAAAACGCGTTCTATATGGTGGGAACCATTGAAGATGCTATCGAGAAAGGTGAGAACATGCGTAAAGAAGAATCTAAATAATTTTCATCTTCCATACGCTAAACTGATAGCACATGAAAACTTTTAAAACGCAGATTTTAACTCCCGACGGTTCTGTATTTGACGGGGAAACGGTTAGTGTTAAAGTACCGGGTTCGCAAGGACAGTTTCAGGTATTGCACAATCACGCCGCCCTTATGTCATCACTTACGGTGGGAACTGCTGAAATAAGCGATAGTGAGAACAACGAGCAGCTCTTAGCCATTAGCGGCGGATTTGTTGAAGTAAACAACAATGAAGTCACCGTGCTTGCTCAGGCAGCTGAACGTCCAGAGGAAATTGATGTCGAACGTGCAAAAGAAGCAGAAGAGCGTGCCCGTAAACGACTCAAAGACAATAAGATGGACACAGCCCGCGCAGATGCGGCGCTCAAACGAGCCGTCAACAGAATTAACTTGGCAGATAAGTACCAGCCACAAAGCTAAATTACTGTAACTGTTACACGTATCGATCTCATTGAATTGATATTAAAGGCCTCATTGGTGATCTCACATTTGAGGCTTTTTTAATTCTACTCTACGAATCAAATCAGCTGATAAAAATTTTTAAAAAACTTGTTCAATATGTGGACGTATTGCCGCCTCCCAAATATCATAGCCGGCGTTATTCATATGGAGATCATCTTCGAGAAAGATATCCTGCTGTACCATTGACCCATCCGGTGTGAGCATGGGCGTCCAAACATCAACATATTCAATTTCGGGACTCAGCGATGCTAACTCTTTAAACCGTTGATTGAGAGTTTCATACTCCGATTTGAATTGCCAGCGGGAAGGGCTCGGTTTGACGCTGATGAGATAATAGCGCGTATCAGTAAGAGATGATTTAAGATTTGAGATAAGCTCCACTGTCTGACTTATCACCAGTTCCGGAGATTTTCCCTCTGCGATATCATTATCGCCTTCATAGATAAAAACGGCGTCAGGTCTGAATTTTGTAATTAGTTTATCGGACCAGTATAGTAGCTCGTTCATATGAGATCCACCAAAACCCGCGTTGACGATGTTGAATGATGAAAAACGCTCTTCCAGATCACCCCACATCTTTATACTTGAGCTCCCGGTAAACACGACAGTGGTTTTATTGGAATCGAAATCAAAGCCATGGGAGCTGATTTCTTCAACGGTTTCTGTATAGCGTAAAGGATCAGGGGATTGATTCTGCGCAGTTATATTGGATGTGAGTAAAAATAGAAAGGCGATTAAAGTGATAGAAGATCGTTTCATAGTATCTTTGAATTATAAAAAAGTAGCAATTAGTCTTTGAGCTTCATTATATAACTATTTGTTTCATTAAAAGAAATGAATGTTAGTTATTGAGATCATGCGGTAGATATGATAAATACAGTAATGATAATCTATCCTGAGTAGCGCAGCGTCATTTGAAGGGTTGATTATTATTGGCTTGTTTAAGGCGATGTTGCTTCACCCAATTTCTTTTCAACTTCAGCTATCATCAATAGAGTTATGTTTTTGTCCTCTCAGTCATCGCCGATTGAAAAATTGCCCTTGCACCAAATAGAAAGCGGCGCTGACAGCTCTCCTGATTTGAGTGTTTATGTAATGGCAGATAAATGAACAGGAGAGCATTGGTTCTTGCTCGCACTACAGTTTAAGTTAAACTCACTACTGAATTCTAAATTCTGACTCCTGAATTCTACACTTTCCCCTAACAAAATTAACCTCAATTTTCTCTACATTTTCAATTTAGCACGATCTACAAGCTTCTTAATCTTCTTATTGCCAATCCACACCTTGGTGTTATTCTCAACATTGATGAGTTCAAGATTTACGGTATAGAACACGGCAGCTTGTCCGCCCGCTTTGTCAATTATGGAAGAAATGTTGCCAATCATCATAAAATCGGCGCCGAGCTCGTTGGCGAGGCGTTTGGCTGAATCGAATGAAGAGTAATCCTGCTGATCCTGTCGCTCGTTTCTGATCTGACGTCGCTCTTCAGGACTCGCCACAAAGGTTATTCTGCCTGAATTAATCATCTCGCGTTCAAGGTCTTTAGTGAACACATCGGTATCGATATGCTCCATGCTCGCATTTCTGACATTCCCGATAATTACGATCGGATTTTTATCATTATCCGAGCGGAAAGTTTCGAGCCATCCGGAATTGACGAGGTCGGTGATCATTTCATCGGCTACCAATCGGGCATCGGTGTCGTTCCAGCGGCCTGAGAGGTCTGTGGTTTTATTCGTGTTTACACGCTGAACTCCCATTGGGGCGCTACATGCTGTGAGAGCGAACAGAGATAGAACAATAATTAGATTCCGCATAAAAATCGATTGTGTTAAAGTGAACAGCTTAGTTTGATGGTGATAATACATTTTTTTCAAAGTGTTTCGTAAAATCGTTTAAAATAGCTTCTCTGAGATATTTTTCAGCAATTTTCATAGCCATATCTTTACTCTGAGAAGCATCCCGTGATGTTTTCTCAAATTCGGTGTACAGCTCATTGCTTCTGATATTCATCGCTTCAATAACTACCTGCCATGCTACAAATTCCACATCTTCACGCTTCGATTCTACCGATTTGAGACTGGATTTAATCGTGGCCGAAATGTTCGCTCCGGCTGAATTGTCGCTCGTCTGAAATCCCATGTTTGTGAATGCTTCCTGAAGTGTTGGGATGAATGTTTCGGAGTCAGAGCTTGTAGCCGAGACAAAAATAATGGCGCCTTTTTTGGCATCAGCAATTTTACTTGCCAACTCATCTTGATTAAAGCGTTCGAGGCTTGGACTGTTCATGCCCGAAATAATATTTCTCTGAAGTTCCAGCGCCTGATTCTCAACCGACAATTGCCGTGCTTCATAAAGCATGGAAAGTGTTTTAATTGGGTCACTGCTTTCATCCGCTCGTTTGAACAATGACTCGATACTCATCACATTATCAGAAATCTGTCTTCTGAGGAGAGTTGCGGTTTCCCTGCGCTCAAAACCAACTATTACATAATGGGTCAGCTCAGGTTTGTAGTAAAACGATTTGTACATCTGAGCATTTTGGATGGTTGTATTTACAGAGGTTTGTATGGTTTGATTCAAATCTGATGTATTTGAAAAATCAACTCCTTTATTGGTGCGCTCCGAGTAGTAGCGGTTATTTAATTCGGTTACAGATTCTATATCCACCTTGAAACGTCGGGCGAGATTATCATACCCGTTATCCTGAGCTGCGCGCAAACTGCTTCCGCTGCCAACAGCTACCATAAAGGTATTTTCATCATAAACAGAGCCCGGGTCGTTTACCCATTTAGGCAACGATTCCTGCTTTGAGGAGGCGCAGGCGGTAAGAAATAGTGCGGCAAGCAGATAGATCAGATGTTTCATAGTGTTTAATTAATTCCAATAAAGTGTTTCAACAAGTTGAAGTTCATCCGGTTGTTTGGTTACGGAAACTTCTCTCAATTCTTCTTTTAGAATATGACCGGATGAAGATAGATACTGAACCGTAACTTTGTGTGTTCCGGGGAGAAGTTGCAGGGTGGCTGCGTGCGCTTTTCCCGGCATCGTTTGCCATCCCCGTAGATCAGCTTTCTCACTTATCTCAGTAGCCGCCGCGGTGGCAATTTCAGTCAGAGCAGATAGAAATGCATTGTCTGACTTTTCAGCTTTATCATTAGCAGCTTTTCCCGCAATTGCTTTGGCCAGTGAGCGAATGAACGTTCGTGCGTAGATAATCGGCTCTTTTATTTTGTAAATCTCTTTGGCTACTAGATCCATATGTTCAATAACAGGAGCCTCGGCAAACTGACCGCTGCTGGTCTGGATACGAACTCTGGAAACATTACTGTTAAAGGTTTTTAAACGTGGCAGGGCGAGTTTGAAATAAAAGTCGTTTTCATCAGAATATAAACGAATCGTTTCCTCAGTTTTATGAGGACTTCGTCCGCTGAAAGCCAAAATCATCACGTTGTAGGTGCGCGGGTTGGTGATATTCCCTAAATCTTCATAAGAAGCAACCGGTTGATTTAACACCGAAGACTGCTGGAGTAATGCACTTTTTAGTTGCTCCGATTCAATGCGGGCGTTATCGGGGCGGCCTTGTTTGGTAAATAATACAGTTGACAGATAACGTGAAAGGGCAGAGTTTTGAAGATCAGCTTTTCCCGCTTCAACATCTATCTCATCAGCATGTTCTTTTTTACTGAGGGCTTCGGCAACACCTTTATATTTATCCGTCATGTTTTCCAGCTTGAATGTCATGCGGCGAGCCTCAACCAAAGCGGCTTCATAATCGTTAAGATGAATAAAATTTAGTGCTTTAAAGGTGTTAAGATAGATATTCTCATAATCTTCTCCGTCGTAGGCCAACTCGGTATCATTAACAAGAAGGGACTTAATTGCGCGGGTAACACTTTTAGTGTATTGTTCCTCAATCTCGAGTTCGGCGTCCTCAAACGCCTGAAAGCTTTCCTGATATTGTCCGGCAAAGTGATAAATGGTACCTTTCTCAAGGTTTTTCAGAACAGCGTC
>Ga0136600_1000504_pt1 | contig 21041 bp, 16 predicted proteins | sample AntRauMFilla2698_FD_104634 | JGI IMG/M metagenome (GOLD analysis project Ga0136600, IMG submission 104634) | Saline lake microbial communities from Rauer Islands, Antarctica - Metagenome Filla 2 #698 | ecosystem: Environmental > Aquatic > Non-marine Saline and Alkaline > Saline | place...
ACTAAGAAATGAATGTATCACAATTCCCCCCTATCTTTAAGGATGGTTGATAAAGAAAAAATCCAATTTGAGAAATTTAAACCTGTTTGGTGGGCACCTGAAGTACATACTCAGACAGTCATCTCATCTTTCTCCGAAACAAAAAATCCAAGGTCAGAAAAAGTAGAAATATCTACGCCAGACCAAGATTTTTTGGAACTGGAAGTTGTGGATCTAAAAAATGATCAGCCTGTAGTTGCACTTTTTCACGGTTTAGAAGGTTCATCAAAGCGCCATTATATTCAGAATCTAATGAGTGATTTGAGAGATCAGGGTTTTTCTTCTGTAGCACTAAATTTTCGTGGATGTGGCGAAAGATTGAATCTTCAAAAGAGAATGTACCACTCAGGAGAAACAGAAGATTATAAAACACTTTTTAATTGGATTAAGGAAAACTTTAATAATCCTGAAATTTATGCTGTTGGATTTTCTTTAGGAGGAAATGCATTGGTTAAATCTCTAGGAGAATTAGGAAGCAATCATCCAATAAGTAAAGCAGTTGCTGTGTCTCCTCCATATGACTTAAAAGGTGGATCTTTGCAAATGGACCATGGGTTTAATAAAATATATCAGCAACGATTTTTAAAGACTCTTAAAGAGAAAACTGAGTTAAAACGAGAGCAATATTCAGACTTTCCGATATTTACCGGCAGTTCAGTCTATGAGTTTGATGATCAGGTAACAGGGCCAGTTCATGGTTTCAAAGACGCTGAGGATTATTATGAAACCTGTTCTTCAAAGCACTTTTATAAGGATGTAGAAAAGCCTCTACTGGTAATTCATTCTAAAGCAGATTCATTATGCCCACTCGAGTTTGCTCCTTTTGAGGATCTTGATAAAAATAAAAATATTCATACTTTATTTACTGAATCTGGAGGGCATGTTGGTTTTATAAGCCAAAAGCGAGGTTGGCTAAATAGAACTATCATTAAGTGGTTAAGTGCTTAAAACGATTTGTATCTTAGCTCTGTTAAATTGATTCATATAAACAAAAATTAATTCATGGTCATTATTATAGGAGCTGGACCTATAGGTCTGGCGACAGGTATTCAGCTAAAGCGAAAAAATATTCCATTCAAAATTATTGAAAAGGGGTGTTTGGTTAATTCTTTATTTAATTACCCAACAAACATGACTTTTTTCTCGACTTCAGATAGGTTAGAAATTGGCGACGTACCATTTATTTCACACGGGGCAAAACCTACACGAAGCGAAGCTCTGGAATATTATAGAAGAGTTTCTGAAAGCTTTGAATTACCAATACATCTTTATGAATCGGTGCAATCTTTGGAGGGAACAGATGGAGAATTTACCGTAACTACTGATAAAGACGTATATAAAGCTGATAAAGTGGTTGTTGCAACGGGCTTTTACGGAAGCGCTAACATGATGGGAGTTCCAGGTGAAGAACTATCTAAAGTGAAACACTATTATGATGAACCTCATCCATATGCATGGCAAAAAGTATTAGTAATTGGTGGCGGTAATTCTGCCGTTGATGCAGCACTGGAATGCTATCGTGCTGGAGCAGATGTATCAGTTGCAGTAAAATATGATACCATAAAGCCATCGGTTAAATATTGGGTAAAACCTGATATAGAAAATCGCATTAAAAACGATGAGATAAAGGGTTATTTCAATACAGAGATAAAGGAAATCAGAGAAAAAGATGTTGTACTTAATACTCCTGATGGTGAAATAGTTATTGAGAATGATTTCGTTTTAGCAATGACAGGTTATCATCCGAATTATGATCTGATGGAAAAATTCCAGATTGAACTTACAGATGACGAAAAGTGCATGCCGATTTATGAAGAGGATAGTTTAGAAACAAAGAGAAAAGGTGTGTATGTTGCCGGTGTAGTATGTGGAGGATTAGATACTAGCCGATTGTTTATAGAAAACTCGAGAGTGCACGCTGAACAAATTGCGGATCATATAGAAGTAAACATGCCGAAATAAAAAAAGGGCAAGCGATCTATATCACACCGCTACGACCAAATTACCGCTGCTGCATTCCTGCCCTGACGGAGTTCAAAGGGAGCTGGCTGTATAGGACTTGCCCTAAAAGGATGACAAAGATACAGGTTTTAACGGAGAAGGTAAAAGCTAGTTCTAAGATTTTAGACAAAAGATTAAAGAGATCCTAGATCTTAAATCTTTTGTCAAAAGACTATTTACTCTCCATTACAAAAACACCGTCCCAATCCTTTCTTGGTGGGTTTTCGAGCATGATATGACAGCGATCTAACAATATTTTTGAAGGATTAATATCGTTAGCTTCTAATTTTAGGGATTGGTTGAATAATTTAATGGCATTATTCCATTCTTGGTTCGAGTATGCTGAAATACCTTGTTCGTATAAATCAATACATTCAAATAATTTTGAATCCGCATCAGCGCGCAGTCCTGCTATTTCGAATATTTTCACAGGTTGAGTTCTCCCCTTCACAACAATCTTATCTAAGTATCTGAATAAACAATCGTCCCCATATCTTTCAGCGTCAGATTTAGTTGCTTCTGTAACCATAGTATAAACTCCATATGCTTTTGCACCACTTTCACAACGGGCCGCAAGATTCACATTATCACCCATCATCGTATAGTCAAAGTGACTTTCAGAGCCCATATTACCTGTAATCATTTCGCCAGTATTCATTCCTATTCTATTTCTCATTCTGGAAACAAGGTCAGGGTGTCCATCCAGCTTCCATTTGTCTCGTAGCCGCACGAGTTCTTTTTGCATAAGCTGAGAAGATACACAAGCTCTTAGGGCATGGTCATCAAAAGGTTGAGGGGCTCCAAAAAAAGCTATGATTGCATCGCCTATAAATTTATCAACTGTACCTCCCTGATCTTTTAGAATATTAGTCATTGAAGTTAAATATTCATTGATCAAAGCAACGAGCTCGGTAGGACTCATTAATTCAGAGAATGTAGAAAATGATTCAATATCACTAAAAAAAGCAGTCATGTGTACTTGGTCACCGCCAAGTTGAGGATCAGTACCAGACTCTATCATTTGCTGAACCAATGCAGGTGAAACGTAGGTAGAAAACATACCTTGAATACGACGCTTTTCTTTTTCTTCGATAAAATACTGGTAACCAACAGAACCAATTTGCGAAACAAATAGTGTTACAATGATAGCAGTTAAGTTTAAAAATAGATTAGCACTCAAAAATAACTGAGCTACAGTGAAAGAATACGCTAACATCAATATAACCATTGATAAACTACCCCAAATTGCCCCGAAAGAACGATTTAAAAAAACTAGATTAATGGAAAAAATAACCATTAAAAAAATTACGACGCCAGCATTTCCTCTGGTGATATAATTCCCATCTAGAATGGTTTGAATTGCATGAGCATGAATCTCATAGCCTGGCCTGGAGAGTTCTTTCATTTCACCTACAGAACTAATTTCTATACGAGGTAGAGGTGTATTATAAAAGTCTTTGAGCACGGGCATTGTGGAGCCTATTATTACAATCTTGTCTTTGAAGACATTATCATAAAGCAGTCCGGATTTAAACTCTGGATCATCAAAAGCATTTACATCAAAACCTGCTTCCGACTCCATGCGTGTAATATATTCTGGATCATCGATTACCTCTGAAAGATCATACACTGGAAAATGATTTTCTGCTCCATAGTAATTGATGATGAAGGAGTTTTTTGAGTCCTTTTGGATCGAGTATGGTCCAAGTTTAAAAACTGACCCTTTCGATGTAGCTAACTCCTCTAAAGAATCTCTTGGGATATTTTTATAAATAACTAAAGCTTCTAAACCTAGTTTGTAATAATTCTCTCTATCGTATGGGTCTATTCTTCCAAAAGAATATGTTCTTACCGCTTCATCTATATCATTGTCAACACCGACTAAACCAACAGGTATAGGGTTGTTAATTCTAAAAAGCTCTCTGGGAAAAATTCTTTCTTTTGTTTGACTTGCAGAGTTTTTTGTTTGTGAAAGCTCTCCTGCTAAAACTATATTTCCATACTCTGAAATAGCCTGAGCAAATAAAGTGTCATTTTTTAGGTCATATTGATCAGGTTGGTCAAAAATTACATCAAATACGATAGCTTTAGCACCGGCTTTGTTCAGATTCTCTATTAGTTTTGCATATACACTTGTGGGCCAGGGATATTTCTGAGGGATTTCAAAATCAGCTGCATCACTTATAGGTACAAGTACAATGGGTGAATTTTCAACTGATAACTCTCCTCTTAATTCAAACAAGAAATCTCGGAAATCAAGTTCTAAAGACCTGAAAGTTGGGATATTTGATAATAAACTTGAAACAATGAAAGCCAAGCCCGCTATTAAAAGATAGATACTAATTGGTTTTCGACTTTTTTGAGAAGGCATTCAGTTAAAAATTGAATAAGTAACGTAGAGCTACTATGCTGTCATTTGAATTTCCAGTTCCTGATACATTAGTAAAATTAGAGTCAAAAATAAAAGAATGAAACTTATTCACGTCGTATTGGGCTCCAGCTTGTATCACAAAAGTACCAAAATCTGATCTATTTACTTCTTGGCTAAGAACGAAATAATCATTTTCAGAATCATTATCGCCCTCTACCACAGGATCTACAATTAATGTTCTCGTTTTAGATGTGTTGCTTGTAATAGCTAATCGACCATTTATGTTAAGTTTATTATTGAGTAGAAAATAGCTGGCTCCTGTATATAGCCCAAAAATGTGAATATCAGCTTGTCCGCTACCCGTTTCAGTATTATTGAAGGTAAGACCGAATTGTGTTCGCAATCTTATCTCATTAAATCGACTTGTTAGGTTCAGTGAGACAGCAGAGCTTTTTACGTCGCCGTATGAAAATACTTCATCAGTTGTATTTAAGTTATTAAAGCTCAAAGAAGCATCATGCACTATATCTAAGATTTCAAATTGCTGAGTTATAGATCCAGTAAGATTTAAGGTTGTATTTTCTTTTGGAACGGGTGTTAATAATGTATCAATACCACTAATTGAGAAATTTTGAACAGCCGCATTTTTAAATTGTGGGTTTACACTTGGGTTAAACCTATTTACCCCATTTCCACGGTTTCGAAAACGGAACCCAAAACTCATTCTCGGCAATTTCCTTGAAACGGGATACCAACTAAAGTTAGTTCTGTAGGTTTTAGATTTTGTAGTAGCGTCTTTGTAATTGGTTACATTGTCTTTAAGTGATTCATAGCCTAAAGTTACGTAAAGGCGATTTTCAAATAATCTAAATCTGTCTGAGGCTGTATATCCAGCAATATCTCTTCTGATGGTTGAGTTTGCAAGGGAGCTAAAGTTAGGGCCGATCCAACGGTATTGCAGCTTAAAATTGTTAGTAGGGTAGTTTACAGAAAGCTCTGAATTTGAACCTAAAATACTGGCAGGGAAATAAGTTTCTGAGTCAGAATTACCTGAATTAGAATCTTTATTTCTTATAGGTATGATATTCATATTCTCGTTGACAATTATAAATCGTGATAATCGATCAAGCAGATCGGCATCAGATTGATCAATCTCAAAACCGATGTCATCAGCATCTAGAACAGATAACGAACCTCCATAGATATCATTATTTAAAGCGCTGGCAACGGTCTCATTTTCAAACTGTATTCTGTTTTCTGCGAACCTCATATTTAATGTGGTGCCTGCAACAAAGTTTCCTTGGGGTCGCGCACTACCAGATTGTATTTGTAGTAATTCAGGATTTGAATCCAATTTATTAAAATCACCTTGATCAAGTGAATTATATAAAGCTGTGGGGCCTTCAAGAAGAGATGTGAAATTTCGAACATTAAAAATTGAACTGGTATCATCTTCAACCTTCATAGCATGTACACCAAACTGAAAGCGGCGCTCATCTCCAAAAGTCATCCTTCCTAAAGTAATCTTTCTGCTAAAGGCTCCTTTTCCCTGATTATCAAAACCTAAAGTATAGGTTGTGTCCACAACGGTTCCAGAACCATCAGTTACCTCAGCTCGATTTAAACCGGAGTAAAGATTATTAACTTTTCTGTTTACTTCACCCTTTACAAATTGAATGTTAAAATTATCATTGAAGAGATTTAATTCTGTATTTAGACCAAATATTCTTCGTCCTGAAATAGTTAACATGCTGATATTTGGATATACATGTCCAGCATCTAACTTAAACCAGTCTCCATATTGTAGATTAGTGCCATATCTGTTTTGAGGCTGAAGACGGTTGGATTCCTGGGATGTAAAAAATCCATTAAAGGAATACTTAAGTAATCCATAACTCCCAGAAACACTTGATCTAGCAGTGTAAGCATCATTTGGATTTCCTGCTATAGTTTGGCTTCGTGCTCCAAGTTCAATTCTTCCTATAGGTCTATTATTATTCTCATTACTAAAACCTGAAGACCTAGCTTGAGATGGATCAACAATATCAAAATCCCAACTTTCTACAAGATATACTTCAGTATCAGTATGATAATTAAGTTTAACTGTATGCTGTCCATTTTTTAAATTTTTTGGAACATATGAGATAAAATAATCACTAATATCAGCGAGTTCTGTAATATCATTATCATCTATGAAAAGTTTAAACTCACCTTTTTCAAGTATATCTATATCATAGAATAGTGCAACTGCAATTACCACATCACTTGGAGAAAGAGCATCACCTTTTTGGGGCGATAGTACAGTGTACTGAATATCTGGATTTCTTTTCTCTAGATTTGATTGCCTATTATTTGGAGAAATAATATCGATACGAATAGGATTTTCAGCTGGGCTATCCTCAGGAAAATAGATTTGAGCACCCGATCTTAAGTTGAGCTGAAAATAATATTCCATACTAGAAGCATTTAGGTCACTAACTTCAAAGTTTACTGTAAAAACACCGTTTTGATAGAAAGCTTCTTGTTGTTCAAAACCTATTCCTTCGTCATAATTATAGAATATAAAAGCATCCTGAATATCATTTTGATTAACACTTGGAGCAATAAATTCAAGCGTATTTATTTCTCCGCTAACTAAAGCAGTTGGTGTTTGATGCTGTATAGTAAACTGAGCCATTACTTCAGACTGTACAAATATTGCACAAGAATAAAGCAAAGCAATTCTAAGCATCCAGTTTGATATATATTTCCTTTTTCCCAAAAACCTTCATTGTTTAATTACCTTTTTCGAAGTAATCAATCGTTATTTCACGTATCTGTCCATTCGCATCTTTGAATCTTAACTTCATCTGTTTTTTAATCAGTTCTTCATCAAGTTCGTCAAAACCTTCATTCAAATTTTTGATCTCCTCTTCAGTGAGAGAGCCTGACTCAATATTGTTTGCATTTTCACTTACCTGTGCATACATCTTTTCGAACAGTGATACAGTTTCCCCAGATTGTACTGCTGTTACATCAACCTGTCCTTCTCGAACCCAGATGTAACCATCAGAATTACCACCAAATTGTGTCCCTTTAACAGAGGCTAAAGATCTTGATGTGGAAACTTCAAAATCATTATTTCCTTGAGGTTCCACGTTTAGAAATATTTGTCCGAGACTTAAATCAATTCTAGTGTTCGATCTTTTGGAAGCAAGTTCGCTTTCACCTCTCACAATTAGTAATGACTGAGGTTTAACTTTAGCAATACTGTTATCCATGAAAACAACTAAAGCATATCCTTCGGCGTCCGTTCTTAAAGTATCACCATCATAAAGTACTTCGGCTTTTGCTTGGTCAAGGTTAAGTCTTATTGACCGATCCGTAGTACTATTTTCTATGTTAACATTTGGTTTGAACCTTTTTACAAAAGCTATTGGGCGGTCATTTTTTTTAAATTCAGTTTTTAAGGCACCAACAAAAATTAATAGTGAAAGAACGAACAGGCAGGATGGAAGTGATTTTGGGGATTTCATCTTAATTACCTTCACTTAGTATTATATCGCCATTCTCAATTTTTCTGAGAATTTGGCTTAAAATAATTGCTGCAGTATTTCCTGAATGCGTTATCCCATCAACTTCAAGACTTTGTACTGTATAGCCAGAGTTAGTTAAGTTTTCATAAAGCCTCATTCCTATAAGCTCTTGAAGTGCTTTTTTAGTCTCCTCAGAAATAATAACAGGAGCTTCAAAGGTTTCAGGCTCAGATAATTTAAAACTCCAAATTTCCGAGGTCCTTTCATCAATGGCATTTCCAGAGCGGATGGATGTACTTAACTGCCAGAAATATGTTTTTCCTGCTTCAAGTGCTTGAGCGCCTGACGCCGGATATTGAAAACTTTCCCCAGTTACATAAACATCAAGATTTTCATACTGTAATAGCGAACCCCCATCTGTAACTGGAGCAGAACTTCGAGCACTTTGTAAAAGAGACTCAGGACTATCTATATCGGCACTTTTAACGACAATAAGTCTATACTCTATTCCTTGCTCACCTTCCCAACTGAATTGTGGATATGGATTCGTTATCTCAACATTTGCATCAATTACGTCTCCTGGAGTTCTTAAAAAGAAATCAACAAATTCTGAAACTGAACCACCACCAATTTCAGCCTGAGCTGAGGCTAAGGCAACCTTCCCATTTTCGTTTGTAATCTGATACACAGTTACTTCTACAGAATAAATATCATTGGGGAGTGTAGTAGAACCTTCTAAGTTATCAAAAAAATTATCACCCTCCACTGTAAGTCCGCGATCAAATCTCACAACCTCTTCAACACCTGGTATGGTGTTCTCAGCTAAACTATTGTTAGTGATATAAATAGATTGCATTGGAGCTAGTGAGAAGGGGAAACCTTGTTGGGAACTTACATTTGCAATCGCACCAAATTTCCCAGCAAATATATTTACTTCCAGAAATAAGTCATTAACTCTTTCATTTGTGATATTCTGTATAAATCCTGAAACCAAGACAGGACCTCTTCCATCTTTATCAAGGCCCAGATTTGTAAGTCCTATAAATTGAGAATTTTCCAGCGAATTAGATACTTCAAGTTCTAAACTAATAACCTGATTTTGAGCAAGAATATTCTGGATGGGAACAAAAGCAAAAACACTTAGTAGAAGTGATAAAGCGAGTAATTTTACTGCTTTAAATCTTTTCATAAAATTCATCCCTTGTTATTAATAGGAATATAATACTAAAACTGGAGTAGCTTTACACTTTTTTTAAATATCAGGAAAGCATTTTAATAATTGAAAAAATGAATGATTCTCAAACGATATACCTTAATTGTAGTATAGTGGAGCTACAGGGATTCGAACCCTGGACCTTCGCGCTGCCAGCGCGACGCTCTAGCCAACTGAGCTATAGCCCCAAATTCATGGGAGAAAATAGATAATTTCTAAACAACATTATACTTCGTTTTAAAGAACTCGAATTTTTCTTACTTTACGGGGAGTGAAAAGATTTCAAGATATTATAAAAAGAGCCTTTAGCTCAAAATAAATTTTTTTAGCATACAATATTTTAACAAAAACAAAACAATTACAACAAAACCAATACCGATGAAAAACTCAAGACTAACATTAACCTTCTTCTCCACATTGCTGGTTTTTGCTGTATTCTCAGCATGTTCTGGTCCAGAAGAATTGCTTGCTCCTTCAGAGCGTACAATTGACTATTTAAGATCTTTAGACGAAACAACACTTCGTGCTATTGATACGGACGCGGACAGTTTAAAAGATTATTCGGAGATGTTCGAACACGATACAGATCCTTTAGATCCTGATACTGACGATGATGGCTTAACTGATGGCCAAGAAATAAATGAATATAATACCAACCCATTAGTTGCTGATACTGACGGTGACGGCCTTAGTGATGGTGATGAAGTTAATTCTTACAACACTGATCCTAATAATGCTGATTCTGATGGTGATGGCCTAAGTGACGGTGATGAAGTTAATAAATATAACACAGATCCAAACGACGCAAACGGCGATGCTGATGGCGATGGTGTTTCTGATGTTGATGAAATCAACACTCACGGCACAGATCCAAATAATCCAGATTCTGATGGTGACGGATTTAACGACGCACAAGAATTAGAAATGGGAACTAACCCAATGGATGGTTCTGATCCAGTATATATTAATATGAACGCATTTAATACAGTTAACTTTGGATTTGATCGCTCTAACATTAGTAATGCTGCTGCAGCAAATCTTGCTGAGAATGTTCAAATGCTTCAGAATGCACCTGCATTCAGAGTTCGTGTTGACGCTTATACCGATCATGTAGGTGGCGATCAGTACAACTTACGTTTGAGTTTACGACGTGCTAAATCTGTAGTTGATTTCTATACTAATAATGGAATTTCAGCAGACAGAATTGAGTCTCGTGGACTTGGTAAAGCGCCAGTTGCTTGTATGGATACAACAGAAGAGCGTGGTTGCGAAAGAAACAGAAGAGCTGAATCACTTCCGATCAGTACTTTAAAGTTTTCTCCAAAAAAATAAAAAACTGATATTCAGTTATGTGATTTAAAGGCGAGTCGCTAGACTCGCCTTTTTTTATGTCTATAGATTTTAAAAGGATTCATCAAAAGAATCTTGCGATACTAATACCAGGGTAAAAACCTGGGTCATCAATTCTAAATGCAAGATCGATACGGAAGAGACTAAAGATATTGCTTACTGAACCACCAACTTCCAGGTGCAGGTCATCGGTTCCAGAAATTCCGAATTGATTTATGTTTGCTGTTGAGTTCCATGTTTTGCCGACACCCCCAAAAGCAATAATAGATAATCCTGTTTGAGGAGCATTCCTCCAACCTAGGATCTCTAATGGAACGCTTCTGAAGTTGTGCTCTGCATTAACAGCAAAATAACTAGCGCCCTGGTAAGGGATATACCGTTTAGCTCGGAAGGCGCCAAATGGTGTTATATATCCGAGAGCAACATCTAAAGCGCCGTTTTCCTGTACGGGAAGATCTCCCAAGTAGGTTCCTGCGTTAACTCTCACATCTAATGTATTGGGGAAAAAACGCTTTTTATACAACGTATTAAACCGCTTAAAAATATTTAAGTTGAAGCGGGTAAAATCCCAATCACTTCCAATCGCTTTAGCTGATTGCTCAACACTAAAACTTGCTCCATTTAGTTCAACAGCACCAAAATTATTGTTTAAGTCACCAGTTGAAACTTGAACACGTACGGAACTTAAAGTGCCTTCCTCAATGGGTGGATTTATCCGTTGTAGATTATTTCGCGCTAACAGGTCATAACTTGTGCTATAGTTTATAGAGCTGTGTTCTTCTAAATTATAGAACAATCTGTAGGTGAAGCGGTATTTTGCAGGGCGATATGCTGATCCAATTGTAAAACGTTCGCTTCTGTAATAGTTAAAATAATCATCAAATCCGAACAGAGGAATTACACTGGCTAAAGTCATTCCATATAAATCAGAATCATAGCTAGTTTTTGTATCTGCTTCATAATTTGCAATAAATACCAAACGGCGTGATTTGCTAAGAGGCCACCAGTTCAAACCAGCACCGTAGCTTGGTTCTTCATAGCCAAAGCTGTATCCAATTTTAACAGAGGATTCTAAACGACGGTTAAAATATCTTCGATTATGCTGTAATCCAACGTTTAAGAAATCTACTCTATTAAAGCGCCCAATAGGAGAAAGGTTATTAATAAATGTACGTACGGGCCCTATACTTCTTGGGCTTCTTTTAGTTGTGTCGCGTCTACTACTCCCACCGTTTGAGCTAACTGTTACTCCAGTATTACCATCGTTATCATCATCATCAAGATCTAGAAAGCGTGTAAAAAAACCTTTAGGTCGAAATGCTTTTTCTAAGGATGCGGTACTGTCTAATGAATTATAAGCCAACTCCTCTTTTGTGGAAAGAGGAACAGGTTCAACGGTATTTGTAAATATCGAATCTGTTTTGCTGATAGTAGTAGAGTCGACGCTAAACAGGCTATTTGTTTTATACAATGAATCAGGAAGAGGAACATTGATCTCGTAGTTATTCATTTTTGAAACCTGATGAAAACCGATTGGAGGAAATCGTAATCCAACAACTCCAATTTCTATTAATCCATCAATTCTAACATCAACAGGAAGCCAGAAATCACCGCCAAAATTACTGAACTGTTGCTCATAATAAAGGTTAAAGTCTTGAACTGGAGGCGGGAAAACAATAACATTATTGGGCTTTAGTTTTACTGAAAGTAGAGCGTAGTCCTCATCTAGAACAAAAATGGTTCCTTCAAATAGTGGCTGAAGTTTTCGCTTCGGTTCTACAGAAATCTCAAATACAATTTTGTCATCTATACTTGTATACTCAACTAACTTGAACGTATAATACTTTAATGCCCTTTCGTCTGTAATACCTACAACATCAAAACCAGCAATATCTAATTCATCGTCATAAAAATTCGGCAAGTAACTTACGCCGGCAAAGTTATTTGATCCTTCAATATTTGCTGTTTGTCTTCTTGATTTTAGAACTTCTCGTGGTCCTCTTTTCCTGTCCCAAAACACTTCAGAAACACTTTCAGAAACAGATACAATGGTGGTGTCATTAAGCAATTGTTGACGAGAATAAGCTTCGGCCGTATAAGTATTTAACTTAGCCCGCCAGATTTTCTTTCTTGCAATTACCTCCTTCATTATGGCAATTGCAGGATCTTCTGTTGTAACAACTAGCTGCTCCATTTGAGCAACAGATTCTTTCATCAGAAAATCAAGAGCAGTTGAGTGACCTGCTTGAATAGTTTTCTTTTGTGACTCAAAACCAATGTAACGAACTACAATAGTGGCTGGAAAGGATTTAACAATTAAACTGAATTCTCCGTCTTCGTTAGCGATAGTTCCTTTATAAGTTCCTTCAATAACAACGTGAGCAGCTGGAAGTCTCTCTCCAGTTTTAGCATCTGCAACAATACCCATGATTTTAGATTGTGAAAATGCTGAAACTGAAAAAAGTGCAATTAAAAACGAAAGGTGTAAAGTCTTATTCATAGCTATGATTATTTCTCAGAATATTACTGAAAAATTAAATTATTGTTTCAATAGATATGAAACTAATCCATTAATATTAAAAAGATAGGTCTTAGTGAATTATTGAAAAGCTAGTTTATCTTTTTCTTTCCTTTAAGTACAGCTCCTAAAATTCCGGATAGTATAGCCGCTCCAATAATTGACCAGATAATCGGGAACTGGCTCCCGCCAATTTCAATAGACCAGAAGCGAGGTAAATCGAGTTCTAAGGCAATCCATTTTCCAAAAATGGCTCCGATAAAACCAACACCAGCTGATATCAAACAACCACCACTAGCAATTTTAAAGCCGCCTAAGCTTTGACCAATTCCTCCACAAATAGCTGCGATAAGTAAATAGATAAGAAAATCGAATAGTCCCATAATATTATTGTAATGCTTTGTTTTGTTCTAAAACGACTGCTTTCTCTAAAGGTTTCATAATAACTCTCTCATCAAGATCAAATATTTCGCGATTATCAGTATGTACAATATAGCGATCACCTTTAAATAGAACATAGTAAGTTATGTCGTGTCCTCTGAACTCTCTTCCTACAATGGTTCCGCATTCTACTTCATCAACAACTTTAGAAATACCCAAATGTTCAGGTCTAATGGAACATAGTACCAACCCTTCTGCATTTTTATTTAATCGGACTTGCCCAAATTGAGTATTTACCTGTTCACTTCCATCAGCATAGGCTCTGAATAGGTTAGTTCTGCCTAAAAATTGAGCAACAAACTGTGTTTTTGGATGGTAATAGACTTCTTCAGGGGTTCCAATTTGCTCAATTTTACCATTATTCATAACAGCAACTCGATCAGCAAATGAGAGGGCTTCCTCCTGATCATGTGTTACAAGAATAGCACTCATCCCAGATTTTTTTAAAATGGCTCTAACCTCTTTTCGGGTGCTATCTCGTAGCATAGCATCTAAGCCGGAAAAAGGTTCATCCATCAATATAAGCTTTGGCTTTGGAGCAATAGCTCTTGCTAAAGCTACTCGCTGTTGCTGACCACCAGAGAGTTCATCGGGTGAACGATCTTTATATTTTTCCATTCCCGTTCTGCATAAAACTTCTTCAGCAAATACAGCTCTTTTGCTTTTTGGTATATCTTTTAAGCCAAAAGCTACATTTTCAAGAGCGGTCATATGAGGGAATAGAGCATAATCCTGAAAAACAAAACCAACCCCACGTTCCTGCGGCAGGACATGAGTTTTTGCTGCTTCAACAATTCTATTTTGTATTGAAATTGTACCTGAGTCAGCATATTCAAACCCTGCAATAAGACGCAATGTGGTCGTTTTACCACAGCCACTTGGCCCTAGCAAAGCAAAGATCTCATTTGACTTTATGTCGAATGAGATATCATTTACCACAGGATTGTTTAATGTAAATGACTTCGAAATATGTTGAATATCTACAATTTGACTACTCATAGTGTTATAACAAAAAACCTTTTAGGTAGATTCATTCTTAATAAGATACGGGTTTATGCTATTTAATGACTTGTTTTTCTATACTATATTTGGGAAACAAGTTGTTAAAACGTAAGTTAAATGAGTAACAATTTTATCTATAAGAAAAATTATCTATATCATGAAAAATATTGGAGTTAAATTAGTATTAGTGGTACTCGGATTTAGCATGCTTCAAGCATGTGGAGAGTCAGAAGAAGAGCGAAGAGCTAGAGAACAAGCACGCATGGATTCACTTCGGATGGTACAGCAACAAGAAATTGCTGCTCAAATGGCTGCACTTGAAAAGGAAAATGCAAGTTCTGAAGACAATGCTGATTCAGAAGCTGATATGAATAATCAAACTGCCGGATATTCTTTTGTCGAAAACGGAGAATACGCTGTACAAGTTGGAGCTTTTAGATCTGAAGACAAAGCAAATGGATATATCGCTAAGTGGTCTGATCGAAATTATCCGAGCGCATATACCGTAAAAGTTGGAGAAGAACAGTACGGCGATGTCTGGTTTCGTGTAAGAGTAGGCTTTTTTGGAACCAAAGATGATGCAGCGAAGTTGGGCACAGAACTAGCTGAAGAAATGAATTCAGGATACTGGGTTTCTAAGGTTAGATAGTAATTTTAATGATTGGGTTTTTTAGTTGTATATCTCCCAAGCATTTGCGTAATTAAAGGAACGCTCAAGTAGCGTCTCTCTTGATGAATAGTCAGCCCCGGACATTAGATAAATGTGCGGGGCTATTTTTTTGCTGATAAGATGCCAAAATTTTAAATCTGACTGGGAAAATACAAACAGACAAATTTTTATCTATATATTCAAACAGGAAAATTACCTATCCAAAATTAATAATTTTGTTTTAGGTGAATCTTACTCTACTTTTTTTGTAACCTATTTATATAACTTCCGTAACCGTGAAACTTGCTTTAATTTTGAAATTATCAAGTTTACACTATTATTGGAATGAATTTAACTCTCAATAACTATTAAACCCCACGAGAATGAAAAACTTTGGTATATCTATACGAGAAGTTAAAAACATTCGTGTACTTGACATAAGTGGCGAACTTGACGCCCATACTGCATCTCAACTCGAGAATTCTCTAAAAGCTCTTATCGATCAGAACGAAATCCACATAATTGTAAACTGTAAAGCACTCGATTATATAGCTAGCGCAGGATTAGGTGTTTTCATGGCCTATATAGAGGATGTAAGAGGTATGGGAGGTGACATTAAACTCACAAATATGAGTGAACGTGTTTATAATGTTTTTGACTTGCTTGGATTTCCAACTTTGTATGACATACACGAAGATGAAAGCGAAGCTGTAACTGGATTTGACAAGTAAACTTACCTTGACAAAGTCTAACAACATATACTCTTTATCCGTAGAGGCATCAACGTCTCAACTGGCAAAAGTACGAGACTTTGTTGCTGAACATGCAGAACGTTTAGGTTTATCTGATAAAGAAATTGGAAATATTAGATTAGCTGTTGATGAAGCCTATACAAATATTATTAAGCATGCATATAAAAATATTCCTGCAAAACCAGTGAAAATTGAATTGGGCTCTGACAGTTCCCAACTTTGGATATCAATAAAGGATGAAGGAGAAAGTTTTGATGTCCAAGCATATAATGAGCCTGATATAAGACAACGAATAAAGAACAAGCAAAGAGGAGGAATGGGAGTTTATCTCATCCGAAAATTAATGGATAGTGTCCAATACACCAGAACTGGGCATATGAATGAAATTCGAATGATTAAACATCTTTGATATCGTGAGTTCCTCAACAAATCTTGATGACCGCCGTAGTAGATTTGAGCTTCGAACCCTTCTAGAAACAAGCCGTCTTTTAATAGAATCGCAAGATCCAGACTTTGTACTGAACAATTTATTATTAATAACTATGGGGAAGTTATTAGTAACTAAAGGGATGATTTTGCTCTTCAAACCTGGTGAAGATCTGTACTACGCTTCACGAGCTAAAGGAAGAGGCTGGATTGCAGAAGGTGATGAAGTTAAGGTAGATTGTTGTGAACAAGATCTGGAAACTTCGGTTTTACTAGGGGCTGATCACGAAGAGCTTTTTTCGCAGATTGGTATTGAGAAAGAAAGCGTTCTTTTTAATTTAAAAACATCCAATCACCATATTGGTTTTCTTTGTCTGGGTCCTAAGGGTAATAAGAAACCAATTACTGATCGTGAAGTCGAATTTATTGAGAGTTTAACAATTATTTCATCAGTGGCCATAGCCAATTCCCGCATGTTCAAGGAAATGCGTTACATAAACAGGCGACTTGACCGAAAAGTACACGATTTAAATACACTTTTAGAGCTTAGTAAAGATTTTAACCTGATGGTGGATCGTGAAGAAATTGCTCGTGTATTTAAATTTGCGATGTTAGGTCAAATGCTGATCAGAACTTTCTTTTTCGCATTGGATGTGGATGATGAAAAAACGATTGTATCTATAAGTGGGATTAAAGAAAAACCAACAAAAGAAGAGCTTGAAAACCTCTTTGCAATGGATGATGTAACGCATATCTCAAAAGATTCTGATTCTGAATTTCTAAACGAAAATAATATTCGCTTAGTGATTGGATTACAATTTCAAGGTGAGAAAATTGGTGTGGTCGGGGTTGGCCTTCGTGGAAATAAACAAGAATATGGAACTGATGAAGTTAATTTCTTACAGTCTTTGGGAAATTTAGCATTATTGACGATCCAAAAATCTTTGTTGCTTGATGAACGTATTCAGAAACAGAGAATGGAAGAAGAATTAAGCCTTGCAAAAAACATACAGGTAGGATTGCTTCCAGACCCATTACCAGAAATAGATCGGTTTGACCTCTCGGCTATAAATATATCATCCCGACAAGTTGGGGGTGATTATTTCGATTTTATTGAGACACCTCAACACAATCATTTAGTAGCTATCGCTGATGTTACCGGCAAAGGAGTACCTGCATCTTTGCTGATGGCAAACCTACAATCAATGTTGCATGCGCTTGCACCGATTGATGTTACTATGTCGGAGGCAACTGGAAGTATTAACGATATTATATACAAAAATACACCAGCTGATAAATTCATTACCTTTTTTTGGGGAATGATTATGGATCAGGGGCGGCTTTTTAGATACGTAAACGCTGGGCATAACGCTCCAATCATGTTTCGGGAAAATTCAGACGAACCGATTTTGTTAGAAGCTGGTGGAGTTATCTTAGGAGCGGTTCCAACTTTGATGCCGTACGAATCTTCTGAAATTGAGCTGAAGGCAGGTGATCTAATCGTTCTGTATACGGATGGTGTTACTGAAGCTTTAAACCCTGAGCAAACAGAAGAATATGAAGAAGAACGTTTAATCGATTGTATTAAAAAGAATCGTCAAAAAACATCTAAAGAGATACAGGATGCAATTATTGATGAGATTAATGCCTTTTCTGATAACATCCAGTATGATGATATTACTATCATTGTTTTGAAAGTAGACGAGTAGATTTTAAACTATATCTTTTAAAGCGAGACGTTTGAACTAGCTTTGATTGTATAATGAATGACTCTCTGGCAATTGCATCGGGTCTTGCTTATGATTAAAAACAAAGGCAATGTTAGCTATTCAGGTTGCAGCTTTCGCAATAGAACGACATAGCAGTTTAATTAATCGTTTTGAATCCCATTATTCCAGGAAAGGAGTTGTTTCGGTTCTGGGCTAATGCTAGGATGGCTTCGTAAGTATTCATACGATTTGTAATTTCATTCACATAACGAACAGTTTCAATTCCCCTGCAAAACCCATAGCGCGCGTTTTGGTAATACTTACGTTGCATTAATCTTAGTAAAGCCTTAGATACGCTTTCCCATTCGTTAGGATTGTCATTGTGATCAATAGCTAGCCGACGAGCGTCAGCAACATGACCTTGTCCTGCATTATACGCTGCTAAAGCAAATTGCCATTGTGTAGTGGAATCCAGATAAGAATAATGATCCATTTGTTCCTTTAATATTCGAGCACCTTCTCGAATATTGATCTCTGGATCAAATAAAGAATCCTCGGGAATATCAGAGAAACGAGGAAGCACCTGCATAATACCAACAGCACCTGCCCAACTTTCCGAAAAAGGATCAAACTTAGATTCTTGTGCGGCAATTGAAGTCAGCATTACCCAATCCAAATTAAATTCTGCAGCCACTATTTGTAATAAACTATCATATGGAGAAATGCCGGCCACTCCCTGTGCTTCTAAATCGGGGCTAAAATAATCTTCAATAGGTTCGCTTTCTTTAAAGTATTTTTTCCGTAATACATTGAGGAAAGCCGAACGTTTAGGAATACCGTCTTCATTAAAACGAAAATGTTTATATAAGTATCTATTAAATCTTGATTCTAAATCAGGAGCATTCTTCCTTAATGCCCAGGCAATGGTATCATTTTCTGCTATAATTGGCCCTTTCACGAGGCCCTTCATATATTTATCACTTGCTTCAAAGTAATTGTCATCGGCTACAGTTGCCTTGTATGTTCCATTCGCAACTTGAAAAAGCAATGCTTCCGTATCCATTTCATCGCTAACCAGATTAATTGTAAGATCAAAACCTTTGTTCTGCAATTCTTTCAATTTCACATAATAAGAACTATTTCTTCTTACCGTTATTGGAATGGACTTCATATCAGTAATACTTTCTGGTTCTTCTCCTACTTCTTCGGAAAGCACTATTAATTGGTTGACTAAATTGTAAGGGCGCGAAAATTCTACCACTTCTCTCCGCTCTTCGGTTATTGTATAACTTGCGGCAATTAAATCTCCAGTACCAGAGTTTAGTAAGTCATATGGATTTTCATCTTCTCCGATAATGACTACTTCTAACGCAAGTTCATTTTCTTTTGCAAAATCTCTAACTAGTTCGTATTCAAAACCAGCTTGAATTCCTCTGTGTAAAAAATAAGTGCTAGAACTATAGCTTGTTATTACTCGAAGGACACCAGAGCGTTTGATTTCGGCATAATCTCTGTATACAGGATCTGTGATATTGGCTAAGGAACCTGAAGTAGCGCCAGTATTCTTATCTGACTCGAAATTTCCTGTACAGGAAAAGGAGAGTGCAACTAAAAACAGTAAAACACTTTTTGAGGTGAAAGATAACTCAGCTATAATTTCTCTTGTTTTAACCATATTTGCTTTACTCAATAAAAAGCAACAGCATTTAAATAACATTCACAATAATACTATTAATAAAGCATTATTACGTGAAAATTAGTTCAATCTAACACACGTAAAATTATACAAGTATAATTAAAACAATTATTTATTTAGTTATGGGTATGTTTAAGCACGACTCTTCCAACCTGTTTTCCAGCTAAAATTGTATGGATTTCGTCTTCAAGTTCCTGAAGTGAAACAACTTTATATGCATCACGGGGAAAATCGAAATCAAAAGAAGAGAGCATTTTCCAGACTTTAAGACGGAAGGGCATTTTGGTGATACCTGAGTCGATACCAAGTAAGCTCACACCACGTAAAATAAATGGATAGATATTTGTATTCAAAGTATGTCCTAAAATATTTCCACAGCAGGCAATAGCTCCATCTTGAGTCATTTGAGGAATTAACGCTTCTAACATTTCCCCTCCAACAGTATCTATAGCACCGGCATAAATTCCTGAATTTAAGAGAGATTTTTTTTCAGGATAGATTTTATCTCTGTGAATTACATTATTAGCACCTAATAATTGCAAAAGACCTTTTTGGTCCATTTTTCCAGTTGCAGCAATTACAGAATACCCTAGTTTTGAAAGCAGATAAACCGCCATGCTTCCCACTCCTCCAGTTGCACCTGAAACAAGTACGCTACCTGATTCTGGAGTGATCAATTCTCTTTGTAATCGTTTTATTCCATAAGCTGCAGTATAACCCGCAGTTCCAATAATCATTGATTGAAGCAGGCTAAGTTTTTTAGGAAGTGGGACGATCCATTCTGCTGGAACGCGGATATATTCTCCAAAACCACCGAAAGTATTCATACCGAGATCATATCCCGTAATAATAACTTTATCTCCTGGTGAAAACTTACTGGACTTATCTTTAATAACTTCACCAGCAGCATCTATTCCTGGAATGAATGGATAGGATTTAGTCACACCTTTGTTTCCTGAAGCGGATAGACCATCTTTATAATTAAGTGATGAATAATGAACCTTTACCAAGACGGCATTATTCGGAAGTGCGGAAAAAGGAACTTGTTTTATGTGAGAAGAAAATGATTCGTTTTCTGATTCCTCTACCCAATATGCTTTGAAAGAATTATCCATTGATTTTATAAATCTACTAAAGGTTATTAGCTATTTTAATATTGACACTTACTTTTGGCTTGTCCCAAAAGTAACAAAAGTCAAGATTATTAATTATTGGCGTGTTCAAAATACTTTAGCTAGATAAATCCAAAGGTCTTTGTTAATCTATAAGAAGATATACTAAATAAACGAGCCACTCCTTTGGAATTCCTAATGCGTTAAATTAATAAGTGTTAGTTTATCAATTTTTAAGTGAAGTCAT
>Ga0136600_1000508_pt1 | contig 20837 bp, 20 predicted proteins | sample AntRauMFilla2698_FD_104634 | JGI IMG/M metagenome (GOLD analysis project Ga0136600, IMG submission 104634) | Saline lake microbial communities from Rauer Islands, Antarctica - Metagenome Filla 2 #698 | ecosystem: Environmental > Aquatic > Non-marine Saline and Alkaline > Saline | place...
CACCAAGAACCTCGCCCCGCATGACACCCTCCACATAAGACACGTCACTAACGACGTCGCTATGCACGGGTCTTAAATCATCGCGAGGAAATCAGGCAGGCGGTGCCAATCGGGTGGTTACGACTGTCGGCACGGCAGAGTTCATACACTTTGATGCTAATGTAGTATTCGAGACGAGGATCCTGCGTGCCCTGATAGATGGAGATCTACCAAACCTTCTGTGCATTGATCGCAATAGTAAGTCGCCGGGCGAAAAGGTGAAAGTGATTGCGGATGACGAAATGCGCGTCAGCGAAATTGGCAAATCAGTTGATCCTGCGACGGCACTTGGTGAATCCATCGGCATCGAGAAAATCAGCGCAGTCACAGGCCCTTTGTTGTTTGCTGAGTTGAGAGAAATGATGGAAAATTCCGCCAACGCACAAGCGTGTTACGAAGAGGCCTATGCGCGGCTGGTTGACAAGGGCATGCCGTTTCATGCGCTGGACATCACGGGCATGAAATGGACCGAGATTGACACACCCGAAGATTTCGCTGCTGCAAACGCGATGTTTGGCACACCGATCACGACAGTTTCGCGCGGTCAGCAACGGGCGTTGGACGAAGCGGGCACAAAGCCGCAGGCTCGCCTCTAAATCGACAATCGAATTCATCACGCGTCGCACTCCAGACACGTGATGCGTAGCGCAGCCTCGCTTTGCCACCACGGCATCGGATCGCTGCATTTTGGAAGGACAGACCATGGCCAAAGGTAAAAACAGCAACAAAGAAGCGAAGAAGCCAAAGCAGGAAAAGCCGAAAGTCTCTGCAACGGCGAATTCAAATGCTGGAAAACCTGCGATTTCGATCTCGGGTAAGAAGGTAAAGTAAGTCGCCAGCGCCGCCCACCGTTTCGCTGATTTCAGGGCAATTTTTTCCCGATGAAATATAGTTCTAAATCCACCGGCGGCAGCCTGCAGCGATAGCCACCTCAACAACATTGGCACTCAGGTTTGGCGAGTGCCAATGCGTTTCTACGCATGCCACCCCTACCGGAAATCTCTAGAAGGAGCATTTCCATTACGTTTATCCCTCTACATGACCGTGCTCTTACGCGCGGCATCGAAGGCGACGAAAAAAACTGCGGGCGGTCTGATCATCCCTGACAATGCCAAGGAAAAACCACAAGAAACCGAGGTTGTCTCCGTCGACGCGGGCGCAAAAGATGACGCCGGTGCGCGCATTGCGATGGATGACAAAGCGGCTGATAGACTCCTGTTCAGCAAATGGTCCGGCACCGAAATCAAGCTCGACGGCGAAGAGCTGATGATTACGAAAGAAAGCGACATCCTGAGCATTATGGCCTGAACAACGCTGCCTTTTTACACATTCAATTAGGAATACCGACAGGTCTGCAAAAGACGTCAAATTCGGCACGGACTCCCGTGACCGCATGCTCAAGGGCATCAATACACTCGCCAATGCCGTCAAAGTCACACTGCGACCCAAGGGGCCGCAACGTGGTCATCGACAAATCCTATGGCGCTCCACGCATCACCAAGGACGCCGTTACCGTTGCCAAAGAAACCGAACTGGCCGACCCGTTCGAAAACATGGGTGCGCAGTTGATCAAGTATGTCGCATCGCGCACCAATGATGAAGCCGGTGACGACACAGCCACTGCGACGGTTCTGGCAAAGGCCATTGTGATCGAAGGCGTGAAAGCTGTCTCTGCGGGTATGAACCCGATGGACCTGAAGCGCGGGTCTGACAAGGCTGTCGCTGCCGTTGTTGCAGAGGTCAAAGCAATCTCGCGCCTAGTGGGTGATCGCCGAGGACATCAGCGGCGAAGCGCTTGCAACGCTTATCGTGAACAAACTGCGCGGTGGCCATAAGGCGGCTGGCGTTAAGGCACCGGGTTTTGGAGATCGCCGCAAGGCGATAGTGGAAGACCTTGCCCTTCTGACCGGGGCCGAGGTGATTTCAGAAGAACTGGCCATAAAACTGGAGAATGTCAAAATGGACATGCTCGGCGATGCCAAGAAAATCACCATCGCCAAGGATACGACAACATTGATTGATGGAGCGGGTGACAGAGAGGCGATTGCAGCACGTGTTACCCAGGTCGGCGCGCAAATCGAAGAGACCACTTCGAATTACGACAAGGAAAACTGCAGGAACGGCTTGCGGGCGGCATCGCGGTGATCAAGGTTGGCGGTACCACCGAGATCGAAGTGAAAGCGCGCAAGGATCGGGGTGACGACGCACTGAATGCGACCCGCGCAACTGTACAACAAGGTGTGGTTCCAGGTGGCGGTGCTGCGTTGGTTCACGCTGGCAGGACTCTGAAAGGCCTGCAGGTAGACAACCCGGATCAAACGGCTGATATTGCAATCATTCGCAAGGCCCTTCAGGCACCCCTTCGCCAGATTGCCGAAAACGTCGGCGTTGATGGATCAGTTGTTGCGGGCAAGGTTCTTGAGAATGGCGATAGGGCGTTTGGCTATGACGCGCAGTCAGAAAGTTACAGCGATATGCTGAAGGCCGGTGTCATCGACCCGACCAAGGTCGTCCGGATCGCTCTTGAGCATGCGGCACCTGTTGCGGGCCTACTTGTCACAACCGAGGCGATGGTTGCCGACAAGTCAAAAAAATCTGGCGGCAGTATGCATGACATGGGCGGCATGATGTAAGCTCACCATTGATTTCCGGGTCTGTTGATGAATTTTCGCAGGTCCTATAACAAACCTATCGTTTTGTGGGTCCGCTTTAGCGACATATCTCGCACCTCAAAATGCTGCGCACCGTGTCGAGGTCCGCCGTGCGGGGCAAAGCGGAAATTCAGTCTTTGCCAAAAATACACAATGTGTTTCGCCTTCTGGTCCCTACTCGTTAGGGTCAGGGTCAAAATCGCTCTCGGTCGAGAGGTATGCGATCTACTTTGAACGAAGGCACAGAGAGATACTGGGATGCGAAACTAGCGCAGAGCGCTATCGAACAGCGTAACGCCGCTGTGGTCGGAAAGCACTGGTTTCTAGGTTTGGTTGCCTTCCTTCCACAATATCAGAAACGATCCGACCCGTAATTCCACCAAGCGTCAAACCAAGGTGCTGGTGCCCAAAAGCGTGAATAATCCGATCCGAAACAGCGCTCGGCCCGATCACAGGCAGAGCGTCTGGCATGGATGGTCGATAGCCTAGCCAGTCACTTGTAGGCGCGGGCAGATCCGCAAACATTTCCGCACCTTTACGTTCGATATGGTCAATGCGTCTTTTGTTCTTTGGTGCATCAAGCGCTGCAATCTCGACAGTGCCTGCCAAACGAAGGCCTTTGGCCATGGGCACGGCATAGAATCCACCTTCGGACCATCCGACTGGCCGTGTGAGGCGATGTGCTTGACCAGCGTAAAGCACATGATAGCCGCGTTCTACGCCAAGCGGCAGTCGTTCTGCACCTGATCCCTTTATCCGTTTTGAAAACGCGCCTGCAGCAATGACGACTTTGCTTGCGCGGATGACCGCGTCCTTTGTCGTCACTGTAACGCCATCTGCGTCGGCGTTCGTGGCATCGACATGTGCGACCAGTGTTTGACCGCCAAGGGATGCGAACCTTTCGTGAAACCGTCTGACCAGTTCTTCAGGGTCACGAATGTGGCGTGCGTCGGGGTAATGCACGCCTTTTTCAATTTGGAGCGTCAGGCCAGGTTCCATTTCGCGCACCTCAGCACCCGTCAATTCATCGAAAGGAATTCCAAGAGACTTGCGCAGAGCAAGAGATGGCAGATCAGCTTTGGCTCCTTTAGAAGTAGACCAGACTGTGAGTTGGCCACGATCGACAACTAGATCCTCGGCTTGCGCCTCTTTTATCAAGGGGTTCAGGCCAGCGTCAGCATGCGAGAGGATTGAAGCGAGGTGCTCCGTGATCTCCCGGCTGCGTGGCGCCCGGCAATTGGCAAGAAAAGACAATATCCAGCGCGGATTTCTCAAAGCATATTTGTAGGAGATTGAGAGCGGGCTGTTGGTGCTTGTCATCAAGCCAAATAGACTGGTGAGGACCGCCGGGCTGTTTACCGGCATACAAGCATAGGTCGCAATTGTGCAGGCACTGCCCGAACTGGTTCCTGACCCTGGCGGATTTGGATCTACGAGTAATACGTTATGACCCCGCAGTTGTAGCCAGAGCGCCGTGCTTGTTCCAACAATTCCGGCGCCAACCACTATGATGTCGATGTCTGGCATGCCTGATCTCTTTTTGCGGGTTTTGTGAAGTAGGATATCTGGGGCGACGTGCTGTCAATCCACGACTTTACAGACAGCCCCTTTCTGAGCGGGTTCAGGTTTCTGGAGCCAGGCTGGTTGTATTGGGGGTTCGACTTGGCGGTGATCCAATTTCGACCTTGGCACCCTATTTTGCGCCATGTCGTATAAATCCGACGCTTTCGCGATACCGAAGGACGGCATCGCATCTGGCGCTGGTAATTTGCCTACTGCGCGGTATAGCCTCCATCGACGAGGTGGTAGCTACCAGTAATGAAACTGGCCTGATCTGACAGCAGGAAACAGGCCAGCGCCGAGACCTCAACCGCCTCACCAAGACGCCCGACCGGATGAAGCGCGGCGATGTCATCAAGTGCCGCTTCGTCAAGGTTCTTTTCCAGGAGCGGCGTTGCGATAAACCCCGGACCGATCGAGTTCACCCGAACCCCGGCCTTAGCGTATTCCATCGCTGCTACTTTCGTCAGGCCGACAACGCCATGTTTTGCAGCGACATAGGCCCCGGCCGTCGCAAAACCGACCGAGCCCAGGATAGACGCCATATTAACGATTGCCCCACCGCCCGCCTTAACCATTTCGGGAAGTCCAAAGCGCATGCCATGAAAAACACCTGTCAGGTTGACGTTGATGACCTGTTGCCATCCATCGAGAGGATATTCGCCAATCTGGTTCGCTGGGCCACCAATACCAGCGTTGTTGACAAGCAGATGCAGTTCACCCGTTTGCGCCACGGCGAAAGCCACAAGGGCCTCCACATCAGCGGCGACGCTTGTGTCAGTCTTTTGCATGAAGGAGATCCCGCCGGAGGCCTTGATCTCGTCAGCCACGGCAGACATTCCCGCTTCGTCCATATCCGCTAAGACAACCTTGGCCCCGAAGCGGGCTAGATCGCGCGCTATTGCGGCACCGATGCCTGATGCCGCACCGGTCACGATGGCCGTCTTGTTGTTGAAATCAAACCTCATGATAATTGCTCCAGCAAATTGGTTACCATGAGGGGTCGCACAGTTTGTATTGCTGCGCCCTGATCTACGTCAAATCCTTGCGAGACCTAAATTCAAAAAGATGAGAACGGTACTGACATTTCTTTTCAAGATCGACAACGCCGACATTCGCGGGCTCCTTGCGGACCGACCTTCGCTGCACATAGGGCCGATGACCGCTATGTGCGACCAAGCTGTCGCTCAATGCGATGTTGGCAAGGTCGGCTTCCGGATCAGCAATATATGCAGTGGTCACCACGCGTAAGTGAAACACATTTCAATTATTGGGCACTAGGATATCTGTATGGATAATTTAAAGACCCGCATCGGCAAGCAAATCGCTGCCTACCTAGAGGCGCCAAAGCCGAACTATGTGCCCTTCGCCACTACGTCGAAGGATATGTTGTGCAAAACCCTTCAGCCAGGTGATATCTTGCTCGTCGAAGGCAACACGCGGGCGTCCACGGCGATCAAGTACCTGACGCAGTCAACATGGTCACATTCCGCTTTTTACGTGGGCGAGCACCATCCCGACGGTGAACTGATTGAGGCACATCTAGAAAATGGAGTCATCCGTGTCCCACTTGCAAAATACAAAGATTTTAATACCCGCATTTGCCGCCCCGTCGGTTTGTCCGATGACGAAATTGGCCAGGTCGTCGATAGTGTCAAAAAAAGTCTTGGGCGGATGTATGATCTTAAGCACATCTGGGACTTGGCACGCTATCTCTTGCCGCAACCCCCTGTTCCAGAACGGTTTCGCCGACGTATGCTGACTCTTGGATCAGGCGATCCAACCCGTGCAATTTGCTCGACTCTAATTGCTGAGGCGTTTCAAAAAATTGGATACCCGATTTTGCCCAGCATCAAGGCCGGACCGCATTTAGAAGAAATTTTACACATTCGCCACCATTCCTTATTTGTCCCCCGTGACTTTGACCTCTCGCCCTATTTTCGCGTCGTAAAACCCACGATCGTGCATGGTTTTGATCACAAAACATTGAATTGGCATAGTCCGGCGAATGATAATGCAGCCGGTTAAACTGCAAATCCAATTTAGCACCTATAAACCTTCCAACCCAGCGCCATTGAAGTGAAAGAAGACATTCGCGACAGTACGAGAATGGGATACTTCGGGCTCGCTGCAGACCTTCGCTGCACGTCAGACCGGTGACCGATGACCGACGACCGCTGACCGCTGACCGCTGACCGCTGACCGCTAAGCGGGACAGAACCATCTTCCACGATCAACTGACGGACGTCGGATTTATAAACCTTGTGCAGATCGCAATGAAAGTCGATGGTCGTGCCATGTTTATTCAGACGCAGGAACCATAACTATGCTCTGTAAGATCGGTGATGTCGAGGTTTGGAGAATTCTTGAAATCCATGCTCCGTTCCTGAAACCTGAAGACCTATTCCCCAATGCCGGGCCTGATGTTGGAGCGATCATCAAGGATCTGGTTCCGGGCAGTATCGATGACTGCTCGGGGCGATTGATCTTACCCGTTCAGGGGTTTTTGTTGAAAACGCCTTCTCACAACATCCTGGTGGATAGCTGTGTGGGGAATGACAAAACCAACCAGAGTTATCCAGATTGGCATAAACGTTCAGATGGTCGGTTCATGGCGGCTCTAACGGCTGCTGGTATAGGCCCAAGCGAAGTGGACTATGTGCTCTGCACCCATCTTCACCTAGACCATATCGGCTGGAACACTCAGTTAGAAGATGGCCGTTGGGTGCCGACATTTCCCAATGCGCGCTATCTCATGCCTTTAAACGATGAGAAAATCCAACGTGAGCGGCACAGCGATGCATTTGTCGAAGGCGTATTGCCGGTTATTGAAGCGGGACAGGTTGAGCTTGTGGCGGGAGGCCACAAGCTGGGTGACCACGTTACGCTGATCCCAACTCCAGGACACACGCCGGGTCATGTTTCGGTATTGGTCAAGAGCGGTGATCGAGAGGCGATTATCACGGGCGATGCGTTACATACTTCTGCACAATGCTGGCATCCTGAGTGGCATTTCAAATCTGATGCCAATGTAGAACAGGCGGTCGCATCGCGCAGGTCCCTGTTGGAGCAATGTTCGGAATCCCGGTGTACCGTCTTGGGAAGTCACTTCGCACTACCGTCTATAGGGCATGTAAGTGCGGAAAAGGACGGATTTCGGTGGAAGGACCGAGACTAGGATATGAACCCATTAATCGACTTGAGGCTGTTCTGGCCGCGTGATTCAAGCTCCGAAACTTAAGGGGGGGTATGATGATTGATCTTTTCTCGCTGAACGACGAGCAAATGGCGCGGCTTCGGTCATACTTTCCCAAGAGCAATGGTAAACCACGGGTGGATGACCGCCGCGTTTTGAGTGGTATCAGTTCGTCCATCGCAATGGGTTGAGATCGAGTGATGCGCTTGCTGATTACGGACCGCCGAAGACCCTGTACATCCGATAGAAGAGGTGGAGCGACATGGGTGTATTCGCACGGATGATGACGGGGCTGGCTGCAGAGGCTGCTGACAATAAGACGATCTCAATCGACGCAACCTACCCGTTTCCCGGCAATCGCTGCTTGCAGCGATGAGAGGGGCAAAGCGCACCGCACGGCCTCGAGCTTGCGGTTTTAAAAGAGGGGCGTGGACGTCTGCTCACTGCCTGTTTGGGTGTTGCACAGAAATGTCCCGAGAGAGAGGGCGGACGAAAGGCGGTATGACTACAACGTTGCATGCCGTCACTGATGCAAGTGGGCGACCGATCCGGTTCTTCATAACCACCGGTCTCCTCTTCGGGATATTGCTGCGCAATCCGCTGCCGGGCAGCGGGTCAGCAACTATAGCGGGGCCAGCGCTTTGGTAAGTAGCCTACCCGCCGCCGACTGGCTCTTGGGTGACCGAGGATATGATGCGGATTGGTTCTGGGAGGCGCTTGTAGACAAGGGAATAACGCCCTGCATCCCGGTGCGGAAGTCACGCGCCAAGCGCATCAAATACGACAAGCGTCGCGACAAACGGCGCAACCGGATCGAGATCATGTTCGGACGCTTGAAGGACTGCAGACGCGTGGCTAAGCGGTACGACAGCAGCCCCAAAGTGTTCCTGTCCGCTATCGCGCTCGCAGCCACTGTCTTGTTCTGGGTTTAAATCAATGAGTCTGGAGCCTAGGTCGATCCCAACATTTTGCTTCGATCCGAATTGACACCGGGAACTTCCGGAAAGCTTCCGTTCATGCACTCCGCCGCATCTGTCACTCCGGGATCCTTCCGGACCTTCGCCACATCTTGCGCCATTGTCCGGTTTTAGGTGTTTGGGTCAATTGATGACGTAAAGGTCTAATTCATCTAAGGTTCAAGGCATGGTGTCCGCCATCTCAGCCAAGAGAAACGGTTTGGGGGTATCAAACTAAGCCACATAAATGTAACGCATAACTTTCATGACCTTAGGGACCAAACGTGAGGACGTGTTGGCATCGCTTGTTCTGATACCACATCGGTAACGCTCAAGCTTTAACTCGAGCGAAGAGAATTAGATCAAGAGAATGAATGTTTGATTGCATTTCACAGTGCGCTCGCTGTGTTTAGAGCATCTGTCGCTTGATCCTTCGCCGTAATGGGAGAACGGCTTCGCCCCGTTCGACACGGGCGTTTGCACCTGCCTTCAGGGTACCAGTGGCCAGATGAGCGGGATCAGAAGTACCGTTGCTGCCCCGGTCATTATATTTCTGGGAAACCCGACCCTCAGAAAATCAGTAAACTTATACCCCCCGGCTTTTTAGACGAGCGTGTTGGTCTGGTAGCCGACTGGCGTCGCGAAGCTTGCGCTTGCATCGAACATCACAGCCACGGCGAAAGGGAGCGGATCAAGACCCAGCTGGAGGGCCACGCCTGCGGCGATTGGAGTCACTAGAACCGCGACGGAATTGTTTGTGACGGGTTTCTTCAGGATCAATGTCAGCGCGTAGACAAGCGCCAGAGCGACAATTGGCGAGACCCGTGACAACAGCGGTGACCGCTTGGCCATAATCAGCGCAAGCGCCACCGAGTTCTCCAGCGCACTCTCCAATGTCAGCATCGAGACGATCAACAACAGCAACCGGCTTTTGATCGCCCCAACGCCATCATCGGCATCAATTGAGTTTGTCAGCAAGACCACCGCAACCTCGATCAGGGCAAGGATGACGAATGGCGCTCCGTAAAGGGTCGCCAGAACAACTACGCCAGCCATGGTGGCAATCGCGACGGGCCCCTTGGTGCTCACCATCAAGCAGCCGGGTGTCACCGACTTCAAACCGCATCATTGCAAGACGCATATCGAGCACAGCTCCTTTGCGGTGCAGCACAACCGGATATACGCCGAACCGTCGACGCCACTGGAATCGCCCGACCATCATCACTACCGAGATTAACACCATGACGACGAATGTCTTGTTCATAAATGCCGAGGCTGCCGCCACCGCACTGAAAAACAGCACGAGCGTAATCGTCGGACGGGTCGACGCATATTTTTCAAGGACATCCCTCACAGCCTCCAATCTCCCCGTCCACACAAGAGCCGCGCTGAGGACAAACATCGCAGCGATTGTTGCGGGTGCCGGATTTGCCAGAGCGGCCAGAACATCGGTCGGCTTGACAAGTCCGTTGGCAAGAGCGACTGCCGCACCACAAAAGGCGACGACAGACGAGGATCGCAGCTCAAGGACAAACGCCTGAAAACGCCGAGGAACAAGAGCATGGCGGTGTAGGGTTCCAGTGACTGAAGCTCGAATGCCATGGTTGGATCAAGCTCCATTAGGCCGATGACCACTTGGATTCAGCGCTTATCCACACAGTTCCAAGCCTTGTATTGTGAGCATACATTCAAGGATTCAAGTCCAAGTAGCCGTAATTGCGCGCCCGACGGCGACCGCGCGTCCAACGCCGGGGGTTGCCCTCCCGGCGTTGGACGCTTTCACGCCTGATTGCGCAGCGCTGCGGGCATAGTTGCCCCCTTGTTGCGCTGCGCGAGCCAGGCCAAGACCGGCCCAGCTACGAACAAGGAAGATGCGGTGGCGATGACCACGCCCGCAATCATTGGCCACGCAAAGCCCGATACCGCAGGCCCACCCCAAATCGCCATCGGCACGATCGCCGCAAGCGTTGTGCCGGAGGTGAAGATGCACCGGGCCAGAACCTGATTGAGGCTGCGGTCGATCACGTCCGCCAAGGGAACCGCCCCCCCAGCGGCGAGGTTTTCGCGGATCCGGTCATATACAACGACCTTGTCGTTGACCGAATAGCCGATGAGCGTCAGCAAAGCGACAATAGTAGTAAGGTTCACCTCCCATCCCATCAGAGCGATGACGCCGAAGGTCTTGGTGACGTCAAGGAACAACACCGCGATGGCTCCGGTGGCAAAGTGCCACTCGAACCGGACCCAGATGTAGGCCAGCATCGCAAGAACGGCGAGGCCTAGTGCCAGCAGACCGGTGGTTGCGAGTTCTCCGCTGATCGTCGGGCCGACAAGGTCGATCTGGTTGAAGACCGCATCGGGGATCACTTCAATTGTAGCACGTTCGACAGCCGCAACTGTGGCTTGACCGGCCTCCCCCTGCACGCGGATTAACGCCTCATCAGGATTATCGAAGGCTTGGAGGCTCGCATCGACCGCCACCTGATCCGCAATGGCAGCACGCAGTGCAGATAACGGCACCGGTGCGTCCGAGTGGAGGACCATCTGCACCCCCCCGGTAAAATCGATCCCGAGGTTCGGACCGGGCGCTACGAGAAGGCCAAGCGACCCCAAAGAAAGCACGGCCGATACCGCAAGTGCCAGTGGCCCCTGCCGCATGAAGGACAGTCTGCCCGGCTGGGGTACACCCCCCAACAGCGGTGCGATGGCGAGCCGTTTGAGCTTGCGGCCGCGTACCAGCGTCTCCATCAAGAAGCGCATCAGTATGACTGCGGTGAACATCGAGATGACGATGCCAAGGCTCATCGTGACCGCAAACCCCCGGATCGCACCGGCGCCAAACATGAACAACAAGACCATCGCCAGAAGCGTGGTAATGTTGGCGTCAAGGATTGTCGCCCAAGCCCGACCGTAGCCCTGCGTAAGCGCCTTGATCGCAACCGCGCCCTTCGCCGTCTCTTCACGGATGCGGCTAAAGATCAGGATGTTGCTGTCTACCGCGATCCCGAGGCACAGGATGATCCCGGCAATCCCCGGCAGTGTCAGGGTAGCCCCCAAGAGCCCCAAGGCGGTCAGCGTGAGCATCGCGTTGAGCCCGAGAATAGCGCTGGCAAGCAGGCCCCACGCACCGTACAGCCCGACCATTATCGCAACCACCGATGTCAGCCCAATGACGCCCGTGGCCAAACCCGAGCGGATGGAATCCGCACCCAGAGCGGCACCCACACTCCGTTCCTCGATCACGCCAAGCGACGCAGGCAGTGCGCCAGAGGTCAGGAGCACCGCCAAGGTCTGCGCTTCTTCGGGTGTGAAGCTGCCGGTGATCTGACCTTGGCCACCCGGAATAGCCTGCTGAATGACCGGGGCAGTTAGAACTTCACCGTCCAGAACGACCGCAAATCTTTGACCAATATTGGCGGCAGTGATTTCAGCAAAAGCAGCGCTACCTTCCTGATCGAAATCGAAAGTGACCATCGGCTGTCCGCTGTCGGGCTCGAACCCTGCCGCGGCGGCGTCCAGCCGATCACCCGAAAGCGCCACACGGTCTTCGACCGGGATCTCGCCGGTGCCGTCCCGAAGCGGCAGCAGCGTCACGCTCGGCCCTAGCGCCGGTGCGACCATCTGAAAACTCATCTTCGCGGTCGATCCCAGAAGCGCGCGCAGCTGGGCCGGATTCTCGACGCCAGGCATCTGGACCAGGATCCGATCATCACCGACCCGGCTGATCACAGGCTCTGAGACACCGACCTGATCGACCCTGTGGCGTATCACTTCGAGGCTGGCATCGGCCGCATCGCGTACCGCGCGGTCAAGACCCGATGGGGTCAGGGCCATTCGAACCATACCGCCGGAGAGAGCGACAGTTATGCCGGGTGCGGTGCCGGGCTGCGCGGCGGCAGGCGCCGCGGCCCTCAGCGCTGCCAGCAACGCGTCGTCCGCAGGGGCGGAAAATGAGGTGCCGTCAAGCCGGATCGTCGCCGGGTTAAGGTTCAGCTTGCGCATCTCGGATATGAGTATCTGACGCAGCTCCTCAAGGCGCGCGGTTGCCAGATCCGTGCGGTCGACGGCCAGCAGCAGATGTGCGCCGCCCTGTAGATCAAGGCCGAGCGATACCGTCTGGCTGGTTGCCCAAGGCGGCAGCCTGTCGCGCATTTGTGTGGAAAGAAAGTTCGGTAGGGCCGTCACAACTGCCAGAAGTAGGAGGACGGCATAGGTCATCACGACCCATGCTGGTCGGCGCATTTTCAATATCCTGTGGTGCCTGAGTATTTGGTCTGACGTCGAAAGCTCAGACCGCAGGCGGACCCCGGACGGGTGGCAGGACATTGACTGCGGCGTTGAAAGCGGATGCCGCCTGTCTCCACGAAACACGCGCTAGCTTCTGTTGGGGCGTCGCAAGCCCTGACGTGGGCTCTGCGGCCTGCGGTGTGTCGCCTTCGGTAAATGGCGCAGGGATCAGATGGCTTTGCGCCGTGAGGATGACCGGTGCAAATGTCGCCTCATCTGCCACAATAGAACCGTTATGCGCCGCAGGTCTTTGCGCGCCAACAGGATGCGCGCCCCAAAGCGCCAGCGCCAGCACGAGGAAAAGCCGCGACAAAATCGCGGCCATCCCTCTTGCTGCCCGACTGCGCCGCTGTGTCATCCCTGTGCGGCCCAAACATAGGTGCAATATCCCGCCAGCAGCATGACACCGACGCCGCGTCCGATCGCCGGACGGGTGAGCAGAAGAGCTGTCAGCATCGCCGATACGCCAATCATCACCGGCAAGTCGAAAGTCACAAACCGCGACGCCACCGGGATTGGCGCGATCAGCGCAGTGACGCCGAGAATGCCCAGAACGTTGAAGATGTTCGATCCGATGATGTTGCCGATGGCGATTTCGGACTGGCGGCGGAAGGCAGCGATTAAGGACGTGGCAAGTTCCGGCAGGGACGTGCCAATAGCGACGATGGTCAGTCCAATGAACGCTTCGGAAACACCATAGCCACGCGCAATCGACACCGCGCCATCAACCAGAAACCGCGCGCCGACCATCAACGCCACAAGACCGCCGACGACCCAGAGCACAGAGACAAGCGTCGAGGAAGCCGATTCCAGACCGTCGTCCTCGGCCGCTGCCTCACCGGGCTTCAGATAGGCCCAGACAAGATAGGCCACCAACCCGCCAAACAGAACCAGACCGGACAGGCGTGTCATCTGGCCAAAGGCGAAAATCGGAACCAGCAAAAGTGCTGCGGTCATCATTACGGCCGTGTCCCGCTTCAGGGTTGCCCCCATGACCTTGATCGGCCAGACCAGCGCCGAAAGGCCGACGATCAGCAGGATGTTCGCAATGTTGGACCCGACGATGTTGCCCAATGCGATATCGGGAACACCGCGCAAGGCTGCCTGCACCGAAACTAAAAGTTCGGGCGTGGACGTGCCGAAGCCCACGACGGTCAGGCCGATTAACAGGGGCGGGATCGCCAAGCGCCGGGCGATGCCGACACTGCCCCGCACAAGAGCCTCGCCGCCGAAAAACAGGCCGATCAAACCTATCAGCAAGAAGAAATAGTCCAAATCGGTACCCCAGGGGGCGAGTGTTCTGCCCCTTCCAAAGACTTGTGGATGAGCCGGAGCGCTTGCAAGGGCCGCGCAGGGATAATTTTCGTAGGGACGACCCAACCAAATACTCCCCGCGGCCAACATTTTAGGAAAGCTGTGGCGCCACGACACTTTGGCGTCGCTTCTTTGGTGGGAGAAATTTGTCCGCTCCTGCCACTGAAACGCGTGTCAAAAGGCGGCTACACCGGTCTGTGAAACGGTCGAGCTTAGTTTCAGGGGCGGTGTCATCCGATTGTTCTGAGACTGGACCTAGCCCGGAACTTGCAGCTTCACAGGGCGGCGTTCGCCTGGCAAATCCTTCGCGCACCACTCAACGTGGTGGTGTCTCTGTTCCTTGTTCGAGCCCCGATCGCAGATGCATTTGGTTATGACGCAGGAACAAGACCGGCGATGGCCTCTGATACGTCCTGTTGCCCACGGCTGCGTCACCGCTGTTTGTCACGGCACGGGTCGCGCATTTACCAAGATTGGGCCGGTCAGTGCCGCGTTTGCAGCTGTGCTGGCCGATCCGCTCCAGCGCCGTTCTCGCCTTCGCCGCTATCGTATTTTGCGCGTCATAGACCCGCTCAAGATGGGGCTGTGCGGTCCCGCAGATAAACCATTGCGGTACGCGGCCCCTACTCTCCCCGGCTGCCAGATCTTTTGGGTGACGCCGACAGTATATTTCGGCTCTTTCAGAATTAATGCGCTGCCGCTTGGGCGTGTATCGTGGTATTTCAAACAAAATTTATTAGATGGAGACCGGTAGCGTCCGGTAAAGTACGAGAAAATGGTCTTAGAAATTGCAATCGTTATTTTGCTCACGCTTATCAATGGCGTGCTGGCGATGTCCGAACTTGCGATCGTCTCTGCCCGGACGGCCCGATTGAAACTGATGGCCGATAAAGGCAGCAAGGGCGCCGCGATGGCCATCACACTTGCCACGGACCCCGGACGTTTCCTGTCGAGTGTTCAGATCGGGATTACCCTGGTTGGGGTGCTCGCGGGTGCATTCTCGGGTGCCACGCTTGGTGCGCGTTTGTCCACATCGTTCATGGAGGCGGGTTTGGCCCCACACCTTGCTCAGCCCCTCGGTGTGGGGTCAGTCGTGGTGGCCATCACATATCTGTCGCTGATCGTGGGCGAGCTTGTTCCCAAGCAGATCGCCCTGCGCGCGCCTGAAAAGGTGGCCGCCCTCGTAGCCCCGATGATGTGGCTCATCGCGCGCGTCGCGGCACCGCTGATCTGGGTGCTCGATCGGTCTGGCAAGCTTTTATTGCGTCTGCTGGGACAGTCTGGCGCTCAGCCGCGCGAGGTTAGCGACGAGGAAGTACGGCTGATCATCGCCGAGGCCGAAAGTACCGGAGCCATGAACCGCACCGAAACCGGAATGATTGCGGGCGTCATGCGCGTGGCCGACCGCACTGCGCGCGGGCTGATGACGCCGCGCCACGAGGTCGAGACACTCGATGCGTCTGGCAGCAAGGCCGAGATCCTTGAACAGCTTGGCGCGCTCAGCCGGTCCAGGCTGCCTGTTCAGGACGGGGATGCAGACGACATCATCGGCGTGCTGGTGACGCGGGACATTCTGGGCCCTGCCCTGATGATCGAGCCTTTCGATCTGCGCGCCCTGCTGCGCGAAGCGCCTGTCGTCCAGGGAGGACAAAGCGCGCTGGACGTCATTGACCGGTTGCGCACGGCACCCGCACATATGGTGCTGGTCTATGACGAGTACGGCCATTTCGAAGGGATCATCACCCCGATGGACGTGCTGGAGGCGATAACGGGCGACTTTCCGGACAGCGAGGCGGACGAGCCGAAACTTATTACCCGCGCCGATGGATCTTACCTTGTCGCAGGCTGGATGCCCGTGGACGAATTTGCCGATCTCCTTTCGCTGGAGCTCGACGATGATCGTGACTACGAGACGGCAGCCGGATTTGTCCTTGAGAAGGTCGGAAGATTGCCGGAGGTCGCGGAGCGACTTGAACTCCCGAAATGGTCGATCGAGGTCGTCGATCTCGATGGTCGCCGCATCGACAAACTTCTCGTGACGCGCGCGGGCTGAAGAAGAAGGCCGTAGCCCGCCAGCGGCCTTGCCAAGTTTTGATCTCGTCCACGGCGATTGTCGAACGATAGATGTTCCGGGCCGTTGTTGTTCGCCAATGCACAACACGCTACTTCGATCTTGCCGCGTCTAAGTTCGCTCCTGAAATCGCGGCGCGCGTGGGGGATGGAAACGCGCAAAAATCCGTCACACCTCAATTTCGGCGCTCTGGCGACATGGACCTTCTTTTCGTCGATTTCATGGGACGACCCGTCCGGAGCTGAATAGGATTCTTCCTACTCGTTCTGGCACTTCTTGTCTTCGACTTGAGCGTTTTACACCACAAGACCTGTGGAATCGTGGGTCGCAAAGACCTGCTCCTGCCCGCTTTTTATAGTGGCATTGGTATGCTGTTCTCGTTTGGATCTGATATTTTCTGGGCAAAGTATCTGCGCTCTAACATTTAACACGCATTGTGGTCGAGAAAAGCCTCGCACCCAATGGCAGCTATGTTCTGCTTCTCCTTGGCTCAAGTTTGGATATTACCGTTCGGGATGGGCGCGCGGCACGCGACGACTGTTCACGTAGTCCTGTAAAACTCCGGTGCCCTCGGGTAATTTCAGTGCGAAGCGTCATTAAGCTCGGCTCTTCTTGCACTTAGAACATCCGTTTTTTGATTAGTGAGGGCGTCGCAACACCACCGGCACTTTGGCACGACCTGAAACACAATCATGTCTCGCATGAGCATATTATTGTTTTGACCGTCGCGCCCCGTGACGCGCCGCGCAAGCCCGACAAGGATCGCGCCGCCATTGAACGTCTGAGCCACCGTCTCAAAAGGATCAGCCTGAGGTTAAAAAGCCAGTAAACAACCTTTTGCTTTGGCAGTCGCAAACTTGTCGACAAAGTCTGCATAAGGATGCCGCTTGGGCAGGATCAGCCCCGCATTTCTATGTCTCGATTGGCCGCCGCTCGGTCGCACCTTGTATAGCAGAGGTGCAGCCCGTTAGCACTGCGATCTGCTGCGCCTGCGATACCTTGATGGAGTCGAATGATCACAGCGCGAGGCCCCTGACCTTTTCAGCAGGCAAGACGATCGTCTTGCGCATGGTCCCTGGCGACAACATGTGACATGTTGAAATTATGCAAGAACTGCACCGAACGATCAGGCTGCTCTACACCGGACAAAGCCAGCGCGCCCGGAGGTTTCGGTACGGACTGATCTTTTTCGATACGCTGACCATACTGTATTTCATTGCGACCGCAGCGCTGCCCGTTACGCCGGTCACGACGGCGCTGAACATCTCGCTCGGCCTTCTTATTCTCTTGGACCTTACGGCCCGATGCTGGATTTCCGACAACCTGCGCCGGGAACTGACCCGGATCTACACTCTGGCGGATCTGCTCGTCGTGGCGTCGGTGCTGCTTGCCCCGCTTCTCACTGCAAACGTTGCCTTTCTGCGCGTGCTTCGAGGCCTGCGGCTGCTTCACTCCTACAACCTGCTGCGGGATCTCAGGCGCGAAAGTCATTTCTTCCGCCGCCACGAAGACGCCATCGTCGCTGCAGTGAACCTGTTCGTCTTCATCTTCGTTACCACGTCGCTCGTCTTCGTGCTGGCCTTCGATGAAGAGGCTGGCATCCCCGGCTATGTCGACGCGCTCTATTTCACGGTGGCGACGCTGACGACCACGGGCTTCGGCGATATCACCATGACGACGACCGGTGGAAAGCTTCTGACGGTATTCATCATGGTTGTGGGTGTCGCGCTTTTCCTGCAACTGGCGCGCACCATCTTCCAACCCTCCAAGATCAGGCATAAGTGCCCGGAATGTGGCCTGAGCCGCCATGAACCGGACGCGATTCACTGCAAGCACTGTGGCGAGCCATTGAAAATCGAGACGGAGGGCGCCACAGGTCAATGAGCGCGCCGAGGTGTTCGGATTTTTTCCCGTCACCGCCCATATTCGGAACACGCGAGCGCTCCAGGAACAGAAAAAAACTTCTGGCCCGGAATGTGCCACGGCATGGTGATCACATCCAAAAAAGTATGGCACTGTCGGCCCTGTCCTGACTTGGTGGCATCGTTAAGCGCGGCACTACATTTTTCGCCGTGCAGCCAATCGTCCGATGAGCCGTCCGGTTACATTCGCCAAGACGCGATAACTCATGCTTCTTACTGGTAGCTGCGTACTTTACAGCTGAGTCCATTGACTATGGCGCTTGAGGCCCAGACCGCTGAGCTTCCGCGACTTTGGATCCCTAAAGTTTTGCTCTGGGATTTTTTCTTTCATGTCTGGATGCAGAAGGCTGGGAGAAAATGCCGTGGTCCAGTGCGATCTGGCGTGCAACATCGTAGTCCGCGCAAGTGCCTGCAAACCCGGCAATTTCACCATTCGAGGTCAAACGTGAGATATCATTAATGCAAGGGCTACTTTTGCTCCGGCACGTATAAGACGCATCACGTCAAGCAGCAATGCTGGCGATGACCGGGTGCTGCTCATGGCCATATTATCTGCCTTGGCAAGCCTATGCCCACCTTCTATTAGTCAGTCTTAGCATCACGTCTGGGGGCCTCCCTTGCAAGAATTCACCGCCGAGCGTTTTCATATGCTGCAGCAGATCGCTCCGGATCACTTCTGGTTCGAAGGGCGGCGCAGGCTGATCGATGTCATCCTTTCGCAAGATCTCACGCAAAAGGCGGAGGTTGCAGTCGATCTTGGCTGCGGTGCAGGCGATGGGCTGATCGGCTGGAAAAAGCATTCCCGGCGCATCATCGGAATTGACGCATATGCCGAATTGATCGCCACCGATTTTGCAGATCCGTCGATATCAGTCGTGACCGCCGATGTTTCAGATCTGCCGCTGTCCGATGCCTGTGCCGACCTCGTTCTGGCCCTCGACGTGCTGGAACACGTTCCCGACGAACAGGCTTTGCGGGAAGCCTACAGAATACTCAGCCCCGGCGGTACATTGCTCGTAGCGGTTCCGGCTCATCAGTGGCTGTGGAGCTATCGCGACGAAGACGCCGGGCACCAGCGACGGTATTCCAAGCGCAGTATCCGCGCGCTGATTGAAGGGGGCGGGCTGACGGTCGAACGGATCCGGTGTTATCAGTGCCTGCTTTTTCCGATGGTGGTGTTGGCGCGGCTGTTGGGCAGGCGCGGCTCGCGTGTGAGGAACATTGAAGACAACCCTCCCGGTCGGATCAACCGGTTGCTGCTCGGTATCAATCTCATCGAAGTGAAACTGGCCCGCATTGGCTTGGTCATGCCGTTCGGATCCTCGATCCTCGTCACTGCCAGAAAGACGGCTCATGACGCCAGTTGACGAGTCCTTTGAGCTCCTGCTTTTTCACCGCGATCTCGATGTCTCCGCCGCATATCTCGAAGCCGGAGCATCCGGTATCATCGTTGATCTCGAAATCTGGGAAAAGCGGCAGCGCCAATCGGGTTATGACACCGAGATCAATGATCACAGCATCGCCGACCTGATTGCCCTGCGGCGCAGAACCGACCGGCACCTGCTGTGCCGTGTCAGCCGGTCGGACCCGGACGATCAGGAACTCTCCGCCGTGATCGGCGAAGGCGCGAACGAGATCATCGTGCCCATGCTAACCAGTGCGGCGCAGGCCGAACGGATCCTGAGGCGGATCGATGGCGCCTGCAAGGTAACCTTGATGGTCGAAACCTGCGGCGCAGTTGCGGACATCAAAAATATCGCCGCCCTGCCCGCCGACCGAATCTATGTCGGGTTGAACGATCTGCGTATTGCCCGTGGCAGCCGTACCATCTTCACACCGCTGGCAGACGGGCTGCTTGAGGATCTGCGTCAGAGCTGTCGCCACATCTCTTTTGGCTTTGGCGGATTGACCTTGCCGGGGCTGGGCAGCCCGCTGCCCGGACATCACCTATATGCCGCAATGGCCCGGCTTGATTGCAGTTTTACCTTTTTGCGCAGATCGTTCTATCGCGATTCAATCGACCTCGATCCCGCCGAAGCCCTGAACGCAATTCAGTCAGACGTGAAAAAATATCGCTGCCGGTCCGAGGTGGAGTACCAGCGTGACGCGGCTGATGCAGTCCGTACGGTGCTGATGCTCGAAGGGATGGAACGTGCTGTCTGATAGCACCATCCGTTCCGTTCTTGTGACCGGTGCGGGCGGTTTCATCGGCAGTCATCTGATCGCCGAATGGATGAAACGCGGCGTCACGGTGCATGCCATCCTGCGTCCCGAATCCGCAGCACCAAGATTTGGCGCGTTGGGTCTGCGCCCCATTATTCATTATGCCGACGTGACCAAAGCAGCCGCGGTTTCGGACCTTGTCGGCACCCTGCGGCCAAACGCTGTGTTCAATTTGGCAGTCTCCCGCGACAACGCTTCCCCCATCACGCTTGAACAAACGAATGTCACCGCCTCGCTCTCGTTGTTGGAGGCTTGCCAGCATCCAGGCTTTTGCAGGTTTGTGACGATTGGCAGTTCGCTTGAAAATCAGGTATCCGGCGCTGATCCAATGCCCTATTCGCGCAGCAGGGCCCGCGCCGCAACGCTCTTGCGCGAGCGGGCTCGGGTGTCGGGCGTGCCTCTGACACATCTGCGCACAAACTACGTTTACGGGCCGCTTCAGGACGCGGGCAAGCTGATCCCCTCAGCCCTCAGGATCGCAGGGAGCGGACACTCGCTGCCGCTGGCTCCGGCCAATCTGACAAAGGATTTCGTGCATGTGCGCGATGTGGTCCGCGCCTGCATCGCGGCTGTGCTATCCGATCGCCCCGGCTATGTTGCTGCCAATATCGTGACCGG
>Ga0136600_1000518_pt1 | contig 20623 bp, 19 predicted proteins | sample AntRauMFilla2698_FD_104634 | JGI IMG/M metagenome (GOLD analysis project Ga0136600, IMG submission 104634) | Saline lake microbial communities from Rauer Islands, Antarctica - Metagenome Filla 2 #698 | ecosystem: Environmental > Aquatic > Non-marine Saline and Alkaline > Saline | place...
CTACCGGCGACGCGTGACGTGCGACGAGCCTCTGCGCCCCGATTGCCGCGTGGCTAGACTCGAGGGCGAATCCACCGCACCCCAGAGCACTAGGAGCCTCATGCCTATCGCAACCCCCGAGCAGTACGCCGAGATGTTGGACAAGGCCAAGAAGGGCGGATTCGCCTACCCCGCCATCAACGTGTCGTCATCGTCGACGATCAACGCGGTGCTGCAGGGTTTGAGCGAGGCCGGCTCCGACGGCATCATCCAGGTCACCACGGGAGGCGCCGACTTCTTCGCCGGCCAGACCGTCAAGGCCCGAGCATCCGGTGCCCTCGCGTTCGCGGCGTTCGCGACCGAGGTGGCGAAAAACTACCCCGTCACGGTCGCGCTGCACACCGACCACTGCCCCAAGGACGCGCTGCCCGGCTTCGTGATGCCGCTCATCGAGGCGAGCGAGGCCGAGGTCAAGGCGGGGCGCCACCCGATCTTCCAGTCGCACATGTGGGATGGCTCGGCCGTGCCTCTGGCCGAGAACCTCGAGATCGCGAAAGACCTGCTGCCGCGCATGAAGGCCATCCACTCGATTCTCGAGGTCGAGATCGGTGTCGTCGGTGGCGAAGAAGACGGCGTGCAGCACGAGGGCTCGAACGAGGCGCTGTACACGACCATCGGTGATGTGACGGCTGCGGTCGAGGCTCTCGGGCTCGGCGACCACGGTCGTTACATGGCCGCGCTGACCTTCGGCAACGTGCACGGGGTCTACAAGCCGGGCAACGTGAAATTGCGCCCCGAGCTCTTGAAAGAGATCCAGGACGGCATCCAAGCGAAGTACGGTACGGATGCCCTGCCCCTCGACCTCGTCTTCCACGGTGGCTCCGGCTCGACCGATGACGAGATCTCGGAGGCGGTGCGCAACGGCGTCATCAAGATGAACATCGATACCGACACGCAGTACGCCTTCAGCCGCTCCGTCGCCGACAGTGTGTTGAAGAACTACGACGGGTTCCTGAAGGTCGACGGCGAGATGGGCAACAAGAAGGTCTATGACCCGCGTGCATGGGGTAAGGCTGCCGAGACCGCGATGGCGGCGCGCGTCGTGGAGGCCACACAGCAGCTCGGCTCAGCAGGTCACTCCGGCAACTGAGCTTGTCGCTGGGCAAGAGGCGCAACCGTTCGCTGCTGATCCGTCGTCGCGGTGAAATCGACGGCGATAGCGGAGCCGTTTCGCCACTGGATTCCTGTGACCGTGGACTGCAGGTTCACGTAGTAGGGGGCCAAGAACGTGACGCGACGACCTTCGGCGAGGGTCGTCAAGATTCTCAGGGCGACCGCGATGGTCTCCTCCACGGGAGCCTTCAACTCGATTCGCGCCGAGATGAATCCCGATTCGGGATTCTCGAACAGGGCATCCAGCAGCGCGCGCAGCGCCGTGCGCTGCGGCACTCCCAACCGATCGGCGAGGCGATCGGGATCATCGACGCGAAGCGGCCGGCCGCGCGCCATTCGCTCGAGCCAACTGTCATTTGCTGAGGCCAGAAGCTCAGCCCTCAGACGGGCAGCAACGAACATCGCACTCTGCTGATCGGCGGGGGTGATGAGACCTCGCTCGAGAATGTCACCGAGAAGGTTCACCGCCTCGGTGAGCTGCGCGCTGGTCTGCCCATCGACCTCGTCGGCCACGGGGTCGAAGGTCTGCGCCAGCTCGGCCGACTCCTGGGCACCTGCGTGTTCTCGCCACGGCCGCTCGGACCACAACGTCAACCTCGTCGTGACGGTGGAGATGAAGGCGACAGCGCCCGCCGTTGCGAGAACGATCGGCGACACGATGAGTGTCAGGATCGCCGCTGGAGGCCAGGCACTGGCCTCGGAAGCATCGAGGACAATCGCCGAGCCTGTTGCCGCGATGACAAGCCCCATGCCGCTCCCCACGATCCTGAGCGGGCCACAATACGGAGCCATGCCGAGGATCAGGAGTGAACTGGCCAGTGGTGCCCACCACAGTTCGAGAGCAAAGGCCTCACCTCGATAGCCCACCGCCGACAGAAGGAAGCCCGCTCCCACCAGCGCGACTGCGACCACGGTGCGCCCCCACGTCAAAGGGCCGCGCCGCGGTCGGGTCGAGAGATGAACCCACAACATGCCCAGAGCGGCCAGAAGTATTCCCAACGCCTGTGCTGCGCGATTCCCGCCGTCGTGAGCGTCGGTGACGAGAGTCGTCGCGCCATAAAGCACCGTGATGGTCATGGCGGCCAGTGGCAGGTTGGGCACGGCAAGCCAACTCAGCGGGTCGAGATCCCAGGGTGATCGACGGCGCCCAGTGGTCGCGCGGCGCCTCATGTCGCACCCCCGTCAACCGCGGCAGTGAGCATCACGGTCGTGCCGTCAACGCCTGACCAAATGCGCACCGAGCCACCGATGCCCTCCACGCGATCGCGAATGGCCGTGCGAAGGCCGAGGCGATCTGGCCCGACAGAATCCGGATCGAATCCATGACCGTCATCGACGATGAGCACCGTCACGACGCCATTGCGCTCCCCGACGACAAGATCCGCATGGTGGGCCCCCGAGTGCCGAACAACGTTGTCCAGCGCCGCCCGAGCGGCGGCGAGCAGGACACTCTCAACGTCGAGGCGCACAGTCGACGGCACCAACTCGGCCCCACTGACATCGACGCGTACGCCTGACCACTGGAAATCCTGAGCAAGTTTGAGCAGTGAACTACCGAAGTTCGTCAGCAAGGGTGATGGCGGAGAGTCCCGGCGTACGCTGGAAGATCGCACGAGGGCCATATCGGCCTGGAGGCGCGCGCGTGTGGGCTCAGGCACCGGTCCCGGTGACGCTGACACGACCGCGAGATCGGCGAGCACCGTGTCATGAATCACCGCGGCCGCACGCAGTTCGAGGGTACGTTGCCGCTCGGTACGCTCGAGCGACTGCAGAGCGTCATCCAGGTCAGGCATCTGTCGGGTCGCGCGACGCTGAGCGTAGAGCAGCGTCGCGTAAACGACGAATGTCACCACAAAGACGATGAGAGGGCCCCACCCGGGGGGAGACATCACTCCACTCACTGCAAGACCCACGGCGAGACTGCCGTACGCGACGACCAGACCAGCACCACTCCACACCATTCCGCTGAGCGCGCTACCCCGCAGCGCACCCACGAGCACGAGCGCGGTCGCCGCACGGTTGAGGGCAAAAAGCGACGGCTCGGCGAGTGTCGGGTCGACGCCGAGACCCAACACCACGACGCCCACCGAACTCACAGCGCCTCCGACCAGATAGAGCGACGCTGTGAGCAGAGTCGGGCGCCACACGAGGACGAGAGCGAGAAGCACGACGGCCACGACTGGCGCTGCCACGAGGGTTGTGTAGCCTGAGTTGCCGCGCACGAGCATGAGCTCGGCAACCGTCGCGGCGGCGAAGATGAGCCCCACCACGGCCATGACCCGCTGGGCGGTCGCAACGCCGTGCACAATCGCTGTAGCGGAGATCGGCCGAGGCACCAGGTGGGTCATCATGACTCCTACCGCCAGCCCGCGTCGACGTCGAAGCTGACCTCAAGTGACTCGCCGTTGCGCCACGCAATGCGGCGCACCACCGACTTCACACTCAGATAGTACGGGGCAAGAACTGTGGTCCGACGCCCTTCCGGAAGATCGAGCGACACCGTCACGGCGACGGCAACCACGTCATCGCTGGCCGCCGTGAGGCTCACTCGGGCGCCGAAGACACCCGCCTCGGGGTCGGAGAACAACCCCGAGACGAGCGCCGTGATGGCACTGCGCTGATCAACGGTAATGGTGTTCGCGAGCTGGTGCGGGTCATCAATGTGCACGGGCCACTCGGCCACGATCGTCGAGAGCCAGGACTCCGCATCGCGGTCGATGAGAGCTCGGCGAAGTTCCTCTGCGAGTGCGTTCGCGCGTCGTCGGTCGCGTTCGGTGATCTCGCCGGCGTTCGTGATGGACTCGAGGAAGGGATGCATGCGCTGCGACCACGCACCGCCCGTCACGCGCTCCAGAATGGCGAGAACCGGCTCCGTGCGGTCGTCGGAGAGCTCCGCTCGGGCGACGAATCCGCGCCACCGTTCGACATCGGTGATCATGACCGCTGTCAGGACTGATCCGCCGATGACCGCGAACAGCATCGAGGAGGATGCAATAAGGGCGGATGCGATGGGTGAGCCACTTCCCGGTCCTCCCGTGGCCCAGAAAGCGCTCCCGACGGTGCAGGCGCTCAGGGAGAGTGACCCTGACAGAAACATGCGACCGGAGACGAATGGGCTCAGCGACATGGCGATCAGTGCGGCGCCGATAGGCGCCCACCACAGCTCTGGCACGACGGCGATGTCGCGCAGCCCCACGGCAGAGACCAGCACGGCTGCCGCGACGAGAATGAGAACGACAATCGACAGGGCAGTTCCGAGCCGCCCACGCTGGGGACGCGAACCGACGTGAACGAGTATTCCCGCGCTGATCATCATCACGAGGGCCAGGGCCTGCAGAAACCACGGTTCCCCAGCTTGACCGCCCGCCCCGATGGCCACCGCTCCATACAGCCCCACCGCGACGGGCACCCACACCGTGACGAGCGACGACGTGAGCCAACTGAGGGTGTCAACATCCACCGCGGAGCTCCGCCACCACCGCCTCACAAGACTCCCTCGGCTCTCATCGGAACCGAGAGCAGCACGGTTGTGCCCGCGCCACTCGACCAGATTCGCGCTGTTCCTCCGACCCGTTCGATTCGGCCCACAACAGACTCCCGCAGCCCGAGCCTGTCCAGGGACACGTCGGTCGGATCAAAGCCGGGGCCAGCATCCACGATCATGATCGTGAGCAACGCGTCAGCCGACCCCAGAGTGACATCAGCCCGCGTGGTGCCGGAGTGCGCGATCACGTTGTCCAGCGCGGCTGCCGTCGCCGAGAGCAACGCCTCACTCGCGGCCGCGTCGACGTCGTCCAGGACGGAATCCGCTCCGGCAACGTCGACCTGCAAGCCCCGCCACCGCACGTCTCCCACGAGTGCAAGAAGGCGCGCACCCACGGAGCTCGCCGTCGAATCGGGTGTCGGCGCTGCCCCCCGTGGTGACACGGTCGTCGTGGCGACGAGCCCGAGATCTCGCCGAATGCGCCGCCGCAAACGATCATCCAGCGTCGACTCGCTGCGGCCGATGAGGGTAAGAGCGGCGAGTGCGGTGTCATGAACGACCGCAGTGGCCGCTCGCTCACGCACCCGCATCTCTTCGCCGCTCTGCGACGAGCGCGCCAGCTCGGGCATGGCGGGCAGTCGCTCGTGACGACGTCGCCAACCAAACGCGACGATCGCGTACGCGCCACAGATGATGCCCGCGTCAGTCACGCGATCCCACGAAAGCACGTAGGTCTCGCCGGCGAGCGCTGACCCCACCGCGAGCGACACGGTTCCGAGCATCCACGCCGTCACGACCCACCAGATGCCATGGGCAGCACGCGGTCCAATGGCACCGATGAAAATCAGGGCGGTGGCCACCGCTTCGATGAGATACGCGCTGCGCGATTCGCCGGAGGTCAGAGTGCTGATGGCCACTGCCGCATAGGCCACGCCGAGCGTCGTGCCGAGGGCGAGCTGCACAATACCGAGCGCAATGGTCGGCTTCGCCGCGAGAACGAGTGACGTGACCACCATCACGGCGAGGATCGCCGCGAGCGGAGCAAGCGGCGCCAGATCGCCGCGAGCCTGACCCAGCTCGAGCACGACGACGATGGCGAGAAGCAGACTCACCGGCCCGATGAGTCGCTGCGCGCTCGCCAGTCCGCGCACGAGAGCGCTCGCCGTCACCTCGCGGGGAGGAGGAATCCGCGATGCCGAACTCTGCGCTACAGCGTCAGGCACGCGCGATACCCGTCAGGCTCGCGTTCGACCGCCGAGGGCGCGATCATCGCGCTTGCCGCTCTTGTCGATCCGCAGCTCCTTCGGCAGAGAGAACAGCAGGTCCTCTTCAGCGGTGGTGACTTCCTCAACGCTCGTGTACCCCGCATCACCGAGGTCAGCGAGAACCTGCTGCACGAGAACCTCGGGCACGCTCGCCCCGGAGGTGACCCCCACGGTCGCCACGCCGTCCAGCCATTCCTGCCGAATCTCGCTCGCGTAGTCGACTCGGTAAGCGGCTTTCGCGCCGTACTCGAGAGCAACTTCGACGAGGCGAACGCTGTTCGAGCTGTTGGCAGACCCCACCGCGATGACGAGGTCGCACTCGGGGGAGATCTTCTTGATCGCGACCTGGCGGTTTTGCGTTGCGTAGCAAATGTCGTCGCTCGGGGGATCCTGCAGGTGCGGGAACCGCTCGCGTAGCCGTCGAACAGTCTCCATCGTTTCGTCCACGCTCAGGGTCGTCTGGGAGAGCCAGATGAGGTTGTCCGTCTCGGGCACCTGCACCGTGTCGGCTTCGTCAGGACTGCCGATGAGAATCGTGCGATCGGGGGCATGACCCATGGTGCCCTCGACCTCTTCGTGTCCGTCGTGGCCGATGAGGAGAATCCAATAGTCCTGCTTCACGAAGCGCGCGGCCTCGCGGTGCACCTTGGTGACCAGGGGGCACGTGGCATCAATCGCGGCGAGACCGCGATCGGCGGCGCCCTGCACGACCGCAGGGCTGACGCCGTGAGCCGAGAAGACGATGTGCGACCCCGGAGGAACCTCCTCGACTTCGTCGACGAAGATCGCCCCGTTCTTTTCGAGCTCGGTCACGACGTGAATGTTGTGCACGATCTGTTTGCGCACGTAGACCGGAGCGCCGTACTGCTCGATCGCCTTCTCGACGGCGATCACGGCACGATCCACGCCGGCGCAGTAGCCACGGGGCGCGGCGAGCAGAATCCGCTTCTTTCCCGCGACGGGTTCATTCGTCAGGCGGGCGCGCCTCTCCGGTACGACGGGGGCGCTGACGGGTGCTCCGTTAGTGATGGTGCTCACAGAGACCAGTGTAGGTGCGCGCCCCTGAGGGTGAACTCCGTGACCGCGTGTCGGCACCCACGGCTAGCCTGGAGGGGTGAGTGACACTGTCGATCGTGCGCCGGGGGCCGCTCCCGCTGCGGGTGCGAGTTCTGCCGATGCGCCATGGCCGGTCGGTGAGCTGTCCACCAAGATCAAGGGTTACATCGATCGCCTCGGAACCGTGTGGGTCGAGGGTGAGATCACTCAGTGGGGCGTGTCGGGCGGCAACGTATACGGCAAGCTCAAGGACCTCACTGCTGACGCGACGGTCTCCTTCACGATCTGGTCATCCGTGCGAGCAAAGCTGCCGGACGGGCTCGGCCAGGGAGATCGTGTGATCGCTCTCCTCAAGGCGAACTGGTGGGTCAAGGGTGGCTCTCTGACCATGCAGGCCTTCGAGATGCGCAGAGTCGGCTTGGGGGATCTGCTCGAGAGGCTCGAGCAGCTTCGGCGCTCGCTCGCCGCGGAGGGTCTGTTCGCCCCCGAGCGCAAGCGGCGTTTGCCGTTCCTGCCGCAGTGCATCGGACTCGTCACGGCGCGCGACAGCGACGCCGAAAAGGACGTCGTGCGCAATGCGCAACTGCGCTGGCCCTCGGTGAACTTTCGCGTGCACCACTCCGCGATGCAGGGCGACCGTGCCGTGGGTGAGCTCATCGCGGGCATCAGGGCGTTGGATGCCGACCCCGAGGTCGACGTGATCATCGTGGCTCGTGGCGGCGGAGACTTTCAGAACCTGCTGCCGTTCAGTGATGAACGGCTCGTTCGCGCCGCCGCCGAGTGCGGCACACCTCTCGTCAGCGCTATCGGGCATGAGAACGACAGGCCGCTCCTCGACGATGTTGCCGACCTCCGCGCCTCCACCCCGACGGATGCCGCCAAGCGGGTCGTGCCCGATGTCGGAGAAGAACTTGCTCGCGTGCAGCAAGCGCGATCCCGCGTGCTCTCTCGCATCAGTTCGATGCTGTCGACGGAGATCGAGCGGGTCGCGCAGTTTCGCTCCCGTCCCGCGCTGTCCGGTTCAACGTGGATCATCGACACGCGTGCTGAGGAACTCACACGCCTCGTCGCGCGCGGTGTCGAACTCACCACGCGGCGGCTCGACCGCGCGAGCGAGGCGCTGGAGGATCGCCGCAGTCACTTGCGGGCGCTGTCGCCTCAGAAAACGCTCGATCGGGGATACGCCATCATCCAGGACGACACCGGTGCGGTGGTCAGCGACGCCGCCCGCATCAACGTCGACGACGGTGTGCGCGTCACCTTAGCCCGCGGTCGGCTGACCGCCACGGTCACCGACAGGGAGACCTCTCGGCCCGCTCCCACCACGACCGAAGAAAGGCGCACCTAGCATGGCTGACGTGCCAGATTCCCCCGCCCCCGACGACGATGTCGCCACCCTCAGCTACGAGAGTGCCCGCGACGAGCTCGTGCGCGTCGTCTCAGAGCTCGAACAGGGCGGCGCAACCCTCGAGCAGTCGATCGCTCTCTGGGAGCGCGGCGAGGCCCTCGCACGGCGGTGCGAGGAGTGGCTACTCGGCGCCAAAGCGCGGCTCGACGCGGCAAGAGCCGCGGCCGACGACAGCCCGCGCGGCCAGTCATGACCCCTCCTCCGGCGTCGGGACGAGAAGTCGCTGGCCTGGGTCGACCCGAGACTCCGGAAGAAACGGCCGCCCGTGTCGCCGAGTCGCGTCGTAAGCGACGCGCCAACCAGTCGGTCAAAAACCTCATCCTGTCACTCGTCGCCTCGCTCGGCATCGTGCTGTTTCTCATTGTGGTCGTCGTGCAGCAGGCGCCCCCCGCTGCACCGATCGACTATCTCCGCACGGCGGAGGAGGCATCCGCCGGCCTGGACTCCTCGGTCATCGCGCCCATCGTTCCGCCGACGTGGTCGGCCAACCGGGCAGATCTTTCGGCTAGCGGGGGCGTGCGCGAGTGGTACGTCGGTTTTCTCACGGCCGATGACGAGTTCATCGCGCTCGTCCAAGGATTCGACACGAACCCGACCTGGTTGAGTGACCTGCTGCGCGCCCCCCGCTCCACGGAACCGGTCGAGATCGCAGGCGTGACCTGGAACCTCTACGATCGACGTGGAGTCGAGGCTGTCGGCAATCGCCAGTACGCCCTCGTCACCGAGACGGCCGAGAGCACCATCGTGCTCTACGGCACCGCTTCGGAGGACGAGTTCGTGCAATTGGCAACGGCGATTGCCGCCGACTTGCCCGACGGCGACGCGACAGGCCGCTAGCCGTTCGACGGGGACCGATTCAGCAACGCGAGGTGATCGCATGACGACAGGCCCCCGCACGCCTGCCCAGGTGTGGAAAGAGATGGAACGCGGAAATGCCCGCTTTGTCGCGGGTGCACCACAACACCCTCGCCAAGACGTCGATCGGCGGACAGAGTTGGCCGGTTCGCAAGCCCCCCACGCCGCCCTATTCGGATGCTCCGACTCGCGCCTGGCCGCCGAAATCATCTTCGACAAGGGGCTCGGCGACCTTTTCGTCGTGCGCAACGCCGGTCAGGTGATCAGCGACAGCGTGGTCGGCTCACTGGAGTACGCCGTCGCAGTGTTGCACGTGCCGCTGATCCTCGTCCTCGGGCATGACGAATGCGGGGCCGTGCGTGCGGCGATGGACTCGACTCGACCGGATGCGACACCCCTCCCCGTGCACATCCGAGGGATCGTGGAACAGATCTTGCCGGCGGTGCACCGCGTGAGGCTGAGCGCCGCAGGGACCACGGTTGACGAGATCGACGCGTTCGAGGTGGCTCGCCAGCACCTACGCGACACTGTCGGTGCGCTGCTTGCCGCGAGCGAACTCATCAGCGAACAGATCGCCGCCGGTACGCTGGCCATCGTCGGCGCGAACTACAAGCTCCTCGAAGGCCGCGTCGAGCCCGACGTCGTCATCGGCGACGTCTGACGACGACGTCGCACCGCCCGAGCCGCACCCCGAGCATCCCGCTCTGACCGCTACCGCCCCGCACAGAAAGGCACACACTGACGTGACAGACACAGGCGTGAACGACACAGGCGACTACCGCATCGAGCACGACACGATGGGTGAGATCCGAGTGCCTCGAGAGGCTCTCTACCGTGCGCAGACGCAGCGCGCCGTCGAGAACTTTCCCATCTCGGGTTCGGGCCTCGAGCCCGGCCAGATCGTCGCGCTCGCGCAGATCAAGCGGGCGGCAGCCCTCGTCAACGCCGAGCTGGGCATTGTGGATGCTCCGCTCGCGCAGGCCATCGCGACTGCTGCCGAGCAGATCATCAGCGGTGAGCACCACGAGCATTTCCCCGTCGACACCTATCAGACGGGCTCGGGTACGAGCTCGAACATGAACATGAACGAGGTGCTCGCGACCCTCGCGACGCGCATCGCCGGCACCGAGGTGCACCCCAACGACCACGTCAACGCCTCCCAATCCTCGAACGACGTGTTCCCCACCTCGGTGCACGTCGCCGTCACGAGCGCACTGCTGCACGACCTCATTCCCGCCCTTGAGCACCTTGCTGACGCGCTCGAGCAGAAGGCCGAACTGTGGTCGACCGCGGTGAAGGCGGGCCGCACACACCTCATGGATGCCACCCCCGTCACCCTCGGGCAGGAGTTCTCGGGCTATGCCCGGCAGGTGCGCCTCGGCGTCGCCCGTGTGCGCGCGACGATCGAGCGCGTTGCCGAGGTTCCGCTCGGCGGCACCGCGACGGGTACGGGCATCAACACTCCCCTGGGCTTTTCACAGAAGGTCATCGCCGAACTCGCGAACTCGACGGGCCTGCCTATCACCGAGGCGCTCGATCACTTCGAGGCGCAGGGTGCGCGCGACGGGCTCGTGGAGGCGAGTGGCGCGTTGCGCGTCATCGCCGTCTCGCTCACGAAGATCTGCAACGACCTGCGATGGATGGGCTCGGGCCCGAACACCGGTCTGGGCGAGCTGCGTATTCCCGACCTCCAGCCCGGCTCGTCGATCATGCCGGGCAAGGTCAACCCTGTCGTGCCGGAGGCCGTGCTCATGGTGTGCGCGCGCGTGATCGGCAACGATGCGACGGTCGCGTGGGCGGGAGCCTCCGGGTCGTTCGAGCTCAACGTGGCGATTCCCGTGATGGGCACGTCGCTGCTCGAGTCGATCCGGCTACTCACCAATTCGACCCGTGTGCTCTCCGATAAGACCGTGACCGGCCTCGAAGCCAACCTCGAGCGCGCTCGCGCGCTCGCCGAGAGCTCCCCCTCGATCGTCACACCGCTCAACCGCGTCATCGGGTACGAGGCCGCGGCCAAGGTGGCGAAGCACTCGGTCGCCGAGAGCATCACCGTTCGCGAAGCGGTGATCGACCTCGGCTTCGTCGAGCGCGGTGAGCTCACGCTCGAGCAGCTCGACACTGCGCTCGACGTGCTGTCGATGACGTCACCCGGCCTGTGACCCGCTGAAAACTCGCGCCGCGCGGCTACCGCTTCAGCTGAAGTAGTGCGGGCGACTCACGAACGTTTCCGAGACGAACATGACGCCCGGGGTGAGATCGAGCATCGACTTCAGCCCGTCAATCAGGTCGTCGGCGCGCTCGTCGGGAACGACGGTGATGATCAGCGTCAAGGCATCCCGGTCGTTGAAAAGCTGACGCCCCTCATGTGCGCCGTGATGACCGAGCCCCGTCACGGCGGGCAGACTCGTGTAGCCAGTAGCGCCCGCAGCCACGACCTGCCGCCGGACGGCGTCGGCGTCAACGGTGCGCGCGACCACCTCAATCTTGGTCATGCGGGTCAATGACTCGCGGCTCATGCTGTCTCCTTCTGTTCGATGCCGGTCTGCGGCATGCCTAACCACGGGTGCCATCCTGTCGATGTGAGTCTCTCCCAGGCACCATGATGCTCGCTTGGGCGCACTAGTATCACCCATTCCCCGTGTACGAGGTCCTTGACGATGTCGGCCTGCTCCACGATGCGCCCGATGCGCTCCCGCGGCGCGTCAACGACGACGAGCAATCGCAGGGGCTCATGGTGCAGCCCATCTCGAGTCGCAATCGACTGCCACGGCAAACCCAGACGCAGGTCGCCTGACGGGCCCGTGAGCACCCCCGCCCCGCCGACCAAATTGTGCGTCGTCTTGGAGCCCGCGCCAAAAACCTCGGGATCCACCGACGAAAAGTAGTACTGCGCATTGATCCAGTGCGCCACCACGAGGGGCGCGGTCAGAATCGTCTCGAGAGCGATGCCGTCAGGGTCGTGCTGATGTTCGTACGAGTGCAAAAATACGCGACGCTCCAGGTCGGCCGCCCTCGAGAGCGAGCGTGGCCCGATGATCAATGCGGCGTTGCGAGCGAGGCCCCATTCTGGATACACCTGCGCCCAGTCGCGCGACCGGAAGGCAACTGTCGTGCCACTGCCCGATCGGGCCCCCGGCAGTTCTGTTGCCCGTTCCGCGGCGAGAGCGCGACTCGCGATATCAGCGTCAGCGATGAGGCGTTGCACCTCGTCGCTCCGTTCCACGGGCAGCTGGCCGAGATCGGCGATCGACAGTTCGTCAGACGTCGTGTCGTGCTCCCCCGCGATGAAGACGGTGGTGTCGGGGATGCTGATGCCGCGGTCGGCGAGCCCAACGCGCACCAGTCGGTTGTTCAGAAGAGACGCGGCAATGCGCGCATTGGGGGCACCTCGGTGCCCACCACACGCGCCACAGTCGAGTGCTGAGCGAAACGCGTTATTGGTGGTCGAGGTACCGTGACCGACGAAGGCCACGATGGGAGCAAAGTCTGCCACCATGCCCATGGTGCGCAGGATCACCTCGGCGGTCGCGACTTGGTCATCCGGGGTCAGGGCGGTGTCGATGTCGAAAAGAGTGGGTACATCAAACGCTGGGTCATCGGGGCGCGCCCTCCTTGCGCCTCTGCCGGCCAGAATGCTTCGGCTGATCGAGGTCGGCCCCAGCACCCACCCGGATGCCTCGGCCCAGCCGAGGGGCGCACCGGCCCACGAGTCGGGCGCCTTCACGCCCGATCGAAGAGCCTTGAGTGCTGACTGGGCACCGACGAACTTGGCCGCAGCCCGCCACGCGCTGGGCGCAGGGCGCTCGGCGATGAGGTACCGCGGGGTGAGCAGCACGGGGCAACTGGCTGCGGCGGATCCTGCCGCGAGAGGCTCCACGAGCGCCGCAATGCCGAAGAACCCGGCGAATCCGGAGGTCGCATAAGGCCCCGCTGCTTCAAGGTGTCGTCGTATGCCCTCACTGCGCGGATCGATGCAGAACACGAGATGTGCCGCTACTGCCGAGCTCTGGCTTGTCTCCTGCGGGCGCAACTGCTCGAGCACACGACGGTGAGCGCCGGCTTCGAAGGCCTCTTGCCAGACCAGGCTGCGACGCACCGCATCAGCGGTGGGGGCGCGACGCACGAGCGGCGCCGCTTGCATTCCCAACGCCCAGGTAAGCCCCAATCGCACGGCCAGTAGGTCGACAACGTCGACGTCGCCGGTTGTCATGGCCCGCCACCGCACGAAAGCGGTCCACCCCGGAAGTTTCGAGAGCTCGCTGCGGAGCAGGGCGAGTTGCTCGTCATCGGTAATGCCGAGGTGCTGGAGTACCTCAGCGAGCGCGACATCAGCCGCCCGTGGCAAACCCGAGATGCGTTGGCGCGCCGATCGCGGCAGGCCGCGGTCGAGGCGGCTCAGTGCCCGCCACGCACCGTAAAAGCCGAGTTGGTCGACGGGAACTGGCCAGGCCGCGGCCTCAGGGGCGAGTGCGGCTCGGCACCAGCGCGCAACCAACTCGTCGACGCGGTCGTCGTGCCGGCCACTCGCGAATTGGTCGACCGCAAGCTCGTCGCCGAGGGCCGCATCACCCTCGGGATCGTTGAGGAAGCTCGCGACGAGCTCATCGTCGGACGTCGTCGACTGTGCCTCGACAAATCCGTGGCGACGAATGGCCGAGCCGAGGTCGGAGACGCTGATGCGCCCACCTTCACAGCGAGCGCGAAACTGCCGCTCCGTCAAGGACCCGCGGCCGCCGAGAGCGGGGACGGAGTGTTCGAGTGCGGCAGCAAACCCGTCGGTGAGCGATGGCAGCACGGGGTTCACGGCGATGGCGGCATCGAGCCCGTAGTAGGGCGCGATCACGCCCGCAGCGATTTCGGCGCGGGCCCGGACCCGCAAGGGGCGTGCGGCTGAGGTCATGTCGAAGCTCCCATCGTGTCGTGGCGGCGCGGCGCATCGGCTGTGATGCGCGAGTGGGCGCCCGGTGAGGTGGATGACGCCGGGCGACGTGGCATGGGGCTGCCGATGCTGTGCGCCCACGCAAGCATTGCGAGAGCTGCCGGGCTCGCCGGCGCCCAGGCGCGCAGGGCCGCCACGACGAGCATCATCACCATGACCAAGAACGCCACCGCGACGACGATGAGGCTGGTCGGCAGTTCTTCGACCACCGCGCCCCCCGCCGGCTCAAGCGCCGCCGAGAGCACGCCGGTCAGGAGCGACGTGAACAACGCAAACGTCACCGCGGCCACCGCAGTGCCTGCCGCGGCGAGCGCCGCGCAGGCCGTGCCGGGCATGAGTACTGTGGCGCGGGCCCCGGCCACGCCGAACGCCACGGCGAGCACGATGAGTACGACGAGTTCCGCGAGGCCACGCGCACCCGGGTAAGCCAGCATCGCCGTCACCACGAGCGCAGACGTGGGCACGACGGCTCCAGCGACAAGGCGTAGATACCGAGCCCGACTAGAGAGCCGTGTCGACCGAGGTGCACGCCGGTCTGCGGCTCGCCGGTCGATGCCGTCGCTCGACGAGAGGAACAGTGCGCTTTTGTAGAACCCATGCGCCACGAGGTGCAGCAGCGCGGCCGCGACTAGCCCGAGCGCTGCGATGAGCAACATGAAGCCCATCTGGGCGACGGTCGACATCACCAGTCGGCCCTTGACGTCCGTACGCACGAGTGACGCGACGACGCCGACCACGATAGCCACAGCCGCGCCGACTGCCAGTGCGATCACGGCGAGGCTGCTCTGACCAATGGTCGCGATTTGGGTGATGACGAGAATGCCGCCGCCGTTCACCACACCGCCGTGCAAGGCGGCACTCACTGGGGTGGGCGCGTGGAGCGAATCGACCAGCCACCCGTGCGCCGGAGGCGCGGCGCAGCGCACGAGGGCAGCAAGCACGAGCAGAACGGCGACGATGTCAATCGGTGCCGCTAGTGCGGCGAGAACGACCGCACTCCAGAGCGCCAGATCGGCCAAGAGTAGCCATGGAATGGCCCGCAGGATCGCCGGCCTCCCGCCACCCAGCCCGAGCGCGGCGATCGTCGCGATCGTCGAAGCACTCCAGGCGATCGCGAGCAGCCAGAGCGCTCCAGCAACGCTCACGACCGCGGTTGCCAACAGCATCGCGACGATCGCCACCGTGACCTCGCGGCCTCGACGATCGCCCCTCAGTGAGCGGTGGGCGTAGGGCACGACGGCCGCCGCGATGCCGACCACCAGCACCAGCAGCAGGATCGAGACGGCGTCGATGCGCCACAGGTCAACAGAGTCGAACAGGTCCATGAGCACCTCCTTACCCGCATCAGAATACACGTATTTTGTGTCGTGTAATTCATACCGTGCGCGCGGTGCTTCGTGGGCGCGCCTCCGCGGGTCGTACAGTGTGGGTGTGACCGAGTGGACGTTCTTGACGAATCACACGCACGTGCTCGTGTGCCTGTCGGAAGACCCCGAACTGCGCATTCGCGACATCTCCGAGCGCGTCGGCATCACCGAGCGCGCCACGCAGCGCATCATCGCTGAACTCGTCGCGGGCGGGTACCTCGAGAAATCTCGTGATGGCCGACGAAACCGCTATCGCGTGGTCACGAGTAAGACCCTGCGCCACCCACTCGAGCGCTCACACTTGCTGGGTGAGCTGCTGCGGGCGGTTGCGGCTACCGGCGACGAGCATTGACGCATGCGCCCGCTCCAGACGGCATTGCCGTTCCCGTGAACCGCGCTACGACGGTTCGTTGCCCTCGAGAAGCTCGGTGACGAGAGCGGCTATGGCACTGCGCTCACTGCGCGTGAGCGTGATGTGGCCAAAGAGCGCGTGGCCCTTGAGCGTCTCGATGACGCTCGCGACCCCGTCGTGCCGACCGACCCGCAGGTTGTCGCGTTGCGCGACGTCGTGCGTGAGAACAACCTTCGAATTCTGGCCGATACGGCTGAGCACCGTCAGGAGCACATTGCGCTCGAGCGACTGTGCTTCGTCGACGATGACAAAGGCATCGTGCAACGAGCGCCCGCGGATGTGCGTGAGAGGCAGAACCTCGAGGAGCCCGCGCTCGATGACCTCATCGAGAACGTTCTGCGAGACCACCGAACTCAGGGTGTCGAAGGTGGCCTGCGCCCAGGGGTTCATCTTCTCGCTCGCGTCACCGGGCAGGTAGCCGAGCTCTTGACCGCCCACCGCGTACAGCGGGCGGAACACCATGATCTTGCGCTGCTGCTGCCGCTCGAGCACCGCTTCGAGCCCCGCACACAACGCGAGGGCCGACTTGCCGGTTCCCGCCCGCCCTCCCAGTGAGACGATGCCAATCTGAGGATCCATGAGCAGATCGATGGCGAGTCGCTGCTCGGCCGACCGCCCGTGCAGCCCGAAGATGTCGCGGTCACCGCGCACCACACCAATGAGGTCGTCCCCCACGACGCGTCCGAGCGCTGAACCGCGATCAGAGTGGATCACGAGCGTGGTGTTGACCGGCAGATCACGGACGGTCGAGCTCGTCACGGTCTCGCGATCGTAGAGCTCAGCCATCTGCTCACTCGACAGCGAGACGTCAGCCATTCCCGTCCAGCCGCTGTCGACAGCGAGTTCGGCGCGGTACTCCTCGGCCGCAAGGCCCACCGAGGCCGCCTTGACGCGCAGCGGGAGGTCTTTGGAGACGACCGTGACCGCCAGACCCTCCTGGGCCAGATTGAGCGCGACGGCGAGAATGCGCGAATCGTTGTCACCCAGTTGCAGGCCACTCGGCAGCACCGACTGGTTCGAATGGTTGAGCTCGACCCGCAGCGAGCCACCGGCCTCGCCGACGGCGATGGGAAAGTCGAGACGCTCGTGAAGGATGCGTAGCTCGTCGAGATTGCGCAGCGCCTGCCGGGCAAAATACCCGATCTCAGGGTCGTGCCGTTTCGCCTCAAGCTCGCTAATCACGACGACGGGCAAGACGACCGCGTGTTCGGCGAATCGGAAGATTGCCTTCGGATCGCTCAGAAGAACGGAGGTATCCAGAACGTAGGTGCGTTGCATCACCTCCGTCGCTGACGCCGTGCTGCCGGATGTCGTGACGGAGGTTCTCGATGCGGCCACCAGTGCTCCAACCCCGAGAGCGCGGGCGCCCCCGGACTGTTCTGACGATTCGGCCGTAAGGTCGCAAGACGAACATTCGGCCGTCTCGATCAGGCGCGATGCCTGATGAGCGCCACGCTATGCCCCCGGTCGCAGTCGGGCTGGAGCGACACGCGCGAGTCGCCTGTTCGTCACCTGGCGGGTCCTCCGGTTCGTCCACCGGCTCGTCATGGTCACCGCCCGATCGCGCTAGGACCGACTGGCGGCCCGGAAGGTGAGCAACGCGGTGTGGAGGAGTGCCAGGGTCTCCCCCTCCGTCGAGACGTGAGCACTGAGCCTCACGCGACCCTGTGAGCTGGTCACCGTGATCCCGTGATTGTGCATGGCCGCCGCCAGAATGCCGAAGTGATCGGGATCCGGCTCGACGACGACGATGCCCGCGCGCGCGGCGTCGTCTCGAGGGGAGATGACGGGCAGGCCGACCTCGTCGGCAAGCTCGAGCACGCGCCCCGCGCGCTCGAGCACGACGGGCGCGATCGTGGTCACGCCGACGCCGAGAATCGCCTCCACCGCGGCAGCCAACCGAGCGTGCGCCGACGGGTCACCGCGACCCACACGGAACGCCCCCGCACCGGACTCGGGAACAAGAACCTCGTGGACCGGCTCCGAGGAACCCTGAGCCACCCACCCCGACCAGACCGGCGTCAGCTGCTCGCGCGCCCGATCGTTGAGCGCCAGATACCCCGTACCGGGGCCCGCCCGGAGCCACGCTTGACCGCTCCCCACGATGATGTCGGCGGCGTGCCAAGGCGCATCGACGACACCCGCTCCCTGAGTCGCATCGACGATGAGCAGTCGATCGCCGACGACCTGCCGGATGCCTTCGAGATCGATCAGGTGGCCCGAACCATAGTCGACGAGGCTGACCACGACCGCCCTCATCGACGACGTCAACTGACCGCGCAGAACTCCCGGCGTGAGGCGCTCGGCACTCAGCGCGTGCGGCACGAGCACCCCCAGCGCTTCCGCCGCACGCGCCATCGCGTACCCGACGGCGGGGAACTCTGCGGGGGACGCCGCGACGCCACCGGTGAGGCCAAACATGACGTGCATGAGCGCCTGCGATGAGCTGGGCTGGAGGGCAACCTGGTCGGGGCGGAACCCGAGCAGCGCCGAGAGCGCGGCTCGCGCGCGGGCATCCTGCTCAGCCAGGGCCGTGAGCGAACCGAAGCGCGCGCGCGACAACATCTGGGCGTACCCGCGCTCCTCCGCTGCTACCGGTGCACCCACGGGGCCGAGCCTGGCGAAATCGAGATACCCGGGTTCTTCGACGAAAGCGGCGCGAAACGTCTCGAGGGCTGTCATGGAACTCTCCTGACGGTGAGGGAGCGGCAACTACTGACCAAAGCGGCGCTGACGGCGGGAGAAGTCGCGCAAAGCGCGCAGAAAGTCGACCTCACGCAGATCAGGACCCAAGGCTTCCACGAAGTAGAACTCGCTGTGGGCGCTCTGCCAGAGCATGAAGTCGCTGAGCCGCTGCTCGCCCGACGTGCGGATCACGAGATCCGGGTCGGGCTGGCCACCCGTGTAGAGATGTTCCGCGATCTTCTCGGGGGTCACGAGCTCGGCCAGCTGATCCAACGTGCCCCCGGCGGAAGCGTGGTGGTGCACGATGGCGCGCACCGCATCAGCGATCTCACGGCGTCCGCCGTAGCCGACCGCGAGATTGATGTGAAGCCCGGAATGATGGCGGGTGCTCTCGACGGCGGCATCCAATTCTGCGACGAGCGCCTCCGGCAACCCGTCGAGACTGCCCACGTGCTGCACTCGCCAGTCTCGGAATCGCGACAGCTCACCCGCGAGTTCGCCGATGATGGTGATGAGTTCGCCCAGTTCGCCTGATTCGCGACCCGTCAGATTGTCCGTCGACAGGAGGTACAGCGTCACGACGCCGATCTGCGCATCATCGCACCAGGTCACGAACTCGCGAATCTTCTCCGCACCCGCGCGGTGACCATGAGCGCTCGTGCCTCCCACGCGCAGGCGCGCCCATCGACGGTTGCCATCCAGAATCATCGCAACATGGTGCGGGTGGATGGAATCTGCCAGCTGGCGCCGCAGTCGGCGCATGTAGAGCTGATACAGCAGTCCGCGCCCGCGAAGACTTCTCCTCGATTGCACAGCACTTACGGTAGTCCACCCTCCACAGTTGGTCATGGCATACAGACGAAACACCCCTGCCACTCAGGGCGGCTACGATCGCGCCATGACCTCTTCTTCCCACCGCCCCGAGACTCCCGAGGTCGAGGATGAGCCGGGCACCGACATCCCCGGCGTTCCGCTCCTGGAAGAGTCGATCGAGTACGAGCAGCTCGAGGCGAAGCCCACCTGGCGCGGCTGGATTCACGCGGGAACGTTCCCGCTCGCCGTCGTGGCCGGCATCGTGCTGCTGCTCGTCGCCGACGGCGCCGCCGCAACGTGGTCGAGTGCGGTGTTCATGACGTCGTCACTGTTGCTGTTCGGTATCTCGGCGACCTACCACCGGTTCCACTGGGCTCCGCGAACTCGCGTGCTCTTGAAACGCTTCGATCACGCCAACATCTTCCTGCTCATCGCGGGCACCTACACGCCGTTGGCGATTCTGGCGTTGCCTCCCGAGAAGGGCTATCTGTTGCTGGTTCTCGTGTGGTCGGGAGCCCTGCTCGGCATCGCGGCCCGGGTCTTCTGGATCACCGCGCCACGCTGGGCCTACGTGCCGCTGTACGTTCTGCTCGGCTGGGCCGCCGTGCTCTACCTCGTTGACCTCTTCGCCGCTAATCCGACGATGATGGCCCTCGTGATCCTCGGCGGTCTCGCCTATACGGTGGGCGCCGTGGTCTATGGCCTCAAGCGCCCGAACCCTGTTCCCGGTGTCTTCGGGTTCCACGAGATCTTCCACACGCTCACCGTCGTGGCGTTCCTATGCCACTGGACGGGAATCCTCCTCGTCGCTCTTGACCCGCCCTTCGGCGGCTGAGGCGTCACGTCGCTCCTCGTCGAGGCGCTCGCGCAGTTCGCCCCGGTAGCGCACTCGGCGCACTCGGCGCATCATGTCAAGAATGAGAAGGATCGCCCCGACGGCAACCAGCAGGGTGACGACGAAGCCCACGACGCCGGGAGTCACGAGCGATTCGTCCACCTGGATGGGCGGAAGCAGCGGGTCGTCGACCGGGTTCGGTCCGATACCGGTGGGGAATGCGGCGATGAGCCAGTGCACGCGTGCTCCTTGGTCATCTCGGCGGCGGGCCCCCCGAGAACGAGGATGCGCGGCGACGACTCAGCGTCGCCGACTACCCTGAAATTCCAGCCTAGCGAGCGCACCCGGATGC